>ENA-ORBV01001821-ORBV01001821.1-microbial-mat-metagenome-genome-assembly--contig:-NODE-1821-length-46481-cov-15.570360_pt1 | contig 46481 bp, 42 predicted proteins | sample MGYA00237777_ERZ505514 | MGnify/ENA primary metagenome ERZ505514 (study PRJEB26160, sample SAMN06269048) | microbial mat metagenome | isolation source: Oligotrophic lake microbial mat | place... | reverse complement strand
CGGCGACCACCGAGATCTACACCTCTCTATTCGTCGGCAGCGTCAGATGTGTATAAGAGACAGTGTGAGGCGTGAGTTGTGAGTTGTGAATTGTGAGTTGTGAATTGTGAGTTGTGAGTTGTGAGGCGTGAGTTGTGAGGCGTGAGTTGTGAGTTGTGAGTTGTGAGTTGTGAGGCGTGAGTTGTGAGTTGTGAGGCGTGAGTTTTTTAGCTAGTGAGTTACTGATAGCTGATACCTGATAGCTTCCAGTCACACTCCTTATTTTAGGAAACCAGTTTTAATCCCACAATAGAAGCAATCAATGTGGTTATAAAAAACATCCGCCAGAAAGTGACGGGTTCTTTGAAGATGAAGATGCCGATGATGACGATACCTGCGGCGCCGAGTCCTGTCCATACAGCATAGGCGGTACCGACCGGAAGGGTCTGAGTGGCTTTATACAACAGATATACACTCAGGACAAGGCATATGATAAATGTACCGAACCACATCGTATTCGAATTTCCTGTAGCTGTTTTCAGTTTGCCGAGGGAAGTGGCAAAGCCTATTTCAAACAGGCTGGCGATGATGAGGATGATCCAGTTCATAGGGCAAATGAAAAAAGAAAAAAGAAAAGATCAAACGTAACGAAGTGAATTCCCGTCTATTGCATTGCAATTGCAACGGGAGGGCATAGGCCAATACAGATGTAAGATAAGGAACCTTACTGTCTTACACCTCTTACTGTCTTACACGTCTTGCTGTCTTCCTATCTCACCTTCTCACACAATTGTGTCTTGATCGAATTGTTACGTAACTTTGCCAGCGTATTTAATGTAATCAACTTATGTCACTGGAAAACACTATCAATGAAGACCTCAAGACGGCGATGAAAGCCAAAGACCAGGTCTCCCTGCGCGGCATACGTGCCATCAAATCAGCCATTCTACTATTCAATACCTCCGGTGCTACCGAAGGAATGGATGCCGAAAAAGAAATCGCCCTGCTGCAGAAACTCGTCAAACAGCGCCAGGATTCAATGGATATCTTTGAAAAACAAGGACGGGAAGATCTCGCTGTGATCGAACGTGAAGAAATCGAAGTGATCATGCGCTACCTGCCAAAGCAACTCACCGAAGACGAACTGAAAGTTGCTATCAAGGATATCATGAACCGTCTGGGGGCTACTACCATGAAAGATATGGGCCGTGTGATGGGCGAAGCTTCAAAGGAGTTTGCAGGCAAAGCTGATGGGAAGACCATTTCGATGGTGGTGAAGGCGATGCTGTCATAGCAGTGTTGAACGGTAAACGGTAAATGTTGAATGGTAAACGGTAAATGGTTAGTGGTAAATGATTAGTGTTAAACGGTAAATGGTAAATGTTGACTGGTAAACGGTAAATGGTTAGTGGTAAATGATAAATGTTGAATGGTAAACAGTAAATGGTTTTATAGTGGTATCAATTCACCTCAGCCTCTTGAGCCTCTTGAGCCTTTTCATTTATAAACATTGACCATTAACAATCAATTGATACCATCGATGATGAATAAATCGTTGTTATACTTTCTGAAATAATGCATTGCAACTTGGCCTTCATCAAACACATACCTTTTTTATTGTTGTTCACCTTGAGCATAAACGCAGGCATAGGACAGGGGAATTATGAACCGACCAAGGTTCCAGCCAAGTTTGAAAAGGAACTGGCGGAGGCTGTGCTCATGGCAAATGGAGGCCAGCCAGAAGCGGCTATTAACTTGATCATAGACATGATCGATAAATACCCGACGTGGACTGCTGCTAGAAAAGAACTGAGTAAAATCTTTTATGAAATGGATCGGTGGCAAAAAGCGGTTGACCAACTGGAAGCCATGCTGGCCATTGATACCATTTCTCAGCTCCCTGAGCTCTATTCTTTAGGACGCATATATGAAGTCATCAATGAGCCCAAAAAGGCGATTGCCTGTTATGATGCGGTACTGAAGAAAAATCCTGTTGATAAGGCGCTTACGGACCGCGTAATGGTGAGTAAACAAGCACTTGAAAAAAAGACAAACTTGTGGAATAGCAACGATGTCATTCGGTTTAATTCATTTGACTCCGACATCAACACTCCAAACCATGAATTTCTCGGCAGATGGATACTGGATGGACAGACCATGGTCTTTACGCGTCGGGTCTTTAACCAGGAGGATATATTCTTTGCTTCGTTTGACAGTACTGCAGGCTTGTGGCGGTTAGAAGAGTTTACATTCAATTCGCCGCAAAACGAAGGAGCCCATGCTTTATCACCGGATGGTAATTATTTGATATTTAGTTCGGACAACAGAAAGGATGGACTTGGGAGTTCTGATTTGTATTTATCCTTTAAGCAAAACGGGCAATGGACCAAGCCAACCAACATGGGACCGGCCTTTAATAGTACCGCCTGGGATGGACAGCCTTGTTTTGGCCTGGATGGCTTGACTTTGTTTTATGCCAGCAGCCGGCATGGTGGCATGGGTGGTCGGGATATCTGGTATGTGTACCAGCTAGCGGCAGGGAAATGGTCAAATCCAATCAATGCAGGCCCTACCATCAATACGGCAGAGGATGAAGAGAGTCCTTTCGTTCATTTTGATGGACAAAGTATATACTTTATGCGCAATAGCAAAGAGGGATTGGGAGGGTATGATCTCTATATGGCCAGAAAAGGCATTGATGGCAAATGGCTAAAAGCTGAGAACATGGGCTCACCCATCAACACCGGAGCTGATGAAGGCGCATTGACACTTCACCCTGATGGGCGAAGGGCGATTATCACCCGGATGACAGAGGAAGCGAAGAATGATTTATTTGAATTTGAACTACCCGAGCAATTCAGATCAGCAGAGTTGCAGGCCCTTGTGGTCACGATTACTGATCAGGGAACTGCAAAACCTGTACGGGCAAGAATTGAGTTATTTGAAATCGGGGAATCGGATACGATCCGATTGTCGCAGTGGGCTGATAATGATGGAAAAATTTCGGCTGTCACGCGCAGAAATGTTAGTTATGGCCTAATGGTGTCGGCAGATAGTTACATCATGTTTTCCGCAAATCTAGGTCCTGATACATCATCGCAGCGTGAATTGGAAATCAGGATGATTTCGATCGCCAATGCATCGGAAAAAGTGATCGTATTGCAAAATGTATTTTTTGAAAGCGGTTCTGCTGCATTACTTTCAGCCTCTGATCCCGAGTTGAATAAACTCTTGTGGACACTGCGCAAGAATACAGAGATGAACATCGAAATCCGCGGACACACGGATCATGAAGGCGATGAAAAAACCAACCAGGTGCTCAGTGAGGCCAGGGCTGAGGCCGTATACCAATATCTCACAGGCAGGGGCATTGATGCCGGAAGATTATCCTTTGTTGGTTTTGGAGAAAGCCAGCCTGTTGCAGATAATAGTACGAAGGAAGGAAGGAAGCAAAACAGGAGGACGGAGTTTAAGGTGAAGTCTGAATAGTAATCGATCAGGTCCCTGAGCTGGGGGAAAGTTACTAAGTGAAAGACAGGAGGGTCTTTTAGTCTTTCGAATGTTACGACATGAATTAGTGCTGGTCCCTGAGCTTGTCGAAGGGAAGGAAAAGGCACCCCCTCCTCGCTGCCCACTTCGCTATGCGAAGTGGGCAGCGAGGGAAGAGTTCTTCTCATTGTGCCCTTCGACAGGCTCAGGGACCGAATAGAATTTTCGCTAAAATATCTTCTAACAAGCTCAGGGACCGAATAGAATTTTCGCTAAAATATCTTCTAACAGGCTCAGGGACCGAATAGAATTTTCGCTAAAATATCTTCTAACAGGCTCAGGGACCAGGGTAAAGATTAGATCTTATTTGACCCTGCGCGTGCCGAATGTTACGAAGTGAATTACTGCATGTCGATGAGCCTGTTGAATGTTACGATGTGAAATACCCCGGTCCCTGAGCTTGTCGAAGGGAAGGAAAAGGCACCCCCTCCTCGCTGCCCACTTCGCTATGCGAAGTGGCAGCGAGAGAAGAGTTCTTCTCATTGTGCCCTTCGACAAGCTCAGGGACCGAATAGAATTTTCGCTAAAATATCTTCTAATAAGCTCAGGGACCGAAGATAAATTTAGCCGAAAGGGCTAACTAACGCACTCAGGGATCGAGGTAAATTTTCGAAGAAGGGATCATCTAACAGCCCAGAGACCAAAAGAAAAAATTGATAAGAATATCATCTGACAAGCCAAAGGACCCATTGGGAATTTTCGAGTATTATCCCTTTTTCTTCTTCGCCTTAGCAGCTTTAATGCTATCTATTTTAGCCTGATTTGGTGCATCATGTTTTGGTGCTTCGTTGCCACCTCCCTCGTGATTAGAATACTTCTCTTCTTTAGAAAGTGAGTCAGCCAAATGTACAATGGAATCAGCCATAATACTATCCATCGCAGTCACACTGGAGTCCTGTGGCGTTGATGATTTGGTATCCGCACTATTCTTTGGCATACCATTACAGGTGAGGATGGAAGAAAATATCAGGATGGTATTAATCGAGAATAACCAGTTTTTCATTGTAGAGAATTTGGGTGTTTGAACGGATAGAAAGTATGTAGGTGCCTTGAGCCAGCATACCTTTGTTGAAGGTCAGTTTATTTTCGCCGGTCTTAGGTGAATCGCGATAGAGCAATCTGACAAGCCGGCCATCTGCATCAAATAATTCGATATGAATCGGTTCGCGTTCAGTCGTGGTAAACGTAACCTGAAGAAGATCATACACAGGGTTTGGGAACACACGAATATCTTTTCCAACTATCGTTTCATCTATACCTACCACCGTGCCACCGGAGACTTCAGCGACCCAGGTTTTATATGTATTAAAGGCATTCTGACTACTGATATCTGAACCATAGCACCCCGCAAGCCAGATCCTGGGATCAGCGCTATTGTGTCTGCGTGATATACCCGTGTAGTCGCCCCAGCGTTCCACGTTATCGCTTAAAAAATCAACGAAGTTTTCTCCTTCTTTGACCAATGCGGATGGTGACCAGGTGAAATCCTGATCACAATTGACCACTCTTACTTGCGGATAGGTGTCTTCAGAACTTCTGAGAAAAGCAATCATCACGGTAGGATTATTTGCAGTCTTTGAAAAGGAAGCAACAGCCGGATAAGCGTAGTCATAACTTCCCTGCAAGCCAAGCATATCAGATGCGATTTCAAGATCACTTACATACATGCGATTATAGTTGATGCCATTCCAGCCTTCACCAATGTCTGAATGAAAAACAAAATGGAGAATACCATTGAGATAAAAGGCACTTTGAATACGGCAATCACCATTGTCCAGTTGATCAGACGTACCTGCCTGAAATGCATTGGCGGCGGGGCTATAGGCTGACGTACTAATGGCAAAACTATTCAGTGCGGGTGCACCGCTTATATCATCCGTAAGATCCCAAAGGATGATTTTATTATCACCAGAGGATTCATTGCTGACGAAGTATATACCGGGGCCATAATTTCCTTGATGCCCAAACGAAGCGGGTACTATGGAGAAAGCGTCAAAGGCGGTGGAGGTCAGGCCTGACCAGTATTGCCAGTCAAGGCTCTGACCTGCGTAGCCGGCTGCTTTTGGAATCTGATATATGACGGATTGATTGAATGAATTGCCGGCAAAGAGATTTCCGGTGATATAGATTTCGTTGTTTGAAACGCCGAGGGCCGGATAATCAAACCAGCAATTATTATTGAGTGGATTGCCGGTGAGCGTATAGGTCCACCAGCCGTCCTGGGGATTATTGCTTTTTGAAAAAGACACCAGCACCTTTGAGGTATTAGCATTGGATCCGTGCAAGAGTACCAGAACAAAACGATCTGCGCCGCTGTCATAGATCACTTTTGGATCGTAGATCGAAGCGGTGAGAGAGTTGTCATTGAAAAAGTCACTCCAGAAATCAAAATACAGGAAGGTCCCGGAGCCGTTATAATATTCAATGCCATCATTATTGGCCGTGATGATAAATCCACCATTGGATATTGCCATTGAATTATCCGGTGGGGTACTCTCGGTCGACCAGTTGGCTTCAAAGTCGACACCGATGACAGGATTTACGGCGCGACCTCCCTTTTCGGTGGCAGGAACAGGGAGCATCGAACTTCGTTTAAGTGCTGCTTTTTCTTCCTTGATCTGCATCACCTTGTCTGTGTAATGCTTCCTGCTGGAAATATTTCTGACGGAGACAGCCCATTTGTCACCGACAATGGCGTGGTCAATAGACGCAGTTAAGGGAGCAGTGATTCTACTGGAAACAACGGCTGCGTTTTGGGTCTGCGGCGAAGTGCCTTGAACAGGCTTGATTTTTAGAGCTTGTGCATCGATCACGCCAATGACCAGCAGGCAGAAAATAGGGACTAAAATGGGTTTGTACGACATGAGTTAGAGTGAGCTAGGTGAAAATACAATCCGGTTAGCGGGGTTGAAGATATAATTTATGTGTTTGATCATATTAAGATATGGGCTTTTTAGAATTATTTTAGATCCTGATACTACCAATCAGGATTTTTTAAATAATTTCTGATGTGCGGTTGATCAGGATCCAGTAAAGGAATATGACTATTTTCACAATCTTCGTGTTAACTTTATTCGACAAATGTACGGTATGAAAAAACATATACTACTGTTCTTGCATCTCATGATACTGACCGTAGCCTTTGGTCAGGCAAATATATCGTTTACCGACAAAACCAACTTTGCCGGACTCGGAGGGAGCCACCTCAACAATGGCCTGGCCCTCGGTGATTATGATGGCGACGGTCGCGAAGACCTGTATGTATCTGCCCTCAATGGTGGACCTAACCGGCTATACCGGAATCTTGGCAACTTTTTATTTGAAGAAGTTTCAACCCAGGCCGGTGTTAACTATGCTGGTACCAGCAAAGTGAGTAGTTGGGCTGATATCGACAATGATGGCGATGCAGATCTGTATGTGGGCAACCGGGACGAATTGGATCTCCTGTACATTAACCAGGGTGATGGTACGTTTGTAGAGGAAGGAGCCCTACGGGGCATCTACAATCCATTTCCGGCCTCATCTGTTTTATTTGCAGACATCAATCGTGATGGCTGGCTTGATCTTTACCTGGGGAATGTTAATAATCCCAATAAGCTCTATATTAATAATGGCGGCGGGTACTTCACCGATCATACACAGGCCAGTGGTGCTGGTGATCAGGCGGTGGCGATGGGTTCAGTTTTTTTTGATTTTGATCTCGATGGGGATGATGATCTCTACCTGACGCATGATGCACAGGTGCCGTACATCCTTTTTGAAAATATGGGTGATGCAACGTTTACAAACATTTCAGCGGATGCCAATGTCAACTATGCGGGCTTCGGAATGGGTGCGGATGTAGGTGATTTCAACCTCGATGGGTATATGGACCTTTATATCACCAACCTTTATGACAATGTGTTGTATCAAAATAGGGGGGATGGTACTTTTGAAAATGTAGGCGAAGCATTAGGCGTCAATGATCCGGGCATGGGATGGGGCAATGTATGGGGTGATTTTGATAATGACCGATTGCCGGACATCTATGTAGTCAATGACTATTATTTTTCGCCGTATGACAATGTGTTGTATCGCAACACCGGCACAGGATTTGAAATCGCTTCTGAAGGAGATCCGTGTGAAAGTCCCTATGCTGGTTATGCTACAGTGGCTGCAGACCTGAATGATGACGGTCGGCTTGATATACTGGTGGCCAATAGCGGAGCACCAGGTGTTCAACTATTTCAGAATACAACCAGCGATGTAAAACATTTTATCAGCTTTCATCTGGAAGGGGTCGAATCAAATCATGATGCGATCGGAGCGAAGATAGAAGTGTATACTGCTGCCGGTATCCAGTATGATCAGGTGATTGGCAATAGTGGTTGGGCCGCTGACAATGGAAGGTGGATTCATTTTGGATTGGCGGATCAAGTGGTCGTTGATAAAATAATTATCAAATGGCCATCAGGCGTTGTAGAAGAAATTCAAAATCTGAATGGCGATCAGAAGTATAGGATCAGGGAGGGTGAAGGGGTGATCACCGCTGCGAAAGAAATAACAAGCACGATCAAATCTTGCCAGACGATTTTAAATGATGATCAACTGAATATTCGTTTTCTTTCTACGCCTGACATTCAATCTTTGAACATCTCAGATATGGCAGGCAGAAGTATTCCGGCATCTTATACACTATCGCAGGAGGTAGTGAATGTTGTATTTCCATCGTTGCCGTCAGGTATTTATCAGTTGATGGTTGTGCAGGCGGATGATGTGTGTGTGTCGATGTTTTGGCATGTGGGTGGAATAAGATAATAGGCGATCCCCTCATATTGATGTCATTTTTGGGAACACATAGTTCGGCTACGCTCACTACGAGGATGAACGCAGATGCACTTTAAAAATGATTAGCGCTAATTTGATAGTACTGCACAATGTCTAATCTTCTGAGCTCCTAACCTCCTAAGCATTTTTTGGAACGCAGATAACGCAGATGCATTTTAAAAATGATTTACGCAAATTTGATTATACTGCTTCATGCCTAACCTAGCTTCGGCATACAATGTCATCATCGATACTATGCAAATGCCTTTTGGAGTGGCTGTATTGTATTATGAGCAATCACTGGAAGACACCATATGCGGGCAAATCACAATTGCATTCCTTGTAGAACATAAATGCCTACCTGTGCTGCAGATAATTCAGGAGAGTATTTGTCCCGGTGACACGCTGTTGTATGATGGAGAATGGTTATTGGAAGAAGGGCAGCATACTTTTACACATACCGACCCGGTGACGCTTTGTGATACGGTTCTCGATGTGTATATCACGCATTATGTTGCGCCGGTCATTGCAGGTGAGGTGGCATGGAGTTGTATTGAGTTTGGTTCTATACTAATTGATCCGACAGGTGCGCCGCCCCTGGTTATCCAATGGGAGGAGCTCGCGGGAGATACATTGGTTTCCCAATTACCCGAAGGCACATACTTCGTTCATGTCACAGATGCTCATCAATGCATGGCTTCCGATACGTTTGAGGTGGTGGCTAGTGAGCTCTTGTCATTCTCGCTGGAGGATCACTATCTGATTCCGGTAGGCGACAGTATCGTGGTGCAGGTAGAAGGTGATATTCATGAACCAGGCCTTGTCTATGCGTGGCAGCCTCCGGGATTATTTCAGTGCACTACATGTCCATCGTCATGGTTGGGCACACTTACGGATACAATGATTACAGTCAGCATCACAGACATCGATGGGTGTGTGTATACCTTAAGTGTGGTGGTAAACCTGTATGCGTCCCTGCAAGATCATATCTACATCCCCAATACCTTTTCGCCTAACAATGATGGCTTCAATGATACCTGGCTGATCTCCGTTAGTGGTGATGAAGTGTGGATAGAGGAGTTGATGATCTTTGACCGTTGGGGTACGATGGTGTATGTCGCCAATGAAATTGATTTGGCCTCCTTTCATGGATGGGATGGTACTTTCAATGGCCAGCAGCTCAATCCGGCGGTCTTTACGTACCTCGGGCGGCTGAGATCGGCTGATGGGCAGGAGGTACTAGTCAAAGGGGATGTGACGCTGGTGAGGTAGAGAGGAAAGGTCGAACCAGTTGATGCATGCCTTAAGCATCTTGGGCGATCTATTCAAAACAACCTGCAGCTTCGAATGAAGGTATGCTTGGATTATTAACCCCATCTTCGACCTGTGTTGGAAACTGGCATCCTGCCCCGGAGATCGGATCTTCCTCTCCCGTGTCCAGGCAACGATAATTGCAAACCTTTCCTTCCAGGGTGGCGGTGGTACCGTCAAGTGCTTCGACCTCCATGACAATGGAGTACACGCGATTTTTATATTGGTTATTGACCGTACCATCCCATAAATTATCAGGGTCATTGGGTGAACCATCTTCAAAATAAAAGACCGTTGTGCCTTCTTTGTCGCTGATGCGAAAACTGCGGATAAATTTGATGTTTTGATCACCAGATACTATAAGCACATCATTGATACCATCTCCATTGGGCGTAAACACATTGGGTACATAGACATGACCATTGCCCACCGTGGCATTGATGGCGGGTGTATTACAGCACCCATCGAGGGGATTTGAATTGCAATCTTTTTTACAGGCTGTTGATAAGGTGATGCATGCTATGATGAAAAGCAGATGGTATGTGAGGGTAGATTTAAAATGGTTCTTAGAGTCGGTTCAATTAATGAGGGTTAGACGTAAATGTAAGGTGAAATGATTGAAAAGATGATGACTTGTTTTGGGCTGGGGGGAAATAGCTGAATTAAATCCCTGAAGCCCACTGTCAAAAATTTAAAAATTAAACCGTAATCCCATCCCACTCCCCGCAATCCCAAATTCCAATTTCTCATATTCAAGACTGGTATCCTTCAACTTGCCGTTGTATAGCTTAGCAGCTTTCAAGGCATGCCGGGAGTAGCTACTTGTAAAGGGAATGGAGGCTATGAGTGATGCTGCACCAATCGCGGTAACTTCCCATGGGGCAGATTTTTCCTGGATGGTCGAAAAGAACTGCCAGCCAATGATAAAGCCGCCGGCAAATCCGAAAAATCCGGCAGTTCCATGTTTACGCTTCGCCACGAGCATTTCCTTATAAGCCTCCTTGTTGGGCTTCATGAGTGTTACCATCTGATTTGGTTTCAACTTTTGGCCATGGTAGTAAAAGCGGGACACTTGTTTTTTTACAATGGTTATGCTATCAGGCATTTGCTGACTCTGGATGGTACAGATGATACAAAGCGTGAATGAGAGCGTGAGGAAGCTTTTCATGAAAATGGATTTTCACAGTTTTGAAATATGGATTGGTGGGGGGAAGGTATTTCAATTTTTTGAACAGACTGGACTGGAATGGTCCGAAATATACAATTACAGTACTAATTCTTACCTGACGTTGAAAACGTCTGCACAGATTGCTACCTGATGCCAGATTTTTTTGATTTAACGTACGCGATCTTAAGTCAACTTAAGCTCAACTTTGGGTGCTTTAACATACGCGAGTGCTTCGACCTCCATCCGCGCATCTTAATGCGACAGCTCAGCAACCACTTAAGTCACCTTAAGCTCAACATTGTTTTTTAGCTATAAGACAATCATTCTGGTCCCCCTTTTAGGTGGCAGGGGGTCAGTTGGAGTATGGAGCGACGAATGAGATTCCTACCTGACGTTAAAAACGTCTGCATAGGTTATTACCTGATGCAAGATTTTTTTGATTCGATGTATGTGAATACTTCGACCTCCTTTCGCTTATCCTCGTGCTGCAACTCAGCAACCACTTAAGTCAACTTAAGCTCAACTTTGTCTTTTTACAGCGGCCTGCGGCCGCTATTTCAGCATGTAGGCCCTGAGATAAATCTTTCGCGTAGGTACCCCATTTAGGGGGCAAAGGGGGTTAAGCGCACGGACTCCATAATTATGCAATAATAATTTTTTTTGTATTTTTCAATTTCTTTCCCCTCGTCCTGGTTCTATTCCTAGCGTCAGCATGCATATGATTGGATACTATGGATATGCATGAATAGCACATTAACAGATATACTCCAGGTACACGGACATCGTAATTTTCCGGCGCAGTATCATGGTCATCACAGGACAATTAATTTGAGACAACCTTTTATCTTTCCCCTTTAAACCCTATCCTATGAGAAATCAATACCACATACCGAAGGTGATTATAGAAAAGATGATTGCTATTGTCATCCTTCTGTTGCTTCCACCTCTATACATCGAAGCACAAGCCCAATCGCTAAAAATAACTGCTACCGGAACTGGACAAACTACGGGGCATATTGCCAATCTCAGTATTACAAATACCACGGGATCAACGGTCAGGATCAATACACAAACTTGCTATATCCCTTCTGATGGAAAATACCAACCTTATGTAGCCACCATACCAGGTACATCAGTGCCTCCGGGAACCAGCTATCTTCATGTTGAGGGTTATTGCGCAAATGTGTATGCCCATCCAGTCCCGGAAGGCAACCCCATGCCACTCGTTACAGATTGGATTCCGGTCATTCAACCTGGAATAGATGTCCCAAGAGGAGGCACCAATATCCTGACCACACCGGCAGTGCCGGCATTTAAACCCGAGGATATTCCAGGTCTTGTCCAAACATCAGGCTATACGCCATTGCCCACCAATGCGTCACAAGCCATCATGACGACCTGGCCAAAAACAAATATCCCTTTCGAAGGAACGATTAAACCAGGGGCGCATCCAAAGCCCTTTGCACCTGTACTGGTCGAAGCAGCAAACAGGATTACCAAAGCATATGATGACCTGAAGCATGCGGGCGATGTTAATACTCCTTTCAGTGGTGAACCGCAAAAAGAAAGAGAAGCCATCATTCAACAAACCTTTTGGATGTATACTGCCCGGATCACAGGGAGGCATTATCAAAAAGAACAATTCCGCGAAAAGGTAATCAAGCAATTTGAAGACAATAGCGATACGGAGGTAGAAAGTTTGTCCAAAGAAGAAAAGGAAAAACTGGAGAGCGGAATAGATGTTTTCTGGAATACATTTATAAATGTTAGCATCGAGGCCAAAGTCCTGAACGGAAACAAAAATGCGGCTGGATCAACGAGTACCACAAGCACGTTAATGCCACCCTGGGATAAAATTGAATTGACCGATGAACGAATGAAACCCGGTTATCATTATGCGAATACAGGTCTAAATAACTTTCCATGGATACCCGTGATCGGTGGTGCAGTAGCAGCGGGCACCCTTGTCTATTTTTTAATTGATGATAAGGAAGAGGTTGATACTATCGATTGTGCATTTACTGCCTCAGTCATATCTACTAGCAGTACCTGCGGGCTTTCGAACGGTGGTATTATACTTAATGTCATTCCCCCGGGGTCCTATTCGTATCAATGGTCAAACGGTGCAGTGAGTCAAGAACTCAATAGCATACCTGCCGGAAATTATTCAGTGACGGTTACCAGGGCTGGTACAACTTGTACTCAGGTTGTCCAAGCTCCTGTCACTAATAATAATCAGAGTTTTAATGCTACCATTTCAGCCCAGGATACAGATTGTGATCAACCAAATGGTTCTGTTACCGTCACACCGTCACCATCGGGGACCTATACTTATCTCTGGTCGAATGGGGCTACTACACAAAATCAATTTAATCTTCCTGCGGGAAATTATGCTGTTACGATTAGTGCAGGAGGCACATGTGAAAAATTGCTTTCAGCTCAAATTGGGACAGCACCATTTGAACCATCAGTATCTTTTAATACAACCCCATCCACCTGCGGTGGATCTGATGGCACTGCAACTATTATAGTTAATCCCCCAGATCAATATACATATGCATGGTCCAATGGGCAGAGTGGATCGAGTATATCAGCTTTGGCTGCGGGATCATACAGTGTGACCGTATCAAAGCCTGGCACTACGTGTACGTATGTAGCAAATGTATTGGTGGGTGACATATCCGCTTCTTTTTCGATTTCCATTTCATCGACGATGTCCGGATGTGGATTATCAAATGGCACCGCCAATGCAATTGTTGATCTTCCGGGTTCATATGATTTCATTTGGTCGAATGGACAAACAGGTCCACTAGCATCAGGATTGGCAGAAGGATCATATACGGTTACGGTTTCTATTGCAGGAACCTCATGTTCAGAAGAGGCCAGTGTTACGATAACCGAAACGCCAGCTTCATTTGTAGTTTCTTTGACCGCCACCCCGGCAGGTTGCGGACTGACTGATGGAACCGCAATGGCCACAGTTAATCCACCGGGAGTTTATACTTATATGTGGTCAAATGGACAATCAGGCTTTCAGATTGCAGGTCTTGTTCCAGGGAATTATACAGTAACAGTCACTTTACAAGGGGAGGATTGTACTCAGCAAGGCAGCATCAATGTACAATCCACTCCATTTCCTTCAGATATATCCTTCACCACAACACCTTCATCATGTGGTGGATCCGACGGAACGGCAACAGCAATTCTAACACCTCCAGGTGAGTTTAATTATCAATGGTCAAATGGTCAAACCGGCAGCCAGTTGTCAGGTGTGAATGCCGGAACATATACGGTGACGGTAACGATCCCCGGAACCAATTGTTTGAAAGTAGCAACCACAACTGTAGAAGAAATACCAGCTACTTTTACTGTAAGCGTAACCACCACACCTGCAGGATGCGGATTAAATAACGGCACAGCTACTGCTACAGTAACTCCACCGGGCAATTATGATTATGCATGGTCAAATGGGCAAACTGGTAGCCAGTTATCTGGTGTATTAGCAGGAGCATATACCTTGACGGTTTCAATAGCAGGTACCCAATGTTCAAAAATAGTAAGCACTACTATCGAACAGTTGCCACCTACATTCAGCCTTTCTTTTAATTCTACACCGTCTGGATGTGGATTGAATAATGGATCTGCAGTAGTGAATGTTACGCCACCAGGCTCATACACTTACCTGTGGTCCAACGGCTCCACGGGTATGCAAATTACTAATGTCGGACCCGGTGTATACGCGGTGACCGTTACGATTACCGGAACATCATGTTCAACTACAGGCTCAGTGACTGTAGGACAAACTGGCGGCGGCTTTACAGCGACCTTCACCACTGTCAATGCAGATTGCGGAGTGGCCAATGGATCAGCAATCATTACCGTGAGCCCACCGGGAGAGTATACGTACCTGTGGTCCAATCAACAGACGGGCAATAAGCTGCAAGGGGTTGGCCCGGGTACATATGCTGTCACGGTTACAGATGATGGTGCATGTACGGAAGCCTTTTCTGTTTCCATCGGAGAGGACATCGCTGAATACATTAACATCCTCAGCACCACACCGGGAACGTGTATTGGTGGAGGTAATATCAGATTTACAGTCACTACACCAGGTGCAGGTCCGTTGGTAATTGAAGTAATAGGACCAGGAGGAATGAATACGTTTACAGTGGGCTCTGGAGTTTACAATCTTTCCTCATTTATGTCGGTAGTGCCCGGATTCTACACCATCACCGTTACGGATCAGTCGATAGGACCTTTGTGTTCAGAAACGGTTAGTGCGACTATAACAGATATTACACCTCCAATTGATTTATTGGATGATTTTTATACGGCCGAAGGATCACAACCTTTGGAAGAAAATGCCCTGGAGAATGATGAAGGATTAAATATTCAAATGACCCAGGTGGACAATGAGGATGGAGGCACAGTATCCTTTATGCCGAATGGTGATTTTACCTTTATCGCGGATATAGGATTTAGCGGGGAGGCCTCCTTTGTCTATACGGTCACCGATGCGTGTGGAAATACAAGCACTGCTATAGTGACCATTATAGTGGATGAAGTGCCATGTGATATTGAAGTGGATTTTGAAAGTACACCTGCATCTTGTGGGCTGGAAGATGGAACAATAACCGTCATCGTTACTGGGCCTGGTGAGTATGATTATGAATGGAGCAATGGGGATACAGGGCCTACGATTCAAAATATTCCTCCCGGAGGGTACTCGGTGACCATTACTGATCTCAATTTGGGTTGCACCTATGAGGCAACTATCATTTTGGAGGGACTGCCTGCAGATTATATTGAGGATATAGAAGTGATACAACCAACTTGCGAAGGAGATGGTGATATTGAATTTATTGCGCTTAGCCCCAGTCAGAATAGTTTGTCCATGTTGGTGGAACATCCTTTTGGAGCTGGTGAATTTGATATTGAACCGGGGTTGATACGTTTATCGGATTATGTAACAACAGTACCTGGAGAATATTTCGTTGAAGTGTCAGATCCGGCCGCAGGTCCGGGTTGTTCAGAATCCTTTACGGTAACGATCAACCAGCCACCTCTACCAGAAATTGAGGTCGTAGAAATATTCCCTCCATCCAGTCCAGGTGCGATGGATGGATCTGCTTTTGTAGAAGTGATAACACCTGGGCAACTTCCTTACGCTGTGTATATTGACGGTTTGTTCTCGTTTACGGTTAGTCAAAACAATTTCTTTTTATTGGGGCTCGGCGTAGGCATACACACGGTATATTTGGTGGATATCCAGGGATGCCAATCCAATACCGTGCAGTTTTTTGTACCGCCACCGAATGAAGCTTTTGCATTTGGTGTCAGCATCACCGATGCAGGTACCTATAGTACATCCAATGAACAACCTTCCGTATATCAACCCGGGAAAATGTGGCGAAGCGTGCTTTCCGGGTCGTACCGATTTGATGTCGGAAGTATTCAACAGGTTGTAAGAGTACTCTATGCCCCAACGCTCAGGATGAATATCGGGGAGAGCGTAAATGGATTCATCGCCATGGAATATTTATCCGGACCGGATGATTTTCAATGGAAAGGCATCGGGTTACGTGCTCAGGCAGGATTGGGCACCTACATTGAACAGCATGATCCTGCGGTGAATCAAACGGCAGAACCAGTCTACTGGTTGATTCGTGCTTCAGTGGAACATACTGTTTTCAAGCGGATTCTCCTCACAGGAAGCGTATCCGCCAGAGGTTTAGACTATATAGCGCCTATAGGCTGGGAATTTGGTTTCCGGATGCCTTTTTATACATGGAAAAAAGGCGGAGGGGGGCAACGGAGCAAATAGCCCACATACCCGGTTCCTAAACACCAAACCTGTCGATCCGAAATATCCTCATAACCTCAAAACCTTAAAAGCCCATAAGCTCATAAGCCTTTCTTTATTTCACCACCGTTATTCTTTTAAACGAACTATTAATATATCCGATTCGCCTTTGCTCTGTTCAGTAAGATTGCCTGAACGAGTCGATGTGGCCTGTATAAACAACGTGAGATTATTTTCATCCAAAAGTATTTTGGCCATGGATTCCACCTATGGTTTCCTTCCAAGTCACTTTGCCCTTTTCATTGATCACGATGAGCCCGTCATATGTTTCAGGTCGCTTGTCTTGGTTGGACTCAAAGTAGCTCAACAGTCCAACAGCTCCCGAACACTTCGGGATATGAATTTCAAAACACCACCTGCTGTATGTAGTACGAGAGCCAAATAATTGTCTCTTAAAGTCTATTTTTGAGTGAAGTGGTGCATCAGTTAACCGTGTTGTTCTTTCGTGCCAGGCTCACCCCGAAGATGCGCCATATTAGTATACCTTAAACGGGCAATAGAATTCAGCAATAAATTATCTTTTTCAATATTCCAATTACTTAGTATAATTTGGAGATTCACACTTTTGCCAATACTCAACTATTATCTTCAATAAACTTTTTAAATCTTGAAAACTCGAAGGTTTGACAAAAAATCCTTGAATAGATTTTGAGTAAGCATCAATAACAGCTTCTTGTCTAGAGCTGGTTGTAAAAAATAAGTAAGGGATGGTTTTTATTCGTATGTCCTCGTTTTCATGAATTTGCTTTCGTAGCTCTATGCCATTTAACTTTGGCATATTAATGTCTGAAAAAACAATGAAAGGCTCTGTGGTTTTTGAGGTCAAATAAGAAAGAGCTTCTTGTCCGTCATTAAAAAATATAATTTTATTTTTATAATTGAGTTCTTTAAATGCTTCACTAAACGTCTCTTGGTCATCAGTGTCATCTTCAACGATGATAATGGCTCCATTCTTATTCATTGTATTTTGTTTAAAAGTTTAAGGTGCAAATGTACAACTTCATTTTTTGCATTAAGGTTCAAATTAGTTGGTTGTCCAAGCATGAGGCACAACGGTTCTGGGCTACACGATGTTTTTTAATTGGGATTTGTAGGCACGAAATTTTTCGTTTGCAGGTAAGCCCTCAAATAAAAAATATTTGTATAGCGCATGTGTATGCCTTGGATGGTCATTATAGTTCTTTAACGAAAGAGTTTCCAAAGAGTGAAAGTCCCTTCTACACGGGCATCTCATCCCAGCGTATTAGTAAGTCGCAAGGCTTGCCCTGAATAAGTTGATGTATAGCACGAGACTGCGCAAAGCAGGTCGAGGTAAAAGATGCATGGGCTACCTGTGTTGAGCGGGATGCGGGCTAGGCAAAGCGAGTCGAATCAAAAGTTCAAAATCTTATTCTTGGCACTAAGCCTACCCTTCATTGATTCAATCGGCGCAGAGATAAATCATTGCTGGATCATTTCATCTAAGATGCTCGTTAACTGGATAAACCGCCGGGAACGTAAAAAAAAACCTAATCAGAGGATGATTTTTTTGAAGGGCAGCGGCGTAGCTCGCGAACGCTCAGCATTGCCTATCCTGGGCGTTTACAAATTGAGCGTGGAAAGAGACGAAGGGTGAGTGGCGTACCCGGTAGTAATACCTTGTGGGGCGGACTCGATTTGGCGTACATGATTAGCCGTCTACGAATTGGAGAAGGGTTAATTTAGTTCAATTCTTAAGCATTAGTAGGCCATTCATTGATACTAGCTCACCGCTTATTTGAAGCATATAAACACCGCCCCCAAAGTCTTTCATATCTATTTGAACTTCCTGCTTGCCCTGATTAAAATAAATTGTGTTTTGGAGTACGATTGATTTTCCTGAAATATCCGTTACTAAAAGTTTGTAATTCCCTGGATGCGTTATAGAGAAATTTGCATTACAGATGCCACTGGACGGATTGGGAAATATATTCAGCGAATGATTGATTTGAATTTCAGCAATATTGGTTACAACAGCACGACCAACTTTGCGAATCACAAATGCTCCGAATAGAGGGAATTGGGACACAGGCAATTTAGTAGACCCAATAACAGGGGCAAACGTATGTCCATCCATTGGCACGCTTATCATTCCGGTTGTGTTTACTGTGTCGGTTATGATGTCATTGTAATAATCCATCACATTGACTAATTCATAAATATCCCCTGCTTGCAATCCTGAGTTTGCTATATTTATTTGCACCGTTGGAGCACGCTCCCAATTATAAATGGCAATGTGAGCGCGACCTTGTTCGTATTTATTCGGGAACACAATGTATTCCAAACCGGAAGTGGGTTGTGTAGGTAAATACGTGTTTTGAGGATAATCTATATCCGTAAAGCCCCAAAGATAATATCCGTAAGCGACAGGTATGCCTGCCATTATTTTGTTTCCGGTAACGGATGCGTTAAACACAGGCGTGTTATTGAAGCCCAGACGAGTCTGGCAAGTAAAATAGTTGCTATCTAAAGTCATGTTATCTACCCCATAATTCAGCCCGAATGCATTGACTGGAGGTCGTGGCGTATTTAACCCGGCATACGTGTAATTGTGCTTAAAGAGCACATGGCGTATTGGGTTATTTATACCATTCGAAACAACAAAGAAATTATGCGTTCTGTAATTGTTGCCGACTCCGCCCAGGTTTTCGGAGGCAGCCCCTCCATTAAAAACAATATTTCTTTGAATATCGAAATTTCCAAGCGCATCGGTATTCGTAGTTTGCCACACCTTCATACCATACCCATAGGTGCTAAAAACAATATTGTTGTGAATCTTTTTTATACCGATCGTATCATTTTGTAAATACATGCCATGACCATGGCCTTCCCAATTTGCGCCATTGAGGAGATTGTTTCCAATGTTATAAATGATACAACCATATGTCTCCGTATTACTTGCCGTTTTCCATGAATCCAGTCCGCTGCCCATATCATGAACAATCAGGTTAATGAATTTAATATGCGCTGCCGTACAATATACATTTCCCAATCTGTTGATATTTGAATGGTCGCGGTCGAAGGTGTCCGTATTCACAAATTCTATTCCCCAAAACCATGTATGACTGCAATTGCCAAGGATAAAAACCAAGGTGTAAGACAATTGTCCATCAATCGTTACTCTTTCGTTGTCGTAATTTCTGAAAATGACAGGGGCATTTGCTGAGCCATTTGTAAAGCAGCTAAATGAAGTTTGCGTATCAAACGTATTCGTATAGGTTCCAGCCCTCACCCATATCCAAATCGTATCCATCGGGTTAGTAATGGCTACCGGAGAATTTAGGGCCTGCTGTAATTGCCAGGGGTTTCCAAAACTGCCATTGCCCTTTCCTGTGGCTGTAGGGGAGACATAAAAATGCAATGCAAAGCTATTGGAAACAAAGAACACAAAGCATAAGAAGGTAAAAAGATATTTTTTCATTGGATGTCTTTTTTGTGTCATTCATCTGGGGGAGAGATGTTCTTGATGGGCAGGAGTGCAGATCTGGTAGGACCGGTGGTGCTAATATCAACAGGCGGAGCACCTACTCGATTGGTGGCTGGCATTCTTATTTCCATTCTACAAGACGTTTGGCATTGTCTATGTCAAAATAGGTTGAAGTATTTTTAAAGGTAACATCTTCCATTGATTTCGGTTTAAAGTCGCTAAAAGTTGCATACTTCTCAATTGGATTTCCTTGACTGTCAAAATCAAGTTGTGAGTTCTTGTTCTCATCAATCAAGGCAATCATAGCGTAACGCCCGTTTTTTAGTCCGTAAATATGGCTTTTATATACTCCAATTGATGTTGTCCCCATGACATATCCGCCCGTTACTACCTTTTGTTTGTTGAAATTATCTTCGCTATCCATCACCGCAAAGAGCAGTCGTTTCCCTGCTTCTAATAATGGAATGCTAATATCAAAATGAAAGTAATTTTGTGAAAAATAGGAATCGTTGAGCAATTTTTGATGTAGCTGGTGTTCGCTTAATTCTTTACACAAGTCAATATCAAATCCCAGGTGTGTCAAAGAAACTGACATTGATTCAAAATTTATCTGTTCAGAGATTGGTTTTAGTTTGTGGTCTAAAGAGGTTTCTGCATCTTGGTTGATGTCATAATAGCTTAGCGTTTGCTCAAAATCAGTGTTATGCATATTGATTTTCTTAATTTTCTGATGAGCGTGGGAAAAAAAGGAAATACTTTTGTTCTTCAACCTTGGGCGAATGCATTGCCCACGCTGCCAGTTCCGATTATAGTTGTAATCATATTGTTTCCTGAATTAAATTATTATAGAAGAGTTCAGCAGGTACCTGCTGAATCCCTTTTCGTTTTTTAGTTTATAGCATATTTAAAAACATTTTCAGCAAAATGCTCTAATGATGTTGAAGTTGTTGACTCTTCAGTTCGCTTAGAAACAGAAAAGAATCCATCATTTATTCCTTTATACATTCCATTATATGAGTCGGCAACGCTTTCTGAAATTCCATATTCCATCAATGCTTTTTTATTATCTTCATATGGAAATTCAATATAGGGCAATCCAGGTTTATTAATTGCTTTACCCACAATGGATGCAATCTCATTGTGATTATAATGTCTGTCGCCTAATAGATCTACAAACGATTTGCCTTTGAAATTAAGCGTTGCAAGTTTATTGGCAGCATATTCTGCAATATCTTGGGTGGCAATCATACCCATGCTTAGATCAGATTTTACAGGTGAACCCATCATACCCATCCCTTTTATAACCCCAATTTGGTTAAACAAATTCTCCATAAAGTAAGAAGCCCTTACGCTTATGACGTTTACCTCTTCCGGCAATTTATTTAAGCGTAATTCCTGCCTGCCCAAACCTGCAACGATTCCGGTATTTTCAATATCCTGAGCGCCTTGTGATGATATAAATAGCACATTTTTAACCCCCGCATCTTTAATAGCGGTTATTTGCGCTTCACCTACTTCATCTTGATATTTTCCAATGTTATCCGATTGTAAGTTTGGAGGAATAATAAGTAACACCGCTTCTGCTCCTTTAAATGCATGACTCAAAAAAGCAGCATCATGTAAATCACCTTTTTCAATGATGGCTCCAAGGTTTTTTAGACTTTCCAGCTTTTCATCGTTACGACCAATGACTTTTACTTGTTTTCCTTTTGCTAATAAATTAGCTACTGTTTTAGAACCGATGTTACCGGTTGCTCCTGTGATGACGATCATAATTTAATTTTTATTTGATTAATTAATTTTTATTAGTTTTGTAAAGATACTAATAAGAGTTACTTAAAGTAACTAAAATTGAAAAAAGTAGGAACATACATGTAACTGACATGCCAAAAACAACAATATATCAATGCCCTGTTACTGCCACGCTCAGTGTGATAGGAGGAAGATGGAAGCCAATTTTAATTTACACTTTATCAAATGGAAGTAAACGTTTTGGTCAGTTAGACGCTATCATTACCGGCATAAGCCGAAAAATATTAACTGAACAATTGAGAGACCTGGAAGCCAATGGATTGGTCATTCGAAAACAATTTAATGAAGCGCCACCACGGGTTGAATATTCTTTGAGTGAAAAAGGAAGGACACTACAACCTTTGATGCAGGCCATGTGCGAATGGGGAAATGAACATGTGCTCTCGGCAAAGGGTAAATTGAGAGATACGAACACTAAAAGAGGGTGAACTAAAATGGAATTAGGTTAAGCGAAGATCCCGCCAAATGTGTAGCATTTGCGGCGGGATGCCAGATGCCAGACACCAGACACCAGATGCAATATACCTTTAGGTTATTAACTTCTCCACTGATTAAAAAGTTTAGCGGTACACTATACTGTCTTTAGATAATCACCTTTTCGAAATGGCTGTGTCTCTAAACTTTCTAAACTTATGGCCCGTTCGGGCCAAAACCTAATCTTTCTAAACACTAAGCCTCAAAGCACACGCTGCTACAGCAGATATCAGTCAATTAACATTCCGCTTTGCGGCTTCGTACCGTACGAGATCTACGCTACACTTCGACATCAACCTATCAACCTATCAACTCATAAGCCTATAAGCCTATAAGCCATCAACCCAAATGTTTTGCCCTCGTTTGTTTCGGCTGCGCCGATAAACGATCCCTGTGTTCTTCAGTAGTTTGTTTCTGCGAAACTTCACACTTACGAAACCCCGGGATGTTGGAGGTATTTCCATAATCAACCCATGCTTCGGCTCCGCTCAGCACAAGTCAACCCATCAACCCATAAGCCTATAACCCCATAACCCCACAAGCCCATAAGCCCATAAGCCCGCATCACGACTTGCCCACCCCCTTCAGGTACTTATCAAACCACCCCATCAACCGCAGATTGTAATCATAGCGTGCTGTTGAATTGGCATTGCCATGACCTTCACCCGGATAGAAGACAAGCTCTACAGGTGTTGTCGTCCTGCTCTTGATATGACGATAGAGTTCCATAGACTGTCCCGGATGCACGCGCGGGTCATCCTTTCCATGCATGATCAGCAATGGCGTCTTGCATTGATCCGCATAGTAGATGGGGCTGCGCTTCAGAAAGAAGTCATAATCCTCATACACCCATTTACGCGCATGCACGAGATATTCTTCATTGGGGATATCCGTGGTGCCCCACTTGGAGACATTATTACTGATGCCTACAAACATCACGCCTGCAGCAAACCGATCTGAATAGCGTGTAGACAACCAACCTGTCGCATAGCCTCCATAAGATCCACCGGTGACACCGACTTTAGCGGCATCCACAAGTCCACTGGCGATGAGATAATCTACACCATCGACCACATCATCAAACTCCTTACCGGCAGGATCACCCTGGCTGGATAGGGTAAAATCTACACCACGACCTGTAGAGCCACGATAATTTGGATAAAACGAAGCATATCCTTCTGCTGCACCTGTTTGTCCCGGATTGCTATAGCCGGTCAGCCATCCATTGTTGAAGTGCGCTTCAGGACCACCATGCACGATCGTGATCAACGGATATTTTTTTCCACTTTCTTCATGTAATGGCCGGATGAGAATCCCTTCTATTTCCAATCCATCTTTTGCTTTATACCGCACGACTTCTTGTTTGGCAAACTCTATATCCGCCAGAAATGGGTTGCTGTCCGTGATTCGTTTAAGTGAAGCCTGACCGGCTCCCTCAATAAAAAGTTCAGATGGATGATTGTATCGGTCGGCAATGAAAAGGCCGCGACCATTGGCTGATAATTCAAAATGAGTGATGCTAAATCCTTTCTCCAACGATTGGAAAACAGGTTTTGCTTTTGCTTCTGCTTTAATAATGCCATACACGGATTCAACTCCCGTGCTTCCCATAAAATGAATCTGACCTGCATCCTGCCAGATGATTTGTTCAAACATACCTTGCCATCCGTTGAGAAGCATGGTTGGTTTACCCCCGGAAGCAGGGACCACAAATAAACTACCATCCGTAGGATCATTGAGATCTGATCCTGCAATAAAAGCGATCTGTGTTCCATCCGGACTCCATTGAAAATCCCCAAGCTTTCCACTATGATCTATTTGGCCGAGAATCTTCATAGGTTCCACATTGATGATCGTGAGATGCATCGCCATGTAGGAATCATCGACAAGTGATGTAGGCGCATAGGCGCATAGCAACCGGTCTCCAGTCGGACTCCATTCAAATGTAGTAAAATGACCGGGCGTCTCTATCTCTCTCACCTGTTGGCCAAGACCTGGCCGCACGAGATAGATGTGTTGAACCGCAAGATTTAGTTCGTACAATTCAGGGGTGTAAGGCAACGCAGATTTTGGGCTATTGTCAGGGACTTTGGCTACAAAGCCCAGGGTCTCTCCATCCGGTGACCATTGATAATAGCTGATTGGTTGTTCAAAAGCAAACAATACAGTGGGTTCTCCTCCGGTGACCGGTATTTCATATAAAGCAGGGGCTTTGTCATTTTCGAGTTTGTTGAGAAATGTAATCGTATTATGTTCCGGACGGAAACTCACCATCCGAACATTACCGGTGTACACAAATGATGCACTGCTATCTGACGAGGATTGATAGACAAAGAGTTCGGCTCTCGATGGTTTGTTCTCAACGGTAGGATCAGACTGGACCCTGACCGTATAAGCGATGGTGCCGCCATCATCAGACCAACTCGCTGAAGCGACCGATTTGAGGGAAGCGATATCCATTGGGGTCAGGCCCCGTAATGCCTGGGCCTGCATTGAAAAGCCAGTCAGAAATAAAAGAAATCCGAAAAAAAGTCTGATTTGCATAGCGTAAAGAATTGTGGAACGAACATACAAAACTATCCTTTCATACCTTTTGTACAGGCGGAAGTCGATGAATCAGGCAGGACAATATACCAGATGAACTCCTCCCGTATTTTCTATACATTTGTCATCCGTATGAAAGTCAAAAAGGCAGACAAATTATGATCTTATTAGCTGAAATTCAGGGGTTTCTAACCTCTCTTGATATCTGGGACATTTGTTTTATTCTGATACTGGCCATTTTTCTTGGAATCGAAGTAATCAGTAACGTACCGGCTATTCTCCATACGCCCCTCATGAGCGGTGCCAATGCCATACACGGGGTGGTCATCATAGGCAGTATCATCGTGATGGGACATACGGCTCCGGACAATTACATTGCCCTGGTCCTTGGCTTTCTGGCGGTGGTCCTGGGGACACTCAATGTAGTTGGGGGTTTTGTGGTGACCAACCGTATGTTGCAAATGTTTAAGAAAAAGAAAGCATAGCTCCTATGACCCTAAATCCCTGCCCCTAAATCCCCTAAAGGGCCTTAAATTTCAGCTTTCACCTTTCACCTTTTTCCTTTTACGATGACTTACAGCGATATTCTTAAAATATGTTACCTCCTGGGGAGTCTCTCCTTTATAATAGGATTAAAAATGTTGTCCAAACCGGACAGTGCTAAAAAGGGCAACATGTATGCCGCGCTCGGTATGATGATAGCCATAGCGGGTACGATATTGTTCCATGAAAATGTAGATCACGTCACAGGAACAGTGTCTCGCATCACTAACCTGCCTTTTATTTTCGGAGCCATCGCCATAGGAACAGTGGTAGGCTATATCGCTGCCATGAAAGTCAAAATGACGGCCATGCCGCAGATGGTTTCGATGTTTAACGGAATGGGTGGCGCCTGTGCAGCGCTGATCGGCCTTGTGGAAATGAGTACACACCATCCTGAAGCCTTTGGCCACCGATTGATCATTTTTTTAAGTGTGATGATCGGTACAGTTTCTTTCGCAGGTAGTATGGTTGCCTATGGCAAGCTCGAAGGAAAGATTAAAGATTACGGAAGCAAACTGCAACAAGTCTCCAACAATACCATCGTATTTGCCATACTCGGTTCCATTGTATTTCTTTCTATGAGCGGTGGCTGGAGTGATGGGTTCGTCTGGATCATATTTGCAGCTTCCATGATCTATGGTATACTCTTCGTACTTCCGATCGGAGGCGCTGATATGCCGGTGGTGATTTCATTATTAAATTCCTTCACAGGTGTTGCCGCTGCCCTTGGCGGATTTATGTATGACAACCAGGTCATGCTGACAGGTGGTATCCTGGTAGGTAGTGCGGGTACTATCCTGACCATCCTGATGTGCAAAGCAATGAACCGGAGCTTGTGGAATGTAATCAGCGGAGCCTTTAGCGCAAGTGGTCCAAGTGGAAAGTCGATGGATGGATTATCCACCAGCGAGATCAGCATTACGGATGCTGCTATCATGTGTGCATACGCGCAGCGCGTGGTCATCGTACCTGGTTATGGACTTGCTGTAGCACAAGCCCAACATACCTGTCATGAATTTGAAAAAGCACTTGAAGCAAAGGGAGTAGAAGTGAGTTTTGCGATCCATCCAGTCGCAGGTCGTATGCCGGGACACATGAATGTACTGTTGGCTGAAGCGGATGTGCCCTATGATAAGCTGAAAGAAATGGAGGATATCAATCCTCAGTTGCCTAATACAGATGTACTCATTGTCATTGGCGCCAACGACGTCGTCAATCCTGCTGCGGAGACAGATCCTTCATCCCCGATCTATGGTATGCCGATCATCAAGGCCAATACCGCAAAGAATGTCATTGTCATGAAACGTTCGATGGCGAAAGGATATGCCGGTATCGAAAACGAGTTGTTCTATGACAAAAGGACCCGGATGCTATTCGGCGATGCGAAAGCGACGCTGGAGAAGTTGATTTCGGAGTTGAAGAATGCTTAATCAGTCAACAGTCAATAGTCGGCTGTCAACTGTTCTGATTATTGTGTGATTTGTAATGATGGTCAGGAGACCATCTTTCTAATGATTTTTCAATAGCATATTATTTGTGATATTGGGTTCAAGACAGGAGTCTTGAACCAGCAGATTTATGAGCAGACCAGACTTGAACTATCATTCACAATGGGTACCCCATGGTTACTGAGCTGCGAATTTATGATCAGAGCAAGAGCACTATCATTCACAATAGGTACCCCCATTTAGGGGGCAAAGGGGGTAAAATAGAGCAAGCGGGCAGCAGGTCGAAGTATTAGGGGGCAAAGGGGGTCCAATTGAGAAGAGAGTGAATGAGCGATCTGTTTTTATTGTTGATCACGAACGTAATCATTTTAAACGGATGCCTAGGCCAAATTCTATAGTCAGGTTGGCCATATTAGCATCTAAAGCATTGATATCGGTAGTCTTGAATGGATATGGATAGAGCGGAATGAACATACGGTAGCTGAAGAAATATTTTTTCTTGCCAACCTTCAAATCATACAGCAATCCAACATCAGGACTCATTGAACGTACGGACATAGTAACCGTTTCAAATTCAGGGTTGTTTAAAGTCTCTTTGCTCTAAAGTGCAAAGGGGTGAGTCCCATGATGTTCTTATGAATGGATTCAGAAGGTGGGCGGGGCAGCTGAAAGGCTGTTTCGGCCTGGGTCATCTGTGGCCAGATGATTATTGACTATGCTTTTTCAATACGCTATTCGATAAAGCAATTTTCAATAGCTCCCCTTCAGGCGATGGCAGATCATGATCGTGATAGGAATTTTGGTTGGGATCTTAAGGGAGGGGTGGTGTAAAAGGAAATAAAACTGGATAGATATATGACCTTCGTTGATGAGTTGAAAGGATACCGGATAGCGTGATGATGAGAGTTGAATGCACACGTTTCCTATGCCATCCAAGTCTAAGCGAGGGAGCTGCCATAATGCACTCTTCCTCCAAGCCGGGAAAAATGGCTGTGCACAAACGTATATAGATACCTCAAACGACCATCGATAGGAGCACTTCGATCCCACCTCACAACATCTTTGCCGGAGCTGGTGTGAGAGGTGCCAATACTACCGAAAATGGAAATACAATTACAAACCGCAATTGCTCAGGATGTCTTACAGGTGCTGATCCCCAATATGGTATATAGAGGACAGAAACTGATGACGCTCGTAAGGACAAATACGCCGGCCAGCACGAGCATCACGATGCCTATGGTACCTGTTACGGTTCCGGTAAAATAGAGAATAGCCATCACAGCGGCCAGGATGACGCGGATAATACGGTCAGCAGAACTCATATTCTTTTTCATAATAAACAGAATTTAACGGGTTAAAAATTGAATCAGTAGCACCAACCCGGTCACTAGGCTGATGCATATCAGACAGATGGCAAGGAGTTTTAAGGCATTATTCTTCATGATTCTAGACGTAAAGTTAGGGTTTTGAAAAGGCCTGCGCTGTGACCTAGGTCACCATCAGTGGATTTCGATCATATTGGCTTCCTGGCGGATCTTTCCTTCGTTTTCCAGCTTTTTCATGATGCGACTGATCACTTCCCTGGCGGTACCGAGTTCGGCGGCTATCTGGCGATGACTGATTTTGATCGGGTTGCGTCCGGTCAGTTCAGCTTTATTGATCAAGTAATCCATCAGACGTTTATCCATCCGTTCAAAAAGAAGTTGATGAATAGTCGACAGCAGGTCGGTATAACGAAGATTGTATTGCTGAAAGAACAATTGGTTGACCTCAGGATACTCGCGCACCCATTGGGCTACTTTATCTGTTGGCAGCAGGAGGGCGATGGTGTCTTCTTCTGTGATAGCATATATTTTACTGGGTTCGTTTTTCAAGCCGGCAGAGAATGACATGATGCAGCTTTCTTGTGGTTTGATATAGTAGAGCAGTAACTCTTTGGTTTCATGCCGGCTATACACTTTGATGAGTCCTTCCAGGACGATCGGAATGACTTTTACATATTGACCTTCTCTCAATATCTCTGTGCCCCGGGGAACTTCCTTCAGGATGGCATGGGTTTCCATTTCTTTCCGTAGGTCCGGAGAAAGTGGAGTGGTCAATTTTGAGAGATCCGTCATTTTGGTTATAGATTATTTCAGGAATGAAGGGGTTTAGTCAAAAGTCAACTGTTGGTAGTTACCAGTTTGTAGTTTTTAGTCAGTAGTCGACAGGATAAATGGAGGAATCAAATTGGCGAAAATTAGCGGCCGAAACTGCGATAAAAATAGTCAATAGTCGATAGTCAACACTTAGGAAGATCAAATTTGCGAGAATTTTTTTTTAAAATGCATCTGCGCAATCCTTGTGGTGCGCCGCACTGAGCTTGTCGAAGGTGCCGAACTATGCGTTTAAAAATCGAACTATGCGCTCTAAAAAACCAAGCCAAATGCAAGGATCGCAGATAACGCAGAAATATTTAAAAAAATTAATTACACTAATTAATTTTATTTGTACGAGCGTGAACCGAAGTGAAGTAGGTTCAAATTTGCGAGAATTCTTTTTTAAAATGCATCTGCGCAATCCTTGTAGTGAGCTAAGCCGAACTGTGCGATCCAAAAAGTCAGCAGTCAGTAGTCAGCAGTCGACAGGCGACAGTTTCCAATCATCGTATCTAACCATTACACAATACACACTAACCATTACACATTACACATTCATCATTTAACGTGGTATGAGTGGTATTTTCAATTCAATTCGTTTTTATGATTTATGTATTCTTTCGCTGTGTCCACTAAGTAATAAACCATGGGCACTAAAAATACTGTCAAAATTAAAGAGGAAAGAAGCCCGCCTATAATAACCCAAGCCAATCCGTTTTTCCATTCGGCTGCTGTTCCTGTTGCCATTGCAATGGGAAGCATCCCTACAACCATGGAAAGTGTTGTCATGAGGATGGGTCGCATACGACCTTTTCCTGCAATAATTAAAGCCTCTTTAAAATGTTTGCCTTCTGCTTTTAATTGATTGGTAAAGTCCACAATGAGAATTGCATTTTTTACAACCAAGCCCATTAGCATAATTAATCCCAATAAAACAAATAGACTCAAATTACTTAACGATAAATTCAATGCAAAAAATGCCCCAATTGCGGCTACAGGAATGGAAAATATAACGACAAATGGATAAACAAAACTGTCATAAAGCGCTACCATAATCAGGTAAATCAACAAAAACGAAATCAGCATCACTGAACCTAAAGCCCCAAAACTATCATTCTGTCTTTTTATATCGCTACCCCAAGTCATTTGTATTCCATTGGGTAGGGGATTTTCTTTGAGAAAAGTTACTACATCGTCTGCTACCGTTCCTGAGGGTCTGCCCAAAGCGTCAGCTGTGAGGGTAACTGCGGGTTGGCGGTCTTTTCTTTCCAATAGCGATGGAGAATTGTCTTGCTCTACTTTTGCAAATTGCGAAACTTCAACCGGCATCCCCATTGGGTTAATTATGGTTAGTTGCTGAACATCTTCAAAGTTTCGTCGGCTAAATTCATCTAACCAAATTCTGACGGGGTATTCTGTTCCGTTAGCGGTAAGTGTGGCGTCATCATTTCCTGTAAAAGCCGTTCTCAGGTTCATTCCCACATAAGCTGTTGTTAAGCCTAATCGCTGCATTTTATCTTTGTCAGGAATAATTTTGTATTCGGGACTTCCTGCTTCCACGGATAGGCGAACATTATCAGCACCGGGGATTTTTTCAATAGTTGTTTTTAAGTCATTTCCGGTTTGCACCATCAAATCCAAATTACTTCCGCTCAATGTAATTTCAATGGGTGCTGAACGAGGTATTAAACCCAAAGCGGCCATTGAATAATGGATACCCGGAAATTTGGTTTTTAACTCTTCCCGGAGTTGTTTCATAAATGTTTCTGTTGGCAAATACTTAAGTTCCTTTTTTGACTTCAATTGAATTGTAAATTCTGTTTTGTTAGCGGAACCAACGCCCAAACTTCCAATGCCTGTGCTTGGCCCACCAATGTTGCTGAATACGGTTGCCACTTCAGGATGCTGGAGGATGTATGTTTCAATTAGTTGAGCAATTAGATTATTTTGCTGAATAGAAGTTGTTTTATCAAATTCCAAAGCCATCCTGAATTTTCCCTGGTCGCCTGTTGAAATGAGTTCTTTCCCGATTATGCCTTGCTTCATTATGCCTAAAGTCACAACAAAGAGGAACAGAATAATTCCCGTAAAAATTAATTTATGGCTTAAAACCCACGCTAATTGTCTGCCATACCAGTTTGTAAATATTTCTAATTGATGCTCAAACCAAAGCAGGAAGCGATTAAATATATTCGTTGGCTGTAGATCTTCTTTCTTTCCAATTCTCGAAGCTAACCAAGGCGTAAGCGTGAAACCAACCAATAAACTGGTGAGGGTGGATGTTACTACAACCACCGAAAACTGCTTGAGCATATCAGCAACAAATACCTGTAAGAAAAGAATGGGTAAAAATACCACTACGTCAACCAGAGTGATTGACAATGCGGCAAAGCCAATTTCCATACGACCCTCCATGGCAGCAGTTCGCTTGTCTTTTCCTTTGTCTAAATGTTTTTGAATATTTTCCAATACCACCACCGCATCATCTACCAAAATGCCTATGATTAAAGACATGGCAAGCAAAGTCATTAAATTGAGTGTATACCCCAAAAGCCACATTACTGCAAATGCGGTCACCAAAGATGTTGGAATGGCTACGATGACAATTAATGAGTTTCGTAAACTTCGCAAGAACAATAGCATTACCAATGAAACAAGTATCACAGCTAAAAGCAAATCAAAAACGACGGAATTAACGGCCGCAATCGTATTGTCGGTGCTATCGTCGGCAATAATAAAGTTTACATTGGTATTTGAATTTTGTTGTTCAATGGATTTGAATTTTGCACGAACTAATTTTGAAACATCAACGGCATTTGCATCACCTTGTTTTTTCAACAGTAAACCAATACCGTTTTTTCCATTGTAACGACTGATGGAAGTTGTCTCTTTTATACCATCAACAACATTCGCAACATCTTTGACATATACAGGACTGCCTAAAACGGGCATGGCTACCTGAACGTTTTTAAGATCATCCAGGGTTGTAAATTTTCCTGTTATACGAACTGAATTACGCTCTGTATTTGTTTGCACTTTTCCTACTGGCAAGTCTAATCCCGAAAGATTAATAGCTTCCACGACCTGATACAGTGAAATTTTGTAAAGTTTCAGTTTGTCCTGATTTACGCTTACTTGAATTTCTCTTTCTTCTCCGCCTAAAAGGGTAATTTCTGCCACCCCTTTTATTTGTTGAATTTGGGGTAGATATTCGTCTTTCATTATTTGATAAAACTCAGTGGCAGACAAATCACTTGTGGCACTGATGGACATAATGGGCAAATCATTTGGCGAAACTTTACTCATCACAGGACTTAAAATTTCCGGCGGTAAGTCTTTGCGGATATTGTCAATATAGCGTTGGGCATCTTGCATTGTTTTATCCAAATCCGTTCCGTATTTTAGATTTGCGATGATAATAGAAGCATTGGATAATGACTTTGTTACCAAATAGTCCACGCCTTCCAAATTAGATAAGGCATCTTCTATTTTTCGTGAAACCGAAGTTTCTACTTCTATGGGTTCGGCACCTGGATAAACTGTTTTGATTACAACTACGGGCTGATTAAAGTCGGGCATTAGTTCATAGCTCAACTTTTTATAGCCGATAAAACCTAATAAAGCAAATACACTGAACAGCACTATTATCAGCGAAGGACGTTTGATTGAAATTTCTGTAATGTTCATTTTCCACTGCTTTTATTTACTAATGACATTCGCGCCGTCAAAAATATTTATAAATCCATTCGTTACTATTACATCACCTGGTTTTAAACCGGATGACACCACTGATGTGTTCTGTACTCTTTTATAAATGACAATGTTTTGTAAGATTGCTTTACCGTTTTTTATAAGGTAAACTTGAGGCTGGTTTTCAGAGCCCACAATAACAGAAGATGAGATCATAATGCCCATTTCTTGTATATCATTTTTCAAATGTACCTTACCAAACATTCCTGATTTTATTTTCAAATCGGGGGTATTCACTACAGCAAACTGAACAGGAAAGCTACTTCCCATATTCGCTTTACTACCGATCATTGTAGCTTTACCAGATAATGAAATTTCAGAATAGGCGTCGGCGGATATGAAATAATTATGATTTAACTTGAATTGGCTTATATCATTTTCAGAAACAAGAACGGTGAATTTTAGATTTCGGATGTCTGTTATTTGAAGTAAGGGAACTCCGGGGGCCGCAAATGCTCCTTCTTCGCTTAGTTTGGCAGTAACTACGCCATTAAAGGGTGCTTTGATAGTAGTTTTATTTATTTGTTCCACTAACGTGGCTTTCTGCACGTTCGCAGATTTCAATCCCAGTAGCGATTTTTCTAATTGAACACCTTGAATTGCATCTGCTTTCACCAAAATCGTATAGCGGTTTACATCGGCTTCCAAACCTTCAATTTGCACTTCGATAGCTTGGTGTTGAAGTTTTAATAGGGAATTATCCAACTGAATTAATGCTTGCCCTTTGTTTACAACACTACCCATATCAACTAAAACTCTATTTATCTTACCTTGTATTTCGACACTTATTTTAGTTTCTTTGTTGGGTTCAAATGTTCCTGCATAAAGACTTTCAGCATGCACATTTTCAATTTGTAGGGTGTCGGCCTCAACAGGAATAGCTTGTTCTTTATCGTATTGGTAAACTATTCGCTGTGTAGATTCTTTGTTGTTTTTTAGCTTGATGACGACAAGGGCAATTACTACTAAGGGTATGACTATGTATAAGGCTTTTTTTAAGATTGATTTCGTTGTCCTCATTGTAACCATTATTTAGTTGTTGAAATATTGCCTGTTAGTTTTTTAAGCTCTAACTCTGTTTTTAGATAGTCAATGACCGCAGACAGATAGGTTTGTTGAGCTTCGCGTAATGCGTTGTCAGCAAGTAAAACATCGGTGAGGTTGGCTGTTCCTTGCTCTTGTTGAAGAAGGGTTTGATCGTATATAGTTTGGGCCAGCCTAATTTCTTCAGAGGTTGTTTCTATTTCTTTTATGGCCAGTATGCTTTGCAGTTTTGCATTTATAACTTGCATATTATTTTGTTCGGTAAGTAAGCTAAATTGAAGTTCGTTGGTATGGAGTTCAATTTCTTTCTGATTGATTTTCCGTTGGGTGACGGTTCCATTAAATAGGGGATAAGAGAGTTGTACACCTGCAAAACCAATTGGATAGAATTTTAAAAAACCATCGGGTTGTTGGCCATATCCAAACCCTGTCGTCCCGAAAGAAGCAATAAGATTAAGCGAAGGAAAATAGCTCAATTTGGCTAAAGTGGTTAATTCGCTTGCTATTAAAAGATTTTGTGTTTTTACAATTTTAATATCTAAAGTTGATGAACCTTGATATTCGTTCGCATTTTGATATTGAATGTTTGTCTCAATTTGTAAGTATTGGTTAAGGGAAATACCCATTGCAAATTTCAAAGCATTTAATGCTTGTTCAAGCCTGCTGCTGATATTTTCTTTTTGGGTTGTGAGTTGAGATACCTGCAATTTTACTTTGCTTACATCTGTCCCTGTGGCCAGTAATTGTTCGTGAAGGAGTTGTATGTTTTTCAAAAGTCTTTCAGCATTTACAATATTGTTGTCCATAAAGACGAATTGATGAGATAGAATTTGAGCATTATAATACAGATTTGAGATTTCAAAATGGATCTGTTCTTCAGTTTTTTGGTATTGCAATTTGGTCAATTCCGATGCGATTTTTGTAGTTTGAATTACACCGTACACTTGTGGATTATACAAAGGCATGGACAACTGTACGCTTGCATTGATGTTGTGCGGCACGCCAAACTGAGCTTCTATAAACTGACCTTCAGGTGCGGCTGGGTTGAATGTTGAAAGAGGTAGAAACTGATAGGGTAGGTTCGTGAAATATTTATAATCAGCGTTTGCAGTCATTTTTGGTATTAAATTGGCTTTGGCTTCTTTCTCTTTTTGCTCGCCAATAGCCATATTATTCCTGCTGATCAGCAAATTTTTATTATATACTTGAGCGGTGTCGATACACTGTTGTAATGTCCACACTTGAGCTTGTGCAGCTTGATATCCAATTAGTAAAAATATCAGAGTTCTTAGTTGTTTGTGAATGTTAACTAACTTCATGGGTTAAAATTTTTTACTTCACGAGTACTAATTGGCTTTCAATTGTTCCTATGACCCAATGTTTGATCATGGGTTCAATATTGACATAATCACCCGACTTCAGTGTTTCTTTTATGCCTTTTTCATTTTCAAAAATGGCTTCACCTTCCAAACAAATTAAAAGCGCAGGCGTTTTCGTGATATGTTCTTTTAATTTTCCTCCTTTTAAAATTCGCATGGCAGTTGCATTTCCTAATTCGCTTTTAAAAAGAGAAGTTGTAGAGACTGGTTTTTCTTGTGTGTTTAATTCTTTTATATTCATGGGAAATATGGATTAAGTGTTTTGAATATTGTTTAAAACTGTCTTTAATATTTCTTCTACTTCACTCGCTGCCTGGGTTAATTCATTGTTTCCAATCGCACGCATGGCCACAGATGGCGCGAGCATTGCAATTTCAACATCACCGTTGTCTAACTCACGTAAGGTTATATGACAAGGTAACATGGTGCTAATGGTGGGTTCGATACTTAAGACTTTGTCGGCATACACCGGATTGCAAGTGCCTAAAATCACATGAGGTAAATACTTTTTATTCAGTTTCTTTTTCATGGTCGCTTGAATATCAATTTCAGTGAGCACACCAAAACCTTGCTTTTTTAATTCTTCTTCCACCTTTGGGCGTATAGCGGTTATGGTAGTTCCTGTGCGTATGATTGAATTGTAATATTTCATGTCTTTTATTTTTTATTCATTTCAACTATAAAAATCCCCTTATTTCGTTTTCGGCATACCCAATGGCTTGGTCGGCAGGATATAGTTTTTTTATTATTTGGAGTGTAGCATTGTTTATTTCTTTATCGGGTTTGCCATGAAATTGTAGACACATTTGGTTGGTGATAATGGGATAATAGCCCACTGTTTTTCCATCCACTTCAGTGATAATGGGTGGTTGTTCTTCTCCGTTTGCATGAGCTTCCTTCCATTTTTTAATGTAAGCAAACTCAGCTACGTTAGCTAAATTCATGAGATTTCTCGGCTGATCGCTCACTCGTTTTATTTTACCCTCAAGGACGAGCGACATACTATCGGTAATCGCAATAGCTTTGATGGTACAAAATTCAATTGCTCCTGCTGCTCCTTTCTCGCTTAGTGCAGAAACTAAGTATTTACCTAAGCTTGATTTAGTTTGTAACGCCAATTCCTTTCCTGTTTCCAGGTAATTTATTTCGGTGGATGGTATCGTGCTTACCAGCTTTTCCATATCATTATTTGTTTGATGGGAAACCTGATTTTCTGTGCAACTAAGCATCACCATAATTCCGCTAAGTACTGCGGTTACCATGACTGATGGATATTTCATTCGAAATACGTATTAAAGGTGGCAAAAGATGTTTTAATCTTTTGAAAATTTAGCGCAAATTCTTGTTCGGTTTTACTACGAAAGAACACATTTGAGAAATCTATAAAAGGCAACAACCATTTATGCAATTCATCATGTGCTTTGCCTTTCATGGTGCAATTGGAAGTAAGAAGATCAATATTCGATTGCAAATTTTCAGCTAATAAGATGTAGTCTTTTTGTTCATACTTACCTAAAGAATTAATGTCGCTTTCCATATTGCGAATATGAACGAGCATATGAGCATCTACTTTCCATTTTTCACCATGATTAAGTTCAATGGTTTGCATTTCGCCCTCATGCTGATGTTCTTCATCTAGTACGGTTTCAATTTGCTCTTTGGGTTTTTCTGTAGAAGTATTCCCACAACTTAAATGAAGCAAGCTGATGGCAATCATTGAAAAGGTTGTCGTTAGCGTTTTCATATTTTCTTTTTTGTTATCCTGAAGTAGGCAATGATTGTAAAGACAAGTGTTACAAGTATTCTAAAAATCATGGCACCGATCGTTTTGGTTTCATAAATACCGCCTGAACTGGCGTGAATGTTGAGACCAATAAAAGCTGCTATGAGCATGAGCGTTGAGATTCCTAAAAGTATTGTAGTCCATTTCCTGCTCTTGATAAATCCATAAGCAGCAAAGAGGTACAGAATGCTACAGATGAAATTGGACCAAACCACAAATAAAACATAGTTGCCTTCTCTCGCTCTGATGCCAAAAAGATCGAGTATAACAGAGATGCTTAGGAATAGAGTAAGCAAGCCAAACCCTACTAGCGAAATTACGATTATATAGGGAAATACTTTTTTCATTAAGATTTGGTTTTTATGAGTTTTAAAACAGATTGTATCAAATTGTCTCCGTTTATACTGATGTCAAATTGAAAGTTGGCGATTCTCCATTTAAACATTTGTAGTCGGAAAGTTCCCATCACGATATGCATTAATTCATCAGCGGATATTGAATTTGTAAATACGTTATTTTGTTGTCCTTCCAAAATAATAGGGAGCAAATGTTTCATTTTTACACCGAATATTTTCAAAATGGTTTCGTTGATGCGTTGACTTTCTTCCAACAAGCCGTCAGAGAATACAGCCACCACTAAGTGAGGGTTCTTTTTAAAGAACGAAAATTGATTTTGAAACAGCGTGGTGAATTTTTCTTCGGGTGATTGTTTGCTATGAATCGCATTAGTGAGGCGTTCATCCATACTGTTAGCAAGATATTCGAGTAAGGCAATGATGATTTCTTCTTTGCTTGTATAGTGTCTATAGAGGGCACTTTCAGAAAACTTCATTTCTTTAGCCAGATTCTTAATGGTTAATCCACTTACCCCTGATGTGGTAAGTATTTTTCCTGCTGCTTCTATTATTTCAAACTGTCTATTCGATATGGCGGCTATCATTTTTTACTTTTTATTAGTTTAAAGGATTCATTTTCAAAAATGCAGCACCTAACCAAATCACAGAAGCGGTCATCGCCATTGCTCCGATTAATACTAAAGCGGGAGGCAAGCCGAAATACACTTCAGCCAGGATTCCAATGGGCATCAGAAGTCCGGTAAGTGCCAACCAAGAAATGGCTTTTACGTTTTGAAGTTTATCTCTGAAATGTAGAAGTAGATAACCAATCAGGATATTTAAAAATGCGAACAAGTTTCCGTGGACGTGTGCCAGCCTGCTTTCAAAGTGTTTTCCGATACTATAGGAATTTACCCATTCTTGTTTATCCGGAGCAAAGTCACGCAGGTATATTAATACAAAGCCATAAGCCATAAAAAGTCCCATTGTCAGGAACCCAATGGCGATATTGTATTTGCCGTTCATATTAAGTAATTTTTTAAGTAAGTGAACATTCGCACACAAAGATAGGTGAATTAGGAATAGACCTACAATATTTTTGAAAAAAGCTCAAAAAATGGCGAAAATAAGCTGTTGTTATTGGCCATTGGCTCTTTGGTGGTTTTATTGTGTGTCAGCTTTTGAGTAGAGACAAAGCCCAAATGCGCCAATTTGGGCAGGCTATAATTTTTTTTAGAACCTATGTATTGAGCTAAATGACTGCAAACACGACACTCCGTGACGAGTTACTGAGAACAGGCTAATTGCTTTTTTGACGCCAGAAGGAGTTCATTTCACTTTTTCGCTCGGATGAACTGAATTTAAGTTAACCAAACCTGTATCTAACTATGACTAAGGCGGAATTTCTTGAGATCTACAGCCAACACTGGGAAGATTTAAAGAACCTAAACCGACATTACAATCTGTACGATTTTGAAAAGGACTTTGCACAGCTGACTCGTGAGTTGGGTGCGGAAGTCTAACCAGTTTTTTGCGCCCACGAACTATATGATCGGAAGGGCATTGAGAAGCCAGAGAGTACAATAATGGGGTAGCTCTTTATTTGGAAATTTCAAGGATGCTCAGGATGACGCTATACTGCGGTCAGTAATCGATACAGTTATCTTTTAGGGAAAGTATTCCTTTGAGGCGCTTGTGGCACCTGCTATGTTTTTAAAGGAGAGTGAATAGGTATAAATTTTCTACGCCTGGTTCACGCTACTTTATTTTACAAAAACCACTTACCTGTAAGAATCCAAAATTTTTTAACCCCGGAAAGGCTGTATTCATTTGAAGGATTTCCACATCCTTAAGGAGTAGATTGCCATGATTGATCACCGCACTATCTGCGGGGTCATGACCAAGGATACGGATATTGTTCAACTCAATCGCCTGACCTGCGCTAATCGAAAAAGCAGAAGATGACGTGGCTTCAATAAAGATATGCTGGTTGTTATTTTGCACTATGCTGGCATCGGCATGGAAGACGATTGGTCCATTCGTGATATGAATCGTATCCTGATATAGTGATGGCTTGATTTTCAAGGTATCACCGTTATTCGCACACAAAGCCGCATGGCGCAGACTTCCCGGTCCTGCATTGCCATTCTGCTTGACCCACAAGGCGATACTATCTTCCAGTATTCCAGATATCCGACCATTGATGCCATCTACACACAGATGGAGATAATCATCACTTTTAAATTCTATGCCTTCATATCCGCGTGTGATCGTATCCGAACCTGAACCCGAATAGTCAACATACATAGCTGTGCCATTAAAAAATGAATCATTTTCAAAATGTCTAAACAACCACAATCTTCCATACGTGGTCAATGCAATTGTAGAGGTGTCCGGACTGATCGCAGCTGCCGTAACCTGATATTTGGCGGAGAGTTCGTTTGGATTTATTTTTAAATTCACCTTGCCCATGTACGTGGCCACAATCGGATCTTCCATGGTGCTGCCTTCCGTCAGCGGAATCTTAAACATATAGGTATACCCCGTAATCCAGCCACCGCAATTGTTTGTGGTTTTGCTCCAGATATTTTTGGTGAAGACATACAATGCATCATCAAACCAGATAGCGGCTTCGCTATTGACAAAAACCGTATCGTCAGCTTGACAATTATTGACGTCATACCCGGAGAGGGGGTATTTGAAATAAAATGTTTGCGGAGTGACCGCTGTGGAGTCAGGGTGATTGAGTGTGGTCAGAGATACCTTGTGAATCTTAAACACAAAACGATTCGGGCATTCTTCCGGATCGCTGTTTTCATTGCAATTTTTTCCGATCTGGCAGATATAGATGTTTCCTGCATCATCCTTTGCCAGGTCTTCCCAGTCCTGATTCGTCACATTCAGCACATTGACCTGTTTCTGGAGCGTGACCATTTGATTGCCTGTAGCAGGGAGAATTTTATAGAGGTCTGTGGTGGCATTCCCTTGATCATTGTGTGTCCACAACGATGTGCCATTGGGATCCAGGGCAAGGCCGGAAGCTTGCGTGATAGGAGAGGTATTGCCGAAGCGGCCCAGGTTAAAGGGGACTTGAAGGCCCTGATAGACTTGTGCATACAACCCTGCCAATAGAAAAAAATACAGACCCGTAAGAAGCAGTCGTTTCATAGATACTATAACACATGGAGGGAAGAGAGAAGGTAAAGATAGGGGAAAGAGTTTACAGTCAACAGTCGGCAGTTTGTAGTCGATAGTTAAATGGAGAAATCAAATTAGCGAAAATTGGCGGCTGAAACTGCGATAAAAATAGTCAATAGTCAATAGTCGATAGTCAACAGTCAGGAAGAGCAAATCTGCGTAATCCTTTTTTAAAATCCATTTGCGTCATCTGCGATCCAAAAAGGTCAACTGGGTCATGTTTGCTGCTTGTGCTATTCCTTCTTTTTCGGTTTATCAGCTAATCTTTTTATCTCTTTATCAAAATCACTTTCAAAATTGCGGTCCTGAATGACCCTAAATTTATCGTACGCTTTCTCCGCGAGTTTCAAGGCAACTTCATGGCTCACCTTTCCGGCATCTTCTAAAATCTGGTACTCATTGAATTGAAGGAAAGCATCCAGCCGGGCAACCCAATCTGCCATTTTCATGGGGACTTGTCGTGAAGCTTGTAATTCGGCATAGTCAAGATACATCGTCACTACTCTTTCCAGTTCTTTGATTTCTTTCTCAATGAGGTAGTTTTTAGCAATACCGATGTCGCCTTTCAGTACTTTGCCTGAGGGTGCATTTTTCCAGGTTTGCAATCCCATATTGGGTAGATCGGCACTGGCTCTTTCGGCGATGATCTGGGCTGCTGTTTTGCCTGAAATGGCAAAATGTAGTTTGTTCTGAACGGTTTTAAAGAACGTTTGAGTTATCTCTGCATCATGGCTATAATCAATACTGCACTGCTCATAGATGTCGGTTATTTTAAGGTAAAAACGCCTTTCACTGACGCGAATCTCCCGGATGCGTTCCAGGAGTTCGTCAAAGTAATCCTTGCCGAAGCGTTGGCCTTGTTTAAGCCTGTCATCGTCCAGCACAAAACCCTTGATGATGAACTCCCTGAGGATTTTGGAGGCCCAGATGCGGAATTGGGTGCCTTGGGGTGATTTTACCCTGTATCCTACTGAAATGATGACATCGAGATTAAAGTGGTCTATTTCACGGTCCACACTCCGGATGCCTTCATTTCGAACCTGTCGGAATTTCCGACAAGTTGCCTCTTGTACTAATTCACCTTCCTTATAGACATTTAGAATATGCTCTGCAACGGTACTTCTCCCCTTACCAAAGAGCGTGGCCATCTGATCTTGCGTCAACCAAACAGTTTCTGCCTCCAGGTGAACATCAATTTTGATATTGCCATCGGCGTTTTGGTAAAGGATGATTTCGCTGTTATTCATTTGGTATACCAATTGATTTTGGTAGGGAGTTTGGTTTCATTGATTCCTCATTGGAGGGTAGTATCCATGCCAGGCGATCATCAACAGCATTTTGAGAATCTTTCATGAAGGGTTTGCCACACCTGAGATTTGGTTGCTTAGTGATGTGTTGTGTATACTCCATGCTACGAAATTACAGGATTTTGAGTTACATGATTTCCAGATAGCTTTTTAGTGCTTTTTAAAACCTGTTTTGAAATCTGCTTCGTCAGAAAATCGTTTGCCGTTCAGCACAAGTCAGCACATCAATATTTAACCCCTTTGTCACTAACCTCCAATGCTCCTGCCGGTAAGGGGCTGAACCCCCTTCCTACAAACACGCCCCTGCAGGGCTTAAAATTTCTTCTAGTTTGTAGTCTGTTGGCACAAGGTTGCGTTTTTCTAAAATAAACTCATAAGCACATAAACCTATAAACACATCAACACATAAACCTTTACGCACTACCTACTTAACTTTGAACAATAAACCCATACCCACACCCCAAACACTCCTCCACCGCCATCCTACCCACCGTATGCGACATATCAAGAATAAGATCTGTCCTGACTCCACATTTCGGACAGGTGGTAGGTTGGTCAGTTGATAGATATATTTCAAGAGGTGTAATGGTAATTGAAGATTGAAGTGATTGCACGAATATCACTAAAAGTTTGTAGCTCAATGATCTATTTTAGCCATTAACCTTCTCAGCCCTTAACCTCCTAATCCCCTTTTGGCACCTCCCTTCAAATGCTGCTGCCCGAATGGTGAGGTTCCGCAAGGTTACGGGTCCTATGGCGGTGGGGGAGGAGAGGGTGGATGCAGTAGGCTTCTAATCTACATTTACAGGAATGGATTTGTTGGTGTAGATTGGAATTTTTTCAATAACTTTTTCATATTTGTTGGTAACCACCACAGCTAGAATTTTTACAGTAACATCAATGCCCTGCATCACATTATCATTCTCAAGACCGATGTAAAACTTTTCATTCGTTTTTGCCCCAAAGTTGATGAGTCCAGAATCAGTAATAATATCACCGCTCTTGAATTGCATAAATTCCAATACGCCCATGAAATTTTGGGCATCTTCTAATGTCCTCATGAAATAATATTTTACATTTTCTCCGCCGGTAGCCTGTGTCATCGTAAAGAGCTCAAAAGCAAACCCTGCTAAAGGGTTAATAGTACCAATAATGCTTGCCCCGGTTTTAGAAAAATTTGTTTGATCTTGCTGAAACGCTTCTTGTCCCTCGTTACCAACACCAATCCAATAAGTCCACTTGATCGTATTCATTGGAATAGTGAAATCAACAATAGTTTTATTAGGGTTTCTATTTGTCTGAGAATGAACCCAAACCTTGGAATCTATAACGTTTACAAATGAAGTGTCTGAGCTTATGAGAATTGTATTTTCTTTCGTAGTATAGGAAGTATCAATCGCATTAACCCATTTAATATTGGTATTGAAATATTTGGTGCTTTCTGATTTAGGAACTCGTTGAATTTTTACATGAATGGTTCGACCACTGATATTCGAATTGTAGTATTCGAAAACATAAATCCCATTTCTGGCAATGTTTAAGACCTTGTTTTGAATAAGTTTAGATTCGTGTTCTGCAAACTTTACGCTATTTGGATATTCGGATATTTTTATGTCTTTAAGGTCTTTTTTATTTTCAACTATGAGATTAAAAATAACTTTATCACCCTCGGCAAATCCATCGTATTCTACTTCTCTTGAAAGACCACCTATTTTAATTGTTTTTTCTACAACGTCAATGGTGTCTTGAGCAAAGGAGTAAAGAGGTGTCAAGACGATAAATAGTAGGATAACTATTGATTTCATGAATCTACTTTTAAAGGGTTAATAATTGCTGCACAAAATTAATATCAGCAGGAGCAAAGCGATATTTTACCAAATCCTCTTTTGATTTAAAAGCATAAGCATCATGGTCTGTCATTTCAAAAGTAGCTTCTACAAATTGACATGAATATGCTACTAGATTTATATCAAAAGTCTCATAGCTATGGTTATGTTGACCAAAATAGTGTATGTCTTTGATTTTCATGCCAAGTTCTTCCAACAACTCCCTTTTCAAAGCTACTACAGGATCCTCACCTTTTTCAATTTTTCCACCAGGAAACTCCCAATGGCCACCAAGACTTTTATCTGGTTTGCGTCGGGCGATAAAAATCTTATCTTCTTGCCAGATGATACCGCAGACAACGCTAATGGTGATCATAAAAACGCTGGCGGTGTTTTTCGAGATAGTGGTGGTTATCAGCAGATAAGCCTTTAATCAATTCGGTGCCGATCACCCCTATCTTGTGGTAAGCTTTGGATTCAATTGATTCTGATAATAGGATTTTGCCGGAATTTTCAAAAGTGATGAGATGGCGGTCGAATAAGGCATCGTACGTGGGGGACAGCAGGATTCCATTATGGCGATCTAATCGCTCCTCATCGGTCGACTCAGACCAAGGTAAGATGTGAGATGCAATCAATACATCAAGTTTATCGAAGCTTGTGACCGCACATTTATATTCCCACCGATGAAGGATGGTCTGACGATAAGCACCTTGCCCAACTCTTGAGGTAACTAGTCCATGACGCTCAGTGACATTGGGCAGTTTCAATCCATAAATTTCAGCGTGCTCAGCTGCTATAGGAACCGTATGAATTTGAGAAGCATCAACGGGTATATAGGCTCCTGTTCGTTTAAAGAAGAATTTGATCCCTATACGTTGATTACCGGATGTATCATGTGTTTCAAAATAGTCAGCATCAAAGACTTCTACCTCGCAAATAAACGTTGCTGATCCCCGACCATCACTTTCAAAGAGGAATACCCGCCGACCGTTTGCTTTGTGATCTCTTAGGGCTAAATTGCCCCTTATAAAACGCATATCACCGACTTGCCCCTCTCCAGTGTAAGAGAAAATATTGGGGTTTTCCCAGCCATCCTGATAGCCATGTTGATGACCAGACTTACCGGAGAAAATAAAAATGTATGGTTGAGATGCAGAGTTGGATATACCACTTTGAGGATTACCTCCATATACTGCATGGATATCCCGCCGGCGATTGTAGGTGTGGTTTGGTATGAAGGGTACGGTGTTCAATTGGAAGCTATACTATCATATCCTATTTTGTACGGAGTGAAAATACAAAATTGAAATGAGATGGTAGTTGGAGAACGAAAAGGGATTCATAGAAAAAAAATAGAACTGTTGGTGGCCTAGCCTTACGGAAGTATCCATACTCAAAATCACAGTGTTTGTTCTATGGTACTATTCTTTACAATTTGAACAATAAATTGATACCCACAGCCCAAACACTCCTGCACGCCCATCCTACCCGCCGTATGCGACATATCAAGAACAACATCTGTCTTGACTCTATATTTCGGACAGGTGGTAGGTTGGTCAGTTGATATATATATTTCAAAATGTGTCATTATAGTTGAAGATTAGAGAGATTGCACGAATATGAGACAATTACAGTGAATTAAGTTTTATTTCCAACGCTGCAATTTTAGCTTCAATTGATTGTACAGTAATTTCATCTTCAGTGCCTACTGAATTCTCACTAAAAATATATGTGTTGTATAAAGAAGTTTTTATACTTCTCCCCACTGTAGCTTCTCCTTGAATTCGACCTGCAACTTCTGCAAAATTGAAGCTTACACCAGAATTTACATCTAAATTAGCTTTTCCACTAAATTTACGTTCAGCTTGATTTGAAGCAAAGATTGCTCTATAATCAGAGCTAAAATAAATTTGATTTGATTTGTTAATTTTTTCGGGCAACACGTTTAGAATGGATTTTAGAACACTAATTTGAGTACTGATATGCACAGAATCTTGTATTTTGAAGATTCCGGCACTTCTATAAGCTTGATGTAAGGCACTACGCATTATGCCGCCAATAATAAATAATGACTTGCTTTCGCTAGTCGCCTTTGTAGCAGATCCTTGGACATCGACTTTGCCTATTCCCAAAAAGCCACCACCACTCGATACTGAAATTCCCGCGGAAAAATATCCTGAACAGTCGCAAGTATATGCAAAATTGCTCTCCCCTTGGTCGTTTAATACCATGTGATCTGAAAAATTGAAATTTTGTGCCGTAGGCGCATCTGCTGTCCATTTTAGGTCAGATAAGGTTCCATCATTTCGTATAAATCGTAATGAGTGGCATAGTGCATTTGCACCTCTTGTGTCTAATAAAGTTGCACTATCTCCAAATATTGGCCTGTAGAGTTCAGTCGGCACAAAACCTAGTGAATCAGCATTTCCAGCTTTGACTCTTTTTAATCTATTCTTGACTGGGGTATCAAATTTACAATCAAAATTATCAGGGTTAAAAAAATTGACATACTCATCATACAGTTTAACCCTCTTACCATTTTCAAAAATCCCGCCCGATGCCAACATGGCATTATACTTGGGTAATAGCATATCTTCGGCTATGCGGAGTTGAGCAATATTATCTGCATTGGGTGTAAATGCATTTGGAAGTGATCCGTTGTATATGACAGGATCAACAATAATAGGTTGATTACAAGCAATACTTGCTGTCTCTTATACACATCTCCGAGCCCACGAGACTAAGGCGAATCTCGTATGCCGTCTTCTGCTTGAAA
>ENA-ORBV01001820-ORBV01001820.1-microbial-mat-metagenome-genome-assembly--contig:-NODE-1820-length-46513-cov-8.258549_pt1 | contig 46513 bp, 42 predicted proteins | sample MGYA00237777_ERZ505514 | MGnify/ENA primary metagenome ERZ505514 (study PRJEB26160, sample SAMN06269048) | microbial mat metagenome | isolation source: Oligotrophic lake microbial mat | place... | reverse complement strand
TTTTTTTTTTCAAGCAGAAGACGGCATACGAGATTCGCCTTAGTCTCGTTGGCTCGGAGATGTGTATAAGAGACAGTGGCTCATCCGTACCCAATGTTGGAGTGGATGATAGCGCTCAACGATCCGTTTTGCCAACCCAAATACTCCGCGCGATCTCGTCGCAGGATCTAAGACCCAGGGCGCGCACGGTTAACTTGTATTCTATCGGTAATGGCCAGCGCTGAAACGATACGGCTGAGTGTCAGGGAACACCCCCCGATCTGGCAGTCCGCATAGCCACTGTGATGGGGAGTCTCACCCCGTCTGGAACAGCCGGTTGTAATGAGCTTGGATCTTTTCATTGTTCACGTAGGCCCAAAACGCACTCACGCCCAGCCACATCGCGAGAGCGCACGGACAAGTTTCTCCCTGTTTTCGGCCCCCCAACTCACTCAATCATCAACCTGATCGGTGCTCTCAGCCTCGCCACTCGACGGCGGGCTGGCCTTCGCCTCTAACCGCGCCAACTCGCCTGGGGCGGTTTTCACACGAAAAATCACGGCATCGGGCTCGTAGGTTTCGTCCAACACGTTGCACGATTCGTAGATCTCCCCGCGCAGCTGCTGCCGATCGTAGGGCACACGGAGCAAGCCTTCGACGAGCGATTCCGCGAAAATATCGATGACCAGCTGTCGTAAACGAGCCACATCCTCGGGGCGTCGCGCAGACATGACGATCGCCTCGGGATACTCGGCGAGCAGCTGTCGCGTCGCAGCCGCTTCGACTTCTGCATCCCCCACGCGATCGATCTTGTTGAGCACCAAGATACGGCGCACTGGGCCGGCCCCGATATCTTCGAGTACTTCGGCCGTGACATCCAACTGACGGACAAATCCAGGGTCCGAGGCATCCACGACGTGCAGCAGCAAGGAAGCCTCGGTGGCTTCATCCAGCGTGGTCTTGAAGGATGTCACCAAACCGTGGGGTAAATGGTTGATAAAACCGACGGTGTCGGACACCAAGATCTTGGGTTTGGTCGCAGGATAGAGGGCGCGCACCGTGGTATCCAACGTGGCGAAGAGCTTATCGGCGATGTACGCATCGCTACCGGTTAACGCGCGCATCAAGGTAGATTTACCAGCGTTCGTGTAACCGACCAGTGCCACGCGGTTCAGTGCTTGGCGGCGCGCTCGCTGCGTTCGGTGCTCTTGTTCGAGGCCCGACAATTCCTGCGTCAATTCGGCAATTCGATCGCGAATCTTACGCCGATCCAGCTCAACTCCAGATTCACCGGCGCCTTTGGCACCAATCCCGCCACGCGCACGATCGGTACCCTTACTGAGCGCGCGCAAGCGTGGAGCCATGTACTCGAGGCGCACAATTTCCACCTGCGCTTTGGCCGCACGAGAACGCGCGTGTCGGTGAAAGATTTCCAAGATCACGGCGGTGCGATCCATGACGCGCGCTCCGCATGCCGTTTCCACGTGGTCGGCTTGCGAAGGGGACACTTCATGATCCAGAAGCACTACGCCTGCGTGGTGCTCTTCAACGGCTTCCTTCAGCTCCGCAAGCTTTCCACTGCCGAGATACGACCCTGGATGGAAGCCTTCGCGATTTTGCGTGATGGTAGCGGCTACGCGCAAACCCAAGGTGTATGCCAAGCGGGCCAATTCGGAGACGGATTCGGCGAACTCTTCCTCGCTCACCTCCTGCGTCTTCACCGCTGCGAGAATCGCCACAGCGGGATCGAGTTCGGGCTCGCTTTCGAGGCCTTCTGCAAATTCAGGGATCTTCCGCTTGTCGTTGGGCGCCATCCCGTTACCTTAGCCCACGGCGAGAGGGGTTCCGCTAGCGCATTTTCTTGCGCGAATTTCCTGTCGTCAGCGGCGAGTGAGGTCATTTTTTCCGCCTAAGCGCTTCCACACCGCATTTGCCCACCCATAGCTCGCCGCCCACGTCGGGTGCCGCCCGTCTGCCTGCCGCTCAAAGCTGAGCTTCTCAGAAGCAAAATACCCGCAGGGCGCCACTGCCGCTGAGAGCGCCTCCACGAATCCGTAGCCTTTGGCCCACGCGGGGGGTCCGATCCAAAGGCACGGTCGAGCGCCGATGCCTGCTACGATCCGTTTGGCTGCTGCGATATGCGCGGCCAGATCTTCGCGCACGAAGATCTCATTCGAACCCAGTGAGATCAACACTAGATCCGGATCGAGCTGCTTGATGCCACTCGGCAAGCGTGGATCTTCGGCCCAGCTAAGCGTGGTGGAGGAGGCCGTACTGATCGCCTCATAGCGGCCCTTCGTGGCGAGGGCTGCTTGCAAGTAGTTAGCTACCAGCGGCACCATGGAATCTCCCAGGTGGAGCACGCGCTCTGCTCGGTTGCCTTCCTCGAGCGGCGAGACCTTCGGACCTGAAATCGCAGCTTGCCCGCCAGGAAGACTCAACCCACGGGGCGCTGCGGACGGTGCCGCCTGCCTGGCCGGATCGCTTGAACCACCCTGCTGCGCCGCTTGACACGCCCCGCAGAGGAGCAGCAAAACCGAATATATAGGTAACGGAGTCAGATGCATTAGGGGGCGACTATCAGAAAAGTCCCCACATGGGCATTGCTTGTGGGTCGCACATGTCGGCTCTGAAAGGCGCGCGCACAACATCCCATGGACTCTCCTGCGGGCCTGCTGCCAAACTTAAAGGCAAGTAGTCAATGGCGCAGAAGTGGTCATGTGTAGGAGCCCGACTTGCTCGACAGCGCGGGCCTAGGCCGGTAGAGTTCGGAATTGTGGCCGAATTTTTCGAGCCCCGTTTAGCGAAGCAACACTGTGCCGTTTGGGTGGGGTGATCGAATGACTCTGGAACTCCTCCCAGGCCTCCAAGTGGCCGACAGATTTCGATTGGAGCGTGAGCTCGGTCGCGGAGGAATGGGCTCGGTCTGGCTCGCTCGGCACACAGGACTCGATATTCTGTGCGCGATCAAGTTTATCGATCAGCAGGGTCGCGACAGCACGGAGCTGCGAGCCCGCTTCGAACGTGAGGCGCGCTCGGCAGCGCAGCTCAAGAGCCCGCATGTGGTCCAGATTTTGGACTACGGCGTTTGGCAGGAGCATCCCTATATCGCCATGGAGTATCTCGAAGGCGAGGATCTAGCTGCGCGTCTCGATACCGCGTGGGTGCTCACCCCGGAGCAAACTTGCCAAATCATTGGGCAGGTTGCCAAAGCGCTCATGAAGGCCCACGCAGCTGGCATTGTGCACCGCGATCTCAAACCCGAAAACGTGTTTCTGGTACGTGATGGCGATGAAGAAGTGGCCAAGGTGTTGGACTTTGGAATCGCCAAGAGTTCTAGCATGGCGATGGTCGATACCGGAACCAAGACAGGGTCGCTCCTCGGCACACCGTACTACATGAGCCCAGAGCAAGCGCGCGGGGTGAAATCTATTGATCACCGCTCGGACCTTTGGTCCCTCGCCGTTATGGTCTACCAATGTGTCACCGGGCAGCTTCCGTTTGAGAGCGAAGGGCTCGGGGATGTGCTGGCGAAGATCATGTACGAACCGCTGCCGGTGCCTTCTGAAGTGAAGCCCGACGTGCCCAAAGCATTTGATGTGTGGTGGAAACGCGCCTCCTCCCGCAAGGCTGAGGAGCGCTTTCAGAGTGCGAAAGAGCTCTCCGAGGAGCTAGCGATCGCACTCGGCGTTGCGGGGGCCGCGCCGGGTTTCGAACAGACCAGTTGGGGTACCATCCGCACGTCACTCGTCGAGTCGGATTCTGCGCTGAGCCTGAGCGGAACCGTTCGCGTCAATGCGACGGCCACCGCCCGCAGTGGGGCCGAACACGGGCCGACACCTGCTGGGGATACGGCAAGCCCGCTCATCACCACGGTCAGTGGGTCCAATCCACCCCCGCGGACTAATTTTCGATTTGTAGCAGCAGTTGGAGTTGCAGCACTCGCCATGCTGGTCCTTGGCATCATCGCACTTACAGGTTCCGGCTCAGCACCTCCGAGCGCGCCAAGCGCCGCTCAAAATTCGCCGCCCAAGGGCCTCCAGCCTCAGCTGGGAGCACGTCCAGCTCCCGAAGCAGCGCCGGTAGCCGAAGCATCAGCGCCCGCTGTCCCGCTCCCCTCCCCCGCGGCCCGCATTCCTGCGGACAACAGCAAGCCGCAAACCCAAAAGAGCTTTGGCGGCAAGTCTCCCTCAACCGTCCCGACTGCTCCCCGCAGAGTCAAAAACCAAGCAACCAAACCGGGTGAAAAGAAGCCTGTGGACTTCGGAATTTGAACCCTATGCTGTCCCATTTATTTCGATCAAGAAAACCTGCGTGGGCGTTCGCTGCGCTCTCTCTCCTGTTTTCCACGGCCCAACCCGCGCACGCCCAATCTCCCGCCGACAGAACGACGGCCCGTTCATTGGCTCAAGAAGCTCAAGCCGCCTTCGATAGGGGGGATTTTGGCACCGCTGAAGATCGGTTTGCGCGCGCCGAAGCTCTGGTGCATGCGCCCACGCTGCTTTTGGCGCTCGCCCGCTCCCAGATGAAGCTCGGAAAGCTGGTCCAAGCCTACGAAAATTATCAGCGCATTGTGCGCGAAGCGATTCCAGAGGGCTCGCCGGAAGTGTTTAGGGACGCACAGAACTTAGCGCAGGGCGAGTCGGAGGCGGTCCTACCTCGACTCGGTTGGGTCACGCTGGTGGTTCGTGGTGCTGCCGATCCGCGTGTTGTGCTGGAGGATGGCACGATCATTCCGAAGCCTGCACTTGGCGTGAAGCGCGCGGTCAACCCGGGTGATCATCAAGTCACCGCGGGAGCTCCCGGGTTTCGTACTGAGAAGACCGAGTTTCGAATCGGTGAGGGCCAAGCGATCGCGGTGACCCTTTCTCTCGAAGCCGACCCAAACTCGCAGCAGCTTGGTGGTCCTTCCGGGCTACCACCCTCAACCTGGCAGGCTGCTGGAGATACACGTGCAGACTCCAGCAGCTCGTCTCAGAAGACTTGGGGCTATGTTGGTTTGGGTGTTGGAGCAGCAGGGTTGCTCACCGGCGGCGTCACCGGTGCGTTGGCCATGGGTCGCCACAGCGCACTCCAGGCAAAGTGCGCGAGTGGTCAATGCCCACCCGACCAACAATCTGCCATTGATAGCTACCGAAGCATGGGCAATCTATCCACGATCGCGTTCACCGTGGGCGCGGTTGGGGCAGCGGCTGGCCTCACCCTGTTGCTCACCGCCCCAGAAGAGTCACCCGCGCCGGGTGTGGCGGGCGTAGCGCTGAAGCTGCGAGTGAGTCCGAATCAGCTGAGCCTCGCAGGCGTTTTCTAAGCTTCCCTGAGGTATTCTGGCCTCTCGCTATAGGGAGGCGTGTCGCCGGCCGTAGTTCCTTTGGAGCTGCATGAAGGCGCATCGGTTTTGGGTTCTACCCGTCTTACTCGTCATCGGATTGACGTCGTGCACGAGCCTTCTCGGCAACGATTTTGAAGTCGTGGAAGCTGTGGTTGTAAACTGCAGTGAGACTCCCAACGTTTGTGAGAATGACCACGGAAGCACTGCCTGCGTGGCCGGCACCTGCACGCCCGTTTGTGCGACGGGGTTTGATAGCTGCGACGCCAACCCAGTCAATGGCTGCGAAACCGATCTCACCAGCACCAGCGAACATTGCGGTAAGTGCCGTCAAGCCTGCACAGCTTCCCACGCCCAGGGTGTGTGCCGGAGCTCCGCTTGCTCGATCGTAGGCTGCGATGTGGGCTGGGAGGATTGCAACCAAACAGCAGCAGACGGATGTGAAGCCAATATTGTCGGAGATCTGACGCACTGCGGAGCCTGTGGGATCCAGTGCGAAAACGCGCACGGCAGCACCGCCTGTGTCGACAGCCAATGTGTCCCCACCTGCCGCCCTGGTTTCGCGAACTGCGACGCGAACCCAGCAAACGGTTGCGAAGCCGATTTGAACAATAGCGGCACTCACTGTGGACGCTGCAACAACGCGATTTTGCCCGACCAGGTGTGCAGTAACGGGGCGCCGGTGCAAGCGAGATTATGCCCGGCCGCGAATCGAGACTGCAACAAAGATCTCGCGTCCGACGGTTGCGAAGTCAACGTTCAAAGCGATCGGTTGCACTGCGGCGCGTGCGATGTTAGCTGCAAAACGGGCGAATTTTGCAGCGATGCGACGTGCAAGAGCTGCGTCTTTCTGCAAGAAGATTTCATTGTTCAGGCCCCAGGCTGGCAGACTGAAGGGCCGTGGCAAGTCGGCAGTGCCAAAGCAGGCGGGGGCGGTCCGTGCACCAAGCCGGCCTTGCAATGTGGTTCTCCCGATCCGGCGCTGGATCAATCTCCGACGGCAGACAATGGGCTGGCAGGCGTTGCGCTCGGGGCCAACTACGCGACAGCAGCGACAGGCCCCTTCTACTTGACCAGTCCGGAGTTTGACCTGCGCGCTTCGGGAACTGTGAATCTTGTGTTTTGGCGCTGGCTCAATAGCGACGCCGCGCCCTTCATTGTGAACTCGGTGGAGGCCTTCAATGGCACCGCCTGGCAGGTAGTTTGGGCCTCACCGACCGGCACGACGATGCCCTTTCTGGCGACTGAATGGACACGCGTGGAGTACGACCTCACGCCGTTCAAGAATACGGACGACGCCAAGAACGCGGGGTTTCGGGTGCGTTTTGGCTTTGCCGTCGGGCGCCCGGAAGCATTCCACTATGCCGGTTGGAACATTGACGACATACGGGTCGAACGCAGCGCTTGCGGGCTGTGAACCAGCGCCTAAACTCGAACGCATGAGCTTACGCGGCAAGACCCTCTTCATCACCGGCGGCAGTCGCGGCATTGGTTTAGCTATTGCGGAACGCGCCGCACGTGATGGAGCCAACATAGCCATCGCAGCCAAAACCGAGACCCCCCACCCAAAGCTTGAGGGGACAGTTTTCTCGGCTGCGGCCAGAATTGAGCAGTGTGGAGGCCAAGCACTCGCCTGCGTCTGCGACATCCGTTTCGAAGAGCAGATCCAAGCTGCCGTTGCTGCCTGCGTGCAACGCTTTGGAGGAATTGATATCCTGATTAACAACGCAAGCGCTATCAGCCTGACCCCCACACTGCAAACCGACGCCAAGCGTTACGATCTCATGCACCAAATCAATGCTCGGGGAACGTTCCTCACCTCGAAAGCTTGCCTCCCCGCGCTGAGTCACGCCGCAAACCCACATATCCTGAGCCTTTCGCCTCCGCTCTCGCTCAAGCCCGAATTCTTCGCGCCGCATGTGGCCTACTCGGTGGCAAAATTCAATATGAGCCTTTACGCCCTCGGAATGGCGGAGGAGCTACGCGCGCAAGGGATCGCAGTGAATTGCCTGTGGCCCGCCACGGTGATTGCAACATCGGCCCTTAAAAATCTGCCCGGCGGGGAAAGCCTAGCAGCACATTCAAGACGCCCCGAAATAGTCGCGGATGCCGCGTACGAGATCATCACCTCCCCGAGCCGCGAGCATACCGGTCACTTTCACATCGATGAGGCAATTCTGCGGGAGCGTGGCATGATTGATTTTGACCGCTATTCCGTAACACCCGGCGCAGCGTTGGCTCCCGATCTTTTCATGTGAGCGGCTCGTGCGGAGCTGAGTCCGGCCGCGTGCGGAAACCAGCGTGCAGCCTGGCATGATCTTCGCACTGTGGCGTCGCAAGCCGAGTCAGTCTATCTGATTCGCGCAATTATTGCGGGAGTCCCATGCCAGAGCACCAAGTCAGCGAAGCGACACTCAAGACGATCGACGCCTATTGGCGAGCGGCCAATTACCTCTCGGTGGGGCAAATCTATTTGAAAGCGAATCCGCTGTTGCGCGAGCCGCTGCAGCTTGAGCACGTGAAACGGCGGTTGTTAGGCCATTGGGGCACAACGCCTGGCCTCAATTTCATTTGGGCTCATCTGAATCGATTGATCGTGGAGCGCGCGCTCAACCTGATTTATGTGTGCGGCCCAGGGCATGGCGGACCAGGCGCAGTAGCCAACGCCTACTTGGAGCAAACGTACTCGGAGGTCTATCCGGACATTTCACTCGACGTTCAGGGCCTCGCGCGGCTCTTCAAGCAGTTTTCGTTTCCAGGTGGGATCCCAAGCCATGTGGCCCCGGAAACTCCGGGCTCAATTCACGAGGGCGGCGAGCTTGGGTACGCGCTCTCGCACGCCTTCGGTGCGGCGTTCGACAATCCGGAGCTTGTGGTTGCGTGTATCGTTGGCGATGGCGAAGCGGAAACAGGCCCGCTCGCGACGAGCTGGCACTCGAATAAGTTCCTGCACCCCGTGCGAGACGGCGTGGTGCTACCGATTCTGCATTTGAACGGCTACAAGATTGCCGGGCCCACCGTCCTCGCGCGCCTCCCGCATGAGGAATTGCGCGAGCTGCTCTCCGGTTATGGCTATGAACCGTTCTTCGTCGAAGGCCACGAACCTTTCGCCATGCACACCCAAATGGCGGCAACTCTCGACACCATCTTTGACCGTCTGCGCGAGATCCGTGAGCAGGCTAAGCGTGAAGCCAACCCAGGCCGCCCCAAATGGCCTATGATTGTGCTCAGAAGTCCAAAAGGTTGGACTGGGCCGAAGCAAGTTGACGGCCACGACGTCGAAGGCACCTCCCATTCTCATCAGGTGCCATTTGCTAAGTTAGAAAAACCCGAGCACCTCCAGTTGCTCGAAAGCTGGATGAAGAGCTACCGGCCCGAGGAGCTTTTTCTGGAGTCAGGCCGTCCGAATGCGCTGCTCCTGAACTTCGCCCCCCAGGGTACCGCTCGCATGAGTGCCAATCCGCACACGAACGGAGGCAGTCTGTTGCGCGAGCTTGAGTTGCCAGATTTTCGCGACTACGCCGTTACCGTTTCTCACCCTGGCGCACAAGATGCCGAGGCCACCCGTGTTCAGGGCGCATTCATTCGAGACGTGATGCGCAAGAACACCACGAACTTCCGCGTCTTTAGTCCCGACGAAACGGCCTCGAACCGCTGGGATCCTGTCTTCGAAGTGACAGATCGTGAATCGATGGCCAGCATTCTGCCCTCGGACGAAAACGTTGCCCCACTGGGCCGTGTGATGGAAATGCTGAGCGAACACCAGTGCCAAGGTTGGCTCGAAGGCTATCTCGTTACAGGCCGGCACGGCTTTTTCTCCTGCTACGAGGCGTTTATCCACATCATCGATTCGATGTTCAATCAACACGCGAAATGGCTGAAGACCACGCGATCTATCCCTTGGCGGCAGCCGATCGCCTCCTTAAACTATTTGCTCACTTCCCACGTCTGGCGCCAGGATCACAACGGCTTCAGCCATCAAGATCCTGGGTTTATCGATCACGTCGTCACCAAAAAAGCCGAAGTGATCCGCGTCTACTTACCACCCGACGCGAACACATTGCTGTCTGTCACAGACCATTGTTTACGCAGTAAGCAGTACGTGAACGTGATTGTCGCCGGCAAACAGCCGGCTCCTCAGTGGCTCAGCATTGAAGAGGCGATTGCGCATGCCGCTCAAGGCGTGAGTGTGTGGTCGTGGGCGAGCAACGAAGGGCCAAGCGGGCCAGATGTCGTGATCGCGAGCTGTGGGGACGTGCCAACGCTGGAAGCCCTCGCTGCCGCGGACATTCTGCGAACACTGGTTCCTGAGCTTGGTGTGCGGTTTGTCAACGTCATCGATCTGATGCGCCTCCAGCCTTCTGAGGAGCATCCGCACGGACTCCGATCGAGCGAATTTGACGCCATTTTCACGACTGATCGCCCCATTATTTTCGCCTTCCACGGCTACCCCACGCTGATTCATCGGCTCACGTACCGTCGCACCAATCACGCCAATCTGCATGTACGCGGCTACAAAGAAGAAGGCACCACAACAACTCCTTTTGACATGGCGGTGATGAACGATCTCGACCGCTTCCACCTGGTCATCGACGTCGCCAATCGCGTGCCAAAACTTCGGGAGAAGCGGCCTCAGATTATCGAGAACATGCAGCTCATGCTAAAGGCGCATTCAGCTTACATCCGCGAACACGGCGAAGACATGCCGGAGATCAAAGACTGGCGCTGGCCCAAAGCATGAGCTTTGCCGCTGTGGCCACGCCCATTCAACGCTTACTGGTGGTCAACTGCGGCTCCAGCACGTTCAAGTGGTCGGTTTTGGATGTGGCAAGCGAAGCCACGCTAGCGAACGGTTCGAGCGCTCTTGGCGAGGTCACCGCGGAATCACTCCCCGAACTACTAGCGGGTGCCGAGGGCTTTGATGCCGTGGCGCACCGCATCGTCCATGGCGGCGCACGTTTTGCGGCTGTCGTGCGGGTGGATGATCCGGTGCGCGAAGCGCTAGAGGAGCTGCTAGGCCTAGCACCGCTCCACATGCGCCCAGCGCTGGGAGCACTCGACGCGTGCAGCTCCGCATTTCCTAAAATCCCGCAGTTTGCGGCATTTGATACAGCCTTTCATCGCACCATCCCTGAACATCGCCGCCAATACGCTCTCCCCAAAACATGGCGCGAACGCTGGCAGCTTCAACGCTTTGGGTTTCACGGTTTGAGCGTGGAGTACTGCGTGCACCGCACAAGAGAAATTCTGGGGGCCCTGCCACCGCGCCTACTCGTGTGCCATCTGGGGAGCGGCTGTTCGATCACGGCAGTGGAGAAGGGTTGCTCGGTGGATACAACGATGGGGTTCACTCCATTAGAAGGCCCTATGATGGCCACTCGCTCGGGTTCAATCGATCCAGGCCTGCTTCTCTGGTTGCTCCGCTCGGGGCTCTCCCTTGAGGAAGTGGAGAGGGGCTTGTGGAATGCTTCGGGGCTGATTGGCCTCTCCGAGGGAAAGAGTGATCTGCGCGCGCTGCTCGCCGCTCAAGATGCTGGCTCAGCCACCGCCAAGCTCGCCTACACTGCTTTCCAAGCCTCGGTAGTCCACTCTATCGGTGCCATGCTGGCCGCGCTCGGTGGCGTCGATGCGCTCGTGATGACGGGAGGCATGGGCGAAAACAGCTCGCGACTGAGAGCGGATCTTTTACGACCGTTCGCTTTCGCGGGTGTGGTGGTCGATGAAGCTGCGAATGCGCGCGCTGCTGGGGATGCCACGCTCTCTCCTGGTGGTGCCGCCGTGACGGTATTGGCGCTGCACACGCGGGAAGATTTGTCGATTCTACACGGCGTTAAGGCTGCTCTGCGCTTGGCGACACCCCCCAATCTCGAGGCCTAGGGCAGCTTCACTTCGAGCTCCAGCGTCTGAAGAAAAAATGGCTGTCCCCAAGTGGCCACGGTTTCGCCGACGGACTCAATCGCGATTCTGGGTGCCGCCACCCCTAGCCGTGAGTTCGCGCGCAAACGCCAGCTTTGACTCAGGCGACCCAAAATTGAAAAATGCGAAAATAGCATGCCCGTCGTCAGTTCCGCCTTCCGCCCCTGATAGCCCGCACTGGCAACACCCCGACCCTTGAGCGTTGTGAACACCAGGCCACCGCCACCGCCGAATGCAACGCCCACGGCTGCTTCGGTTAGCGGGACTTCGCAGAAGATAGCCGCCATACTGACGCTCACATCAATTGCACCGGCAGGAACCTGAAGTTGCCTCGGCGCGACCGAAGCAAGACCAAAAGCACCGAATCGCAACACGGGCACCGGCTGAACCAACACCGCGAGCCCGGCGTGGGGCATCAACGCCACCGTGCGCGAACGCTGGCTCACGCTCCGACTCACGCCCGGACCCAAGCCAAACCAGCTTTCGGGGCTCGATTTCTTGGGTTGAGTCGGCGAGTGCACCGGGCGCTGAGGCAGCTGCTTGCTAGCGGATAGTTGGAGCCGAGTGAGCTGAGCCCGCACCACTTCGCTAGCTCTCAGGCCTAGGGCCTCGGCAGTGTTGGTCTCGGATAACCGAAGCTGCTCGTGGTACCCCGGCTCACCCGAAGGCGGATCGATAACCCAAAGCTCCACACCGACTCCCGAACACAAGAGCGCGGCAACTGCACGAGCCTGGGCGCCAATTGCCAACAGCTCAGCGGGGGATGGCTGAGCCTCACGAACTAGCTCGGTGACAACCAACCCCATCGCAGACAGCTCCGCTCTCACCTTCTGCGTGAGCTCGGGAACGCTGCCATCGTGGGCCAGAACCACGATACGAGCCGTCGCGGGCCTCGCAGACGCGATGTTCGCGAAACCGAGCGCCGCAAGTGCGAGCACTATCGTTAGGAAACCACGCAACAAGGCGGCTTCACTCTAGGCCAGCCAACAGCTCATGGCGAGATCAGTTGGCGCGCGAGCGGTGCACCCGGACCGGAGGGATACTCTGCCAGGTAGCGCCGCGCCGCTCCGCTGGCTTCACTCTGGCTACCTGAGCGATGCTGGGCCTCCATCAATCGTCCAAGAGCTTCCCGCCTGAGGCCTGAAGTTGGATTTTCACTCAGGTAGGTCTTAAACCAGCCGGCTGCCTGCGCGTAGTCACCCAACTGATCGAAGGCAATTCGAGCAAGAAAATAGGCGGCGATCGCGGCTTGGTCACTCCCAGAAAAACGCCCACGCAAACTCTTGTAGGCATACACGGCCCGTGGCGTTTTCCCAGCGTAGCGAGCGACATCAGCCAACTGCATCAACCCACGAGCATCGAGTCTAGAACACTCGGACTCAAAGCCAATATCCTCGGCCGCCTTGAGCGCCGCTGGGTAGTCCCGCTTGGAGGCAAGGCTCTGCCAACTCTCTGGTGTCACCAAAGAAGATACCTGATGTTGCGCGAGCTGTGCTTGCTCTGCGCCCCCCCCCCGAACGGCGGGTTCAGCTGCAACAGTGGAACGACGGAGCGACGTTGGGACACCGCCCACTGCACCACGCAGAGCTACTTTCTCGGATGGCAACAGCTCCTCGCCAGGAGACTGAGCTTGCCTGGGCTCATCCCGAACGCTGGACGGCGCAACCCCATTTCTGGCTTGGGTGCCGGCTTGAGACGCCAGCTTTCCCACCAGCGTCGTCTCCAAGCGCCGAGCGCCGCAGAAGGCGCGCACCCTTTCGCCAGCTACAACTGGCCGCCCTTCCCCAAAAATACACCCGGAAATCTGCACTGTGCCTGTATAGAGTGTCAGTTCAAATGTGTCTGCTTCGGGCTGCCAAGCGACGTCGAAGTGTGTCCCCAACACATTCACCACGTAAGGGCCCAGATTGAACTTCCAACTGGCATTCTTGCGAGGCACCACGTGCACTTGGGCTTTCCCCGATTCCACAATGAGCTCAGCACCCACTGCGCTCACACGCGTCACGCGCGCTCGGGTCCCCGACACCAAATTCACCAACGAACCATCTGAGAAAGAAACCGGCACTGACTGGCCTTGCTCCACGGACCACCACTTAGCCGTGGGCTCAATGATCTCAGCCCCTCGGACAGACATCGTGAGGCGTCGAGCCTCACCGAGCGGCAACCCGAAAACGAGGCTCGCTGCCACCATAACTGCTGCCGCAGCGAGCGCCACCGTCAACCGCCGGCTCAATCTACCCCGACGAACATCCGGGAGGCGCTCCAAGAACTCGTGGCGCACTTGAGCGAGCCCTGCGGGGTCAGCCCAGCCAGCTTCTTCAGTGGCGATCGCCCGCCCAAGGCTCCGAAGGCGTTCAGTGGGCGTCATTCCGACCCTCCACCCACTCGCGCAGCGCTGGTTCGCCTTCGGCAAGTTCCACGAAACGTGTCTGAGCGCGACTCAAACGTCGCTTGATCGTGGCTAGCGACGTTCCACAAGCACGCGCCACTTCCGTGAGCTCCATGCCATCAATGAAACGCAACGCAAACGGGATCCGTTCATCAGGTTTTAGTTGATTGAGCACGCTGTAAGTTTTTTTGAGGGCTTCACTGATCTCCGCGGGCGCAACGATGGCCTCCTGCTCCGGCATTTCATCGTTAGGCGAGAACATCAAGAATCTCCAACGCACTCGCTTACGGATCCGACCCCGCGCTGTGAAGACCGCTATCTGCGTGAGCCAGCCGCGCAACGCCGCAGCGTTCTCTAACCTGTGGATGGACGCGAGAGCCGCGACAAACACGTCCTGCAAGAGGTCGTGGACTTCCGGGTCCGGACCGAGGACTCTCACCAACACGCGGTGCACGAGCGCGCCGTATCTGTCGAACAGAGCCGCCCCCGCATCGCGCTGGCCAGCAAGCAAGCCTGCCACGATTGCCGCATCGCTGAGCCCCACCGGAAGCTCCAGCACCTTGGAAGGTCCACGCGGACGCTCCGGGTGCAGGGGGATGAGGTTGGAGGGCAAGGCGGACACAGACTCCCGGGAGCAGTATGCTGATTGTTCTTGAGCCTAGTGTTTTCAAGACAAAAAACCGGCTCAGACTCAACTTGCGGCCAAATATCGGGATTTCTGCTCGGACTTAGGTCAGGCTTGTTCGCGTTTCCCTGACCTGAGCCGCAGCCCGACACCCTCGCAACTTAGCGATAAAGCGAATGCCCACATATCCGTCATTGGTCAGCTCGCTCGCGCAGGCACTGCTGTGCGTTGGTGTGAGTGTGCAGCTTTTCGCCTGCGGAGATGTTCGAGGCCAGGCCATCATTCAAAGCTCGCTGCCGGAACAGTCCACGACGACCAGCCAATCGGGCGGCAATCAATCCGGTGGCGCAATTCTCTCGTATGCCAGCGGAGGGACCTCCAGCTTCTCAGGCGGTGCCAGGTCGTTTCCGGAGCAGGGTGGGTTCCGGCACGACTTCCCTCGCGCTTCAGCCGCAGGGAGTGGCCAAATGCTCGGGCAGCACGAGCTTCCTATCTGCCAGCCGTGCCGCGAGCATCGCGACTGTCCGTTGAACGACAGCTTCTGCATCAGGGACCGGGGCGCAGACGTCGGGTTCTGTGGCTTCGGATGCTCACGCAATGAATGCCCTGCCGGTCATGCCTGCGCGTTCATTGGAGGGTTGCCTGTTCCCCAGTGCGTGCCAGTGGTTGGAACTTGCCCGGCAACTATAGGTAACTCGTTAGGTGTAGTTGCCTCGCAGATGGACATGCAGCTCTACAATCTCATGCTTCTCAATCGCTTCCGAATGGAACGCGGATTAACTCCGTTCGTGTGGGACGCCTGCCTGAGCCACGAGGCGGAGATGGCTACTTCCGATTGGGTGAGAAGCAATCAGCAGCATCGCTACTTCGCGAACTCCTGCGAACCTGCTAAGCTCCAGTGCGCGTGCGGCTGGAGCGAGGAAAATCAGGGATATTCCGACACTCTCGGGGCGAGTTGGCAGGAAAGGCTGCTCGGCATCATCGAGGACGAAGTGCGCAATCGTCCGAACGATGGTTTTGCCAACAACATCTTCTCTCCGGATCTGGAGCGGGTGGGGATCGGGATTATCGTGAGCGAACAAAGGCTGTGGCTCACCAACGCCTTCGGTGCGGCTTTGCCTCCACCGCCTCCGAACGCGCCCTAACGCACTCGCACAAGCCAAGCAGTGCATGCCACCAAGGGTAGGCTCTGGTAGGCCCCTGCTGTCTGTGCGCCATTGGATACCACTCTGGCGACACCCGCGATTACCTGGTAGGCTCAGGTCACGATGAGGCGCCTCGTTCACCTCGGCATCAGCTCGTTGCTCGCCTCCATTTGGGCGTGTGTCGATTCAGGCCCCAGTTGCCTGAATCCCCAGCCAGATTTGCCAAGCTGCAGCCGGGGCTCGGTCGCTTCGGCTCCGACGGGCACGCCCGGCGCGTCTGTGGAAGGTACCGGTGGCTCGGCCGCGTTCGATCCGAATCAGGGGAGCGGTTCTCCGCCGGCATCTACAGGGAGTCTCGCCACAGGGGGCTCACAGTCTGTGCCAGTCCCCGGTGGTCTGGACAGTGCCGGCGCGCACCAAGGTGGTGCTGCAGGTGGGCCAGCTAGCGACGAGCTCATGTCAGCTGGCAGCGCTGGGCAGCGCACGGAGCCGTGAATCAACCGGGGCTTAAGGTTTGCCTAATCCCGATTGCTAAGGCTTGCCGTTAGCAAGCCAGTGTTCGCTGAGGCTCCACAAGCGATCCGCCGCAAGGGGATCTCGAGCTGTGGCTGAAGCCGGCGTTTCACGACACTTCTCAAAGTAAGCTCCCGAAGTATCGCGCAAGCTTGACTCGCTCGCGCAATACAACGTCGTTTTGGCGCCCGCCTCGGCGGAAAGGGCCAACGGTCGAATCAGCCGAATCCCCAACTGCAGCAGGCCCCGTGTGTCGCCGTCGGCACCGAAGCGCGTTGAAACAACCCCGGGATGCAGAGCATTCACCGTGACACCTGTCCCTTCGAGCCTACGTGCCAAGCACCGCGTGAAATAAATATTGGCCAGCTTTGAACGGCAATACGCCAGCCAACCATTGTAACTCCGACGCGACTGAATATCGTCAAAATCGAGCCCACCCCGCGCGCGGCGGTGCGCCGCAGACGCGACATTGATGATACGCGCCGGAGCAGAAGCTCTAAGCTGCGCCAACAGCAACTGCGTCAGCAAGAAATGCCCCAAATGATTAACCCCTAAAGACATCTCGAAACCCTCCCGTGTCTCTCGGCGTTCTGTGTGGACAGCACCCGCATTATTGATCAGCACATGAAGGGTCTGACAGCGTTCACCGATTTCGGCCGCGCAGCGTCGAATTGATTCAAACGAAGCTAAATCAAGCCCAAAGGCGCCGACCGGACGGCCACTCTCAGCTTCGATGGCACGCGCCACCCTCACGCCCTCGTCGTAGACACGCGCAGTGATGTGCACTTGGGCCCCTCGCCTGGAGAGCGCCAACGCAGTTTCTCTTCCGATACCTGAATTGCCCCCCGTGATAACGACGATTTTCCCCGAGATATCCCACGTTGGCATGCTCAACTCCAGCGGGTGACGTGCCACGTTTTCTTGCCACGCCGCACCAGAAGTAGCTTCGCGTGCAGCAGATCGGCGAGCGTAACGTTCGCCTCCGGCGCCACCTTCGCCCCGTTAAAAGTTACCGCCCCGTTTGCCAAAAATTCTCGTGCCTGGCGTTTGCTAGTGGCGATACCTGTTTCGACTAGCAGATCCACAGCGGACATACCCGCCCCTCCGAGCGCCTTCCGAGAGTGCGAGCTACTTGGCGCCGAGCTCAAAATCTCCTCCAAGAGGGCCTCAGAAAGTTCGCGAACTTCGCCTGAAAAAAGCGCTGCGGCAGCTTGCTCTGCCTGCAATCGAGCGTCGGCACCGTGCAAAAGCTCCGTCATGTGTTCCGCGAGCGCTCGCTGCGCGGGGCGTGCGCCGGGATTTGCCGCTTGCGCTGCTTCGAGCTCGGCAACTTGCTCGAGCGAAAAATGCGTGAATACTTTCAGGTACTTTGCGACTTCGTCGTCGGACGTGTTGAGCCAGAATTGAAAGAATTGATAAGCGGAGGTTCGTTCCTGAGTGAGCCAGATGGCCCCCGTTTCCGTCTTTCCAAACTTCGTCCCGTCCGACTTGGTGATGAGCGGCGCCGTCAGACCAAATGCCTCCAGTTGGCGAACACGACGAATCAGCTCCACACCGGCCACAATATTTCCCCACTGATCGGAGCCGGCGACCTGCAGCGTCACCTGCTGCTGCTCCAACAGGTGCAGAAAATCGTACGCTTGGAGCAACATATACGAAAATTCCGTATAGCTAATGCCTTGTTCCCGCCCGTGCAGACGTTCGCGTACGGAGTCTTTCTGGATCATCATGTTGACTGAGAAGTGCTTGCCGATATCACGCAGCACTTCAAGGAACCCAAGCTTCGAAAGCCAGTCTGCATTGTTCAAAACAATGGCGGCGTTCGGACCTTCGAAGCTGAACAGCCGCGCGAAGATCTGCCGCTGAGCCTCAACATTCGCCTGAATGACCTCCGCGCTCAGCGTTGGGCGTTCCGCTGACTTGCCTGAAGGATCACCGATCAAGCCCGTGCCCCCTCCCAGGATGATGACGGGGGTGTGCCCAGCGCGCTGAAAGCGAGCCAACAACTGCAACACCAGTAGGTTACCAACCGTCAACGAATCGGAAGTCGGATCAAAACCGCCATATACGCGCCGCGGCTCCGCCAGGTGCGCCGCTAACTCCTCAGCGTGCGTCTGCTGATACAGCAAGCCCCGCGCTGCTAGATCCTCAAGGAGTCGCGACATCACGCCGATCAACTAGGAAAAAGCAACCTACCCCGCGATCACCACCACAGACTGCCATAGGCAGTGATGACGTTCTCATCCTGATAAACCGAAGCGTCTGGAACTCCCTGCGAGTTATTTGCGATGGTGCCACGGCCGTAGTTCACACGGCTGTACTGAAGCACCAGCTGATCATTACTGTTCCAGTCGCTCTTGAAAATGAGCCGCGGAGAGATCATCTGAAACTTCGTGTCTTTGACGTCCGTGGCCAGTCTGCCGGCATTCAAGCTGTAGGAATCCACGACGTCAGCGCGGATGCCGGCACCAAACCAAGACAGCATAGCGTAGGTTGCTTCGACACCGAACTTGGACTGGGTCTTACCGTCAGCGAGCGCGTTATCACTGTTGACCTGCGTGAACATTCCAAAAACAGAACCGAAGACGTCCGGGCCATAGCCTTCAAGCTCGGGATAGAGCAGATTGGCCAGGCTCAGATCGTACTGGCCGCCCAATACCAACAGGCCTCCGTTACCCGCTGACCTGGATGGCGACGGGGACACTCCGAGATACTGGTCGACAATTCCTTGGCCACTCGTGTTCAGAACACGATAGCCCGCGCCAAGCAGCGAAAACGTTGTCTCCGTCTGATCAGGGTCGGTATTTTCAAACGTGTGCTTGCCAACCCCGAAGTAAAAATGGCCGTATTGCTGGGCTGTTAATCTGACCTCCGCGCCGATCAGATTTGCGGAAGGGAAAATGGGAAGCGGCTTTGCGCCCGCGGCGGGCTTCTTGTCGCTCACGTTTCGCACATCAATATAGTGGAGATTGAGCTGAAGAAGACGCGCGTACGAAAGGCCCCCGTGCAAGTGCGACGCGAGCGTTGGAGCGTTTGCATCTACGCCGGCAAAGCCGAACCCTTGCTCGATAACAAACGCCATGTCGCCTGATTCGAAGGTTGCCTCGGCGGTTTCACCGGCCGACTGATCAATCTGTGCCAGCAATGGCGTGCCGTACCTTCCCAGATCGTGTTCGCCCATGATTCCATAACGACTGCGGAACTTGCCCACAGTGACTTTGAGCTTTTGACCCAAGGCCTCAGTGAGATCTACTGCGACGAAGGCATCGGTGATCCGGTCACGATCGAGCAAAATACTCGCCTTGACCGCCGGACTCCCGTACGTCATGGCGAGCTGAAGATATTCCTTCGGGATTGCGCCGGTCCAAGCAAATTGGCTCGGATTACTCCCGGGATAGAACGCCGGTGTGTGAAAAACGGTGTCGCTCTGATCGGGGGCCACTGTGCGCCCATCGCGCGGACCAACCGTAAACGTCATCGGAAACTGCATCGTCCCATGAAAATTGAACACCCAATCGTCGCTACGTGTCGACTCGTAGCCGTTGTTGATGTTCAACGTGCCGCTCGGATTCACGGGAGCCCCCGGATCTAGGTTCAGGCGGGGCGGGGTCACGCGCACGGAATCTTCGTTCGCCTGCTCTTCTTGTGCGGCGAGTGGAGCTGCTAGGGTGAGACCCGCCAGCACCACCACGCTTGTCATGGAGCGTTTCATCGGCAACCTACCTTCTGAGCCAGGGGCTTTCACGGTTTGTGTTCTTCCTGAGTGAATCGTTTTCATCGCCCACCTCACCAAAACATCCCGGCTCGGAATTCGAATCGTTCCGTGTCGCCAGGGTTCAAGGGCTTCGGTTTCCAAGCCTTGGCGTGGAACTCGTGCGCCCAGGAAATCTGAAAGTACTCTGGGCTGAGTGGGGCCGTTTTAAATTCCACGTTGGTTTCAACATTGGAAAACTTCTGCGTAGCCTGCTGGTTGTCCTCGAGCTTCACGGAAGGCTCTTGCAGATTGTAATCAGTCCAAACCCGCACCCCGCCGAAAATCCGGTAGCTTAGGCCCACCCCCACACTGTAAAAATCCCCCAACTTCGCGACAATGGGCAGCGGATCGAGGGGTTTTACATAGGAAAAATTCACGCTAGCTTTCAAATCTCTGCCGTCGGGATCGTAGAAACTTGGATCGAGAAAGCGAAAGATACTCAGCGAGTATCCCCCCTGAGCTGTTAGCGCGGCCTTGCGAGCCCCCAGCGCGTCCTCAAGCAGTGACCCCCCGCCGCCTCGACCGGACCCCAGGGAGTCCCTCGCCCAATTCAGGGTCCTAGTGTACTGGAGCCCTAAGTTCACCTCACCTAAATCTTCGCCGAACCAACGGAGACTCAAGGCGCCCTGATTCACCGCCTGGTCCGCGGTCCAAAGCCGGATGAGCGGACCCTCTCCCATCTGCTTGACTGGCTCCGCATCCTGGAAGCGCCGTGTGACAAACGCAACGGTGGCTTGATAGACCCCGTCGTAATCGGCATCTACGCTATAAAACTGACCGAGAACCGTGTTACCCCGATCATTATCACTGCGCGAATCGAACAAGACTCCTTGATCAAAAACTAACCCAAGGTACGTGTCAGCTTGCCATTCGGTGCGCGTTCGAGCCCCTAGGCCGTTAAGCCCTACTGGACCGCCAAAGCCACGACCCGTCTCACCAAAAACAAGCTCGAGTTGCCAGCCGGGAGCAACCGCTGGGGTGTAGACCATCTCAAAGCCGTAGGCGTTTAGATCTGTGTTGTAGTTCACAGACGACACTATGGGCCCCTGGCTTACGGTAAAGCCAAAATAGGCTTCAGTATTCGGTGTTTCATATCCATCGTCACCCCTACCGGGGAGGTGAAACGCGGTGGCACCGGTACGGCCGTCAGTTCCGATCCCTGCCGAACCATACCAAATGAAATTTCCATGAAAATCGACGTTCCACTGTTGTGGACGAATGGTGGCTCCGAATGAGGGAGTCGTTCCACCGATCGGCGGATTCACCCCGGGAGCGTAAGGCGATAGTCCAATGCCGGGCACACGCCGATAACCTGGCACGTAACCAGGATACTCCAATTCACCCGGAACTACGTCGGACGCGGGCGACAACTGGGGCAGCGCCACTGAGGCCGAAGCCGCAACTACAGGTGCATCCGTCGCTGGTGGTGCATCCGTCGCTGGTGGTGCATCCGTCGCTGGTGGTGCATCCGTCGCTGGTGGTGCGGGGATCGCCGGCGCGCTGGGGGGCGTGGCGGGCGCCGCTGGAGCGGGCGCCACCGGAGCCGGGGCAGCATCGCTTGGCGCGCCGGGGGGAGCCTGCAACGGCACAGCTTCGGTTCCAACGGAGGGCGCCGGCTCTTCCGCTGCGGCAGCGACAGCGCCACTAACACGCCCCACGCTCGTCAAGCCAACACAGGTTCCCACAAGAAGGATTGGGATTTGAAAGCCGCGAATCATTCGTTCCTTCTTTCTTCGCACATCACGGCACCTGCCGGCAATCCGCATCCGCCGGACGGTGGAACCTGCCTTGAGCCCGCGAGGACATGAGGCGAGGACTGTTTTCGCACACTGCGAGTGCAAATACGAGCGAAAACTTCTTCACCCAACCCCGCCAAGGCGTGCTTCTGAAAACACACCGCTGCTTGGTGCCGTTGAAGAGTCAATTGGACCACCCTCAGTTAACGCGACGAACTGTAGCAAGGGGTGGCCCTCATATTTGCAAAGAGATTGCATGGATCGCAAGGCGGGCTTCAGCGTTCGTTCTCCACTGATACCGCGTTTTTCTCGTTCAATCCGCCAGCGGGCACCTTCAAGCCATGGGCATCCAGAACGAAAGAAAGAACCGACCAGTACTGCTCGGGATCCAGCGAAGCGCTCATCGGCGGGTGCTTCTCAGTAACGAAAACAAAAATATCCTGCGCCGTCCGGAAGCGCATTCGCTGCTCACGCTCGCCGGAACCGGCAACCTTGCTGTCTTCGTATTGCTTGCGCCGCGCGTCGTCGGCTTTCAATGAGTCGATCTTGTGATCGCGGCGGATGCGAACCTTCACGGGCAAAGCACTGCCACCCATCACCGGCGGTGCCCCGGGGCCACCCTGACCGACGTCACCGTGGCAAATGGTGCAGTTCTCGGAGTACACTTTCGACCCCTCTGCCTGGCTGGTTCTGGCACGTGCCATTGCCTGCTGTGTTGCACCGCGTTGGCCAGCACAACCAGCCAGGCCCGTCACGCCCGTCACGACAGCGGCCGACCAAACCAAGGGGAGCGCTACGAAGCCTGCCGCCAATACTTTATTCGTCATCAGGTTCCTCATGTAACCTTCAATTCCCGGATCAGCCCGAATGTGGGGCGCGGGCGCACTCTCGTTCCACCCCCAGCCGATGTCAACTGGCAGAATCAGGCTGCAAACTGAACGCCGCTGCCACGGGCCAACCACACGGCTTCCGCCACCGGTTGCAGCCAACTTCCCCTGAGAAGAGCCCACTAAAGCATCGGCTGACGGCCTCCCCACTAGTTGGCAAACGCCCCCCACCGACGACAGCACCGGAGCGCAGACGCCCTACGATGCAGTGCAGCAGACCGCCCCACTCTGAAACACACGTCGCGTGCCCACGTGCCTGGCAACACGCCACCAATGCAGGCCGCGCTACGTTCCAGTTTGAGAACGCTTAAATCGCGAAGCGAACGGCCGATCTCAATGATCACATGAGTGAGCTAGCTCTGATCGCTGACCGCCGGTTTCTCATCGTTGATGACGATCCGTTGGTCCTTGCAAGCAGCGAGGAGCGGCTGGTTCGCGCCGAGGCGACCGCATTCACCGCCGAGAACATTGCTCAGGCGTTGCGGCTCGCGGAAGAAGAGCAGCCTGACTTCGTGCTGCTTGACATCACTATCGGTGAACAAGTGGTCACGGCCGATGTAGTTGGCTACTTTCAGCGGGCGCTCCAAACTCGCGAACGGCGCGTCATCTTGCACTCTGCAGTGTCAGCCACGGAGCTCTATCAGCAAGCGCATCGGCTCTCGGCCTTAGGCGCGGTCCAGAAGACGGGAGACGAACGCATCTTCCTGCACCGCGTGTCGCGACTCATCGAGCTCTCGCAGGCAATTGCGGGCGGCGCCACCGACCGGCCATCGATCCCCTATTGATCCGTGGGCCCTTGGGGAGGAACGTGAAGCTCACCCTATGAGCTTCGCCCTCGCTGCACACTTTCATTGCGCTACTGGGGAGTGCCCACGCTGGCACAGCGACGAGCAGCGTCTGTATTGGACCGACATCCCCGCCGGCAAGCTTTATTATTATGAGCCTGACACGGGCAAGAGTTCTTGCTGCTACGAAGATCGGCCTGTCGGAGGGTTCACGATTCAGGCGGACGGCTCCCTCTTGCTCTTCCGGGATCGGGGCAACGTGGTGAGTTTTAGACATGGGAAAATCGAGCGCACGATTCTTGAAGGTATCCCGGGGCTTGAGACCACCCGCTTCAACGACGTGATCGCCGATCCCGAAGGACGTGTGTTCGCAGGAACGATGTCTTTCGGAGGTGTCAACAACGGACAACTGTTGCGCTTCGAGCCGGACGGCAGCTACGTGCAGGTTTCCGAAGGGCACGGCACACCCAACGGCATGGGATTCAGCCCAGACTTGTCGAAGTTCTATTTCACGGACTCGCGCCTGCGCAGGATCTATAGCTTCGACTTTGAGAGGCTGAACGGCGCCATCAACAATCAGCAAACTTGGCAGGAGATCGCCGCCTCGTCGGTGAAGGACGTGGGGCGCTCGGACGGCATGACGGTGGCCTACGATGGCTGTATTTGGTCTGCGCGAATCGAGGCTGGATTGGTAGTGCGTTACTCGCCACTCGGGGAAACACTGGAGCGTTTCGAGCTGGGTACGCCGCAAGTAACGAGTGTTGCGTTTGGGGGCCGAGACTTAAATGAGCTTTACGTGACGTCCGCTGGGGGCACTCCCGAGGCCCAGGAGAGCGATCGCGCGGGCGCACTTTTCAAGATCGCCGTTCCGCATCGAGGCCGCGAAGAGTTCCGTTCTCGCATCGCGCTCGCCTAGCTTGGCCCACAGCAGTGCCGGTGTTATCACCCGCACCTATGAAGAAGCTGCTGTCTTTGGTTGCGTGGGGTATTGCCGCTTGCGCTGTGTGCTCCAACGCTCAGGCTGAAGAATTCGGTCGCCAAGGGGTGACCAGCCTGGGCGCTGATCGCTTGACGGGCCTCTACTTAGTCGATGTGGGAAGCAGTGCGCTCCAGCTTGGAGTTGGAGCTGCGCCTGTTTTTGCTCCGCAACCGTACACAAGTACCCGCTTTGCGGTGGATCACTTTGTGAACCCCTCGCTCAGCGTTGGCGGCACCTTGGCATTCTGGCTCAAGAGCGGGGCGACCGTCGAAGGCCGCAGAAACCGAGCGAACGGGTACTTGGTGGCACCGCGCGTTGGCTATGTTCTTCCGTTCACGGATGGTTTTGGATTTTGGCCACGAGGCGGCATCAATTTTTGGGACCTCGGGACTGATGATGAGTTTGGCATCACTGCCGAAGCCACGTTCTACGGCGCACTTGGACAACAATTTGGGCTCACGTTTGGACCCACCGCAGATCTTGGGATCGTCGGTGAAGGCGCCGAGGGAGTCTCGCTTGGCTTGATGTCCGTGGGCTTGTTTGGTTGGCTCTAGCGTTAACCAGGCTCAAGCGTAAATGGGTAGATGACCAGCACGGGACCTGCTTCAGGTTTGGGGAGAGTCAGGGGCGTGAAGATATCCCGCACGCAGGTCGCCAGTTCATTATCCTGAAGGATCGGTGCGGCCTCGGGTGCGGCCCCGCGATTGAGCGCGTCGGTTGATGCGAGTTCAGTATCTGCTCGACCCAGGATGGCCCCCATGGGTAGGGAGCCGGTTCGCGCGTCGATCACGTCCGTGAGCGACCCATCCTGCTCAATCTGAAAACGGAGCACTAGGCGCCCTCGCAACGTGGGAAGGCGCGTGAGCGCTCGCTGATAACAGGTTGTTACTTTTGGCAGCTGTGCATTGATCTGAGTAAGAACTCGAGCTTGATCAATCGTTCCGGTATCCAACTGGTTGCCCAACAAATCGGCGGCTTTCATCCGCCCCGTCACACTTTGATCGAGAAAGGCAAACTCCAAAAGCGGTGCCTGCGCGCCGCTGGGCAGCGCGTTACCCAGCGCGAAAATACTGGAAAGAGGGGTGTCGGGCGCAGCCTCAACCACAACCCGCTTACAGGTAACCTTCGAATCAGCGCATTCCTTCGCCAGGCGTTGACGGAGCTCGCCCGGTGGGGTGCTCAAGGGAAGATACAAATGCTTGGCTGTGGATTGTTCGGTTAACTGATCGGCCCACACCAACTCAAACTGCTGCCCCTCCAGACGCACCAATAACAGCCGCTTGGGCCGCTGCATCGAGAACGGCGACTGCTCCCGACGAACTACCGGCACGGAGGCGCGGTCCGCCGGAACCGGTACGGAGGCGCCGCCCCCAAGGGGGCCGCTCAATACGGATGTCCGAAACGCTAGCTGATCGGGACCGCTCTGAACGTGGAGGCTCTGATAACCTGCGTGTGCCAACGTCGAAAAAACGCTGACCGCCTGGCGCAACGTAGCATTCTCAGGCACTTCTACGGCATGCGGCGCGGTGCCGATGCCCTCGCGGACTTGCAGAAAACAGGACCCCAAGCGCTGCCACAGGCCACGCGCTAACGCCGGAGGACCCACCCAGGATGTCTTGCCTGCCGCTGCACCGTCTAAGAGGACGCCACCTTGGCGGTCAACCACCACGCGCTGAAATTCACAGCTCGGAGCCAAACCTTTGCCGGGAGTCGCATGTGTGGCGCTACTCGGGGTACCCCCCGCTGCGCTCGCTTCGGGCAACACCGCGTCACCATCATCAAAAACAGTCGGGGCTGCGTTCCCTTCCGGTGCGGTCGCACCGCCTATCGGCACCGAACCGTGTCGTGGGGCAATGCAACCCACCGCCATACCCAGCACCCCCCCAAAACCCAGTCCTAACAGCCAGCGAATCATTCGCCAGCGACTAGCACGATCCCACCGAACGACAACCCTAGGAATATCCCTTGAGCTCCACCGCGAGCTAGTGGGTCCGAGCCTCAAACCCGCTAAAAAGTTCGACATCGTTGCCCACCTCCGAGCGCCGAAGCGCAATCACCGCCGAGGCATCCACGGAACTGGCCACCAGCGGCGAGGCCGTAGCGACGAGCCATTGAACAGAGGGCAAGGCTTCTTCAAGGGCCGACATCAACTGGGCTTGGACGCAATTGTCCTGATGGAGCTCGGGTTCATCGATGGTGACGACCCCTTCCGCTCGACGCGGATCGCGCCCCGGGTACGCTCCCCAGAGCGTTCGGGTGGGAAGTGCCCCGAGGGCGACTAAATGGCGCACGCCGGTCGGCAGAGCATCGAAGGGCACGGCCGCGCGCTGTGAGCCGGTGAACATCGGCTCAAATGAGAGACTATCGAGCCCCAGGTACGAAAAACCGACCGATTCAAGGAGCGTGTTCACCACGTGGCTCATCGCAGCGGCAAACAACCTTTGATCGGGATGCTCGGCCCCCGAGATGCGTTGAAGCGCCGCCCCTATTTCAGCGTAGGCAAGCGCCTGTTTGGTTTCTCTGGCCAGATCGAGGCGATCCTCGAAGGAGAGCGAGCCCCGCACGTCGTAGCGCGCCACCGTGCGAAGCGGCGCATTAATGGCTATCGGGTGCGTAGAGAACCAACGATTGCTTGGAATCGCCAGGTAGGCAAAACCACCTTCCCTCGCAACCCGATCGAAGACGGCCTGCTCACGCCGCCTTACCAGCTCAAGCTCTTCGCTCGCGTGCACTCGAGTGTTCGGGCTTGCAAGACACAACGGGTGCTGGCGCTCTGCGTCATCCTGCCCGAGCAGCCAGTACGTTACGGCGTGGGGAAGAGCCTCACGCTCCTCATGCCCCAACGAAAACGCCCGCTCGCTTGCTGCGGGCTGGAGTGTGCTCACCTGGCCAGGCCGGGTGCTCGCGATGGCCTGAAGCAAGCTCGATTTCCCGACGCCGCCCGCACCGTGAATCACGGTCAATGAACGAGCTTTCCCCTCGCCTTCATCCAAGGAAAGACTCGCGGTGTTGAAGGGCCCCACATGGGTGAGATCGGCAAGCAGCAACCGCACAGCTTCCCGAGCATAACCGAATTCACTCAAGAACGGATCGGCAATCGTTGCGAAGTAGGCTACAACGGCCGCCGCCTATGCAGCTGAGAACCGAGCTGATCATCCTCGCCCCCCCGCAGAGGATCTGGGACATCCTACTTGATTTCAGCCGTTACCCCGAATGGAACCCCTTCATCGTTTCTGCCGAAGGCGTGGCACAGCTCGGGAGCGCCCTGAAGGTGTGCCTTGCGCTACCCGAAGACGGCAGCACCCATACATTCCGCCCTATCATCACTGCCTGCGAGCCAGCAGAGCGGCTAGCTTGGCGCGGACAGCTCGGCTTCCCGTGGCTCTTTTCTGGCTACCATTTTTTCGAACTCCACGCCCAACCCGACGGCAGCACGCGGTTTGTCCAAGGGGAGGATTTCTCGGGAGTGCTGACAAAGTTTCTCGGCCGCACCTTCACCTTAACAGGCCGCGGTTTCGTCTACATGAATCAAGCGTTGCAGAAGCGTTCCGAAAGCGCCAAGGCTCTCTAACCCGAATCCTACAGGTCTGGCGCAGCACGGCCTCTAACCGCTCGAATAGCCTTCTCAAGCTCACTTCCATGACGCAGGCAGGCGTAGCAATCATCTTTGCGCTTGAGCCCGCAGCCATAATTCCTCTGCAGAAAAGCTAGCAAGTGTAAGCTGCGGCGATCCCCGAATTCAATCGCACGGGGGAGGAGCGCGCGATTCTGTTCGCAGGTTTCTGAGTCCCGTAGGTCCAAAGCCACGCGCAAAGCTTGGGACGCTTTGGGCAAGACATCCGTGCTGTACACTAAGAGTTGAGCCAGCGACGTAACGGAGCTGCGGTCCGCACTGCTTGTCCAGACATCATACAAGAGATCCGCGGCAATCTCGCCGGGTAGGCCTGCCATGGCGCGAAGCGTCACGTCAGAAGTGCGCTCATTCGTCGCAAACTCTTTGAATTGCTTGAGCGGCCCAGCAACGTTCACGAGGCCGGGCTCCTGAGTGAACTTGAGGGCGAGCTGTTGCGCGCTCATCAAGGCTTCGGCCCGACCAGCGGCGGTGAGCTCAAGCGCCTCTTCCGCGCTAAGTTCCCGCTTCGGTTTGGCGGCGAGCCGTTGCCAGTTCGAAGCATCTGGCAACGGCTCGGGTTCAGGGCGAGCAACAGTCGGAATTTCCTGGAGTGCACTCGTTGGCGTGGCCAGCAAAACGTCCTCCGCGGGTGTTCCCCGAGCAGTGGACTTCCGGCCCGTGCTCGCTTTAGCAAAAAAAAATGACGACCCCGCGACGCCAAGCAACACGACGCCCAGCACCATCCACAGCGAAAGCGTTAGCCCAAAGAGCCGAACGGGTCGACCCAAGGCTTGGCCCAGAGTAGGAACCTCCGACACTTCTCGGCTACTAGCAGGCCTTTGCGCGGTGGGCGCCACGAGAGGGCGGGGAAGCAACACCGGAACGGCAGGCTGCGACACCGCTTTGACTATCGGCACGTCGACCACTCCGGCATGAGGTGCCACGGGCGCTTCAAACTCTGGCGTGGGCTCGGCGGCCGTGACTTCAACGGTTTCCCCGCTGGCCGGCGGAGCCGACCAACCATCATCCATGATGGTGGCGCGCACGGAGGGATATTTCTTTAGCTCCTCGACCATCCTGCCAAGCACGATACCAGCTTACCCGTGAGACACCACTACCCCAGCAGCTCAGCACCCACCGTTTCGGCTTCGGTGAGTGTAAAAACGGCCTCCGGCGGAATCCTTCGAGGCTTTTGAACGGAGTCGACGCACGCGAGCAGGGTCGCGCCTTCCGCGACAAGCTCGGCCGTGGCACCGCGCAGCACGGTCAGTTTGTATTCGAAGCGCGCCTTGACGCGCCCAAGCTCAACCAACCGCACTTCAACAGAGATCACGTCATCGAAAAAAACCGGCCGTCGGTGCCGAATCCAAGTCTCAACGACCGCTAGGTGGACGCCCTGCTGTGCCCAGCTCAGGTAAGTAATGCCGCGCCTGCGCAAGTATTCAATGCGCGCAGCCTCAAGATAACCGAGAAACGCAGCGTGATGAATGACCCCCATCAGATCGGTCTCAGCGAAACGGGCGCGGACTCGGTAGAGGGTGAGGCAATGTGCAGGCAAGTCCATGGTGAGCTGACCATAAGAAACACTGACACTTCCGCCAACTCTGGCCCATAACACGCACTATTCGCCGGCCTGATGGGGGGCTCACGCGCATAGCGCCGTGCCAGCTGTTGCCAAGCGAATGCATCCCGCGCTTGAATCATCGGCCTATGACCAGCAAAGAGCCGAAACGTCTACCGAGTGTGAAGGTGTACGAAGTCGTGGTGGGGGTGGATTACTCGGGCCCCTCCGAGCAAGCTCTCCAGACTGCGCTCGACATGGCGCGGCGACGCACCGGCTCGCATGTGCATGTCGTGGCAGTCGCGGAAGGCTATCCGGCCGCAGTGACTGAAGCTCTCAGCGCCGAGGCCACAACGAATTTTCTGAACGAAGCCAAAGCCACCCTGGAATGCTATATCGACGAGCAGCTCAGCAAACGCCAAAACCTCTTCAACCGAAAGAGCATCTTCGCTATCGCTGATTTTGGCGACCCAGCGGCGCGTTTGGTGCAGATTGCCAAGGATGTGAATGCGAATCTGATCGTGGTCGGGACGCATGGCAAAGGTGCGCTTGAACAGGCGCTCTTGGGCTCCGTGAGCCAGAAGGTTCTGCATGAGGCGCCCTGCTCGGTTCTCGTCGTCCGGGCCGAACCAGAAGCCTAGAAAAACCGCCCCGCTGGCACGATTTCGATGTTATCGTTGGCTGCCGTGACGGACTCTCCCACTAAGCGCCCGCTCCGAGACGACGCCACGAACGTGCTCGGCGTCCGCATTCACGATCCGCTCGACCGAAGCGTGGAGCCGAGTTGGCTGGAGCAACGTGAGGGCCCCGGAGCACCGGCGCGTTTTCTCTTGCAGCAACCAGAAAGCGTCGTGGGGCGCGCCAGCGACGTGGATTTCGCGATTGAAAGCTCCCTGATCTCACGACGCCACGCCGTTTTCGTGCAGAACGGACCGGAGGTCACTTGCCGTGACCTTGACAGCTCAAATGGGGTTTATCTAAACGGCGTCAAGGTTCATTCCGCATTGCTCCACGAGGGCGACACCCTTCAAATTGGGGATGTTGTGCTGCTGTTCCACGAGGGCAGGTAATGGCGCTCTTTGTGCGTTTTTGGGGCACGCGGGGCTCTATCCCAACTCCAGGTTTCAAAACCAAGCGCTACGGTGGGAACACCTCTTGCGTCGAAGTACGCACGGACGAGTCCGTCTTCATCTGTGATGGAGGCACCGGTTTGCGGGAATTGGGCCAAGATCTGATCCGCCGCGCGACACCTCCACCGATGCACCTATTTTTCAGCCATATGCATTGGGATCACATTCAAGGTTTTCCATTCTTCGTGCCAGCCTACGCCGATCACAATGTGCTCTCCGTGTATGAAATTGCGCCAGGCCAAACGCGGATTCGGGAGCTTCTGACTGGTCAGATGCGCTCAGAGTATTTTCCGGTGAGCTTTTGTGATCTCGGGGCGAAAATTCAATCCGGCTATTTGGAACATCAAGGCAAGCTGATTGATGGGGTGAAGGTGCGCTGTATTTCGCAGCATCATCCCGGAACATCGTATGCCTATAGCTTCGAGCAAGGCGGGAAGAAGGTCGTGTATTCCACGGACAACGAGCTGGATCTGTGGCTCGCTGACCCCAATTTGTGTATCACCTCCCCCGAGAGCCTCCGCATCCTGCCGAGCGAGTTTGTGGACTTCGTACGCAACGCCGATCTTTTGATCGCGGATGGTCAGTATACTGAAGAGGAGTATCCAACACGGATCGGCTGGGGCCATGCCCGCACTAACACGGTCGTGGATCTGGCAGTTCAAGCGGGAGTCAAGCAGTGCGCCATCTTCCACCATGATCCGATGCAGACAGACGATGACGTCGACCGAAAGCTTGAGCGCGCCGAGGAACGGGCGCGGCGCCACGGGAGCAATTTGGTGATTTTTGGTGCCCGCGAGGGCATGGAGCTGAAAGTTTAACGAAAGTTACCCAACTTTCTGCATGAGCTCGGTGATCCGCAAAAGGGCGGCGCTATCCAGTCCACCTTCCGCAATCACATCCGGGGCCACTGGCTCCTCGTACGCCAGATCGCCACCGGGCAATTGACTCACAACGCCCGTCTTCACAGCCTGATAGAGACCTTTAGCGTCCCGCTCTTCAACCACGGCCTGCGGCACGCGCACAAACACCTCCAAGAAACGCCTGGCGCGAGAGCGCGCAAATTCACGAAAACGCCGCTGGTGCGCCGTCGCTGGCACGAGCACGAACAGGTTCTGACTTTCAAAGTAGACGGCCAAATTGGCCAGAGTCCGATAGAAATTTTCTCGCTCGGGTGCAGAGTAGCCAAACTCGGGAACTACTGCCGAGCGAACACTGTCCCCGTCCAACACAATCAGCGCGACGCCTGCTGCTCGCAGTCGCTGCGCGAGGAGCAGCGCAAACGTGCTCTTCCCTGAGGAAGGCATCCCCGTGATCCAGATAACGGCACCCGACATACGCTGGCGCTAAGTGTGCGTGGCCATAGCTCAGCCGGCAAGAAATGCGAAAACGCCAGCCTCTAAAACAGCCGATCGGCAGAATCAAGGTCAAGCTCGGGGGCGGACAAGGACTGCTCGATGAAGCGCAGCACCTGCTCACGCGAGGCGGCTGAGAGGCCTGGGTACCACTTGGGATTTGCCACGACAAGGCCTCGCCAAGCTAGGAACAGCGGAATCACGGTGAGCAATTCCTGATCGCCCGAAGCCTCCAGGTAGCTCCCAAAGAACCGCTGCCAAAGTGGCCGATAGACGCTGACCCAGAGGCTGGGTCGCTCAAGCGCAAAAAATATAAAGTTGATAGCCAAGGCTGCTACATCATCGGCTGGATCGCCAACGCAGCCGCGACTGGCATCTAAGAGGGCCAAACTCTGATCGGGGCGAAACACGATATTGAAGGGATGAAAATCCCCGTGCGTTCGTGACAATCGATGGTGTTTCCCCTTCAGGCGCTGCCGCCAGCCGACGGCAAGCATTTCAATCTTGTCGAGCAGCGAGCGGGGAGCTCCGGGAACATCAAGGGCAAAGCCGTCGAGCATGCCAAAGATACCCTCTCCTGAACCCACCGTATCTCGAATCGCCCGGGCATAGCGGGCTTCATCGAACAACTTTACCGAATGCAAATCGGCCAGGTAGCGCGCCAATGAGACTGAATGTGCCAACGCCGCAGGCACTTGGGCGGGTGCTCCGAGCGCACGCAACTCATCCGCGTAGAGCGTGCCAGGTTCATACTCCGTGACCAGGTAGAACTCAGCGTGGCCTGCGAGAGACGTTAACCCAGAACCGTCGCTGGTGATGGCGCCGACATCCACGGGCTTCACGTGCGAAGGAATGCCACTTAGCGTATCAAAGGCGAGCAGCATCCCCGCGGCACGATCAGCCCGCCTGTCGTGACCAAAACCGTCGGCATGGGCCGTGTGAAAAACGAACTCTTTCAGTCCCCCATCCGCCTGCTCTACACTCAAGCGCAACGGATCGCCGTAACCAACTGCCTTCTGTGTTGCTCCGCCGGTTAGCACGGCATCATCAACGCCAAACGCCCGCACCTGACGCAGGCGTGCCCCGGGGAAAACCCGTTCGACCCAGGCTGCGAGCACGCGATCCGCCTGAAGCGCAACCATGCCGCCCCTCGCCGTCAGTGGACAGGCTTGATGCTATCGAGCAGTGCCAAGAGCGCCCCGCGCGAAGCCTGCACCGTCTCCGACGGCCCGATCAGCTTAAAGAAGTAGGAGCCAGACGGGGTCCCCACAATTGCGGCCACCATGCCGTACCCCTCCTTGACTCCGGTGTCTCCAGGCATTCCGGAGCCGTAAGCGCCCTTAATGACCTCAACCAGGTGTTGATGCATTCCGTTCGCCTCTCGATCACTTCGCTTGGTGTCGCCGTCCTTCACATTCGAAAACTGGCCAATCCAACGCTGCGCGTTCGCATCAATCGTACCACCCTGGCCTGGCCCGAAATAAAAGACTGCGACCTCAGCATCCTCCTTGTCACCCTTCACATGCGGGACACCGTAGGTTGCTTTGCGCATCGCACTCTTTGGTTTCTCGCTCCGCCAGCCATCGGGCACCTGCCACGCGACCTGCAGCCCCTCGCTACCCTGACCCGCGGCTGCCGGGCTCGGCGTCGGATTCACGGCCTTCTGCGGCGCGTCCAACTTAAGCTCCGAAGGCGGCTGGCTGCTGGCTGCTTCCGCAGGCGCGGGCTCTTCCTTCTTCTTACACGCGGTGACGCAAAACAGCACAGCTAAAACGGACCCAACGATTCGGCAACGCTTCATGCGGGCGGATGGTAGAAGAAGCGCCAAGGAAGGGGAAGGGCCGCCCCCGAAACACTATTCATTGGCCGACGCAGCCCCGACCAACTGCCCAATGCCGCTCTCTTGGCGCCCTTGACAGCACTGCGACAACGCGAATAAGCAGCCGACATGACCGATATCAACCAACAGCTCCGTTCACGGATCGAAGGCTTCGTGAGTGAGATCGCCGAGCTTGTCCGCCAAGCGACTCTCGAGTCCGTCTACGCTACGCTTGGGGCGGTCGAGACACGCACTCGAGGCGGCAGCCGCGGCGCGCCGCGTGGGCGGAGTGCTGCTTCGTTTCCGGCAGTGGTCGCGGGACGCCGTGGGGGTAAGCGCTCGCCGGATGAGATCGAGGCGATGAGCAGCGAGATCCTGAATCACATCAGCGAAAATCCCGGTCAAGGGGTCGAGCAGATCTCTTCAGCGCTCGGCATCAGCTCAAAGGAGCTCACACTCCCTATTCGAAAACTGGTTGGCCAGGGGGATCTGCGGACCGAGGGACAGAAGCGAGCTACGAAGTATTTTTCTGGTGGAGCACGCGCTAACACCCGAGGCGGAGCGAAGGCGCGCACTGCCGCCCCTGTCATCAAAACTCCAACGCTCCCAAGGCGTAAGACCGCACCGGCAGCAAAGGCCCAGCCTGCCGGACGCAAGCCTGCCGGGCGTAAGCCTGCCGGGCGTAAGAAGGCTCGCGGTCGCAAGTAATTGAGTCCTCCCACCGATCGGGGCTAACCTGCCTACGGTGAAGCTTGGTCCTTGGCAGCTGCGTGGCGTAGCTTCGACAATCGCAATCTACCTGCTCGGCGCCGCTCGAATCAGCAGCGCCGTTGATGGAGTAGCCGATCCCGGAACAGCAGCGCTCCCTCTCCCTGCCTCTCTGGAGCAGTCACAAGCTTCACCTAAAGCTCCTGCTCCACCTAAAGCTCCTGCTCCACCTGCCTATTCCCGGCTTCCGACCGCCTCGGTAGTTGCTGCCGATGCCAGGAGTCCTGCGGAAGACCTGAATCTCCGTTACACGATCCAGTCGGTGGAGATCCGCGGCAATTCCCGCACCAGCACGCACGTGATTTTGCGCTATTTTCCGTTTCATCCCGGAGATGTGCTCGACGTCGATGATCCTGCTGTCGAGCTGGCTCGCTTTCGACTGTTAACCACTGGTTTTTTTCGCAGTGTGGAGTTCTCCCTGCGCAAAGGTTCAAAGCGCGGACAGGTGGTGTTTGTTGTTGAGGTCACTGAGCGCAACACCATCATCCTGAATGACGTGCGCATGGGTCTTTCAGCCGACGCAGATACCCAAGGTAACGCCCGCCCCCTCACGGCTTACGCGGGAATCGATGTCACGGAGCTAAATCTCGCGGGGAGCGGTATCACGCTCGGCTCGGCACTGGCTTTAGGACAGGATCAATTTGCACTCCAACTTCGCTTCGTAGAGCCAGCGCTCGCGGGCTCACCCTGGATGACGTCGAGTTCGCTCCAAGTCATGAAGGCTCGCGATTTCTTTGGTAATGCTGAAGTCCTCTATTCCGATCCCGCCTCACTCGACAAGCGCGCGGACCACGCTGTGGTGCGCTACGATCGTTTCGGGGGCACGCTAGGGGTCGGTCGCGATTTGAGCCTTATCACCCAATTTTGGCTCAACTACCGCTTAGAACGCGTTGACGCGAGCTTTCCCCTGGAGGCATCGCACCTGCGCGGAACCCGGCGTGAACCCATCGATTTTAGTATCATTCGTGGCACGAGCTTACTCTCCACACTCCGCGCCAGCCTGAGAATCGATACTCGGGATCAGCCCGTCTTGCCTACCCAAGGTTGGCTCGCCACCGTGTCTACGGAAACCTCCCTGCCCCAGCTAGGGAGTGACTACGACTTCCTACGGCTGGAGGCCCGCGCCGCACATTATTGGAAGTTACCCTGGAAGCGCCATGTATTGAAATTGGAAGGATTTGGTGGCGCGCTTTCCGGCTCTTCCCCCTTCTTTGAGCAATACTTCATCGGCGATCTGAGTGATTTTCTGCCCTCACGATTACTCGGCATGAACTTCGACCGCCGCCCTGCTCCCAACTTCCTCGGGACAGACATTGTCGAAGTGCGCTACGGAGAGTTCGCTGCCAAGCTCGACGCGGAGTATCGAATCCCGCTTTATCAGGGGACTCGCTCGGTGTTTGGAATCGATTTCTTTGGCGGAGGGGGCGTCTACACATTGGCGAGCCAGCGCGACGTAAAGAGCCCTCCTGCGGGCTACTCGGGGCTATCTCAAATCCCAATTGACGTGACTCTCAACCTGGGCTTTCGCATGGATACCAGCATCGGCGGTTTCGCGTTTGCCTTCTCCAATATCCTGGGCTTCATCCCGGTGCGCGGTGAGGGCAGCCAGCGGTGAGGGGTGCGCGAAGATTCAGGTCGTCTCTCAGCTCGCCACGAGCGGCGCTGCGCTTCGGGCTGCTGGTCCTGATAAGCCTCGGTTTCTGGCTGCGTCCGCTCGTGGCTCTAGGCCAAGCTGCATCCGCACGACCGTCACGATTTGAATGGGATGAGACGCAAGCCAAACTTCGCGTTTCGCTCAACTACCGAGATCTCATCGACGAATCCATCCGGCAAAAATTGAGTCGTGGCTTGCCCACCACCATTGTCTTCACCGCGACAGTTCATCAGGTTGGAAGGGCCGAGCCACTGGCCACCACTGCGCAAACCTGCAAAATCACTTGGCATGTTTGGGAGGAAGCCTACCGTGTTGAAGTTACTCGTCCGGGGGAGACTGTCGCTGGCTGGACAACCACGCTCCAAGGCGTGCTACGCCGCTGTGCTGAAGTAAGAAGACTGTTGGCTGCCACGCGCGAACAGGTTCCTATCAACACTGCGCTTTTTTTGCACGCCAAGTTGGTCATCAACCCCGTCAGCCCAGAGATTCTGCAAAAAATCCGGCGCTGGGTCAGCCGACCAGCGGCAACCGCCACCGCAGCGCCCGGGGACGCACTATTTAGCACCTTTGCAGGCCTATTTCTCAGACGAATCGGCGACGCGGAGCGTGAGCTAGAGTTCGACACTCGCCCGAGCGTGCCCAGTCTGGCTCTGGGCAAGGCCACGCAACAATCCGCCAAAGGAGCCCGCCCATGAAATCAGCTTCATTTTTTGCAGCCCTGAATCTAACCGGCAGACGCTGCCTGGTGGTCGGTACTGGGAGCGAGGCTGAACGCCGCGTGCAGGCATTGTTGGGATCTGGGGCCGAGGTTTTGCTCGTCACAGATTCACCGACGCCACCGCTCGTGGAGTATTCACGCCAAGGCAGGCTCACGCTCGCTGCACGTTCCTTCCTGCCTCAGGATATGCAGAATCTGTGGTTAGCAATCTTGACGACACGCGATGGCGATCTGGCGGATGAAATGGGGAAATTGGCCGAGCAAGAGCGGGTTTTCTTCTGTGCCATTGATCAGCCATCCCGCAACTCCTTCGCGCATATGGCGTTAGCTAAAGCTGGCCTGGTGACGGTTGCGATTTCCACTGAGGGCCGCGCTCCGGGCCTCGGGAGGAAGCTCAGGGACGAACTCGAGAGTCTGTTCAACCGCGCAAACCTTGAGCGATTTGCGGAAAAAGTAGCGGCGATCCGCGCCCGCGCGGCTCCGCCTGAGCGCGCTGCCGAAGTTCGCGAAGCGATCCAGCATGTGCGTATCTTGGGCGATCTGCAGCTTGAGGATTGACCCCCTAGCGGCTTCACTCGAACAAAGGGGCGTCGGCGGGCCCGGGGATCGGCGGCGGCCCGGGGTACTTCACCATCTGGCCAATCACGTAGTAGCGGTATTTATGGGTGATGGCACCCCAATCTACCTTGGGGAGTGCGCGGGTCACGCAGTCTGTCACCTTGCGCGCGCTCCGGCCCTTCCAATCACCGCTCTTGCCAGGAAAGATGTGTAAACGCTGGGTGGTAAAATCAACGGTGAGGACGTGGTTGATGGCGCTTTTCTTGGCGCTCTTTGGCACGCACACCTGAGACTCTTGGATGGCGCGAATGAGCGCCTCTTCCAGTGGAGGAAGACGGTCACAAAGCTCCCCCAACGTTGACAAACGATTCGCCGCAGAACCGCAGCTGACGCGAACCACGGGCTCGAGCTTAAGCCCCGATTCAACGGCATGGCTGACCTTTGGTTCCGTGAGAGGCTTAGCCGCAACCGCGACAGCCACCTTGTTGGCCTCAGCGGCCGTGGGTGCATCAGCTTGACTCGCCAACCCAGGACGCCGCCACAGGTATAGAGGAACGGCCACCAACATCAAGCTCACCGCTGCCGCAACGACTAATTGGGCGCGCATCGGGCGCTCATTGGTGGTGCTGCCACCTACGCCCAAGCGGCGAAGACTGGGCTCACTAGGAATGGACCCGAAGGTTGGTCGCGGTGGAGTGGGCATCGTTTCCCCGTATCTTACTCGTCCAAGAGGGCGTCCAGAGGCTGCCCAGGCTCCGCTCGCACAAAGGTAGCGGAAAGCTCGAGCGACTCAGGCATGAGCCCTTGTACTTGTGAAACGACTTGCTCGACGACGTTGCGCGATTCTTCGACGTTCGGACCGGTCATCGCGACTGCAAATTTGAGTGGCGCGATTCGTCCTCCAGTTATCGGCACGATACTCAAGAGGAGCATCTCCGTAAGCTCAATGACACGCTGAGCGGCGCGACGCAGAGCGAGCATTTCTGAAATTGTCGGTCGTTCGCTCACGTGGCGGTTGGGCCCACGCACGTGATAGCGAGCAACCGAGAGCGGAATGTTCGTCCATTCTGCGAACCCACGCTCCTCTTCGAGTGCCTGCAGGAAATGGGTCCGGTGCAGGAGCCCAGTGAGCCCATCGCGCCGACTCAAATAGGCACGCGCGCGTGCATGATGCGGCGACGATTTGGTGAAACTCACCAGCTTGATACGACATTCCCCGAGCTGCACCTCGCCACCATGCAGCATCGTTACGGTCTTTTTTCGTTCGAAGCTGTGGTCGGCGTAGGTTCCGTTGGTACTCCCGACGTCTTCAACCACCCACGAGCCAGACTGCCAACGAATCACAGCGTGGGCGCCAGAAACCGTGGCTTCCGGCAACGAGAGATCTTGCCCACTGCGACGACCGAGCGTCATCAACGGCTTGTCGAGGGGGTAGAGCTCACCGGCCGCCATCGGGGCATTGGTGGCGTACGTCATGAGCAAGGACTGGGTCCCGGGAAGGAATGTTTCGGAGACCGAGCGCCCCAACGGGGGTCCGGGAGCGAGCCGTTCGCGGGGTATTTGCACCTGGCTCGTGGTGAGCGCCGTTGGATTAAAAAATCTCAGATGGCGTGCGCCCGGTCGCAGCACTGGGTCGTCGCTCAGGCAGCGATAGATTTGCTTCACTTCGTCGACGCTCAGCCCGGCGGGCACATCGAACATGATCTGGGCACGCATCGGCTTCGATCTCGGTCGAGAGCCCGGCTCCGGCACACGGCAAGTCCACATTTCCCAGAGTGTGAGGCCGAGCGCGTACATATCATCCTCGGGGCTAGCTCCACCTGAACGCAAACGCTCGGGTGACATGTAGTTTGGAGTGCCTCCGTCGGGAGGCGCACCTGGTCGCCGTTTGCTCACACGAGCGCGCTCCTGCGCAAACCCGAAATCTAGAATGATGGCGCGATCTTCAGTGACCATCACGTTGCCGGGCTTAAGATCGCCATGCACCAACCCTTGTGCGTGAATCGCAGCCAAGCCGGCGCTGGCTTCGCTGGCCGTCTTTCGGAACTCGTCTGATGTGTAGCCGCCTTGAGCCTTGCGCTTTCGAATGTGAGTGTGCAGGGTCTGCCCGGCGATGTGCTCCATCACCAAGATTGGCCCCCAAGCGCTTGGAGCCAGGTCGTGGACCCGACACACATTCGGGTGGCTGATCGAACGCGCCAGCAGCAGCTCCTGACGCAGCGCTTCGTCGTCGCCCGGCATCCGCGACTCTTCGCGGACGACCTTGAGCGCTACCGCCTGCTGCGTGGAGCCATCGTACGCAAGAAAGACTTCGCCCATGCCGCCCTTACCGAGACTATGTCGGATTTCGTAACGATCATTGACGATTGTGCCCTCTGTAAGCGGGCTCGCACTGCGAGTCGGTTGCGCCATCCTAGGACTTCCGGAGCTGTGAGCTAGCGTCCCCGATTTGCGCGGTCACTGCAACGGTCGATATTCTCAACGGAAGCAGAGAAAGCTTGGTAGACGCGCGAGCCCCAAACTTCGCACCCGATCACGGCGAAATCACGGTGGGACAGAGTGCGAGCACCCGCTCGCGACCTAAACCGGAAAGCAGGAATGCGATGTCCGGCAGGCCGGACTGCCCCGGAACCCACCCAAAACGCTCCCCGAGTAACAGTGCGAGGGGCTTCGGCCAGGCCCGCGGAGCAATCAGCTTAGGCACAACGCTGCGCCCGGCCAACCTGCTGACCTCCGACACTGCGAGCTCGAAACCGCCCACCTTATCCACCAACCCAAGACGCTGCGCGGCGAGGCCACTGTACACCCGCCCACCCGCCAAGGGTTCCACCTCGGAAATCGGCCGGCGCCGCCCTTCGGCGACGATGCGCACAAACCCTTCGTAAGTGGCCTGGAGCTCGCGCTCCAGCAGCTCGCGTTCCGCCTCACTCAGTGAGTGAAACACAGAGTTCACCAACGCGTGGTCTCCACGCTGCAGGCTCTCGACCCCGACCCTCAAACGCTTGGCGATTTCAGAAACCGAAAGCCGTGCGGAAACCACGCCGATCGAGCCCGTCAGCGTCGTTGGCTCGGCTACGATGCAATGAGCCGCAACGCCGATCATGTAGCCACCGCTGGCAGCGGCATCACTGAAACAGGCAACCACCGGCTTTTTCTTGGATAGCAGAGCTACCTTGCGGTGAATTCTCTCGGAGGTGAGCGCGCCACCTCCCCGCGAGTTGATCAGGACAACGGCCCCGCGACACTCCGGAGTCTCTTCGGCGCACTCCAATGCCGCAACCACTGAGGCTTCATCGGCGACGGAAAACGCGGCGGAGCTCCCCTGAGAAATCGTTCCAAACACGGGGATAACAGCCACCGTCGCCGGACGTCGGAAACCCACGAAGCGCGTGCGCCGACAACGCCGATAGAACTCCAAATCTACGAACCTCGACGGACCCGATGTACCCCCCAACAACTCGAGCAGCTCATCTTCGTGCGCCACGTGATCCACCAAACGCGACTCAAGCGCTTCCTTAGCGGTGAATAAGCCCTGATTCAGCCAGCGCTCTGCCACTTCGGCGCTGACGCCTCGCCCCGCTGCGATGCCTTCCCGCACCGTCTCCCAGATCACGTCCAGATACTCTGTGCGCTGCTCACGCTCGGCTTCACTCATCGATTCACGCGTCAACATATCGCCCGCGCTCTTGTACTTCCCGATGGCCATCACCTCTGGCTCGATCCCCAAGGGCGCCAACGCGTTCTTCAGGAAAAACGATTGGCTTGCAAAGCCGACGGGGCCAAGCTGGCTGCCCGTGCCGAGAACAACCCGATCCGCCGCGGTTGCGATGAAGTATTCCCACGTTCCAGCACCGAAAGGCAGGTGCACCGCAAGCCCGAGGCCGCGCTGTCGTGCCCTCGCGAGCGCCCTGCGGAGGCTCAGCGCTTGGGCGGGGCCGCCAGCAAAGTGTTCCAGCGAAACACAGAGCCCTGTGACACGTGCGTCCCTGCCGGCGCGGTCAATCGCTTCACGTAGGATTTCTAAAGTTAAGCCCCGTTTGCCAAAACCAAACAAAAAAGGCCTCGCGATCTCTGGAACTGTGCCGTCGATCCGGAATCGAAGGATCCCACGCCGCGCTGCAGCAAATCGATAGCGGAACCCCCAGAAAGGCAAGCTTATCAGTGCCCACAGATTGGCGACGATCACATATATCAGTCGAAACATGGCAATCACTCCGGTGCAAAGCGCGAACAGTGAGCCCGTTATACCCCGGTGTGGGCAAAGGCACGCCATCGAGTGGGCCACGTCAGCATGCGCTTGCCGCGCGGAGTGCTAGTATTCTCTCATGCCGCGCCTCCGTACCTCTTTTTGGGTTTTGGTTGCTGCAACCTTTCTGTCTTTTGGCTGTGCTCAGCGAGCGGCTCCCGAGATCCAGGCACCCCCGCCTATCCCCAAAGACTCGCGATCTCAAATTTCGCCCAAGCCTAAAAAACGGGACCTACAGCCCGAGCTGATCGCGCCCCCTCCTGCGTACGGGAACAAAGTCGTCATGGCCCAAGCCAAGCCGGTACGTTCCACCTTTTGAACCACACTCGCTACTTCACAGAAATGGTAAGCCGAGCCCAGGCCGAACCACCACGGTTATCTCGAACCACGGCCCAAAGGCGTAGCGGCCCGGGAGCTTTCGGCGCTGCCAGCTTGGTCACGTAGTCGTCGTTGAAGCCTGTGACCGCGTCGTTCACGAGCTTCACCCCGGAGCTCAAGCCGCCGCGATCTGTGTAGTAATTCACCCACATTTGTTCTTGGTAGTTGCGACCGCGGTTAACAGCAATTGCATCCGGCTCCACACTCAACTTGTCGACAAAGGGTCTGAACGGGATATCCGGGCACTTCAGATCTCCATCTTTGGCACACGCTGCAACGCAGAGGTCCGGAGTCTTTTCGCAATCAGGCGCGGGAGTCTCCAGGCCGAGGCACGCAGCATCGATACAATCGGGAACCACTTCTTTGCCATTGAACTCAAAGCCGGTGAGCTTTGGGTTTTCGTTGCGAAGCTCTTCATAGGCAAAGATTTGCGTATATCCGGCGACGAAATCATCCGCGCCAAGCAGCGCTCCGTCCGCCCCCTTACACTCCAAGGGAAAGCCCACTTTCCCGCCCGGCGCTGCCAACTCCAAGGTTCCCGCGCACGCCGCAAAGAACACAAACGCACTCCCAAATGCGGGCTGGCTGGGATCCGGCGAAGGTGCGTGGGTGGTGATAATATCGTCCGGCAGCTTAAACGTGAAATCATCTTTCTGCCCAATCGATATCCCCGGTGGCGGTGCTGCACTCATAGGATCGCTCGCTAGCCCCGCGAAACTTCCTAGGCAGCCCGCGTAGAGATCAGCGGGGGGATTCACGCAACCAGAAAGCCACAGTCGCTGAATCGGACGGCCTGGCTCCTTCGAACCATCACTCCAGAGCAACCGCAGCGTGACCTCCTCACCCGGACGAGCGTACGCATGGTCTTTCTGCACCGCGAAAACCCGCAGAGAATTCACCTCAGCTCCGGGATCGAAATCGATACCGCAACCCATCAATCCGAACGCAAGAAGGATAGCTATCCGTTTCAAAATTCACCTCGCAACCCAAGGCTGGGGATCAACGGCAGACCCGTCTGGAAGGATTCTTGGCTGAAATTGTAGTTGTAAACCAGCGCCTCGACCGCCTGATTATTGTAGACGTTTTGGACGTCGAGGTACGTGGAGAGGCTCCACAGCTCAAAGCGCCAGCGCTTATCCACGCGAATATCCAACTGATGAAAGAGCGGCAGGCGCCGGCTGTAGAGATCAGCCTGGAGGGGTGCATATGCACCCGCGTCTGCAGCATACAACGCGGGCAGGCCCTGCGGCACGACGGGCGTCGCAAGATTGCCCGAGATCACGCGAAACCTTGAGCCAAACTCCCAACCCCGCCCCAGCTGATAGCTGCCCAGCATGGTGAGATTGTGGGTTTGATCGAATTCAAACAGGCGCTCCCTCTGCTCAGGCCGGTCGCGCAACACACTGCGTGACAGCGTGTAAGCAACCCAGCCAAAGAAGCGAGAATCAGCGCGATACTTGAAGAGCGTTTCGATCCCCATCGCATGCCCGCGGCCCTCGTTGTCATACCGAAAGGTGCCGTTGTTGCCAGCCGCACGTGACACCAGATTCTGTTTGTCTTTATAAAAGGCCTCGATGCTCAGATCCACCTGATCCCAGAGCTCCCGCTCCAGACCAACGGCGTAGTGGATCGAGCGATTGGATTCGATGCCCGGTGTGCCGAAAACAGGATCCGTTTCCTGAAACTGCGGCGGCTGATGAAAGACCCCAACGCCACCCTTGAGGATTGTTTGGTGTGTTGGCGAACCATCAGCGTTGGTCTTACCCGTCAATTCATAGCGAGCATTCAAACGTGGGCTCACATCGGTTTGGCCAGAATCCCGTGCGTAATCAAAGCGCACGGAGGGCACAACCCTCAGCTTTTGGGTTGTTTGCCATTCAAACTCCGTGTACCAGCCTGGCCGGAAGCCGGTGGTCTTCTGGTAGGTCTCAAGCGAGGGCCGCGTTGCAAACGGGCCTGGATCGGCTTCGCCGGGATTCGGTGGCGGTGGCGCACGCACCGTCACTTCAAAGGGTAGCAGCGCGAAATCCATTCCCACATTCAGCGTCATGCCGGGATTGAGCTGAAAACCAAACTCGTTGCGTAACGTAATCGGGTTCACCTTGAGATCGAACAAGAAGGTGCCGAGCGAGAACCCGATGTTCTGCTCGCCCACCGCAAACATGGATTCGAGACGGACATTGCGGGTCAGCTGGTCCTTGTAAACGCTCTGAACCTCGTAGAACCCGGTCGAAAGCGTGAGGCTACCACCAAACCCTGGATCTTGGGTGGAGGGATCATTGATAATCAGCTTGAGTTCGTCGTCTGAACCGTACGCCTGAAGCCTCCACGAGGTATCGGCGTCGATTTGGTCGTGTAAAATGAGCTGATAATCTTTATAAACAGGTGCACTCGTGACGCTGGCGCCCGCTTCCTCCAGCACAGGCTTGAGCCAAACATCCACCCAACTGCGGCGCCCGGCCGCGGCGAAGCTCCAGGTCTTAGAATTGGCAATCGGCCCCTGGAGCAGGAAGCGCGTGTCGATCAGATCGCCCTGCGCCAGCCCATGATAACACTGGTCCCCCTCGATCGGCGCACCCTTCTTATCTTTACACACCGTGTCCGGGCGAGCGATCGCGACATCCACGATACCACCCGAAGCAAGCCCATAACGCGCACTGAAGTTGCCGGGGTAAAAATCGATCTTCTCGAGCAGCTCGGTCGGGATAACGCTCGAGAGGCCGCCGAAATGATAGATGAGTGGCACTTCGGTGCCGTCAATAAACGTCAACGTATCTTGAGGCGCCGAACCACGCACAATCAAAAGGCCTGCCAAGCCCGGCGGCCGCGCCACACCTGGTAAACTCTGAATGGAGCGCAGCGCATCGCCATTCGTGCCGGGGATGCGGGAAATCTCGCGGCGCGCCAACGTACGGCGCGTGACTTCACGCGGGGGGCGTTCCCCGACCACCGTCACTTCTAAGCCTTCGCCTTCGGGTGCGAGCCGCAACGTGATCTCGGTAGCTTCACCCAGCGTGACAGCTTCATCGCTGGTTAACCCCTGAAAGCCTGAGGCGGAAACCTGAACTGAATAGCTCCCCGGCGCGAGCCCCACGAGCTCCCAATTCCCTCGGGCATCGGTGAGCGATTCAAAGCTTTGCTGGGTCGGCCCCGTGACCATCACCTTGGCCCCAGCCAACGGGACATCCGTAGCGGCGATGAAAATCCTGCCGCCCAGGTTGCCAACCGTGGGAGCAGCTTCCGGCGCCGCAGCTTCAACCTCCTTGAGTGTGAACGCGTATTTGTAAAGGATTTGGACCGGAACAGCTTTTCCATCGCGCTCGGCAGGCGAAAAACGAAACTTCAAGGCCGCTGCCTGCGCTGCTTGATCGAAGCCATTGCCCGCCGGCTCCACCACTTCAGCTGCGCTCACATTGCCTTCAGCATCAATGGTGAGCCGAAGCACCACGTCGGCAGTAATACCTTGAGCTTGAGCGGCCGCTGGATAAGGGGCCGACTCAAAGTGTTGAATCTCCGGCGTCTTAATTTGCGGCTTCTTCGGTGACTCTGGCGCACCACCAGGCGCCCCCGAACCCGCATCTGCCGCGGCTGCCGGCGGTTGGGCTCCGGCCCAAGCCGTCCAAAGCAGCGTTGCCAAAGCACTGAACCAAGGGAGGGCCGTCGTTACTTTCACCGCCCCGCAGACCTAACGCGAAGCCGTGCCTCCAGCAAGTCTTGCCCTCGTATCTCAGGAGCGCTACGGCCCGAAATACCTTGAAGATAGCTACCTGGAACGTCAATAGCATCCGCGCGCGCTTCGACTTGCTGCTCGATTGGCTGAAAACTTCGACACCCGACGTGGTGTGCCTGCAGGAGACGAAAGTCACCGACGAGGATTTTCCGACGCTTGAGCTGCAAATGCTGGGCTACTCCGTGGCGATGGTCGGTCAGCGCGCCTATAACGGTGTGGCGATCGCTTCCCGACTGCCCATGAAGGATATCGAAGTGGGCTTGGTGGACGATCCACTCCCCACCGAGAAGCGCCTGATTGCTGCCACCATTCGCGGTGTTCGGATCCTGAGCGCGTACATTCCAAACGGTAAAAGCATCGATTCTCCATCCTTCGCAGATAAGCTGAAGTGGCTAGCGGCCCTGCGCAAGACGCTCGATGTGCGCATTCTGGGAGGGATGCCCATTGTGCTGAGCGGAGATTTCAACATCGCCGCCGACGAACGCGATGTTTACGACGCCGAACGCATGCGCGGACAACTCCACTTCCATGAAAAGGAGCATGCCGCGCTCAAGCACCTGCTAGATTTTGGACTCTGCGACGCGTTCAGACTGCATCATGCGGCAGGTCAGCTGTTCAGCTGGTGGGATTATCGAGGCGCTTCCTTGCGACTCAATCAAGGCCTACGCATTGATTATCTGTTCCTCAGCCATGCGCTGAAAGAGCGCTGCACATCGGCAGAAATGGTGAAGGAAATGCGACTCAGGGACAAGCCATCGGACCACATCCCGGTGGTGATCGAATTGACGGATGGGATGCCGTGAACCAATTGAGATTGATCCAAAAACGTCCTCAATTCTTGATGTGATCAAAAAGGCAAGATGCGCGGATGTTCTTCCCAACGGCCCGCGAATAAATGGGAAGAGCTAGCATAGTAATTTGTTCAGACGGCTATTTTCCCGTTGACAAGGGT
>ENA-ORBV01001819-ORBV01001819.1-microbial-mat-metagenome-genome-assembly--contig:-NODE-1819-length-46559-cov-12.316381_pt1 | contig 46559 bp, 39 predicted proteins | sample MGYA00237777_ERZ505514 | MGnify/ENA primary metagenome ERZ505514 (study PRJEB26160, sample SAMN06269048) | microbial mat metagenome | isolation source: Oligotrophic lake microbial mat | place... | reverse complement strand
GGGCCACCACGCCCAGCATGAACATCACTTCCATCTCGGGGCTGGGCGGCAACTTCCGCTGCATCGTCACCAACGCCTGCGGCAGCGTGACCAGCAACGAGGCCACGCTCACCATCTGCCCCGCCGACTTCAACTGCGACGGCTTCGTCAACGGCGACGACTTCGACGCCTTCGTTGATGCCTTCGGCGTCGGAAATATCGCTGCGGACTTTGACAACAACGGATTTGTGAACGGCGATGATTACGATGCATATGTAATCGCGTTCGAGGCTGGGTGCTGACAGCGGAGTTGCGCTGGAATGACCTTCGTGCTTTGTCTCGAAGCAGTGATCGAGGATCAGCGCGTCGCGCTCGCTTCGCGCCGCCAAAGTTCGCGGAGCAGTGCCTCGAAGCGGCGTGCATACGCGGGGCCGTCGCAGAGAGGGGATTGCCGGACTCGCTCGCGCAGGGAGGATCGGAGTGTGGTCAAGCGGGCGCGGTCGGCGGCGAGTGCGACGGCCTTGGTAATGTAATGTTGGCGATCGCTCGCGATGAGTTCTTCGAGCCCGATCGCGCTGAGCAACGAAACGCCGACGCGCGAGGCGTGAGTTGAACCGCCGACGGTGAGGACGGGCACGCCCATCCAGAGCGCTTCGCAGGTGGTGGTGGTGCCAGCGTAGGGGAAGGGGTCGAGGGCGAGGTCAACGCGGCTATATTGGCCGAGGTGGTCGGCGTAGGACTTGGCCTGCTCGATGGCTTCGACGCGGTCGAGGGCGATGCCGTGGTCGGCGAAGCGGCGTTGAAGGGCGGCGCGGACGGCCGGGTCGGTGAGCTGGACAGCCTTCAGAAGCAGGCGCGAGTTGGGGACCGCGTTGAGGATCTTCGACCAGGCTTCGACGACGTGGTCTGTGATTTTCAGCAGCGTGTTGAAAGAGCCGAAGGTGATCGGCGCGCCGGGTGCGAGCGTGCAGGGGGCGGCGGCGACTTGGGGCGCGTCGGCGCGGGGCGTGTAGCAGAGGAAGCAGGGGTCGAGGCGCACGAGATTTTCGGTGCAGTAGCGGTCGGCATCGGCGCCGCTGGCCGCGAGCGGGGGTGCCGAATCGGCCGATGGGTCGGTGATGGAATCGACGATGCGGTGGTTAATGGAGCGGAGGCCGGTGGTGTTGGGGTAGCCGATGTACGAGGCGGTGACGAGGGCGGGGTGGTGAGGGAAGACGGCGAGGCGTTGCCCTTCGGTGTGGCCGGAGAGCTCGATGAAGATGTCGATCTGGTCGTCGCGAGCTTGCTGGGCGATCTGAGCGTGGGTGAGCGCGGTGACGTCGCGCCAGCCGTCGGCCAGGGCGCGAAGCTCGGCGGTGGTGGCGTCGGGCTTGGAGTCGGGCTTGGTGTCGGTTGAAGCGAGAGTTGAATAGCCCCAGATCTCCAGCACGCTCGGGTCGCGGTGCCGGAAGATCGGGTCGGCGAAAAAGGCGACGGAGTGGGTGCGGAAATCAGGCGAAAGAAGCGCGACGCGGAGGCGTTTGCGAGGGTCGCGCGGGCGCGGGCCGGGCTTGACGGCCTCGGGGGCTTGCGGGGGCTGAGCGTCGACGAACGCGCCGATCTGGCGGTGAGCCTCGAAGATCGTGGGGAGGTCGAACTCATCAAGATAGTTCATCGCGAAGGCGACGGCGCGGAGCGAGTTCTCGTGCTGAGGATGCCGCTCGAGCGTGCGCTGCGCGACGTCGAGGCCTTCGCGAAGGCGGGCGGCCCGGAACAGGTCGGCGAGGGTTTTTTCGACGAGGCCGAGCTGGTCGGGGTAGAGCGCCAGGGCGCGGAGGTCGGTGTCGGCGGCGTCGGAGTAGCGGCCTTGAGTGACGAGCGTTGTGGACAGGCCGATGAGGGCGTCGAAAAACGTTGGATCGGCGACGAGAGCACGTTCGAAGAGCGCGACGGCTTCGGTGTTTTTTCCGGTGAGGCTGAGGAGCGAGGCGTGCGTGCTGAGCACGTCGGCGCGGGCGGGCGCACGCGCGGCGGCGCGGGCGGCGAAGTACTCGGCCTGGGGGTACTGCTTGAGCGCGACGAGCGTGACGGCCATCGCGTGAACGAGGTCGGGGTCCGCGGGGGCGCGGCGGAGTTCGGCTTGGAGCGTGAGGCGAGCGTGCTCGTAGCGGCCTTGGTTGAGCGCTTCGCGAACGGCTCTGAGGGTGTGTTGGAGGCGTGACACGCGAAACGGTAGCGAGACGTAACAACTGCGTCGATGGTACACGTCAGCGCGATGCCGGTTTCACTGCCCAACCAAGATCACTTAGTCTCGCATGAGCTCTAAGAAGCTCGACCAAAGAGTATCGCCGGGACTGCGCTTGGCTTAGCGCCGACGGTACCGGGCCGCCATCGAGCCAGCTAGACCCATGAATCCGAGCACGCCTGGCGTCGGCACGACGGTAACGCCAACCTGGAACTGGCCGCCGTTGCCGGTCCAACCGAAAGCATCGATCGACCCCAGGAAGAGGCGTGTCGATCCTGCGGGCGCAAAGAATGTCTGTTCGCCCCCGGTCGTGCCGCGCCTGCCGTTGCCGATGAAAAAGATCTGCTTGAGCTGCGGGGAGAGGGTGGCGAAGTTTCGGTCGCCGACCTCGGAGAAATCGAGCGTGGTGGCGTCGGGTGTTTCGTCGGGGCGACGGTCGTCGAGGAACACGCCGACGAGGCAGTTGATCGGGGCGATGATGTTCGAGAGCCCGAACTCGCGACCACCGGTGTTGGCGACAACGTTGTTGGCGTTGCCGTCGGGCGGGTCGGTGGGCGGGTTGGAAAAGTTGCTGACCGAGCCGGTGACAGTGAAGGCGAGAGCGGTGCCGCCGGTGATGGTGACGCCGCCGACGAGTACCGGAGATTGATCGGGCGCTCGGTCGCCGCTTTGAGTGAAGGTTCCGGTGGGCATTCCGGCGAGCCACGGGCAGGATGAGCCCGGCACGACGGTGACCGCGCCCGATGCGGACATGGTGATCGCGAGGAGAAGAATGGGAGTGCTGGATGAGATTCGCGCCATCGGAATAACTCCCGGAGAAAAACTGAAACGGTTCGGGCCGCGAGCAACTGCTCACCCGAAAATGTGCCTTGAAAACATGGAGATGCAAGGCAAATTGGAGAAAATCTGAGGTCGGAAGCTCGTTGCACGATTCGCCGCCTCTGTTGCCTGTTCGAACACCTTTCAGGGCAAGGACTTCCATTGGTGGGCCCGGCCGAGATGAATTTGGGCGATTCGGACGAGTCGGGGAGCGAGGTGGTACGCTTGCGGCTATGCGTCACTTTGATCTCTGCGTGATTGGGAGTGGACCGGCCGGGCAGAAGGCCGCGATTCAAGCGGCGAAGCTCGGCAAGAGCGTCTGCGTGGTCGAGGCCCGCGAGGTGCTGGGCGGGGCGGCGATCAACACCGGGACGATCCCTTCCAAGGCGTTGCGAGAGGCGATCTTGAGCCTGGGGAACCATCGATCGGCGATGCCGCGGGCCGCGGACTTTTCCGAGGCGGGGCGTCACGCGACGTTCGCGGGGCTTTGGACGGTCTGCAACGAGGTCATCAAGACCGAGATCGAGATGGTGCGCGAGCACTTTGCGCGCAACAACATCGCCCTGATGACGGGGCGAGGGCAGTTCCGCGACGCGAACACGTTGGACGTGATCGGCGAGCACGCTAGTTCGACTGTGCGGGCGGATTACTTCGTGGTGGCGGTGGGCACGCGGCCTTCGAAACCGACGAACATTGAGTTTGACGACACGGACGTGCTGTCATCTGATGAGCTGCTAAATCTGAATGAACTGCCGCACTCGATGATCGTGGTTGGCGGCGGCGTGATCGGCACGGAGTACGCGTCGATGATGGCGGCACTGGGCGTGAAGGTGACACTGATCGAAGGCAGGAGTCGCCTGCTGGACTTTGTGGACGCGGAGATCATCGAGGCGTTGCAGTACCATCTGCGGCAGGCGGGCGTGACGCTGCGGTTGGGCGAGAAGGTGGTGAAGATCACCAAGGTGCCGACGCCGCCGGGGGCGCGAAGCAACAACCCGATGATGGCCGAGGCGATGCTCGAATCGGGCAAGACGCTGCGGGCAGATTGTTTGCTGTACGCGGTCGGTCGGCAGGGCTCGACGGAGGGGCTGAACCTGGAATCGGCGGGGCTCAAGGCCGACGATCGCGGGCGGATCAAGGTGAACGAGAACTTCCAGACGGCGGTGCCGAACATCTACGCGGTGGGCGACGTGATCGGGTTCCCGGCGCTGGCGTCGACGAGCATGGAGCAGGGCCGGGCGGCCGCGTGCCACATTTTCAACGAGCGGTTCGAGACGGTGCAGAATCTGCTGCCGTACGGGATTTACGCGATCCCAGAGATCTCGATGGTGGGATGGACGGAGGAGCGGCTGACGGCCGAGGGGATCCCGTACGAGGCGGGCGTGGCGCAGTACAAGGAGATCGCGCGCGGGCAGTTGCTCGGGGACGAGATCGGGATGTTGAAACTGCTGATCCACCAAGAGAGCCACACGATCCTGGGCGTTCACGTGATCGGCACCGGAGCGACGGAGCTTGTCCACATCGGGCAGGCGGTGATGGCGTTCAAGGGAACGGTCGAGTATTTCGTGAACACGGTATTCAACTACCCGACGCTGGCGGAGTGTTACAAAGTGGCGGCGCTGAACGGCTTGAATAAGCTGAGGAATGTGTGATCGAGCTCTGCTCGTCTGTCCGACTAGCAGGCAATAGCCGTCGAGGTCGTGGACGCGAACTTCGCCGTGCGGCATGTAAAATGGGTGCGTGAGTGTGGAGACGATCCCTCGTGCGTCGGCGATGTCCCACACTCCTTGTCGGCGTGTGCTCTCGGGGTTGAAGTCCCCGCCATCGCACACGCCGCTCGAGAGCAGGTGGTTTCGCAGGCTCGCCAGGTCGTCGGTGTACAGGTAGAACAGCACCGCCTGATCCTGCGAGGCGATCGGGCCGCTGGCGCGAGCGAACATGATGCTGCCCGCGCCGGATCGGACCCAGGCCCAAGCGAGGTTGCCCAGCTCGTCAGAGTGCTCGCTGTAGATCGCGAACCCGAGGCGTGAACAGAACTCGACTGACCGGCGCACGTCGGCGACATGGGCCATGGGGACGAGCTGGTTCACTGCGGCGGTCGGTGGGCAGGTGCTGAGGCTCGGTGCTTTGATCGCAGATTGTAGAGCGGGCTGAGGCTGAGGCCGGGGGGCACGGCGCGGCGGGTCGCTACCATCGGCCAATGGCCAAACGTCCCACTCGCAAGCTCGTTGAGAAGGTCATCAAGCTCGACGCGCCGATGGAGGAGATGCCGCCCGCGCCGGTGCCGGTCTCGATGCGGGCGATCGTGGGGCAGGGGCGTGCGGTAGAGATTTTGCAGACGGCCATGAAGTCTGGGCGGGTGCATCACGCCTGGATTTTTCACGGGCCAGCGGGGGTTGGGAAGTTCACGGCTGCGCTGTCGTTCGCGGCGACGCTGCTTGATCCGACCGCGCAGGCCGGGCTTGATGGGTTCATCGAGCCTGAACCGGAAAGCATGGTGCAGGGGTTGTTTAAAGCTGGCACGCACCCGGACTTGCACGTCATCACGAAAGAACTCGCCCGTTTTAGCGACAAGGACACGGTCCGCAACAGCAAGCTCATCACGATCTCGAAGGACGTGATCGAGCAGCGGCTGATCGGGCCGGCGGCGTTGCGGCCTGCGCTGTCCAACATGTCGATCGCGTCGAAAGTTTTCATCGTGGACGAGGCGGAACTGTTGGACCGATCGCCGACGAATGCGCCGACGCAGAACGCGATCTTGAAGACGTTGGAGGAGCCCGCGCCCAAGACGGTGATCATTCTCGTGACGAGCGGCGAGGACCGGCTTTTGCCGACGATCCGCAGCCGGTGTCAGCGTGTTGTGTTCACGCCGCTCGACGAGAAGAGGATGAGAGAGTGGGAGAAGAGTTTGGGGCGCGAGGTGCCGGGCGCGCAGCGGGCGTGGCTGAGCCAATACGCGGCGGGCTCGCCGGGCGGGTATCTCGAAGCGCTCGAGAACGAGCTGTTCGAGTGGAACGAGCGGCTTGAGCCGATGCTGGCGGCGACGCGCAGCGGGCGCTTCGTGGTGGAGCTTGGCTCGACGATGGCGGAGCTAGCGGACGGCTGGGCCAAGGCGTGGGTGGAGAAGCGGCCCAACGCGAGCAAGGACTCGGCCAACAAGGACGGGGCGGACCGCGTGTTCCGCTTGATCGCGGAGTTTTTCAGGCGTGAGGCGCGGACGCTCGCGGGCAAGGCCGGTGGCGACCGTGCGGCGTTGCTGGCGGATCTCGCCGCGATTGACTTGGTTCGCGAGACGGAGCGGCACGTCGATGCCAACGTCAACCTCGGGCTGGCAATGGGGAATCTTTCGTCGCAGTTGTTCGAGAAATTTGGGGCGCGGGATCGCGCTCAGGCGAGCGCGGGCCGCGCTATGCCGACACGCTGAAGGGAGCGCGAACTTGCGACGAGGTGCTGTGGTTGGAAGTGGCGTTCGCGTGGTGAGGAGTCGGATGAGCCGACCCGGCCGCGGTGGTCGCGCCGGTCGTGGCGCCGGTCGTGGCCCGGGTTGGGGAGCCGCGTTCTTCGGCCAGTTTCTGGATCAGCAGCGACCAGGTTTCGCGTTCGTACATGATGAGCTCGATGACCTTGGTGAGCTTGGCAGTGTCCTTGTCCATGCTCGCCTGAGTGATCTCGGAAAAGATGAAGCTGTAGACTGAGAGCACTCGTTCGGCGAGGGCCGGGTCGTGCTCGGGGCGGATGCTGGTCATGAGCTCGCAGATGATGTCGCGGCACTGGGAGATGCCGTTGAAGCTGGCTTCATAGTCCTTGCGAAGGAGCCCGTCGCGCCCTTGGACGGCGAACTTGATCGCGCCGTCGAGCAGCATGAGCCGGAGTTCTTCCGGGCCCGCGGTAAGGACTTTGGTGCGGAGATAGGCGTTGACTGGCTGTGAGTTGGGGGGCATGGCTGACGCGTCTATCGGTTGGAGATCGCGCGAGAATTGCTCCGAGCCTGACGGAGTTGCGCATCAGCGCCGATCTCGCGCGATACAGATGGACCGTGGCCGGGATGCGGACCCGGGGATCAACCCAGGCCTTGGAGCGCGCCCTGCTGGCTCTGGAGCTTGGCGATGGCGGACTCCATCGCGGCGAACTGTCGTTCCAGCACGGTTCGCTTGTCGGCGAGCCGGAGGTCGAAGGCCTCGATGCGCTTGTTCTGCCCGCTGATCTCGGTGTCGAGCGATTTTTTGCGGTTGCTGAGCACGCCGTCGGAGCTATTGATGTACTTGTCGGCGAGGACTTCCAGCTGCGCGATGACGCCGAGGGTTTTGTAGGTGGTCTTCTTGTCAGTGCCCGAGACGCTGACGCCGTTGCCCAGGTCGGTGGAGGTCTTTTCGTCGATAGCATACCCGGTGAAGAGCTGCTCGACGGCGCCGGGGTCGTCGGCGATGGCGGTGCGGAGGCGAGCCTCGTCGAGCGTGACCTGCCCGCCGTTACTGATCTTGAGACCGACGTCGGCGAGGCGGTCGTAGCGGCCCGTGATGCCCTGAGCCTTGCCCTGGATGGCGTTGAACAGCGCGCTGCGGAGCTGCTGGGCGGTCCCGTCGCCCAGCAGCGGTCCGCCGACTTTGGTGTCGGCGTTGTAATCGGTCTGCTTGTCGATGCGTCCGACCGCTTCGTTGAACGACGAGATGAAGAGCTTGACGGCGGCGAAGATCCCGTCGGTGTCGCGCCCGATGCTGAGCGTCACGGGCTTGTCGCTGACGCTCTTGAGATCGATCTTGACGCCGCCGATGACGTTGTCGAGCGTGTTGCTGGAGCTGGACAGGAGGATCGCCTTGGCGGGATCGGACGAGCCGTAGAAGACGCGTGCGTCGTTGCCCGCATCGAGCGAGGTGGTCCCGAGGTCGAGGTCGCCAAAGTCGACCAGGAAGCGTCCGTCAGTGCCGGTGGACTTGCTGGTGAGCCCGAGGCGGTAGGGCGTGGAGCCAGCGCCGTCGCGGATGATCGAGGCTGACACGCCCGCTCCCGCGGCGTTGATCGCGTCGGTGACCTTCTGGAGCGAGTCCGTGGGCGAGAAGGTGATGGTCTTCTCGTAGGTTCCGTCAAGGACGTTGCCGACCCCGGTGGCCTTGGCCTCGCCAGCGATGTTGAGAGACTTGGCGACCGCGCCCGAATCGTCGGTAATCTTGATCTTGCTGGCGCCCGCGGTCTGGCCGGTGGGGATGTTCTCGCTGATCTCGATCCCGTCGCCGTTGGCGTTGACGCGGGCCTTGACGTCGATCCCGCGGCTGTTGATCTCGTCGATGAGGTCGCCGAGGGTCTTGGTGTCGTCGGCGATGTCAACGGTGGCCTTCTTGCCCTTGGCATCGACGATGGTGAACTTGCCGGTGCCGATGCCCTTGCCGCTGTTGAGCTCGGAGACGAGCGTGGACCGCCCGAGGTACTTGTGCTGGAGGTTCCCGCCGACGACCTTGGCGCTGTCGGTGCCGCCCGCGGCCGTGGCGATTCCCAGCGACGTGGCGGTGGCGTTGTCGATGGGGCCGCCGATGATGAGCTTGCCGCTGCCGCTGGTGTTGTCGGTGATGAGTAGCCCGGTGCCCTTGTCGTTGACCCGGACGCTGACCCTGGGTCCGCCAGCGCCGATCGTCCCCGAGGCGGTTTCGATCGCGGCGGCGATCTCGCTGATTGATCCGTCCCGGACTCCCAAGGCGTCGAGGTCGACGCTGAAGGTGTTGCCAGCGTGGGTGGTGAAGCTGAGCTTGCCGTCGCCCTGAATCCCCTTGCCGCCGCCGATGGAGCTGGCGAGCGTGGAGTTCAGCCCGGCCAGGATCTTCTTGCCCGTGAGAGTGCCGGTGTTGCTGGTGCCGAGCAGGCCGAGGTCGCGCGCGGTGCTGTCGTTGGTCTCCTCGACTGTGACGTCGGTGCCGCCAGCGGAGTCGACGATCTCGAGGCGAGAGCCGTCGGCGGAGACCTTGGCGCTGACGGTCGTCTGCCCGGCGGCCGTGAAGGCGTCGTTGAGTCGCTTGAGCACGCCGCCGACGGTCGAGACCGCGCCTTCCTTGACCGTCTGTTTTCCGTCGACGGTCTGATAGACATCGCCCAGGTTGACTTCCATAACCGAAGCGCCGACGGTGATCTTGAGGCTCGGAGCACCGCCGATCGCGGACTTGACCGCCACGCCGTTGCCGTCGTTGAGAGACTTGAGCGTGGTGTTGTTGGAGAGCTGGTAGACGGTGGCGCCTTCGAGCGTGCCGGTGGAGCTGGAGCCCGCGATGCCTAGGCTGGTCGCGGTGGTTGACCCCGTAGCGTTGGCGACGGTGACGGTCCCGCCCGCGTTGTCCTTGATGACGAGCTTGCCGTCCTTGACCGAGGCGGTGACCTTGGCGGTGCCAGAGTTGTTGATGGCGTCGAGGACCTCGTTGACGGTGGAGGCCTTCGAAAGGTCGATGGTCGCGGTGGCGTTGGTGGAATCGGTGACGGTGATTTTGCCGCGAGCGACGCCGTCGCCGCCGTTGAGGTCGGCGAGCGAGACGTCGCGGTCGAGCCGAGCCTTGGCCGATTCGAACGTGACGGACCTGGCGTTGAGGGCGGTGGTGTCCTTGTCCCCGTACCCGCGGGTGAGCAGCTGCTGGGTCGAGACCAAGCGATCAACGATGAACTGGAAGGTGCCCGAAGGCGAGCCGTTGCTGACCGAGGCGGTGAGGACGTCCTTATTGGAACTAGTGGCGGCCGAGCCTTGGAAGACCTTGTTGATCCGCAGGTCGCGCGACGCGGTTTTGATGCCTTGAATCCTTGAATTGATATCGAGGAACGCGGCCTGTTGGATCTGGAGCTGGCGCAGTCGGCCCTGGGCCAATTGCTTGGGGCGCGATTCAATCGAGATCAACTGATCAATAAGCTTGCCGCTGTCGATGCCGCTGAAGATGCCGACGCCTGAGGTGATGCCGCCCATGAGTGTGCTCCTTGCCGAGTCGGGTGCGTTCGAATGCGCGTGAGTTCGAGGTGTTCGGGTTCGTGCGCGCTCGTCAGAATTTCACGCCGCACGTCGCAGTTTGCTGGGGATCGCGCGAGGCTTGAGGAGGCGTCGCGCGGCGCTCTCGTCGAGAAGCAACGGTTCGATTATCGTGTGGAACTCAACCTGATCGCCCGGAACCGCGAGCAAGCGGCGTGCCTTTCGCGCGGTGGGTCGATCAAGCCCGGCGCGGCGCAGGCGCATGATGTCCATGGCCCAAGGGGCGAGCACGCGCCGGAACATCTCGGCGGCTCCGGACTGGACCAACTCCGACCTGCGCTGACTGACGAACATGAGACTGCCTCCGTGCCTGGCGGTTAGTACTTGCCGACCGCTCGTTCTTCAGGGGCGATCCGTGCCCCCGGCTGGCGGATCCGACGACTCATCGAGTCGGCCTGGAGATCCAACCGAATCAACTCGTCTCATCGGCGGTCGGAGCGAGACGGTTTTGCGCAAGTTGTGAACTCGACCGTGAGATCGCCCGGGGTCGGGGAGAAACTCGAGAGTTCTCGGAGCGTGGTGGAATCCCCGGGTAACTGTGCCGGTCTGATGCTGGCTATCTCGGACGTCCGCTCTCCAGCGCACCAGACGGCGCGAAAAGAGGACATACGCTCAAGGACTCATCCGTTCCCGAACCTGGCCGATGAACGGTCGTAGGATTCGAAAGTCCGGGCCGGGCGTGCGAGACTCGTGAGCGAAGTGTTCGGGCGTCGGGCTTTCGTCCTTGCTCTTGTGTCTGTTGGGCTTCTCGGGGAGTGTGCGATGAGTGCAGCGAATGTGAGACCGTCGGCCGAGGGTGTGCCAGCCTTGGCTCGTGTGGGCGTGGGCGGGATCTGCTCGGTGTTGTTGCTGACGGGCGCGGGCGAGGCAGTGCTCTCGGTCGCGCGGGCGCCGACCAACATCTCGACGCTAGGTTTCGCGGCGGTGGTTGTGGTGGCGTCGGCGTTCGGGCTGCTGTTCGCCGCTGGGAAGCTGCGCGATACGCCAGCGATGACGGTGGCGTGCATCGCGGGCGCGGTGCTGGTCTGCTCGGGGCTTGGCTATCTCGGGATGGACCGGTGGTTCGTGCCGCTGTCGAAGACGTGGTGGCTTCTGGGCCGCGGTGTGCTGTTCGCGGGCTTGCTGGCGATCACGGTTTGGTTGGCGCTGGGCTCGTGCTGGGCGAGCTGGCGTTCGATCGCGACGAGCGTTCTGGCTTCGCTTCCCCTGATCGCGCTCGGCGCGTGGTACAAGTTCACGGGCCTGCGCCCGCTGCTCACCGCGACGGACGGGCTGGCGGAGGGTCTGCGGTTGCTGGCGCTGGTCGGGCTTGCGGGCGTTGCTCTCGCGAGCATCTGCGCGATGATCCACTTCAGCATAAGGGCCTTTGAGCTGGCGTCTGAATCTGGCGACGCGGCCCTCACGGAGCGTGGGGCGTCGGTCTGATCGCTCGACCGATGCGCGCGAGAAGCTTTATCTCGGACGCGGATGTTACCCGGTGCCGAGCCTTGCGCCTCAGGGCTTCTCGCGGTTCACAGGCCAGCCCAATTCGATGCTCTCTCGTTCGGACTGAAGAAGTTCAGCGACCTGCGCGGCCTCTTCCAGCGAAGCCCCAAGCACGCCGCCTCGCGTGATGACCTCGATGAAATGCCTGATCTCCCGGTCGTACCCGCTGAGCGGCGCGAGCGAGATCTCTTCGCTCTTGGATTCGGTGTGCAGCAGCAGCGTCGGTTTGCGTGTCAGATCAAAGTCGGCGCTCGCCCGTTCGAAATTGACGAGATAACGCATGCGAAAGCCGGTCGTGGGTGCCAGGTCCCATGCGCCCTCCGCCACCACGTGGTTGGGACCATCTTCAAAGTGATAAAGAGCGGTCAGATGTCGGGTGGAGCCCGCGGCGAGCACACGCTCGGGCCTGCCGAAGCACCATGAGATGAAATCCGCGTCGTGGATGTGAAGGTCCATGAGAGCGCCCCCGCTGCGTGATTCGTCGCGGTAGAACGGCGCACCCCAGCTCGGGCCGCTCCCGAGGCGTTGGAACGTGGCGCTGAGCACTTTTCCGAACGCGGCCCCGAGCGTGCCGGGCTCGTTGCGCCGTGATTCGGTGATGCGGTCTCGGAGCCAATCCCAACCAGGCCAGAACCGCATGCACATCGCGGGCATGCAGAGCTTCCCGCTCGACCGGGCGACATCCGCCAGCCGATAGATCTCCGCGGGTTTCATAGAGACCGGCTTCTCGACCAAGACGTGCTTGCCGGCGCGCAAGGCCCGGATCGCCAGGTCTACGTGGGTGTCCGTGTACGTGCAGACGCTGACCAGCGATAGGCGCTGGTCGGCGAAGAACTCGTCAGGGTCGGTGTAGCCGCGGACTTTCGACGGATCGAAAAGCCTCGGCTCGTTCGCGGCCGCGTTGAGATTTCCAACCGCCGTGGGCTCTCCGTTCAAGCGATCAGGGCTGGAATCGCAGACCGCGACGAGCTCGCACGCGCCAAGGTCGCGGGCCGCGGCCTGGTATGCCCTTAAGTGCGTACACCCCATGAATCCCAGGCCGATCACGCCGACGCCGAGGGGAACGGATTGTGTTTGTGCCAGCGGCTGAGGTGTCATGGAAGCGTAGCTTTCAGCGAGAGTGGATCGAGGGTCCTCCCCGAAGCGATGTGGATGGTCAGGTTCAATCCTGACCGAGAGCTCGATCGAGAGCCCGATCGAACCCCGAGGTCACTGCGAGGCTATGAACGATCCGACGATCCCCGCGGCCGCGCGAACGTCCTCGATCCGACGGTCTCCCGCTTCACGTTCGATCACGAGATCGAAGGCACGCGAGGCCGAGCAGACGACGGCGAAAAGCTCGCGCCAGCGTACCTGTCCGCGACCGACGGGAACCTCGTTGCCCCAAGCGCCGAGAGTCGTGGCCGCGTCGGCGTCTTTGATGTGCATCTGCCGCACCCACGGCAGCAGCGTTCGCAGCGCGAGCACCGGGTCGCCCGTTCCATACAGGATCATGTTCGCGGGATCGAAGTTGACGCCGACGTTCGGACGGTCAAGGTCTTTGAGCACGTCGACCAGCGTCGCGGCGGTCTCCTGGCCGGTCTCGAACGCGAGCGCGACGTTGCTCTTGGCGAACACGTCGGCGATACGTCCGAGCCGATCGAGAAGCACGTCCCGCTCGGGATCGTCGCGATCGTGCGGCAGGAAACCAGCGTGAAACGTCACGAGCGGGAGGCTCAGCATGCGCGCGATCTCGGCAGTTTCTCCCGCGGCCGATAGGTTCTCAGCCCAGTGCTCGCTCGGCCTCACGCCGCCGGTGCGGCGGATCGAGTCGAGCGTCGAGTAGTCCTCGCCCTTGGTCCCCATCATGCCCGAGAGCACGAAGATTCCAGCATCGCCCAACCGTCGGCGCGTTTCGTCGAGCGACCACGCGCCGGTGCGAACCGGGTCGAGCGCCAGTTGCACGCCCGAGAGCCCGCACGCGCGCACCTGCGTGACGAGGCCGCCCGGGTCCTTGGGCGTGAGCGACCAGGAACAGACGCCGAGGTGCGGACGAGATGTGGTGTGCGATAAAGTCATGTTCGCCCAGAGCATATCCGGTGCATACCAGGAGCATACCGCGTGACCGGGCTTGCCGGGATGTTGTACTATCTGATCGAAATGAAAAGCACGACCTCCGCTGCTCGTCAGGGTGTTGACCAGTCTTCCTCGCTGCTCGGCGGTGCCGCGTCGCCGCAGGCCCGGTGCGAGCAGATTCCGGTGGTTGTCCACGAAACCAGCCGAGCGGCCAGTGTGGCCGTCGCGCGGCATCTCGCCGACCTCATCCGCGCCCGAGCGGCGCAAGAGAAGCGCGCGGTGCTCGGGCTCGCGACCGGCTCGACCCCACACGGCGTGTACGAAGAGCTGGTCCGGCTCCATCGCCGCGAGGGCCTCTCGTTCCGCAACGTCACAACGTTCAATCTTGACGAATATTGGCCGATGAGCCCGGGTGAGATCCAGAGCTACCGCCGCTTTATGCAAGAGAATCTCTTCGACCACATCGACATCGACCTTGCGCAGACGCACGTGCCCGACGGCACCGTGGACCAGGCGAGAGTGGCAACGATGTGCGAGGAGTACGAGCGCAAGATCCGGGACGCGGGCGGGGTGGACGTGCAGATCCTGGGCGTGGGGCGCACCGGGCACATCGGGTTCAACGAGCCCGGCTCGCCGCGCGACAGCCGCACGCGCCTGATCACACTCGACAGCGTGACGAGGAAGGATTCGGCCAGCGACTTCTTCGGCGAATGGAACGTTCCGCGGCGTGCCGTGACGATGGGCGTGGGCACCATCATGGACGCCAAGGAAGTCATTCTCCTGGCGTTCGGCGAGCACAAGGCGGGCATCGTCAAGCGAGCGGTCGAGGGCGAGATCACAGCGTCCGTGGCCGCGAGCTTTCTTCAGAACCACGCGGCGGCGACGGTGATGCTCGACCCGGCCGCGGCCGCGGAACTGACCCGCTTCAAGACCCCGTGGCTGCTCGGCCCCATTGAATCGTTCGGCCTGAAATGGGACGAGCCCACGACCAAGCGCGCCGTGATCTGGCTGGCACGTACGGTTAAAAAGCCGATCACCAAGCTGACCGACCACGACTACGCCGAGCACGGGTTGCAAGAGCTCTCGAGCGCACGCGGCGGCGAGCGCGAGGGCGCGTACGACATCAACATCGAGGTCTTCAAGTCGTTGCAACGAACGATCACGGGCTGGCCGGGCGGGAAGCCGGGAGTCGCTGGCGACGAGTTCCCCAAGCGTGTCGTGGTCTTCAGCCCGCACCCTGACGACGACGTCATCAGCATGGGGGGCACGTTCATCCGCCTCTGCGAGCAGGGCCACGAGGTTCACGTCGCGTACCAGACCTCGGGCAACATCGCGGTATGGGACGAGTCTGCGCTGAGGCACGCGGACTTCGTGCGCGAGTTCGCGCGGGCGTTCCCCGAGATCGGTCAGCAAGTGGTCGGGCGAATCGACGCTTCGCTCGAATCGTTCATCGCCCACAAGCACCCGGGGCAGGTAGACAGCCCCGAACTCCAGCGAATCAAGGGCCTCATCCGCCGCACCGAGGCCCGGGCCGCGGCGAAGTATTCCGGAGTTCAGCCCGAGCGCATTCATTTCCTCGACCTGCCGTTCTACGAAACAGGCCGCGTACGCAAGAAGCCGATGGGCGAGGACGACGTCCGCATCACCGTTGAATTGCTCGAAAGAGTTCGGCCTCACCAGATCTACGCCGCGGGCGACCTCTCCGACCCGCACGGCACGCATCGGGTCTGCTTGTCCATCGTCAGCGCCGCGATCGCGCAGCTGGCGGGCACCGACTGGATGAAACGCTGCGTGACTTGGCTCTACCGCGGCGCGTGGCAGGAGTGGGGGCCCGAGGAGATCGAGATGGCCGTGCCCTTGTCGCCCGATGAGGTCGTCCGCAAACGCATGGCCATCTTTAAGCACGAGAGCCAGAAGGACAGCGCGCTCTTCCCCGGCCCCAGCGACACGCGCGAGTTCTGGGAGCGAGCCGAGGAACGCAACCGCGCCACCGCACGGCTTTACGACCGGCTCGGGCTGGCGGAATACGAGGCGATCGAAGGCTTTGTACGATGGAAGGCCGCCGAAGCCAACGCCGACTCACAAGGAGCCTGATGATGTCCACCCCCGAACTCCAACGCCGCACCGCCTTGGGAATGATCGTCGCCGGAACCGCCGCGCTCACGAGCGCGACGCCCGCGGCCAGCGCGAACAATGCGCAGCTACAACCCGCGTCGGCCCCCTCGTCTCCCGCCGCCGTTAAGCTTAAAGGCCGCATCAACCATTCCGTTTGCCGCTGGTGCTACAACATGCCTCTCGAAGACCTCGCAAAGAACGCCGCCGCAATCGGCCTGAAGTCGGTCGAACTTCTGAACCCCGACGAGTGGCCCGTCGCGCAGAAACACGGCCTCATCTGCGCCGTCGCGAACGCTGTCAAATCAAACCCCATCCTCAAGGGCTTCAACCGCCTTGAAAATCACGACGCGATCATCAAAGAACTCGAAGAACGTCTCCCGCTCGTCAAGGCCGCGGGCATCCCCAACCAGATCTGTTTCTCTGGCAACCGCGCCGGTCAGGACGACAAGGAAGGGCTCAAGAACTGCGCGATCGGGCTCAAACGCATCACGCCGCTCGCTGAAAAACTCGGCGTCACCATCATCATGGAACTGCTCAACAGCAAGGACCACACCGACTACCAGTGCGATCACACGGCCTGGGGCGTCGAGCTTGTCAAGCAGGTCGGCTCCGATCGCTTCAAGCTCCTCTACGACATTTACCACATGCAACGCATGGAGGGCGACGTCATCGGCACCATCCGCGACAATATGAAGCACATCGCACACTTCCACACCGGCGGAGTTCCGGGCCGCAACGAGATCGACGAGGCCCAGGAACTGAACTACACGACGATCTGCAAAGCGATCGTGGAACTCGGCTACACCGGCTACCTCGGCCAGGAGTTCATCCCGACGCGAGATCCGATGAAATCGCTGTGCGAAGCGGTCATGATTTGTGACGTGTGAGTCACTTTGCGATCAGCACGATCATCGCCGACCCGTGCTTCGCGCCACGCCTGTAGCTCAGCTCCACGCTCTGCCCCGGCTCAAACTCACCCAGCACGCGCACCAGTTCCGCGATCTCTCGCGTCGGCCTGTTGTTGATGGCCGTGATGACATCGCCAGCCAGGATCGCGCGGCGTGATTTCCCCTGCTCGCCGGTGATCTGGGCCTTGGGGTTGATCGACACCACCACCGGCCCCTCGCCGCTGCCCGCGTCGATCTCAAGCCCGACGCTGGCCTTTCCGGGCAGGATCTCTTCAGACACGGCTGGCAGCGCGCGGACCCACGCGCGATAATCCTTGTTGAGCGCGAGCATGTCCATCGCAAGCACGAGCTTGAGCGCCTCGACGCCAGTGGGGTCTTGCTCGAAGCCGTCGCAGTAAGCCGCGTACCACTCGCCAAGTTTTTTCTTCTGGTCGAGGTACAGAAAAAGCGAGCGAGCCTGCGCGTACATGGCGAGCGGGCGGCCCATCATGAATTGGCCTCGCGAGAGCCCGCAGAGTTTCTCGATGGGCATAAGCAGGTTGTTCTTCTCAAGCCGCTTGGCGATGTTGGTGCGCCACGAGGTCGCGGGGACCAGCCCAGGCGGGACCGTATCAGAAGGCGTGCCAGAGCGCGGGTTCGTGCTCGGGTCGCCGCGCTGGTCCGTACTGGCTTCATTTTTCGGCGCTGGCGCAACGTCGTAATCCTCGACGAGGCTGCACAGGCCTTCCTGGATCCAGATGGGATGAACCTGCCCGCGGCGGGTCATGTCGCGCCAGTGAAGAACGTGGAAAAACTCGTGCCGCAGGCTGGAGCCGAGATCCTGCGAGACGAGGCGTTTGGCGTCGTGGTCGTACGAGCCGCCGATAGAGTTGGTCGAGGTGATCGCCCCGGGTCCGAACTGCGCGACGATCCAGCTGAGAAAATCTTTGCGGTTGGGAAGAACGACCACGACCCACGGGTCGTTCTTCGCCAGCTCGGGGTCGAGGATTTCCGGGAACACCGTGTGCGCTCCCCACTGCGCGATGCGCGAGATCTCCGCGCGAGCCTGCTCGAACGATCTTTCATCGAACGCTGATACAAAGCTGAGCCGCAGCAGTTCGTCGCGTGCGGTGGCGGTGTGCGAGAAGTTCTTCTCGGCGAGGGCCGCGGTGGCGTCGCGGTGGCGCTCGAGCACGGTGGGCCAGTTCGAGATTAAGGCGGCGAACTCGGGCGTGTCGCGGATTGGGTTGAGCGACGGGTCGGCCTTGAGCTGCTTGAGATCCACGAAGCCGCGCTGCACGGCGTTGATGAGCGAGTCCACCGCCAACCGCGGCATGTTCTGGAGCGCCAGCGCGCACGCGAGGTTGTAGTGCGGCACAAAGTTGCGGTCGTCCAGCGCGATCTGCTCGCGCAGCAATCGCTCCGCGTTGGCATAGTCGCCCTTGCTAAACGCGGCCAGAGACTGCTCGGCGAGCTTGGCGAGATCAGGCTTGGCACCCGCTGGCGGCGCGGACGTGCGGGGCTGCTGCGCTCTCGGGGAGCGTTGTTCAAACTCGTCATCGATCATCGACGCCCGAGCGATCGGAGCGGTCGCAGCCGCGAACGCGAGCAGCACGACGGCGCTGACTTGGCGCCATGAATGCGACCCTCGCAAGCCCCGGTTGGTGAATTGAGATTTCAAGAGTTGATTCATCGTGAGCCCCCGATCAATTGGCGGAGAGCTTCTGGGTACGCCTGACACTCAAGCTCGAACACGCGGGCCGCCAGCGAGTCGGGCGTGTCGCTAGGAAGCACCGCGCACCGCCTTTGCAGAACAATCGGCCCGTCGTCGAACTTCTCGTTGACCAAGTGCACCGTGCACCCGCTCTCGACCGCTCTAGACTTGATCACGGCCTCGTGCACGTGATGACCGAACATCCCCGGCCCGCCGAACGCTGGCAGCAGCGCAGGATGAATGTTCACCACCCGCTCGCGAAATCGTTCAGGGATTTCCAAGTAACTCAAGTACCCGGCCAGAACGACCCAATCGATTCCCTGCTCGTGCAGCACTTGTTCGAGAGAACCCATCGAGATTCGTCCCCGGATCACGCGCACCGGCAGACCACGCTCGGCCGCGCGAGTCACGCCGAGGCAATCGCGCGATGCGATCACCAGCGAGATGGTCGCGTGCAGCGTCCCGGCCTTGATCGCGTCGTGGATATTGAGGAGCGTGCGCCCGCCGCCCGAGATCATGACCGCGAGCCGCGCGAGTTCGCGGCCTGGCCTCGCGTGAGCTTCGCTGCGATCCGAAGAGGGTGTGCCGGTCGCGTTCATGCCAACAACTTGAGAGCGGCGTCGCGGTCCTTGGCGATGCCGAAAACCTTTTCCAACCGCGTGATCTGCAGCAGGCTCATCAGCTCGGGCGAGAGCCCGAAGACGACCAGCTTCCCGCCGTTCTTCTTGCAGTCGCGGTTGAGCGTGACGAACATGCCCAGCCCGACCGACGCCAGCAGCATCACCTCCGTCAGGTCGGTGGCGACCTTCCAGCCGTGCTTGGCGGCTTCCTCGCTGATCTCCTTCAGGAGCACGTTGCACTCACGCTCGGCGATCTTCTCGGTCAGTGGCGTGGCGATCAGAACACCCGCGACAGATTCGGTCTTCAGGTAGGTCGAGGCCATGGTGGTCCTTGAGAGTGGGAGAAACTGAATAATGTCCAGCCTGCCAAAGTACCAAGTTCAGAGAACGCAAGTTTCGCCTTGTGGCCATTTGGCACCTTGGCCACTTGGCACTGTGAAACATTCACTCATTCTGGCCTGGGCATCGGCATGGCCGTGGGTGGCAGCGCGTACGGAATAGGCTTGCCTGTCGAATCGACCGAAACCATCGTCAATGTCGCGGATGTTACGCAAACCGTGGTGCCCTCGTTGTACCGCTCAGCCTCGACCTCGATCTCGACCGTCACGCTCTTGGTCCCCATCCGCAGCGGGCGAGTATAAAAGCTGACCACGTCGCCGAGGTGGACGGGGGCCTTGAAATCCACGCGGTCAATCGCGGCCGTCACCCAGCGGTGCTGCCCGTGCCGCCGCGCCTCGACGAACCCCGCCTGGTCGATGTAGCTGAGAATGACGCCGCCGAAGATCGTCCCGTAGTGGTTCGTGTCGCGCGGGAGCGTGACCACGCGCAGGCTCAGACGGCGTTCAGGGATTGATAAAGTTGGCTCCACGTTCGAACGATAGCGGATCATCGCGCCGGGCGAGGGTAAAAGATGAAGTGGCGAAGTGGCGAAGTCCCACCGATGGACCACACTCGCACTCTCGCACTTTGCCACTCTACCACTTCGCCACTTTTTTTCTCGCCGGGCGAGCCTCTCAAAGCCTTGCTTCGAACAACCCAGGTTGACAGCCGCCCGTCGGCGTGGCACTCTCGTACATCGGTCGAGCTCCAGCGGCTCTTTCAAGAACCCGACAGATCCGGAGGCTTGCATGCACGATTCTCAACGCAATTCAAAGCTGATCTCGAACATCTCGATCCAGATCACGGTCCGTGGGCTGACGGTGCTGGCGTTCTTCCTGTTCATGCCCGGCTGCATCACTTCACAGGAAAAAGGCCGCGAGCTGGCCCGAGTTGCGAAAGACTGGTGCCTTTCCATCCGCGCCTCGCAGGTGATCCCCGTTTATCCGTTGACGCAGGACCTGATACCGGGCGACGTCTTCCTGACCTCGACCTCGATCGGCGAGGAAGTGCGGCTCTTTGAAGAGAAGGGTTTCTTGCCGCTCGATCAGCACATGGTCAGGCTGGACATCGACGATGTCTCGGGCGCGCTCCAGGATTTCTACGCGGGCCGGTTCGACGAATCGAACCATGCGTTCCCCACCAAGGTTGCGTGGGATGCGTTCCCCTCGGCCAAGTTCCCGACCTATAGCTTCGAGATCTCCCGCAGCGGCGGGCTGAGCTTGGCCGTGCCGGTGCAGGGAGTGCCGGTCGGGTTCAACTTTCTGGGCGCCGCCGCGGCGACCGGCACCATCGCTATCTCCGACGCGACCACCATCGGCCTGGACATCGACCGCCTCGACCCGCTCGTCGAAGACTGGGCTAACGAACGCAGATCGAAGCTCTCAGCCTACGGCTCGTTCGAGAACGACCCGCCCGATCGCCGCGTCTTTCTTCGCGTGATTACTCGCGTGTATTACACCAGAAAAGTTGATATCCAGCTCATGGACAAGAACGCCTCCGGCTCTGACCTGGCCGTGGGCTTCGATATCCCGCTGGCGATCCCCGGCAACCCGCAGCAGACCTCGACCAACGCCGAACTCTTTGAGGGCGTGGTGGACAAACTCAACGCGAGCCTGCAAGCCGTGCAGATCGGCGGCAAGGTCAAGGTCGTCACCGCCTCGCGCCGCTCGATCGGTCTGACCGAAACCTTTGATCGTCCGGTGGTCATCGGGTACCTCGCCTACGACCGTCGGATCCTGGCCGACGGGACGCTCTCGCCGCCGGTGTCCACCTTGGTGCGCGTCCGCGGCGGGACGGCCTTTGAGCCGCTGCTGATGAACTTCGAGAGCGGCGGGCTCATCACCGCCTGGTACACCAAGGACGAGCCCAAGCGGTTGCCCATGATCCGGGCATGGATCGATCAAAACCTGCCGGGGACCGACGCGGTGGAGTTCCTGTCGCTCGAAAACTTCGCCGCGGCTCGCGCGCGCATGATCCGCGACCTGAACATCCGTTGAGCCACGCTGCGTGAACTTTTTCCAGACTCAACAGTCTCAAATGAGGGCACCATGGCCAAAAAATCCGCTCGAAAAACAACCAGGAAGCCCGCCAAGAACGTCGCCAAGAAAGCCAGCGGGGCTCCATCCTCAAAGCTCAAGGCACCTCGGCCCGTTGCCTTGGCTGGCAAGCCGATCAACGCTGCCGCACTGCGAAGCGTCGCCGCCATCGAAGCGGCCAACCCGTCCGCACCCGCCGCGCCGCAGTTTATAGACGTGCCAAGCACCGCCGTGGGCACAGCGGTGCAAGCGTCGGTGAGCATTCACCACGCGACCCGCGTCACGGCCGTGCAGATCAGCCCGGGCATGTTCCGCGTGACGAGAGAGTAAGAAAATTACGCTCTTCAGAAATGGCCGAACTTCCAAATGCAGAATCGCTAAATGAAGAAGGGCCAAACCGCCACTTCAGCTGGCGATGGAGCCCTGCAATCCTTTGGAAATTTCCTCACGTCACCAGATTCGTCGCGGCCTCGATCGCCTCGACCACTTGACGCAGCTGGAAGGGCTTCTTGAGGAACCCGTCGTAGCCAAGGCCCTTGAGCCCTTGGGCCTGCCCGTCGGTCAGCTTGCCGCTCATGGCGACGATCTTGGTGAATTGCAGGTGCTCGTTCTTGCGCACCATGTCCGCCAACTGCTTGCTGTCGGCCTCGCCAATGTGGATATCCAGCAGAATCACATGCGGCTTGAACCGCTCGCACTCCATCCCGGCCTGAAAACCTGAGAGCGCGGTCTTCACCTCGTAATTGGTCTGTTCGGTCAAGATCCGTTCCATCACGTCCACGATCTCGCGTTCGTCGTCGACGATCAGCACGCGAGTTCGGCCGCTCTGCACCCCGTCGAGCGGGATGTTGTGGGCTCGCATGAACTTGACCAGCTCGCCAGTGGGGATGCGGCGATCGCGTGATCCGGGGATGCGGTAGCCTTTGAGCGTGCCTGAATCGAACCATTTCGAGACGGTCCGCGGCGCGACGTTGCAGATTTTCGCCACTTCGCCGGTAGTAAGAACTTCTTTGTCAAGTGACACAGGCACACCTCTTGGAAGTACGGACTGGGGTGGGCGTGCCGAACATTCGGCCGCGGATTCAACGATCCGATCGGCGAAAGTGACGACCGTCTTGACGCTTGGACAGCACTCCCGGGCGAACTTCCAGTTCTGGGACGACGCCCGGGTACCTCGACAACCCGCGCCGATCTGACCCCGGCGGCCTTCTTGGAGGCCTTGCGCTGACCCCAGTTCGACTCCCGAATTGACACCGGTCGGTCATTCTTTGTAGAGTGTCCGCTCGCGTCCGCGTGACCCTGCCCATCGCCCGCATAAGAGGGAGAGGTCATCCAGGTGTCCCGATCAGGCGTCTCGATCAGGCGTCCGACCGACCGTTCAATGTTCTGGGGTTCCGGGCTTCCTCTTCCGGGCTCCGCGGATCTCTCGTTCCGCAAGTCGTGCATTCCGACGGATCACCGCCGCGATGTCCAGCGTATGGAATAGACTGGCCCGGTCCGACCTCCGCACGCGGCGTGCCAGGCGCAGGAAGGGCGGCCTGATGGTCGGTGAAAAAAGGTCCAGCGGTTGGGCGACAGAGGTTGCAAATGAGTTTGCGACTGAATTTGAGGCCGAGTTTCGAACCGAGGCTTTCGTTTGTGTTGGAAATGTTTGGGTCGGTTCAGGTCAGAATGAGGCCGGCAAGGGTCGGCCGAGGGTTCTATTGTTTCACCCTCCTCGCGGCGCTCGGCGCGGTGTTCGGCTTCGCGAGGACGTGGGTGCGGATGAGTGTGAGGAGTTGACTGTGGCTGGATTTGCCCTTCGTCGTTTGACCGCCCGATCCGCGTACCTCAGCGCCGCCTGCCTCGCGCTAGCCGCGGGATCGGTGTTTGTCCCGAGCGCACGTGCGCAGAGCGTCGCTCCTGAAGCGACGCCCGCCAAGGCCCCGCCCGCCAAGGCCGAGGGCGAGCCTCAAACGCCTGTCGAGCTTCTCAAGGACTTCATCCACTTTGTGCGCATCGATCGCGCCGACGTGGCCGCGGGCGTCGGGCGTCAGTTGCTCGACCTCAAGCTCACCCCCACCCAATTCGTCGACGTGGTCGAGCAGTCAAGCGAAGTTGACCGCTTCGAGACCACCATCCCCCGGGCCATGCGGCAGGGGAAGGAACTCGAAGAGATCGCCGCGCAAATGCGCCTGGCGTTCAACACTGGCAAGCTCCAGCGAGCTCGCAGCCCCGAGCAGATCACCAAGTCCATCGCCGGGCTGACCGGCGGCCTGCGCGAACGTCTCATCTCACGCGAGCGGCTGGTAGCCGCGTCCGAATATGCGATGCCTCAGTTGCTCGAGGCCTATCTCGACCGCAACAACCCGGCTCGTCAGGAGCAGGTCCGCAGCCTGCTCGTCGACCAAGGACGCGTCTCCATCATGCCCCTGACCACCGCCCTCCCCAAGCTCGACGCCTCGCAGCAGGAGCAGGTGATCAACGTGCTCGGGCTTATCAAGTACAAGACGGCGATCCCGTTCATCGCCGACCTGCAGGCTAACACCCAGTCGGCCGACGTCCGCACCGCCTGCCTCCGAGCGATGGAGAACCTCGAAGCCCAGGGCATCTCCGGCGACGTGGCCGGGCTGTACGCACAGCTCGCCGAGGGCTTCTACAGCGAGCGAGCCGACCTTACCAGCTTTGCCACCGAAGACAATCAGCTTCTCTGGGACTTCAACCCCGGAGTAGGGCTGACGATGCAGGCGATCCGCACGCCCGTCTATCACGAGGCCATGGCCATGCGTCTGCTGGAGCGTTCACTGACGATCCGCTCCGACAACCCGCAGGCTCTTGCACTCTGGATCGCGTCCAACTTCCGCCGCGAGATCCAGACCCCGAGTGGTTACAGCAACCCCGCGTACTCCTCCAGCCGCCGCGAAGCGATGTACTACGCCGTCGCGTCGGGCTCGCAGATCGAGCAGGCCGTGCTGGCCAGGGCGCTAGATGCCACCGATACGAACCTCGCCCGCCGAGCCATTTCCGCTCTGGAAAAATCTGCTGGTGGCGCGAGCCTCTGGTCGGCCGCCGACGGCGCCGCTGGCCGTCGCCCGCTCCCTGAAGCGCTGACCTACCCCAACCGCCGCGTGCAGTACGAGGCGGCCTTGGCTCTGGCGGCCGCGCAGCCGCGCACCGCGTTCAGCGGGTCCGACCGCGTGGTCCCGACTCTCGCCAGCGCCATCCGCGGCTCGGCCGTCAAGACCGCCATCGTCCTCACCGCCGAGAACGAGACCTACACCGTCCTTCGCGGCATGCTCGAGAAGCAAGGCTTCACGGTGCTTCCGTTTGGCCGCTCCGTCGCCGACATGGCCACCCCGCTCTCGGAGACCGCCGCGGTTGACCTGGTGGTTCTCAACAGCCAGCGCGGCGAGGTCATCCCGACCTTGATCGACGACGTCCGCGCCACGGCCAAACTCTCAGCCGCGCCCGTGCTCGCCCTCACCAGCCCCGAGGCCTATCCCGACCTACAGCGCCGCTACGAGCGCAACAACTCCATCGCCGTCCGCCCCTCGGCCACTGGCGAAACCCAGATCGCCAAGGCCATCGAACTCGTCGTCACCAACGCCAGCGGCGGGCCGATCACCGAGCAGGAGGCCAAGAACTACCAAGGGCGTGCGCTGACCGCGCTTCGTGACCTGGCGGTCTCTCAAAGCCCCGTCTTCAACGTCGGCGACGCGACGCTCCCGCTGATCGCCGCGATCAACGAGGCCAAGGGCGAAGAACGCCTAGGCATCGCCGAGATCCTCTGCCGCGTCCCGCAGGAGCGGGCCCAGACCGCGCTCATGGAATCCGCCCTGACCTCCAAGGCCGGGGAGCGCGTTGCACTGCTGGGCAAGGTCGCCGACTCCGCCAAACGCTTCGGCAACCTGCTCCCCTCGCGTCAGGTCAACGAACTGGTCGAGCTGGCCAGCAGCGGCGTGGACACCGAAGCGACCGCCGCCGCGGCCCTCATGGGCGCGCTGAATCTGCCCAACGATAAACTCATCCCGTTCATCTTGAAGCAGGGCGAGAAGCTCGCCGACAAGAAGTAAACGGCCTACTCATCAGGACCTGATCGCTTCGAGTTCTTGAGAGATGGAACGTCCTCGCCGTACCGTGGCCTCGGGGGTTCTTCGCGCGAGCGGTGCCGCGAGTCGTTGCGTCACTTTTTTCCTCGTTTTCTCCGGATCTCTCTGGGCTTAGGCTTTTCGGTACACGAGCCTCAGATCCTCGCCCGTTCTTGAGTGGTGCGCAAGTTCCCAACGTACTCCGTCCGCGAGCTTGGGGGCCGATCTTCCTCCCACGGCCCCCATCGCCTCGTTGTCTCCCAACACCACCGGCGCGACATAGACGATCGCTTCGTCCACCAGCCCGCGATCGATCATCGCCCCGAGCAGACGAGGCCCGCTCTCGAGCAGCGCCGTGCTCACCGCGAAATCTGCTCTCAAGGCTCGCAACATCTCCTCGAGATCAACGCCGCCTCTCGGCCCGGCGGCCCGGCGAACTCCGATCACCCGCACCCCGGCCTCTCGCAATTGCCGCGACCGTAGAGCGCCGAGGTCAGAATCAAGCACGTCCTGTGCGCACACCACAATCGTGACGGCCTCGTGCGCGGTCCGCACCACTGCGGCGCCGTCGGGTGTGCGCAGCTCGGTGTCGACAACCACGCGGGCCGCTCGTCGCCGGATGCGTGCGACGCCGCGTGCCGTGAGCATGGGATCGTCGGCCAGCACGGTCCCGATCCCGGTGATCACCGCGTCAACGCGCGACCGCAGCCGATGCACGCTCCGCCGCGACGCGGGCCCGCTGATCCACTTGGACTCGCCCGTTCGCGTGGCCATCTTTCCGTCCAGCGTCTGGGCCCACTTGGCCACCACCCACGGCAGGGCCGTAGTCTGCCGTTTGATGAACGGCTCGCTGATCGCCACCGCCTTGGGGCTCGCGTCCGTGAACTCAACGACGACGCCCGCGGCCCGAAGTTTTTCGGCCCCGCCGCCCTTCACCGGGTGCGGATCGCGCCGTGCGCACACCACCCGGGCGATGCCAGCCTCGATGACCGCGTTCACGCACGCGGGCTGCTTTCCGGCCGCACCGCACGGTTCCAGCGTGACGTACATCGTTGCGCCGCGAGGATCTTCTCTCCGCTGTGCGCAGTCGGCGAGCGCCCCTCGCTCGGCGTGCAGGCCGCCGAACTTCTTGTGATGCCCGATCCCGATCACCACGCCCGCGCGCACGATCACGGCCCCGACGAGCACGCCCGGCTCGACGTCCCCAACCGCACGCCACGCCGCGCGCGCAGCCAGATCGAGCATTCGCTTGGTTTCGAACGAGGATGAATCGGAGATGGCCACGCTCAGAACTCTCTCACGAGCGCACGCCGGTCGTCGCTACCTATGACGTCGCTGGCGTCCTTGAGCCAGCGCCAACCGTCGTTGCGATACCCTGCGGTCGGCTTCAACTCCACCGTGCTGCCGCGCGCGCGCGCGAATCGCTCGGCCCAGTACCTGTTAAACCGCATCATCGCCAGCTCCCGGACCAGCTTGGCGATCATCGACGCCAGCGCCACGGGCAGGTTCGCCTCTTCGCTCTCCACTTCGAACGTCACCTGCGCGGAACCGCGCGCACCCTCGATGACGTATTCGCTTCGCCGTTCGCTCTGACTCACGACCCGCACCACCCCGCCCGGCTCGATCTGGCGCATCAGCCCGGCCAGCAGCTCGCCGTACGACGCTCGCCCGCCCAATCGATCGCACACCAGAAGCACATCATCGCCCTTGCCGACGTGCCCGTGCCAGAGCTCCCCGAGGAAACCGCCCAGGGCGTGCGCCGTCACGGCCGCCTTGGAGCCCTCCCGCGTAGCGATCGTGTTAAACTGCCGCTCGTCGATCGCCGTGCAGCGCATGGCGACGACGCCGACTCCGCCGCGCGCGAGCGTTGACGAAGCAAGATTGCCAGCGATGCTCAGTTGCCCGGCCGTTCCTTCCAGCGGAAGGGCGATCGGTTCTCCACCATAACACTCGTGCCCGCTGAGCACCGTACCCAGCCGCGCCAACAGGGCCGCGTCGTCGGCGGGGATGCTGGCGCACTCGTGCGCACCAACGCTGCAACTCCGCAGCATCGCCAGCACCCCACGCTCAAGGTGCGTCAGCGGGTGCAGCCGAACGGCGCTGTTGGCTAGTTTGAGCTTTTTGGAATCACCGATCGCCACGGGCGGCGTGGCGAACTTGCTGGCGAGCTTCCGGGCTTGCCCCTTGGACGCCGGGCCCCGGGGCGACCTGGAGATCTGTGGGGCGAGCCGCTCCCACAGGCAAGGCGGATCGAGGGCGTTTGCCTGCCGAGTGTCCGAGGGCGCATCCTCGACTCGGAAGACTGACATCCCGACACACATCGGGCCCAGCAGCGGGCCGTAGCCCGCCTCGTCGATGCCCGCGAGGATTAGCGCCATTCCCGCCTCATAGCCGGTACTGTACCGCACCGGCGTGATCGGACTTGCGTGCGACGTTTGGTCATCAGGCCCTGCGGACCATGCAATCCAGACCGGTTCGCCCATACCCGCCGATGGCGACCACGAGGGTCAACCCCAGCAGCACCGAGTTCTGAACGACGTTGCACCAGCCAAGCGTGTCGCCGCAGATTCCCTTGGCGGCGTCGCCAAAGCAGCCGCAACTGACGATCAGGCCTCGAGTCAGGACCGACACGATCGCGTAGATAAACACCGCGAGCACGATCGCCAGCAGGGTCGCGGCGGCCCGGGTCCAGAATCCCAGGATCAGGCACGCGGCGATCACAATCTCGGTCCACGGCACGGCGAAGGTCGCCAGTTGGGCGAGGTGGTCGGGGAGGATCTCAAAGGCCTTGACCGAGTTTGCGAAGGCTTGAGGGTTGTCGAGCTTGAGCACCGCCGCGTACGCGAACAACGCGGCGAGCAACAGCCTGAGGGCGAGCAGCACGAACGCGAGCTTCGAGCGGGAATGAGCCGGGCGGGTCGCTGGCGTGGTCATCGCGTGCCCTCGCTGCTCGACGAGACTTCCACCTCGTACCCCGCGGCCTTCCAGGCGGGGAAGCCGTCGGTGAAGATGTGGAACGAGGTGAAACCGAACTGCTGGAGCAGAATGGCGGTGTTCTCCGAATCGTGGCAGTCGCCGCCGCCGCAGTAGATGACTACGGGCTTGGACAGGTCCATGTACTTCATGGCATCGAGCGATTCGGGCTCGTTGAAGTTGACGGGGTTGATGTCCTTGGCCCCGGCGATGTGACCAAGAGCGAAGTCTTTGGCGAGTCGCGCGTCGATGAAGGGGAGACCCTCGTCCCAGAGCTGCTTGGCTTGAGCGAGCGAGACATGAAGCCCTAGGGGAGCGTCGGCCTGCGGCGCCACGCTCCCATGAGGCTTGGCCGGACTTGAGCTTGAACTTGAACTGGCGGAATCGGAAACCAGATTCGCCGGGCTGGCCTTGGGGTTCGCGAGCCGAAGGTAGATAGGGTGCATCCAGGAATGCCCCGCGCCGATGAAAAGCCCCAGCGCGGCGAGCGTCGCGACCTTGGGAACGAAACCCGATGCACACCCGCAGCCCATGCCAAGCCCTTCCGATCAGTAGAGAGTTCGTTACCGAGGTCCGTTCCTAGGTCCGTTCCTGGGTACAGGTTATTTGGTGGTGGGGACCATGCGAAGCTGGGCGTAAAAGGGGACTTCGATCGTCTCCTCGCGGTCCACGTCGGTGGTGATGACGAGCTGGCCTTGGATAGGCTGGGTGTTGGACCGCTCGGTCGCGGCCCTGGCAATGCCCGTGGCCCTGATCGTGTACGCGGTGGGGTTGGAGGGATCCACGGGAGTTGCGGTGAGGGTCAGTTGGATCGGGTTGGGTTGCTTCACCTCGACCTTGGAGATCTTGAAGGGCTTGCCGCCGCGGTTGATGACCTTGATTTCAGTCTCGAACGTGTCGCCCGGCTTGACGACGCCGAACGCCACCACCTGCGGCTCGGCCTTGAGATCTCCGTTGATGAAGCCGGAGATGGTGCAGGTGACCAGCGGCTCGATGGGGTCGTTGGTGCGGATGCTCAGCGTGTCGGCCAACCGACCGACGGGAGAGTTGCCCAAGAGCGTGATCTCGATCGTCGACTCCTGCATCTCCTTGTCGTTGAGCTTGACGGGGATCGCGGGAAGCACCTTGATCGAGAACAGGTCGCCGCGGCCGACGGTCGCGAGCGAGGCCGCAAAGTTCTTGGCCCGACCCGTGACCTTGATGGTCAGCGTCTTGACTTCTCCCTTGCCGATCTGCACAAAGTTCACCACCTTGGGATCCATGAAGATCACGGGCTCGACATTGGCTTGGACGGTGAGAGCGATGTCGGGGTTGGCGGGGTCGTTGCTGAAGACGCGGAGCTGCTTGTGCTGGGTGCCGAGCTTGCCGGTGGGGTCGTACTTGACGTGGATCTTGCCAGACTCGCCGGGAGCGTAGATCTTCTTGTCGAGCTCGGGGACGGTGCAGCCGCAGGTGGACTGCACGCGGATGATCTCGAGGGTGGCGTTGCCGGTGTTCTTGAACTCGAAGTCGAACTCGGGTCGATCAGTCTGCATGACCGTGCCCATGTCGTAGGTGGTCTTGGTGATCTCGAGGGCCGATTTTTTCTCGACGGCGAGAATATTGCTGTCCGTGCTCTCAAACTGCGCGAGCGCCGGGGCCGAGGCCAGGCCGAGCGTCAACGCCGCGGCGGCGATAAGGGCGCGCGGCGCGTTCGCGCGACAGGAACGAACATTCTTGGGCGTGCGATTCATCAGACTGGCCTCCACAGGGTTTGGTGATCTGGCGTTTGGCGATCTGGCGTTTGGCGATCTGGCGTTTGGTGAACTGGCGAGAAAAAACGAAGGGCGATACGACACGCGTGGGTGCGCCCGACCAACTTCCGATAAACTCGGCAGCTGGCCTCGTCACGAAAGGCGTAGCCGGTCATTGCGCCCAACCAGAAGGGTATTCGCTCGCGGTCGGGCGAGCGCTCGGACGATCGGAGCGTAAAATTGACCGAGGAGTCACCGCCGCCCGCATGAACAGCTCGTTTCTAACAACCTTCTTCGCACGCCTCGCCGCTCGCCGTGCCGCACGCCGCTGGGCCCGCTCGCCGCCGGGACTGGCCCGGAGAGCTAAGTGTGCCTGAACCGAGTGAACAGTCCGCTGGCCCCAGCCAGGTCGCGGGGCACATCGCCAGTCCGGTCTTCCGATCTGACACGCTCGTCAGTACGGACCGCGCGGCTCTGGACGAGGCTCACGCTCGTTTCGGGCCCGGTCTCCAACAGTTTTTCCAGGCCCGGCTCGCGAACTTCCGCGGCCACGCGAGCCACGACTTGGCAAGCGTGGACGACCTCTGCCAGCAGACGTGGGCCGAGTGTTGGAAAAGCGTTCGAGATGGCCGCTACGACCCGGCCCGGGCCGCGCTGAGCACGTTCTTATACGCCGTGGCGTCCAACATGTGGCTGAGGCACCGCCGCAAGTCGATGAACTCGCGCGAGATGATGACGGACTCAGAGCAGGTCGCTCAATCCTTCTTGGGCACCGAACCGGACCCGGCCCGCACAGTCGGGTTTTCGGAATTGATCGAGGCGGTGCTCAGCCGCGTTTCGGGGCGCCAGGGCGACCTCTCGGCGGGCGACCGTGCTGTGCTTGTGGCGCTGTCGCGCGGGGCGTCGGACCGCGAGCTCGCTGTGCAACTGAACGTGGCACCTAGCACGGCCCACGCTCGCCGCGTCGCCGCACTCTCCAAGCTGCGCGAAGCGCTGACCGAACTTGGCTATCGGGCCGACGACCAATCAGCCGAGCGCTGAGTGTTTTCACGCGAACAAAGTTCGGGGCCCCTCGGCTCTGAGAAGGGACAATTTCATGAACGACCAACAACTCACGGCACTCCTGAAGCTCGCGGCCGAAGCGGACAGGCTGGCGGGCGGCGCCGCACGGCTCCCTGCGGCGGTGCTGGGGCCCGGTTCGATGCCAGCCGCACAGCTTGGGCGTGGCGTTCACGCTGCGACCGGCTTTTACGCTGCGCCTGGCGTTCGCGCTGCGCGATGGTGGATCGCGGCCGGTGCCGCGGCGGCGGCGATCGGGATCGCGGTTGTCTCAGTTTCGTGGAACCCTGTGCTGCGGCAGGCTGGAGAGGAGTTCGCGGCGGCTCGCGCCCCGGCATCGTCCGCCAACTCTCGCCCGTTCGATTCTTCGCAGCTGACTGTCACTCCGTCGCTCGCTCACGCGAGCAGCACGAGCTTGACCGGCAACATTATGCTAGCCGTTTTCACTGACGAGTGCGGCGAGCGCACCTGTATCGTCACGCACGACCACGATGAGCTCCGAGGCCGCGACCCCACCAAGATGTCTGACGAGGAACTCCTGAAGCTCGCTCTTGGCGATCGCTGCGGCTCGGCTGTCGAACAGGTCACGGTCATCGGCCTCTCCGGCCCCGACGGCTCGCTCCCGCGCACCAACGCCCAAGCGGAACTGCTCGCGATGTGCCTTGGCACCGCTCCGTTCGCCAGCCAGCCCGCGAGCACGCTGCTGAGCTGCGTGCCGCCCGGGGTTTCCGTCGTTATGGCGAGCCTTTCGCTGAGCGCCACCGCGAAGGAGCGTTGAACGATCGCCCCGTGAAGCGGCCCGTGCGGGCCCGCCTCATTCCTTAAACGTCTTCTTCGTCCCGAACGCCGCGAGCCCAGCGCCGAGCCGGCCCAGCGCGTGCGCATAGGCTGCGGTACGCAGGTCGATCGATCGAGCCATCGCCAGGTCGTACACCGCCGCAAACTCGCGCGACATTACCTGCCGCAGCCGCGTGTGAACTTCTTCGAGTGTCCAGTAGAAACCGCTTTTGTTCTGCGTCCACTCGAAGTAGCTGACCGTGACACCGCCAGCGTTGGCAAGGATGTCGGGCACGACGACGGTGCCGCGTTTATTCAGCACGCCGTCGGCGTCGCTGGTGACCGGCCCGTTGGCCAGTTCGATGATGACCGACGCTTTCACCCGCTCGACGTTGTCGGGCGTGATGACGCTCTCGACGGCGGCCGGGGCGAGCAGGTCAACCTGCAATTCGAGCAGTTCCGCGTTGCTGATCGTCTTCTCGCCGGGCTGACCGATCGGCTTGACGTGATGCGTTGCGGTCTTGGCGGCGATCGCTTTCATCACGTCGATGCCAGCGGGGTTGTAAAGCCCCGCCCGGGAATCGCTGATGGCGACCACCTTGTACCCGGCCTCGCTGACGAACTTGGCGAAGTGCTCGCCCGCGTTGCCAAAGCCTTGCACGGCCACGGTCTTGGGCTGCTGCGTGGAGTCCCACTTGAGCTTCTTTTCAAGCTCTTGCAGGCAGTAGAACGCACCGCGTGCGGTGGCGTCGTCGCGGCCTACGGAGCCGCCGAGAGAGACGGGCTTGCCGGTAATGACGCCCGGCTGGCGCGAGCCGGTGATGGTCGAGTACTCGTCCATCATCCACGCCATGATAAGAGCGTTGGTGTTCACGTCTGGCGCGGGCACGTCGGTATCTGGCCCGATGAACGGCGCGACGGCGCGGATGTACCCGCGGCTGAGCCGTTCGAGTTCGGCCTTGGAAAGCGTGTGCGGGTCAACGATCACGCCTCCCTTGCCGCCCCCGAACGGCAGGCCAACGACGGCGCACTTGAACGTCATCCAGAACGCCAGCGCCCGCACCTCGGCCGGGTGAACGTCCTGATGAAAGCGGATCCCGCCCTTGGCTGGCCCGCGCGTGTCGTCGTAGCGGCAGCGGAAGCCGGTAAAGATCTTGAGCGCCCCGTCGTCCATGCGGACGGGGATCGAAACTTCCACCATGAGCTTGGGCTGTCGCAGCCGCTGCAGCGCCTCGGGGTCCACCTTCGTGAACCCGGCGGCGGTGTCGAGACGTGCGAGTGCGCCAGCGAAGACGTCTTGCATAGGAGGTGTCATGGGGGGAGTGTACAGCGAGGCGGAAAGAGGTGTTGGTGCTGCAACGCCCGCGGGCGCGGGTTGCTCAGCAGCCGGCGACGAACGCCGCGACAAACTCGTCCCAGTCGTCGCCGTTGACAAAGCCGTCGTGGTTGAAGTCAGTATAACCGCCGTAACCCCGATCGAAGGAGCTCCAGAATAGAAGGAATCGTGGTCGTCCACGAGACCATCGCGATTGACGTCTGCGGGGCACGACTTCCCCTGTAGTTCGTACGCACCCAAGTCGGCGGCGACCATACTGTCGCCGTTGCCGTCCACGAAGCGGGGAGCGCCGGTCACGTCATGGTCATACAGATTCACGTAGAGCCCGGCCGAGTCGATGCACGGGGAGTCAAGGCGGAGCGAGTAGTCGTTGTCGGCCCAGGTTGACGCGTCGCCGTCTTCGCCGAGCGGGTCTTTGAAGAGTGGATCTTGGTCGATGTTTCCCGGGCCTCACGTGTAGGTCGCGTCGCCAGCCGCTTGGATCGCCGCCCGTCCTCCCTGAATACCGCAATGGTCGATCGTGAGAATTCGGGACTCGAGACCCGAGAACGCAATGGCGATGCCCCGCGGCGCGGTGTTCCCTCAGATCACGGAGTCTTGAACCCAAGAGGGCGTGGAACCGATCACGATGGTGGGGGCGTTCGAGACGTTTCCGCTGAACGTGCATCCGCTCGCGTCGAATTGGTACATGGCCTCAACGATCGGCCGATCCCCGGAATGATTACCAAGAACAGCGCAGTTTGTGAGATATATAAACCAGCCACTTACCGCGCGAACTGCCGAAGGCCCCCCCGCGCCGCCGTTGCCAGCGATCAGTGAGTTGTACAGGCCGACAGCTCCGTTCCCGGCCACTTCATCGCCCGTTCCTGAATTGTTCGATATTTCGGAATAGAAACGAACGTGTGCCCGTCGTCCGCGAACACGCCGCGACCTCGGTTGTTCGTGACGGTGCAGTTGTAGATTTGTAGATCTCGCCGATCTGTCGCGATCGCGGCGCTGTCGGCGCTCGGCTCGCTGTCGGCTACAACGCAGTCTCGCAAGTAAAGTCCTCTTCCATAATCTTCTCCACGTAATGGCGTCACGATGCCGCCCGACCAAAGTTCGAGGGGATCCGCACGAGCGCCAGCGATAGTAAATCCTCTCAGGTCGACGTCGAGTCGTCCGAACGGTTGGAAGAGAACCACCGTGCGGGCGTTGTCGGAGCGGTTAGCGAACCCGGCTTTGTCGTTGTGTTTGAGGTCACCGCTGAGAACCGTGACGAAGGCGGCAGGGTTGAACGCGTTGGGATCTGCGGCGCCGAATCCCGCATAGCCATCGACGAGAGAGAGCGTCGTCGCGCTCGCGCCGTGGGTTGGAGGAACCTTGAACGACGCACCGCGATCGAGCGTGCCGCGGTCGGGGTAGTACGTTCCCTGTCCGACTCTGATGATCACGCCGTCGATGTATCCGGTTGATCGCTCCAGCGCGTCTTGGAGATCGTTGAACGCGAGATCCCACGACGACCCGTCTCCTCCGGCCGGTGCAGAATCATCCACATAAATTACGGGCGGTTCGGCGTGCGCGCCCATCGCCAGCGCGAGCGAAGCGAGGGCAGCGGCGATGGAAGCGCGGGTGACGTTGGCGATCGGCGATTTTGAAGCTGGCATCAGGATCTCCTTCCGGGAATAGACCCCGGTGCGGCGGAGATCGGGCGGGGCATCAACAACGAGACAATGTCTTGTGTGAAAGCTCAACGTTGCAGATGCGGGTAGGTTCCGGGACGGCACGCCTTGCGCGGTGGCGTTCGAAGCTGCCTCGGCGTGCGTATGAATTGCGCGATGCACATTCACGCGAGCGTGCTCGAATCAAGCCTCGACCAGCGGTTCCGGCTCGATCTCTCGGCCGCTGGAGCGCAGGCCGCCGGCGGCGAACTGTTCGAGAGCCTCGTAGACCACGGCCGGGTCGCGCGACGTGCGCAGGGCTTCTTTGAACGGCTTGCACGGCGGCAAGCGTTTGGCGAACCACGTCACGCGGCGGCGGATCTGCACCATCGCGTAATGATCGCCGCGGTACTCGCGCATGAGGTCGAAGTAACGGCGGATCATCGTCATCTGCTCGGGGACGTCGGGCGCGTACGGCACGGCGCCGCCCGACATGAGCGCCCACGCATCGCGGAAGATCCACGGCGTCGAGAGCGCCGCGCGGCCGATCATCACTCCCTGGCAGCCGGTTTCGCGCATCATGGTGACCACGTCCTCGGGTGTGCGCACGTCGCCGTTGCCGATGATGGGGATCTGGCCGTTGACAGCTTCGACGACGCGCGCGATGCCGGGTCGGATGACGTCGCCGGAGAACTTCATCTCCGTCGTGCGGCCGTGGACGGTGACGCCGACGACGCCGACGTCCGCGAGCATTCGAGCCAAGTGAGGCGAGCAGGCTTGGCCAGCGTGATAGTCGTCGGTGGACCAGCAGAGACGCATTTTGCAGGTGAGTGGGACGGGGATGCGTGCGTTGCGGCGCGTTTCGAGCGTGGAGCCGTCGGAGTTTACCAGCTTTGCGTTGCCGATCCGCGCGGCCCACTGCTCGCGCGTCGGCGGGCACTTTTCCAATTCCTTGACGACCCGCGCCGCGATGGCGACCGCGCGTGAGAGATCGGTAAGGAGCTTGGAACCGCCGTCTTTCTTGGTGACCTTGTCGACCGGGCAGCCCATGTTGATATCGACGACGGTCGCGCCGTGCTCGACGGCCCACCGCGCGCCCTCGGCCATCAGCTCGGGATCGGCGCCGTAGAGTTGCATGCCGACGGGCTTGTCGAAATCGTTGGTGCGCGCCAGGTCAAGGCTGGTCTCGGTGCCGCGCAGCAGGCCTTGTGGGCTGAGCAGGTCGGTACACGCGAGCCCGACGCCAAGGCTGGTGTGCGCGGGTTGGCCTGGCTGGGCATGGGTGAACTCGCGAACGATTGTTCGGAACGCGAGATCGCAATAGCCCGCGATCGGCGCGAGCAGTAGGGGGGTTGAAAGTTGGACTGGTCCGAGCCTGAGCATGGTGTTGGCAATGGTAGGATGTGCTTGATCGCGGCTGCAGAGAGCGGTTCACCCGAGAACCGCTGGCCGCGCCCCGACCACGGCCGATGAAACCCGCCCGAGGAAAAGCGAATGAAGAGAGGCACGCTGGGCGCGTAGCCCACAAGGTGGAGTAGGCTTCATCATCATCAGCAGGAAGGAATTCGTCATGCCCGCAGACTTTGAACAGGCCGAACAGTTCGCTCGAGACCCGCGCTTTCGCGAGCCGACCAACGGCCTCGGCATCGCCGGGTTTGTTACGTCTCTCATCGGGTTCATCTCGTGCGGGCTATTCTCGCCGATCGGCGCGGTGCTGAGCCTGATCGCGATCTTCAAGCGGCCCCGGCTGTTCGCGGCGCTGGGCCTGGCGCTGGGGATCATCGGGTCGGGATGGCTCTTTTGGATTCTCTTCATCATCGGCTTGGCGGGCGCGCTGGCGTGGGTCGGCGTGGGCTCGAACTACGCCGCGATGATGCAGGCCACGTCGCTCCAGCGGCAGCTCGACGCGTATCAAACAAGAGCAGGCCAGTACCCGCCGACGCTCGACCTGCTCACCAGCACGAAGCCCGAAGACCTGACCGACCCGTGGGGTACGCCGTATGTCTACGTGATGAACCCGGACGGCAAGGGCTATTCGCTGGTGTCGGCCGGTCAAGATCAGAAGATCGGCACCGAGGACGACGCGAAGCTGTATCACACGACGGGCGGGCTGTCACGCACGGCGCCGCGGTGAAACGAGCGTCGTGTGAGAACTGCGATTTACACGGTCCGCGGTACCAATGGCCAAGGCTCGCCGCACTCGAGGCAACGCCGCGGGCTGGCGTGGGCGGCGATCCATTCGTGGGGGATGAAGTCGGGTAGGCCGGTGAGGTCGTAGGTGCAGGCGGGGCACGCCCGGATCTGATCTAAGTGATCCTCGGGCTTCTTTACTCGTTCCAATCGCCAGAGATACCACCACACAAAGAAGAAGAATGCGATGTTGAAGCTGACAACAACCACGTTCTGCGCCGCGCTCTTGTCCGGGACGAGCAGCATCAACGAAACGATACTCAATCCAATCGGCCACGCGATTCGTTTCCAGCCGCTGCCGCCTGATGGCGTTTGCTGATTCTCGCCTCCTTCGCCTCGCCTGCACGCTGCCTCATTCTGACGTGCTCGTGTGCGAAAGTCTGCCACAACTTCGGCAGCGATGGCTGTCAACGTTGAATGATCGCTCGGCGGATTCCCAACCATTTCGGCGAGGCGGTCGTACTGCTCGAACTAGTCTGATTGGTCGCCGCTCTGGTGCACGGCAGATTCTTAGGCTCTTCAGCCAGCCCCCGCCGACGCTACCCACTGACCGGATCGCAGGCTCAACAAGGCGCTCTGAAATGAGACAGATCTCGAGCACATCTCTCTGGATCGGCGACCGCCGTGACGTGCAGGATCTATCCGCTCTTCGTAACGCGGACGTCGTCGCGGTCGTGGACGGCGCGCCCGACTCTTCACCCGCCAGCATCCGTTTCGCCGATGAAAGTTTGATAGCTTCTTCCCTCGCTTTCGCCCGGAGTACCATCCGCCCGTGTACCAATGGCTCCTCATCCGACGCTACCTCACCAGCAAGATCATGCCGCTGCTGGCCTCGCTCGCCGTCGTGCTCTGCACGGCCATGGTCCTCATCGTCTGGTCCGTCATGGGCGGCTTTCTGGCCAAACTGGTGGACTCGGGCCGCACGCTTGTTGGCGATGTGCTGATCTCCTGGCCCAACTCGGGCTTTGCGTACTACGACGACCTGATCGATCGTCTTGAGAAGGACGAGCTGATCGCGGCCGCCGCGCCCATGATCGAGTCTTACGGGCTCATCGGGTTGCCCAACGGCATGTCGGAGAACGTCCTTATCAAGGGCATCGACGGCCCTCGTTACGCTCGCGTTACGGAATACAAAGACTCGCTCTGGTGGAAGCCCATCGGCAAGCCGCTCCGCAAGGACATCGCCCGCGCCGACCCGCGGCTCAAGGGCGAGCAGTGGCCCGTGATGTTCGACAACGGCCAGAGGCTCACGCGCCGCGACCCCTCGACCGGTCAACGTCGCCCTGCGGTCGTGCTCGGGATCGAGCTCAGCGGGCAGAACTACCGCACGCCCGAGGGGTACTTCCTTCCGTACCAACCGATGCAACGGACACCATCGGGCAAGGTAATCTCGCAAGAAACATTTGCGCCCGACAACGGTTTCGTCAACCTGAGTGTCGCGCCGCGTGACTCGACGGGCATCGCCGTGGACATGCAGACTCGCCGCTTCCCTGTCGCCAACGAGTTCTACTCCGGGCTCTTCGAGATCGATCACAAAACCGTTCTCGTTGAGCTGGGCGCGTTGCAGAAAATGCTCCGCATGGAGGCCGGGAAGCGTCTCAAGGACGTGAAAGGTCGGCCTTTCAAGGTCGTCAAGGACTCTGTTACCGGTATCGAGACCGCCGTCACCAGCACCGAAGAGATCGACGAGCCAGCCCGCGTCACCACCGTGCTGGTGCGCGGCAAGGCCGAGTCGGGCGCGGGCGAGGATGCCCAGCGACTCGCGGAGCGCTGCCGCAGCATCTACGACGGCTTCGCCAAGGCCCACCCGGGCGAGGTGCCCGACCAGTTCACCATCAGCATCCGCACCTGGGAGGACCAGAACCGCACGCTGATCACGGCCGTGAAAAAGGAAACCGGGTTGGTGCTTTTCATCTTCAGTTTCATCTCGATGACGGCCGTGTTTCTCGTGCTCGCCATCTTCTGGTCCATGGTCAGCGAGAAAACCAAGGACGTCGGCGTGCTGCGTTCGCTGGGCGCGAGCCGCATCGGCGTCGCAGGCCTCTGGCTAGGTTATGGCCTGGCGATCGGCATCGTCGGCGCGGCCTTGGGCGGCGCGCTCGCGTACACCATCGTTCTCAACATCAACCCCATCCACGAATGGCTCGGCACTCATCTCGGCTTCTATATCTGGGATCCACGCGTGTACTACTTCACCGAGATCCCCAGCAAGGTCGAGCCCGACAAGGCCAAGTGGGTGCTGGCGGGTGGGATGCTCAGCAGCGTCGTCGGAGCATTGATCCCCGCTCTTCGCGCCGCGTGGCTCGACCCGGTGAAGGCGTTGCGGTTTGAGTAGAGTTGGCATTCAATATTTGTGATTCGGCATTCGTCCTTGACTTGTCATTCCTCAGCACTCAGTCCTGATCCCTCTCTCATGACTCTCCTCGCCGCCCAGAACCTCCGCAAAACCTACCGCCTAGGCAAGGTGGACGTGCGCGTGCTGAAAGGAGTCTCTCTCGACGTGGCGGCTGGCGAGTGGGTCTCCGTCCTCGGCGCGTCGGGCTCGGGAAAGTCAACACTCCTCCACCTGCTCGGCGCGCTCGACCACCCTGACAAGCCCGCGCCGGTCTGCTCCAAGTGCGGCTACAGCCTGCGCGGGCTCGAAGCCGACACGCCGTGCCCCGAATGCGCCGCCTCGTTCACCGACAAGCCCGTGCGCGGCGACGTGCTCTTCCAGGGAAAGGAACTGACAAAGTTCAGCGGTCGAGAGCTGAACCACTACCGCCGCGCCACGGTCGGCTTCGTCTTCCAGTTTTATCATCTGCTCCCCGAACTCAACGTCCTCGAAAACGTGCTGCTCGCGGCGATGGTCCTCCACGGCCGATTCGGCTATCTGCGCGAACGCTCACGCCTTCGCGACGAAGCCATCGCCATCCTCACTCGCGTGGGCTTGGGCGAACGCCTCAAGCACCGCCCCGTCGAGCTCTCCGGCGGCGAGCGTCAACGCGTCGCCATCGCTCGCGCCCTCGTGAACAAGCCTCAAGTCCTGCTGGCCGACGAGCCCACGGGAAACCTTGATCGCAAGACCGGCGGCACAATCCTTGAGCTGCTCAGCGAACTGCACCGCGAGGGCCAGACCATGGTCGTCGTCACCCACGACGCCGAGAATGCTCGCCGCGCCGACCGGATTGTTCGGATTGTGGACGGGAAGATCTTCGACGGTCCTGACGTTGAAAAAGTGTGATCTCGTGTTTTTCGCGCCCTCGGGCCGTGCGCCAGCAATACTCGAAGCCCACCAGCGTTACGCACCATTAGGCAGCGTTCACACGTTGCTCGGGTGATTCACCGATACACTGTCCTTCGGTTCTATTCTCTGAAAGCGACCTCATGAACATCAAGATGAATCACCGCGGCCTCGCCATTGCGCTCGCGTCCGCGTTTTCTGTCGTCGCGCCGACGCTGGCCACGATCAGTTTCACGTCAACCGTTTTCGCGCAGCCCGGCGGTGGCGGCGGATGGGGCGGAGGTCGTGGGTTCGGCGGCGGCGGGGGCAGCGACCTTGGCCCGTCGTTCAACGCTCGCGAGTTCACTCGCATCTCCAAAGTCCTCAAGCTCGACACCGACCAGGAAGAGGCCGCCAAGTTGCTCTACGACTCCTTCGAAGAACAACTTCGCGCCAAGGCTGAGCCGACACGGTCCAAAATGGAACGAGCCCGCGATGATTTCCGCGAGAACCGCGACCCGAGCATCTGGCAGGACGTCCGCAAGGACATGGAAAAGTTTCGCCCACAGCGCGACGAGATGGAGAAGTCCTTCCTCGGCGACCTCAAGGCGATGCTTCGCGAGAACCAGGCCCAGACCTGGCCTCACTTTGAGCGCTCGATGCGGCGCGAGCAGTATTTGGGCCGCGGCATGATGAGCGGCGAGCGGCTGGATCTCTTCAAGATCTCCGAGAAGGCCGACCTTGCCGACGACACCAAGGGCTCGATCACGCCGATTCTTGATCTTTACGAGCAGGACCTCGACCGCGAACTGACCGCCCGGGCCACGTTCCAGAAAGAGAACATGTCGAAGTTCGGCGAACTCATGTTTTCCGGCGACACCAAGGCGCTGCAGGATCTCTTCGAGAAGGGCAAGGATCTTAGCGTCCGCGTCCGCGACGTGAACCGCCGCTACGCACGCCAGATCCAGGACCTTGTGCCCGAGGACAAGAAGGCGATCATCGCCGACGCGGTGAAGAAAGAGAGCTATCCTCGCGTTTTCCAGCAGACTCGGGCCACGCGGATGCTCGACGCGGCCGTCGCCTTGAAGGATCTCTCGGACGAGCAGAGGACCGGGCTCACCGCCCTCAATGAGTCCTACACGCGAGACCTCGGAGCGATCCATTCCGACATGATCACCGCCACCGATAAGCTCGAAACAACGATCACCGCTGATTCCATGATGTCCATGTTCCGCAACGGCGGCGAAGACGGCCCCACGGGCGACCTTAACCGCAAACGCGCCCAGCTCAACCGAAAAACCGAGGACGCGACCAGGAAGATTCTCACGCCCGAGCAGGCCGCGAAGCTACCCAAGGAAGAAGACAACGGCCCCGGCCGGCGCGATCGCGGCGGGGATGGCGGAGGAAACAACCGCCCGCCCCGTGGCACACCACGCGCCAACTCTGCGACCGGCGGCGGTCCGAGCTAAAATCGCTCGTCAACGTGGTTGATGAAACCCGCCTCGCTCCTCGGCGGCACCCATACCTTCAACGCCACGCTCAATTCGTCGTCTTCTTCTCCTCGACTTCCTTCACCTCTCGCGGCAACAACGTCTCCGCGCACGCCAGGTTGTACGCCGTCACCGCGACGCACGTGGAGCTCTGCATGAGATACTCGGGGATGGCGAGTTCGTATCGATCAAACTGCGTGTGCCAGCCGTGCCCGTAGTCGGCGCGGCCGACCTCGTCCCAGAAAAAACCGGGGACGCCGACGGCGTTGAACGAGGCATGGTCACTGCTGCCGCCCTTGGGCATCTTCTCGCTTGCGCGGATGTTCACGATCAGCGGCTTCTGGTCTGCTGAATCGAAGAACATGCCGTTGACCGGCGCGGTGGCGGCCGCGAGCATCGGCACCATGCTGGGGATGCACGCCAAGCCGCCCTGGTAGTTCGTTCCTCCATCGTCGACGAACACGGCCGAGATCTTCGACAAATCGTTCTTGTGCTTCTCCACGTACCCGTGCGAGCCGAGCAGGCCTTGCTCCTCGCCGGTCCAATGCACGAACCGGATCGTGCGCTTGGGCTTGGCGTTCACAACCTTGAGGATCCGCGCCGCTTCTAGAGTAACAGCCGTGCCGGTCCCGTTATCTGTACACCCTTCCGACCCCGGCCCGTCCCACGAGTCCATGTGTGCCGAGACGATCACGACCTCGTCGGGCAGCTCCGTTCCCCGGATCTCCGCGATGGTGTTGTAGACGGGCACAGGCCCGGGCGTGAACGTGTGTTGCAGGTTCATCTCGATCTCGACCGTGTCGCCGTCGTAAAGCCGCGAGTTGATCGCGTCATAATCCGACCCGCGGACGACGACGTGTACGTCGGGCGGCAGGGTCTCGACAGTCAGGTCACGCCAGCCCGCCACCGCCCCGGTCCAGATCCGCTCGCGCGGATTGTCGCGGATGGTTGTTATAAAACCGGCCACGCCGTCTTGAGCCAAACGCTCCGTGATCGCGAGATCTTCAACCTTCCCACCCTCGGCCAGCTTTGCTCTGGCGGCTTTGCGACGCTCGAAGAACGTGCTGACGCCGCTGCGGACCCCGCGTTGTCCCTGAGCTGCCGGGGGATCGAGCAGGACCCAGCTCCCCTTGGCGTGGTCTTTCACGGCCGCATAGTCCTCGTCTGTTCGCGGCTCTTTGATGATTTTTCCGCGCACCGCACCGTTCGTCCCGACGGTCCAGGCGAGCGTGCTGAGCTGAAAATCACGGAGTGTTTCGAACTCAGTTGTGATGGTGCCGTCTTCGGCTTTTTTCTCTTTGCGCAGCAGCAGCTTTCCCGTCGAGGGGCCGCGATCAAACCCGACGCCGATATCGCCCCAGGTTTCGAGACGCGGGTTATCGAGCCCCCACAGCGTGTACATCGACTTGGTCCAGTTATTGGCCTTGAGAACGTGGCTCGACCCCGTCAGTCGCGGCCCGATCTCTTTGGACAGGTGCTTGAGGTGGTCCATCACCTGGTTGCGGTGCACGCCCTCGTCCAAGATGCGGCTGATCGTTTCGGCATCGCCCATGCGTATATTCGGCGTGGGAACTTCTTTACCGTCGATGTACGCGACCCGCGAAGGGACGATGGTGCCGACCGTACCGCCCTCGCCGACACCGCCGCCAGCCCAGCACGATGCGGAAACTCCGAGTCCGGCCATTGCGACCAGAATCGACGGCAGGAATGCGGCGTAACTCGTCGCGACAAGGTTCCATGACATCACAAGGTGACGGGTGCGCTTCATTGGTTTTCCTCAGTTCGGGGATTGGTGAGTGGGCCAGTGTACCAGAGTGCCCGGATGATGGTCCGCGATGAGTACCCGCACGAACCACGAACCACGAACTCGCGACTTCATTCGGCCTCGCCGTGTCCGTTCAGTCGGCTGGCACGCAGCGAGTCTTCGCCCACTCTCGCAGTTCCGCCACCGACTCGGCCATCGTTACCGACAGCGGCGGCGAGCCCTTGATCGCCTCAAGCAAACCGGCCGTGGTGAGATCGCGCCCCGCGTCGAAGGCCGTGTGCAAGTCACTGACGACAGCCTGTTCGATCTCGGCCCCGCTGTAGCCTTCGGAAGCCGCGACCAACGCTGGGAGGTCGAACTTTGCGAGGTCACGTTTCCGCTTGGTGATGTGCACCTTGAAGATCTTCAACCGCGCCGAAGCGGACGGCAGATCTACAAAGAAGATCTCATCGAATCGACCTTTCCGCAGCAGCTCGGGGGGCAGCGCTTCGACGGTGTTGGCCGTCGCCACCACGAACACGCCGGAGCGATGCTCTTGCAGCCAGGTTAAAAATGTTCCGAACATGCGCTGCGACAGCCCGCCGTCGGTGCTCTGCGCGGCCGCGGACGCGAACGCCTTTTCGATCTCGTCGATCCACAGCACGAGCGGTGACATCGCTTCCGCCTGTCGCAACGCGTCGCGCAGACGCCGCTCCGATTCGCCGACGTAGCGGTCGTAGAGCACGCTCGGGTCGAGCCTGAGCAGCGGCCTCTTCCAGCTCGTCGCAACGGCCTTGGCGCACAGACTCTTCCCCGCGCCCTGCACGCCGAGCAACAACATCCCGCGCGGCGGCGTCAGCCCGAACGACGTTGCCTCGGGCGAGAAGGACTTGGCACGCCGCGACAACCACAGCTTCAACGCGTTCAGACCGCCGATGTCTTCGAGCGCCGTCGGCGCTTCGACAAACTCCAGCAGCCCTTCCACTTGCAGCATCCGACGTTTGGTCCTGATCACCTCGTCGAGATCGCCAATCGAAAGCTCGCGGTCGTCGGCGATCGCGTCGAGCACCACTTGCTGGACTTGCCGGGCGGTCAGCCCTCGCAGCGTCCGCATCAGCGCACCAGCCTCCTTCTTCGTGAGTTTCACTTCCAAGGGCCGTTCGCGGTTCTGCGCCCGCAGCGTCCGCCGAACAATCTCGTCGATCTTTTCGTCGTTGAGCAGCGACGGCCTCAGGAGCGTGGACATGGCCGCGACGATCGGCGGCACGCTCTCTCGATGATCGATCATCACCAAGCACCCGCCCACCACTCGAAAGTGCTCGACCAACTCTCGCCACGCCCTCAGCACGCGCGGGTCATCAAGGTGCGGCACCAGGTCGAGCGTCGTCAGCATGCACGCCGCGGCATTGCTCCGGCGTACGGAATACAGCGCGGCCGCGGGTTGCTCAGTCCCTTCCACCGGCTTGGCATCCGCGAGGTTCCCGTTGCGCAGCCCGTCGAGCACCGACCACTGCAGCAGCCCGAGCTGGGCGATCGCCGCCGCCTCGCACGCCAGATCGAATGCCACCGGCTCATCGTCCGTCACGATCCGGATGCACGCGTGACGCGCACGAACAAGGTGCTTGAATCGTGCAAGGTCAGGCATCGGCTCAGTCTACCACGTCAGAGCGGCAAGCCAAAGTCTGAGCGCCAGAAACTGTGGTATCCTTAAACTCGCGCCAGATCGCTCGATCTCGCCCGCTCGAAGGCACCATCAAGTTCCCTGACACCCGAGACCTCGCGTGAACCTCGACGCGTCACTCAAACCTGTTCACGCTCCGCCCTCGGCGGGCGAACGCCTCCTCGAGATCGACGCGCTCCGCGGACTCGCCATCCTCATCGTGCTCGCCAACCACTTCACGACCCGCTTCGGCGAGATCTACGGCTTCCCCACCGACCCGCTCTACATCATCCCGCAAGACAACGTGGGCCCGCACGCCATGTTCGTCATCAGCGGATTCGTCACCGCCGCCACCATAGGCCGCGCTCGTTCGGCGCGAGACTACATGCTCACCAGGCTTATCCGCCTTGCGCCGGTCTTCTGGGCGGGCGCGATCCTCACCTTCACCATCGTCCGCATCTTCCGGCTGCCGGGCCGCGAGGTCGGAGTCGGAGAGGCCTATCTCAACCTGACTATGCTGCCCGGCCTGTTCGGCGCCCGGGCTATCGACGGCGCATACTGGACTCTGCAGATCCAGCTCGGGTTCTTCATACTCGTCGCGCTCACCATCGCCGTCGGTGCCTCGCGTTTTCTCTGGTTGGTTGTTGGCACGATCACAACCTTTCACCTCATCGCAAAGCTAGGAATAGATAGCGGGAACGTCAGCGCCGCTGCGAATTCTTGGTACGCAACCAGCGTCAGCGTCTCTGGCCACGCCGCGTTCTTCCTGATCGGCATCATGATCGCGATCATGAAGGCGGGCTTCCGCTGGTGGCACCTGGCGCTCGTCGTTCTTGCTTCGGCCGACATGTTCATCCCGCGTGACAACCAGGCCCGGCTCGTCATTGCTATCACGGCCGCGGTCATGTTTATCGGTGCCAATTTTCGTTTCCGGGGACTCGCTGGCAAGCTCCTGGTTGGGCCTCTTGCACTCGTCGGTACGTTTTCGTACGCGCTGTACGTCGTCAACCAGAACATCGGTTACGTGATCATGCGGGCGGCGTACGCCCACGGCCTTCACACCTACACCGGGATTGTGCTCGCCACGATTGCTTCGTTCGCTCTGGCGATTGCGCTAACCTACGGAGTGGAACGACCCATCAGCGCGTTTTTTCGCCGCAAACGCAAGAAACGGCAAGCTCTCGCAGCATCCTCCGCCTCTGGCCCGGCCTTGTAGGCCAGCTTCTTTACGTTCCGTCAGATTACATCTCCTCCAAGCCTTGATCTTCCGGTTCCGGTTTCCAAGCCATATTCAAGCCCGCCCGAGCCGACCAGGGGACGAGCGTGGTCCGCGTCGCGTTCGCCGCGAAGCACAGACTCACCATCGACCGCCTCACCGCGCTGGG
>ENA-ORBV01001818-ORBV01001818.1-microbial-mat-metagenome-genome-assembly--contig:-NODE-1818-length-46559-cov-19.000452_pt1 | contig 46559 bp, 44 predicted proteins | sample MGYA00237777_ERZ505514 | MGnify/ENA primary metagenome ERZ505514 (study PRJEB26160, sample SAMN06269048) | microbial mat metagenome | isolation source: Oligotrophic lake microbial mat | place... | reverse complement strand
GCTCACGCGGAACGACAGCAAATTTGCCCGTTTTGAGGAGATCGTCCGGCAGTACCTCACGTCGTATGCGGGCGAGAAGATGGTTGTGTTTTCCTATTTTCGCGCAACGCTCGACTACCTCGCCGAGCGCCTGACCGCAGCGGGCGTCGACGCCATCATCCTGTCGGGTCGCGCGGGGATCGACAAGACGGCCGTTCTGGAACGATTCAGGGATCCCGCTGGCCCCCGCGTGTTGCTGTCGTCCGAGGTTGGAAGCGAGGGCATTGACCTTCAGTTTTGTAGGGTGATGGTGAACTATGACCTTCCCTGGAATCCGATGCGGGTCGAGCAGCGTATCGGTAGGCTCGATCGTCTGGGGCAGGAAGCCAAGAAGATCACGATCTGGAACCTGTTCTACAAAGGCACGATCGACGATCGCATCTATCAGCGGCTCTATAGCCGACTCAAGATATTCGAGCATGCGCTCGGTGGGCTGGAAGAAATCCTCGGCAAAGAAGTCCAGAAGCTCACGCTGGGACTGTTGACAGGAAAACTCACACCGGCGCAGGAGGAAGAGGCGATCGAGCGAGCAGCCCAAGTGCTGGAAAACGTACGTCAACAGGAGGAGGTTCTCGAGGAAAATGCTGCACATCTTGTCGCCTACGGCGACTACATATTGAATCAGGTCAAGGCTGCGCGAGAGATGAAGCGGCTTATCAGCGGCAGTGATATTGAAAAATATGTCGTCGACTACGTCCCGCAACAGTTCCCCGGTTCGCGCTTTACGATGGTTGACGCGACCACTAGAGTGTATGAGGTTGAGCTTTCGATTGAGGCGAAGGCGGAGCTCGGGCAGTTCGTGGATCGCAATCGGATGCAACGATTTACCGCACTCCACCGGCCCGCGAGCGGACCGCAACGTTGTCGTTTCGAAAATCGAGTCGCGACGCCCGGTGCGAGACGTGTTGAGCTGCTGGGCCAACTGCACCCGCTGGTCCGATTCGTAGGGGTTCATCTTCGTGCGCGTATTGAGCGTGGTGAGCGGCCATTTTGGCCGGCCGTATCGGCCCGAATCCGGTGCGACGATGTTGGCGTGGATTTGGCCCCCGGTCAGTATGTATTCGCGGTATTTCATTGGTCAATCCAGGCGCTCCAGACTAAAGAGCACCTGCATTATGCTGCGGGGCATTTGGGTGGCGCGGGTGCCGCGCTATCAGACGATGATGCGGAGCGACTAGTTGTGGCAGCGATATCCAACGGTGAAGAATGGGTTGAGGCCAAGGCGGGGTTGGGGATTGATCTGGACAACTCGGCTGAATCGGCTGTCGAGCTCTATGCAGATTGCAACGAACGTTATGACGAATATGTAAAGCGATCAATTGACGAAAATGCCGATCGCGTAGACCTTCAGTTGGCCGCACTGGGCCGGCATTTGGATAACCAAGTCAAGAAACTCGAAGATATTCAACAACGTCTGTTGTTTTCGGGACGTCGCAGCCTCGCCCGGGCCACGCAGGGCAGGATTGCAAGATTGCGTGAGCGTGTCGATATCCGACGGGCACGTATCGAGGTCGGGCGCGAGGTTCGCGCGCGTAGCGACCTGATTTGTGTCGGTATTCTTGAAGTGGTCTGAACCCTGATGCTGGAGGCGACGTGGCAGACTGGAAAGCGGCTCTCAAAAATTTGAAGAAACAGCCGGGCGAATCGCCTGCACCGGCGAATCCGGGGATCGCTGACCTGGGCGCGGCGGTTCAGGCATCTCGAGAGCCGCCATCGGCGCCGCCAGCGCGGTATCTTTGCCTCGGTCTCGATTTTGGCACATCCTCGACCAAGGCCGTCATTCGAGTGTTGCCGTCAGGCCCGGCTTTTGCAATTGCGTTCTGTGGTGGGAATGGTGGAACAAACACATATCTGGCTCCCACGCGCCTTTGGATAGGCAATGACGGCGGCGCGTGCTTGGAAGCGGCCACCGTGGGTGGGTGGGTCGAAGAAATGAAAGTCCGGCTGATGCAAGGCCCTTGGGCTCGCGAGGCGGCGGTTACCGGCATGGACATCAAAGCGCGACCTGCCGATCTTGCGGCGGCATATCTCGGCTTGTTGATTCGGCGCATTCTTGAGTGGAGCAAAACCAATGTGCTCCCGTCGCTGGGTGGCGCCCGCATTGTGTGGTCCTTGAATATGGGTATCCCGGCTCGAGACTTTGATGCGAAGGAGATTTACGAGGCCTTTCTTGCCGTCGCGCGCGCTGGTTGGCATCTTGCAAACACTGATGCTGCGATTGACTTGGGTGGTGCTGCGAAAGCAGTGGACGCCGCGCGAGACTACACCCTTCGGCCCAGCGGCATCGAGATGGACATGATCGGTGTGGTCCCGGAGGTCGCTGCTGGTGTGGCTAGCTACGCGCGCTCCCAACTTAGAAGGGAAGGCGCGCATTTGTTTGTCGACGTCGGTGCAACAACGTTCGATTCGAGCATATTTCTACTGCAGCAATCGGGCGACGGTGAATTGAAATATGTGTTTCTTTCAGCGGATGTCGATAGCGAACTCGGAGCGCTGCGGCTACATCGGCACCGCGCGCGCGAAATCGGACGATTAGCATTGGCCCAATTCGCGGCGGCGGAACCGCTCAAGCCAATACCGACCACTGCGCAAGAATGTATTCCACCGAAGGGGGCTGTAGAAAACGTTGATGCAGAGTTTGCCGAGAGATGCACCATTAAGTTGGGGGCAGTGATTGCCAGAGCAAAGAACAAAGCGCCACCGGAACTTTCCGTTCCGGAGCATGGGCCGCCCGGCAGCATGCAGGTGATCCTGAGCGGTGGTGGGGTTCACTTGCCGCTATACAGGAATGTCATTGAAGAATCGGGCAGGCGTGCGGCACCAGGCGGGCGTCAAGGATTCAGAGTAAAGCCGTTCCAAACCATGCAAGTGCCCAGTCCACAGGACCTACGAGGGCCAGTGATGACACCGGCTGACTGGCAGAGATTGGAGGTTGCTTACGGGCTAAGCTTTCAAATCGACGATATAGGTGACTTCGTGCCGCCTTCGGCGCTTTCGAACCCGCCGCCGCTGCCGCGTCGGGACCCGGGTAGTGAGTTCATTACCAATGACCAGATGTAGGCGCCCTTCGTCAATGAATCTCCTGTCATTTGTACGCGTGTGGCTTGGGCCATGTGGCTGGCACCAGCATCGGAATCTATTGGCGGAGGAGCATAGCGAGGATGGGACGAATGTTGGAGGCGCGAAACATGGGTAGCGGCGCATCCGAAGGGGCAGAGCTTAAGTGGCCTGATATATGGAAATTGTTCGAGCCCGACGAGCAGCATCAGGCGTGCCTCGGCTTTGTCGAGGCGCTCAAGGAGGACTGGGCAGGCGCGACGACTCAACGGTTGCTGCAGCGTTTAGCCAAAGGGACGGGAACCCGGCTTGTATCCATCGAGATCATGGTGCGCACAAAGCCGGATAAGGCAGCCACATTGATTCGAACGCGGGCGCTGGCACTCCTCGACGACAGTGCCTGGGTCAAGCTCTTCGGAACGCACTATCTCAAAACGAAGCCTGCACTGCTGCGCGCGTTTCTGGCGTCGCTTGGGATTGAGCATGACGATGCTGGTGTCGTAGCGTCCGACTTTGGCCCCCCGAGTCCGGAAGTTGTCTCGATCGCGGTTGAGAGCCTATTGCGCACGTATACCGTTCATGAAGTTGCGCGGTACCTGGCTGTGCTGGTCAATCACGCGGATGGCTGGGCTTTCCTGACTGCGGAGCGTGATCGTGTGCTGCAAATGTTCGGGGAAGAGAGGCGGGACGATGAAAAATCCGCCGTCAGCCAAGGCGAGGCGACGTCAGCGTCCTCGATGGAATTTGGCACCCTCGATCGAGTGATAACTGAACAGATCGTCAGAACGGCGATGGAAATAGATGGGTGCCTTGACGCTCATCAGCTGGACGACCTCGTGGATTCGGCGATTCATTTGAACGCGACATGGTATCGCGCCTATTTTCATCTGGGGTTCATGGATGTACTGATAGCAGGCCGGGAGATGAGGTTCGATCATGCCGGAGATAATCAGTTGCGTCGCAATTGGTATCTTGCGGGCGTGATCGCGGCGCTCGTTCGAAGCAACGAGTTGGGCCGGCTGAGCAGTGTTCTGGAGAAACGAACGAGCGATTTGCAAATCGCGTTAGGTGATGCAGGTGGGCCTGGTGCCAGTATTGTCCGAACGGCGTTTCGTTCTATCGTGGATGCTGGCCGAATTTCCGACGTTCTCACAAGTATCCGTGGGCAATTGGGATTCTTGGGCATGCAGTTCGCGTCCGAGGTGCTTTCCATGGCAACCGCATTCATTCGACAAGCGCAGTATGAACGGGCAAAAGTTTTGGTCGATGAGCTGGGACGTCACAAATTGCCGGATGATGGCGATGCTGAGGTGACCGCTTTTCGTCTCGAATTGTCGCGGCGGCGGGCGCAATGCCTTCAGGCTGCCGGCGACTTCGAGGGTGCGGAACGCGAATATCGCGATCTCCTCAAGGCTGGCGAGGATAACAACTCTCCGGATTTGCTTGCCGATCTCGGACTGGTTAAGGGGCGATTCCGTAGCATTGCGGAAGTGCGGCTTCCGGAAGGACCGGAAGCGCGGGTTCAGATGCGTGAGTCGCTCGCCAAAGGCGAGGTGTATTTCAAGCGCGCTGCGGATCGTTTCGGAATTGGTTCACCCAAGGCGGCGTACCCGCTTGCCGCCCTCGAATACCTTCGATGGACATTTTCCGATCAAAGGGAGCGTGAACGGCGCCGGCAAGATGCCGCGGCGCTCGCGAGCAATGCGGTAACGGCAATTCTTGCGTCGGAATCCGGAGCCGTCTATCGCGGCTACGGTGCGCTCGGCCAATCGCAGTTCATGTTGGCCGTTATGCGAATGAACAGCTATGAAGATGTCCAGGGACGAGAGGCGCTGGCGGCCTGGCAGACAATCACCGGGGACGCTGGTCGGTTTCCGGCCGAGGACTTAAGGCTTTTGTTGCAAGGGGCCGATATGTTTGGCCCGGACATCGCCGATCCGATCGCTGAATCGATTTGGGAGTTTCGGAAGGGCGATTCTGCCGAAATCCTGAAAGATGGGCCGTGGATGACGCATTCCACGCGACTTCGTGCGGAGCTGAAGTCCATGGCCCAAAGCGAGTCAACTCCGCGGGCGGAACGAATCCGGCTGTGGATCTCGTTGATTCCCCTGATAGTTCAGGGAGACGATATCCGCGGTGCGGAAGATGGGCTAGGAGAACTGGAGAGGCTTGCCGAAACGGTTGCCGATATCCAACGCGTGCTCGACTTTCTTCGCGCGCGTCCGAACTATGACCCCGCGTGGAGTGAGGTCGAAGCGGGAATGGCACGGGTTTACCTGCTTCGCAGATTGGGGCTCGATGCCGATTGTGCGCAGGAGCTTCGTCGCATGTTCTATCTTGTACGCGACATCCATACAGGCGAGGCGCAACAAATTCTTGAAATTTTCGAGGAATGGCGTCTTGACCGTTCAATCTGCGAGGAGCTGCAGCGTGGATTACCGAAAAGCAAGGAAGAGGAGTTGCCCGGCGTGGAGGAGCGGCTTAGGCGCGGTGAGGCTGTTCGTCTGATATTCATCGGAGGCAACGAAACGCAGGCGCAATATGACGATGCCGTGCGGTCGCAGATTTCAAACGAATGGCCACAGGTGACTGTTCAGTTCGAACATTCAGCGTGGTCATCGAATTGGGGGCGAGACTTGTCGCGTTTGGTCGAGTTGGCCAATGAAGCTGACGCGGTCGTCCTTATGACGATGATGCGAACAACGCTCGGCAGACGAATTCGCGCGGCACTCAGGAAGCCGTGGCTGTCGTGTGCCGCTACTGGGAAAGGTGGCATGTTCATGAGCTTGCAGCGGGCAGCGAGATTGGTGGTTAGCATTCGAGCGGGCAAAACAGCATGAGCTTGAAATTCCGTGGGTATGGATAGGGTTGGAAAGCAGGTTGTGAAGGAACGCCGCGCTCGCATGACAACCACGTTTGGCTACTACGTTGACGAATGAGTTTGGCGCTTGTGACGGCAAAGCGTAAGGGGACGGCAATTGCAAAAGCGCAACGACGAAATCCTCTACTCGGCATCCGACATCGTCAATTTCCTCGAATGCGAGCACCTGACGACGCTTGACCGCATCAACCTCGTAACGCCGCTACCGGCGGCGGCGGACGACGAAGAGGCGGCGCTGATCCAGGCCAAGGGCGTCGCACATGAGATGCGTTATGTCGAGACGCTCAAGGGCCGCCATGCGACTTTCGTTGACATCTCGGTCGAGCGCGAAGAACTCGACGAGAAAGTCGCTCGCACCGAGGCCGCCATGCGAGGCGGGGTCGAGATCATTTACCAGGCGGCCTTGCGCGATGGCGCGCTGGTGGGGCACGCCGACTTTCTGCGCCGGGTGCCGCGGCCCTCGAAGCTGGGGGAATGGAGCTACGAAGTGCTGGATACCAAACTGGCGCGTTCGGCGAAGGCCAAGTTCGTGGTCCAGCTGGTCTTCTACTCGGCACTGGTCGCCAGGGTGCAGGGTGTCATGCCGCTGCAGATGCATGTGGTGCTGGGCGACCAGAGCGAAGTGAACTACCGCTGCGCCGACTTTTCACGCTATCTCGGCTTTGTCACTCGCCAGTTCCTCGAGCGGGTTGCCGGCAATCCGCCGCAAACGTATCCGGACCCGTGCGAGCGTTGCGACCTGTGTCGCTGGCGTGATCTGTGCGAGGCCAGGCGCCTCGCGGATGACCACCTGTGCCAGGTTGCCAACATCACCAAAGTGCAGACGCGCAAGCTGCAGCAGGCCGGCGTGACGACTCTCGCGGCATTGGCGGGCCTTCCGGAAGGGCGAAAGATTCCCAAGCTGGCGGCGGAGACGCTCTTCAAGTTGCGCAGTCAGGCTGCCCTGCAGCGGCGTGGCGCCGCAGCAGGAAAACCTCTGCTCGAATTGCTGCCGCCGGATGCAGAAGGGCTGCGCGGGTTCGCGCGGCTGCCGGCGCCGGATACCGACGACCTGTTTTTCGACATGGAAGGCGACCCGTTCGAGGAGGGCGGGCTCGAATACTTGTTCGGGCTGTATTTCATGCAAGGCGGCAAGCCGGTATTCAAGCCGTTCTGGGCCCACAGCCGCGCAGAGGAGCGGCGCACGTTCGAGGCGTTCATGGATTTCGTCACCGGCCGGCTCAAGCAGCATCCGGGTGCGCATGTGTACCACTATGCCCACTACGAGCAAACGGCGTTGAAGAAGCTGATGTCGCTGCACGGCACGCGCGAGGCCGAGGTCGACAACCTGCTGCGCGCCGGCAAGATGATCGATCTTTACAAGGTGGTGAGCGAGGCCATGCGCGTTTCCGAACCGCGCTATTCGCTCAAAAACATCGAGCATTTCTATCTCGCAAAGCGGGACGGGGTGGTGCGAAGCGCCGGCGCGAGCATCGTCCATTACGAGCGCTGGAAGGAAACGGGCGACCCGGTTCTTCTGGACGACATTGCGCGCTACAACCGCGAGGATGTGCGCTCGACGTTCGAGATGCGTGATTGGCTTCTGACCTGCTGTCCGCAGGGCTTGGCGTGGGCCAAGCAGCAAGCCGTCGCCGGGGCAGCGGCGCCCGCGGTCGGCGAGCTGACCGACGCCGAAAAGCGTCTCATCCCGTACCGCGAAAGCCTCATCGACCCGTTGCCGGCAGACCGCACGAATTGGGGGCCGCGCGCGCATCTGCGCGAATTGACCTTCCAACTGCTCGACTTTCACCGAAGGTCCGCGAAGCCGTCGTGGTGGGCGATGTACGCGCGGATGGAAATGGACGATGACGAACTGCACGAGGACTTCGACTGCCTGGGTGGCCTGGTTCTGGACGCCCATCATCCACCGGAGAAAGTCAAAAGATCGGTGCGCTATACCTACACGTTTCCCGAGCAGGAGACCAAGCTCAAGGACGGCGACCCCGCCACCGTGGTGCAAACCGGCGCGTCGGTCCGCGAGCTGACGATCGACCACGATAGGCGCAAGGTCTGTTTCCTTCTGGGTGACAAAAACGAGCCCTTGCCCACGCGCATCAGCTTGGGGCCGGGCAAGCCGATCTCGACGGAAAAGCTCACCGACGCGGCGTTCCGCTTCGCCGACAGCGTGGTTGCCGAAGACAAAGCCTATCCGGCGATCGAGGATTTGCTCGGCCATGCGCGCCCACGCCTGCGCCGGCACCGCGCCGGCGACGTCATCGTGGCGGATGGCCCTGATCCGTTGCCGCGCATCATCGACGCAATTGCGCGGCTGGACAGAAGTTGCGTCTTCGTGCAGGGACCTCCCGGCGCCGGCAAGACCTACACCGGGGCGCGCGTTATAGTCGCGTTGCTGCGCCTTGGCAAGCGCATCGGCGTGTCGTCCAACAGTCACAAGGTGATTCACAACCTTCTAGAGGAGGTTGAGCGCGTATCCAGAGACGAGGGCTTCGTTTTCCGTGGCGTCAAGAAAAGCACAGCGGGCAGCGCGGACACGGAGTTCGACGGCGATTGCATCGCGAGCATGGCCAAAGGTGATGAGGTGGCGATGGCACTTGGCGGCGGGGCAAGCCTGGTGGCGGGCACCGCATGGCTGTTCGCAGACCCAGCGTTCGACCGCCAGCTGGATTACGTATTCGTCGACGAAGCGGGGCAGGTGTCGCTGGCCAATCTGGTGGCCATTGGCACAAGCGCGAAAAACATCGTCCTGCTGGGCGACCAGATGCAGTTGAGCCAGCCGATCCAGGGCGTGCATCCGGGGCGCTCGGGCGAGTCTTCGCTCGAATACCTGCTGGATGGCGCGGCGACGATCGCGCCGGACGCCGGCATATTCCTGGGCACGACATGGCGCATGCATCCGGACGTCTGCCGCTTCATCTCGGAGGCGGTCTACGACGGCCGCCTGCAACCCGAGCCGCGCAACGCAACGCAGACCCTGCTGCTGGGCGCCGACGCACATCCGGCGCTCAAGCCGACCGGCGTCGAGTTCCTGCCGGCCGATCACGACGGCTGCGCCCAGAGCAGCGAGGAAGAGGCGGCCGTGGTCAGCGACCTGGTAGAAAGCCTGCTGCGTCAACGCTACCGAGACAAATTCGGCAAGACCCACGCGCTCGATCTTGACAATATCCTGGTGGTCGCGCCCTACAACCTGCAGGTGAAGCTGCTCAAGAAAACGCTTCCTGCTGGTGCGCGAGTCGGCACCGTCGACAAGTTCCAGGGGCAGGAGGCGGAAGTGGTCCTCATCTCGATGTCCACTTCCAGTGGTGAATACCTGCCGCGCAACATCGAGTTCCTGTTCAGCAAGAACCGGCTCAACGTCGCGATTTCAAGGGCGAAGTGCCTGGCGATTTTCATCGCCAATCCGGCGCTCATGTCGATCCGCTGCGCGACGCCGGAGCAGATGGCGTTGGTGAATTTGATGTGTTGGGTGCGGGAAGCTAACTAACGCGTTTCACGTTTTCTTGCCATATGCAAGCCAAATCACTGTATCTAATTCTGCGAGAGTTTTCGCAGGGTGGTCGGGGTTTTGAATCAGCGCTTGTCGCATTGTATTGGCAATGTCGATATAGCGCGCACCCTCGCTCGCACCACGTACCGCCCTATACTTAACCGTCTTTAGATACATTCTCGTGAGTGCCGAGTTTACCCCGCATTTTAAGGTCACGAAGACAATCGAAATAGCTCGTATCTCTCAGCATTCTGGCGCTCGACGATGAATTTCGCCAGGATACTGGTTTTGGAGCAATGCAAGAGAAATGCGGGGAGGCATTGGCGCATCGCGGTGGCAACAACCAGTTCGGACGGTGGAATGCCGGGACGAATGGTGCGAAGCCAGGAGCCAAACGAGCTCCACACAAGCGCAGGAAAGACCACCGACAGGTAGTGAAGCAAGCCCTGACAGATGACACCGGCTTGAATGAATACGTGATACGCATGGGTCTTGCGTTTGATGGCGTCGCGGTAGCCCTGTGACTCACGATGCAGATATTGGTTACCATTTCGGCGGCGAAGCGGCTTCATGTCCTGCATCCAGAAATGGTACGCGAAAGAGCCGATCAGACGCACCGCTTCCTTAAAGCTGTGCTCGATCTTGAAGCGCAAGCCATACAGGCCAATGATCTCAATAGCGCTCAAGGAGATGTCCGTGCACATCAACAGGCACGAGCATCGCGTGGGGTGCGTGACCGCTACGAAGCGCACCAGTCGCCCCAGCGGACGCCACAGCAAATCGCAGGTCCGATACTCGATGGTGACATCGTGCTCCCCATACACGGGACTCGGCGCCGACTGTTTGAGCTTGGGGTCGCTCAGCAATGACTTGAGCTTGACCTTGGCGCCGTGCGCCGTGGCGCCGGCGATGAGCGAGTGACGCAGAGTGAGCTGGAGCGGGTTTTGCGCGACGCCGCGCAAGAGCGCTACGACGCTGCGGCACTGGCGGATATTCCGATTGAAAGCTGCTTCGACGAAGCAACGGTCAAGTGGTATCAGACGCAGTTTGTACGGCGCAATCCTGAGCATGCCGAGATCACCGATTCGATCGAATTTTTGCTGAACTGGAATTTTGTCGTTGAGCAGGGTGGCAAAACTCTGCCCACGCGCGCAGGTGTGTTGTTGTTTGGCATTGGCCGTTATGTGCGGCAAGTGTTGCCGCGCCCCGTGCTGGACTACCAGCGCATCGATGCCCGCTTCGATCAATGGTCGGCTGAGCAGCGCTGGCACGATCGTTTTGTGTTTGAAGAGAACATTTTTCAGACTTGGCAGGGTTTGGTGTCGCGCTATATGCGTGTGGCCGAGCATCCGTTTTCCTTGGACCCAGCCACCTTGTGTCGCAACGATGATCCACCGGATTACGTGGCTTTTCGGGAAGCTGCCATCAACTTGCTAATTCACCAGGATTACGGCGACCACGGACGCAAAGCGTCGATCAAGCTGTTCGCTGAACGCACGGTGTTCTGGAACCCCGGCGATGCCTTTGCGACCGAAGCCGAGCTGCTTGACCCGACCGAGAAGGAAGTGCGCAACCCGGCCATCGTGAAGGCTTTTCGCCGCATTGGCTTGTCGGATCAGGCCGGCACAGGGATTCGTGCCATCTTTCGCAACTGGCATGAATTGGGGCGCACGCCACCGCAACTCAAGAACGACAAGGCCCGCAAAGAGTTCGAGTTGGTATTGCTTAACAAGCCTTTGGTAACGCACGCGATGGAGCGTTTCCGTCAAAGCCTCGGCACCCACCTGTCGCCAGAACAAGCCGATGTGTTGGCGTTGGCTTTGGAGCAAGACGAAGGCGCACGGATCAGCCTGACCGATATTCGTGGTCTTGGCATTGCGACCACGTTGCAGGCCAAGCAAGTCGCCCAACATTTGGTGCGCCAGCAATTGCTCGATGCCGTCAGCGATACGCAATTTCAGGTGCGGGAAGCCTTGCGGCTGCGCTTTGTGCAGATGACTGCACAAGTCGGGACTGAGTCAATGAACAAGTTGGGCCCAAGTGGGGGCCAAGTCGGGCCCAAGATGGGACTGAGTGCTGAGCAATGGTCGTGAACTGGCTGCTAGAAGCAGACCGCTCCAGCTTCGCGTGTGCGAACGGTCAGTACCGGTTGCTCGATGGGAACCCGGACGTCACGTGGCATGCCGCGAACTGCGATGCATACCTGAGCGGCCTGGTCGGGCTTTGGAAGGGTTCATAGCCGAATCGCCGCCACTGCTTCGCGCGTGGTTCGCGCCTCGCACGCAACGACTGGGCTCAGCTGTTTAAACAACACGGGCAGCAGGCATACGGCAGGTTTCCGAGCAAATTGGTTTCCATGATGCCGCAGGGCATTGGCCCACGGGATTGATGCGCTAAGTACGGGTGAATGGCTGATGCGATCTTCTGTTTTGTCGCGAAATCTAAGGCAGTGCCCTGATCCTCCAACAAGTTATTTCAAGACTTGCGTGGGCCGCCATTGAGGCGCACGTTGAGTCAGGCGGATAGCGCTGCCGCCCCTCCTTCAAGCCGTTAGCGTGGCGCTGATCCGCTCGACGCGTCCGCGTTCGTGTTCTGCTGCGCAACGGGTTCGATGGTCTTGAACATGCCCATCATCACCTGCACGAACCCCGGATACTCGTAGGCTGCCCCGGTGTTGTGGTCGATGATCGCGCCGATGCCGCCGCCGAACAGGATGTTGCCGAACATCGAGCCCTTGGTCGCCGAGACCACGGAAACCCGGCCGTTCTCGTGCCCAGTCTTCTGGCAGGTTACGTTGAGATTGTCGTTTGATCGTGTGATCGTGGTTGAACCGGGCGTGTTGATGAACCACTTGCCTTTGTTGTTGGACATCTCGCAAGTCGCGCCGGCGAGCTCCTTGGCATCCCGATCCATGGTCTGAATGGTGAAATTTTGCATAGTCGTGCCGGTGATGGAGGCGCATCCGCCGAAAAGTGCGGTGGCGACGAGGAGGAGCGTGATAGCCGATTTATGCATTGAAGTTCCTTCCGGGGCGGTATTGCAGGTTGGATGAGGCGCCCCATCGCAACAAAACGGCATTTTCGATAGGCGCCGGACCAGTGTCAGCCGGCGCAGGCGCGCCAGATGAGCCAGTGCGCTGAAGCTGTCGGGCTTGGCTGGTAGGATGCCAGCCGATTCCACGCACTCCTGTCTGTCCCACGCGAGTCGTTTCGCCTCTCTGGAAATCTCGATTGCCTTTTCTCCCCGAAACCCGCCTGATCGTCGATCAGGTTGAACAAATCACCGAGCGGCCGATCCGCTTTGCCGAAGATGCGGCGCTGCCGGTCATGGCCAACCTGCGGATTGCGCGAAATGGCGCTGCCGAACACGTGATGGCCATCCGTCCGGGCGGCGAATCGTTGGACTACGTGGTGGCGTACCAGTGCGGATTCGTGCTGCGGCTCTACCAGACCCCGCCCGATCGACGGGTCGACTTCGCAGGCAGCCCCAGCGAGGCTGCCGACCGGATGGCGCCACTGCTCCAGGCCTTGGTCCCGCCGGGCGACGCCGCTCCAGGACTGCGCGCGGTCGCGCAGCAGGTGTCTCACTGGCTACTCTTGACCTTGCGGTCTTTGCCGGTGGGGTTGCGCATCGAGCAATGGCTCTGGGACAAGTACCCCGCGTTGAGGGCACAGCAGGCGGCGGCGCTTGAGCGTCAGCAGGAAGAGAACGCGGTACACATCGGCTGGCGGTCCGGAAAGCTGCGTTTCCCGCCGCAATTCCTCGCGCTTGAGGCGGTGCATGCGTTGTTTGCCGATCGGCTGCTGGGCACGGCTTACTTCGCCACGCCCTTCGAAGCCGTCGGGCTGATCGAGGATGGCCGGCGGCTGTTTTGCTTGTTGGACAGCACGCCGCCGGAGCCCGGTGCCGATCGCGGGTTGGTGGAATCCTGGGGCGAAGCGCTGGGCATTCGGGACTGGTTTCACTGGTTGGCGTTTCGCGCCTGACTCTCGGATTGCATGACTTGCGCCGCTAGAATGGCGCCATGGCAACCGATCGCCCGCTCACATTCGAAATCCCGATTGCCGACTTCGACCTTGGCTTGTTGCCGGCGACGGCGCGGACCATCGGCTCGCACGCATTCGAGGAGGCGGTGCTGACGTATTTCATGCGCCAGTACGCGGGCAAAGGGATCAATGCGGGCGTCGCTATGGACAACCGCGTCATTCGCGTCACGCTGTTTCCCGAGCACCCCCGAAGCCTGCTGGACCACGCCGTCGCGTTGATGCGCGAGGGCAAGCTGGACGAAGGGGCCGAGATTCTTGCGTGGATGCGTGAGAACGCTGAGCCGGGTGTCGGCGTGCTCTACAACCTGGGCATCGCGCATTCCGAGCGCGGACGGTTCCACGCGGCTATCGAGGCACTGAAGGCGTGTAGCGCCATCGATGCGAACTACGTGGACGCATGGACCGGGCTGGGTGTGGCATACCAGCGCCTGAGCCAGTCGAGCCACGCCGAACAGGCGCTGCGCTGCGCCGCGCCATCGAGCTCGACCCGGGCAATGGATTTGCGCATCGCAATCTTGGTGCGGTGCTATTGGCAAGCAAGCGACCAGCCGACGCCGTGGCGCATCTTCGGCAGGCCGTGCACCAGCTTCCAAACGATCCCGGCGCGTTGTATGGCCTCACGCAGGCGCTGCATGAGGGCGGCGATGCCGGGCACGAGAAGGAGCGCGGCGACTTGCTGCGAGGGATCATCGAGCGTTTTCCCGACCACCCCGTGGCGGAGATGGCGCGTGCGGACCAGACGCGCCTGGCGCACGACGTGCTGCGCTCGCGCACCCCAGGCTTGCGCATGGACGTGGTGACATATATCGTGGATGCGTTGCAGCGCTTCTCCACCATGAGCAAGCAAGACGTGGGTCAGATGACGCTGGAGATCGCGACGCTGGGGCAATCCGGCATGCTTTCTCACCATCAGTCTCGGTGAGCCGTAGCATGACAGGGTGTACAAGCTGATCGCGGGCGTGATGGTGGTTCCGGGAGGGGCGGTGGAAGATGTCGACTAGCGGATTGGCGGTGCTGACCATCGGTCATTCGAATCACGACATCGCCCGGTTCGTTGAACTCCTGCGCATGAACGGGGTGACGGCTCTCGCCGACGTCCGGTCCGCTCCTTCAAGCCGTTTCCACCCGCAATTCAACAAGAAGTCATTAGCCGAGTCTCTCAAGGCCACGGGTATCGCGTATGTGTTCCTCGGCAAGGAACTGGGTGCCCGATCGTCCGATCCGACGGTCTATGTTCGCGGCCGGGTGGAGTACGAGAAGCTGGCGCAAACGACACTGTTTCGGGCCGGCATTGCCAGATTAGAAGAAGGTGCGGCGAACCACCGCATCGCACTCATGTGCGCCGAGAAGGATCCGCTCGATTGCCATCGCACGCTTCTGGTTGGCCGCGCTCTGGAGCTCGCTGGCGTTGCCGTTTTGCACATCCTGGCCGACGGAACGCTGGAGCCCAACCATGCCGCCATGCGGCGCCTGCTGGCGGCCGAGCCTACTGCCGGTGGCGACATGTTCGACAGCGAGGAGCGTCTGATTGAACTCGCCGTCGCGAAACGCGCCAGAGAGGTGGCGTATCAGGACGAGAGCATCGCGACCGAAGACCTCGAGGAGGCTTCGTGAAGGTTTACACCATCGGTTTCACGCAAAAATCGGCGCAGCGGTTCTTCGGGGTGCTGCGTGAGTCGGGAGCCAAGCGCGTCGTCGACGTGCGCCTGAACAATGTTTCGCAACTGGCGGGTTTTGCGAAGAAGAACGACTTGACGTACTTTCTCAAGGAGATTTGCGGTCTCGAGTACGTGCATTTGCCGGACCTTGCTCCCACGCAGGATATGCTCGACGAGTACAAGAAGAACAAGGGCGACTGGAGCGTCTACGAAAGGCGTTTTCTCGATCTGATGGAAAAGCGGCGCATTGAAAGCAGCATTCCCAAGGATGTCGTCGACGCCGGCTGCCTGTTGTGTAGCGAGCATTCCCCGCACTACTGTCACCGCCGCCTCGTCGCGGAGTATCTCGGACAGCGTTGGGGACCCATGGAGGTGCAGCACCTCGTTTGAGCTGGCAGCCGAAGTCTCGATCTTGATCAGGAATACGCCGTGAACTGGTTGCCCTCGCGCGTCAGCAGCTGCATCAACTTCGGGTGAAGGAAAAGCTTTTCCCGGCCCACGGCGATTTCGTTCAGCACGCCCGCCGCAGCCAACTGCTTCAGGTGGCGCGAAGCGGTTTGTCGGCCGCCGAAGCCTTGGTCCGTCAGGTTGTGGATTCGGCAGTACGGCAGTTCGAATATGAGATCGACCAGTTCGTGGCTATACACTTTTGGCGCGGTGTTTTTCAAATGCAGCGTCGTCGCTTCGCGCAACGCGCGCATTGCCGCGATCTTGGCGATGGTCCAGCGTGCGGTTTCCCCCACACCCGCGAGCACGAATTCAACCCGCGGCTCAAAGGCCCGTCAGCGCAACGAGTGCGTGTGGCGATCCCGCTATCGGGACGGCGTGATTGGCTGCGGAACGCCCAACGCCGACATCCCGTAACCGAGGATTGTCATCGCATTTCCAAGGTCGGTGTGCAGAAAATCGGTACCCTGGAAAAACAGCGGCAGATCGAGCTGCTTCGCCAGCGAGTAGGTGAAGAGGTCACCGATGTTGAGCCGGGCCTTGTCGTGAAACTTGTGGTGATAGGCCGCGCCACCCTGCCGAAAGTGCGGCAGGGATGCAGCGCTGAAATCCACCAGTTCGACATCGAGCGCCTCGATCAACTCATCGATCTTTTGCGCGCCGCCAGTGCCCTTGGCGTGGTGCACCGCCAGCCAGGTTTCGGCGCGTGTTGCCGCGCCGATGCAGAGCCGGTCGGTGCGCGAAAAGCCGTCCAGAAAACACCTTGCCGCGGGTTCCGCCAGGGCGATGCATAGCAACGCCGAAGAGTCGATGATCGCGCTTTCCAGCCGCGCGCTCACTTGGGCATGCCCGTCTCATCGTAGAGCGCGTCATCCATCGAGCGCGTGTCCCGCACAGGCATGGCTTGCAGGTCTTTCAGTATCCGCGCGATGGCTTGCGTGTCCCTCGTTGGCCGCCTGGCAGCCTCGCGCAGGGCGCGCGCCTCTTCGAGCAGGCGAATGGCTTCCTTGTTCATGGAGCGCGCGTTGCGTGCCGCTTCGGCGGCCAGCCACTGCTTTAACTCGGACGGCATTCGTTTGATCAACAAGGTGGCGTCACTCATGCAAAGTCTCGAATAATCCATATAGATACCATAATGGCATCCAAATTGATGCGTGATGTCAAAGGCACGGCCAAGAAATTGATGGGGCCCGGTTGTTATGCCACAAGCGGCTTGAGGGGGCGTTATTGCGTTGCCCGACCTGTCGGGCCCACTTTGCAACATGCTCGATCGCTTGTAGCAGGCGCGCGGAGTCTTCGTGGCCGATCTGGTCGCCGCTCTGGTCGCGCCACAGCGCGGCCAGGTTGGGCGTATAGCGATTCTCTTTTTCGAATACGTCCCGCAATGGGACCAGCGACTGCGTGAAGTCATCTGCCAATGCAAAGGTGAGCGATATTACTTTTCATTCGATCACGATCGTGGCCAGTACCACCCACCACTGCGGCACCTTGTTCAGATGCGCGTATCCCGCATCGGATTGCCCCTGATAGCGCCGCACCAGCGCATCCACAGTTACGGCAACGACCTTGCCCGCCGGCAACGCAAACTTCCTGGAAAGCCTGCCCACGATGATGTTGTCTCGCCGACTGCGAAGCTCGATGCGGCCACCTTCAACGACTACGTCGAGCGCCTCGGCATAGTCCAATTTTTCGACAGCATGGTAGAAGGCGTGTCCCGGGGCCTGGCGACCGCCGAAACCCAGGTCGACGCCCGCCAGGCGCAGGGATAGGTATTTCCAGCCGAGGTTCTTCGGCCTGTGCAGCGATTGGGACAAATCGGTCCGCACGATCGATGCACCGCCCAGCGCTGGCGAGAATGGGTTGGAGGCGCGCGACGATTGGCACAGCACAAGGTTTTCCTTAGCGCGCGTCATGCCTACGTAGTAAAGCCGGCGTTCGGCATCGGACTTTTCGCGCCAGTCGCCGCCATCGAGTATCACCACGTGTCGAAACTCGCGGCCTTTGGCGGCATGCACCGTTGAGAGCGTGAGCCGGCAACGGTCGGTACGGGCGGCGTCGAAGCCGAATTCATGCAGGTCTTCGATGACCATTCGGCTCGGTACCGCGACATCGCCCCACACGCAATCGATCTCGCTGATGAATTGCTGCAGCAGTGCGAGCCATGGATTTTCCGGGTGAGCGCCGCCGAAGCGGCGATCGAACCAGGCGGCCAGCGAACCGGCGCGCAAACGGCGCGCGGGCTTGCCACCGAGAAAATCCAGCAGCCGGCAGGCCTCGCGCGTCTGGTGGAATTTCGGGCCGGCGTTTTCGCGATCGCACATGCGATAGCCCACGCCCTCCATTTGACACCACGCGCGCACCGGGTCCAGCGTGGCCCGGTTCCTGGCCAGGATGGCAAAGTCCGACCAGTCCGCGTTGGCATCCAGGGCCTTGAGGCGCTTGACTTCCGCCATTGCCGCAAGCGCCTGGCCGATGGCGTCTTCGGCAACCGTAATGATCTGCACCCGCCCTTGTGCCAGGGCATCGGATTTTTGCCAGCGACCGCCGGCGGGGTCGTGCTGCCGGGCATGGTTGATGCGAATCGGCTGCTCGCGTTTCATGCGCCCTTGATGCGACTCGATCAGCGCATTGGCCGTCTTGATGATGTGTGCGGTTGACCGGTAGTTCTCCACCAGGTATTCAACCCGGGCCTGATAGTCGGCCTGAAAGCGATGGATGAATTCGTTGCTGGTGCCGCGGAAGGTGTAGATGTTCTGGTCGTCGTCGCCAACGGCTAGCAAGCTGACCCGCCGGGGGTTTGCCTGCGCTTCGGCGCGCTTTTGAAACCCTGAGCACGGAAAACTTCGCGAAAGCGCCGGAAAGTGCTTGAGGCTCACCCTGCGAGCCCTTAGGATGTCAGTCTCCCCCGCATGCTGACAATTTCGCTCGTGAACCAGACCGAACGTTTGTACAAGATCGAGCAAATGCTCTGCGAATCCGGCGTGGTGCAAATCGAGACCCTGCTGGATCGCCTGGAAATCTCGCGCGCCACCTTCAAGCGCGACCTCGATTACCTGCGCGACCGCCTCCACGCGCCCATCGTCCGGGACTGCGGCCCTGGGCGGCTACCGGTTCGACGCCACCGCCGGCGGCGGCACGCGTGCCGGGCCGAAACACGCATTGCCGGGCCTGTGGTTCAAGCTCGGTGCGAAGGCCGACTCGCAGCCATGAAAATGGCACCGGCGACGTCAACTTGCCTTCTGTCAATGGCTGGGCGATCACAAAGAAAAGGACAACCTCGGTGAGATTCATTCATGCCGCAGACATTCATCTCGACAGCCCGCTGACCGGGTTGAGCGCTTACGCGGATGCCCCCGTGGAGATGCTTCGCACGGCGACGCGCGATGCTTTTGCCAAGCTGGTCACCGAAGCGATCGAGCAGGAGGTCGACTTCATGGTGATTGCCGGCGACTTGTATGACGGCACCTGGAAGGATCACAACACCGGCATCTACTTCTGCAAGGAAATGGGGCGGCTGAAGAAGGCGAGCATCCCTGTCTATGTGCTTTTCGGCAACCACGATGCCGAGAGCGAAATGACCCGAAAGCTGCAATTGCCCGACAACGTTTTCACCTTCGAGGCGCGCAAGCCAACGACGTTTCGTCTCGACCACCTGAAGGTTGCCCTGCATGGTCAGAGTTTTCGCGAAAAGGAGACCACCCAGAACCTCGCCACCGGGTATCCGCCGCCAGTGCCGGGGCTGCTCAATATCGGCGTTTTGCACACTGCCCTGGAGGGCAACGCGTCCCACGCCACCTACGCGCCCTGCAGTCTCGATGAATTGCATGCCAAGGGATACCACTACTGGGCGCTCGGCCACGTTCACGAATACCAGGTCTGGAACGGCGCTTCGACGATCGTTTTTCCGGGCAACCTGCAAGGCCGGCACATCAAGGAGACAGGGGCGCGTGGGGCGGTTCTGGTCACAGCCGATGAATCGGGGGTAGAGAAAGTCGAGCGCCTGTTTGTCGATGTCCTGCGCTGGCACAACCTCGAGGTGGATGTCACCGAGTGCCAAACCCTGCCTGCTGTCGTGCATGCCATAGGGAAGGTACTTGAAGAGGTCGTCGGCAATGCGCCTTCCAACATCCCGGCTGCCGTGAGGGTGACCGTTGCCGGCAAGACCTCCGCTCACGGCGACCTATTCGGTCTGGAGGCGCAATTGCGCGCCGAAGTCCTGGCGTTGGCCGCGACCATCGGAGCGGATCGCCTGTGGATCGAAAAGGTCAAGGTGAGCACTTCGCCGGCCGAGGATGGCGCGGACGTGAGGGCGCGCGCCGATGCCCTTTCGGACCTGCAGGAGCTTCTGGAAAGTGCCGAAGCGGACACTGATTTCCTCAAGAAGCTGCAAGAAGAGCTTCTGGGCCTGGTCAGCAAGGCGCCCCTGGAATTGCAAACCACAGTCCCCTATTTCAAGGACATCCGGTCTGGCGAGTTGGCCGCGCTGGTGCGCGAAGTGCGCCCGGGTCTGGTGGCTCACCTGGCCCAAGTGGAGTAAGAGGCATATGCGCTTCCACCGGCTGGACCTGCTCAAGTATGGAAAATTCTCCGACCAGCATGTCGAGTTCCCTGCGGCCACGCGGGATTTTCACCTCATCGTCGGGCCCAACGAGGCCGGCAAGTCCACATTGCGCTCGGCGATCCTCGATCTGTTGTTCGGCATACCGACACGCTCGCCGCTGGGATTTCTGCACCCCTTGAGCGAACTGTGCCTGGGTGCGTCCATCGGCAACAAGGCAGCCTCGCTCGAGTTTCGCCGCGTGAAGGCGCAAAAGCAAACCCTGCGGTCGCCGCTCGATGCGCTGCTGGCAGATGCCGCGCTCACCCCGTTTTTGGGCACAGCCGACCGCAATTTCTTTGACCAGATGTTTGGCCTCGACCACACCCGCTTGGTCGAGGGAGGCAACAGCATCCTGAGCGCTGCAAACGATGTGGGCCAGGTTCTGTTCCAGTCGGCGGCCGGTGTCGCCAGCCTCGGCAAGATCCGCGATGCGCTGATGGCGGAAGCCGACAAACTGTGGAGCCCAAGGAGGTCGGGCGAGAGAGCCTATTACGCCGCCGCGGACCAGCTTGAGAAGGCGACGGCGGCATTGAAGGAGGCAACCGTGCGCACCAAGGCATGGACGGATGCCAACAGCAAACTGGAAGCGCTGCAAGAGGCACTGGTGGGCGAGCTTGAAGCTCACCAGCAACTCCAGGGCAAGAGGAGCCGTCTTGAACGGGTTCGGCGGCTGGGACCGTTTCTTCGCGCCCTGAGGGAGAGCGAGACGCAGTTGGCACAACTGGGCAAGGTGGTCGACTTGCCGGCGGATGCCGCCGCCACGCTCGCTACGGCGCAGCGGGAGCTGGCAACGGCCCGGCAACTGCTGGATCTGCGAAAAGGCGAAGTCAACAAGGCTGCCGATGACCTCGCCAATGTGCGTGTAGACGAGGTGCTGCCCGGGCTCGCCGCCGACATTGGCAAGCTCGAAGAGCGTCGCTTGCAATACAGCGCCTATGAGCACGACATCGGGCGTCAAAACGAGGAGATCAGCGCACTCTGGCGCGACGTCGCTGATGAGTGCCGCCAGCTCGGCTGGCAGTCCGAGTCGGAGGAGTCGCTTGCGCAGCGCCTGCCCACACTGCTGGCCCGGCGTGCGCTCGGCAAACTGGCTCGCGACAGCGGCGGATTGAGCCAGGGGTTGAAGGACGCAGAAAAGAACCTGAGTGCCAGGCAACTGGAGATCAAGTTGCTCGCGGATCAGTTGACCGAACTGCGAATGGGGGAAGTCAAGCCCGCACTTCGTACTGCCGTGGCCGGCGCTCGCCCCCTTGGCGACACGGCATCAACAATGCAGAAGCAGCGTGGCGTCTTGAGTAAGGCAAAGGCCGCGCTGGAGGTGGCGTTGCGGGCATTGGGGCCCTGGCGCAAGCCTCTGCCGGATCTGCTCGCAACGCAAGCACCTGGGCAGTCGAGCATCTCGCGGTTGGCGCGCGAGCGCCAGGCCCTGGTTGCCGACCGCAAGGTGATTCTGACGCGACTGGAAGAGCAGAAGGCCACGGTGGCGCGGGTGGATCTGCAGATCTCGCAGTTCAAGGAACTCCACCAGCTGACCACGCACGAGGTCGTTGTTCAGGTGCGCCATCAGAGGGACGCGTCATGGTCCGCCATCAAGACCGGCGCGATCGGCCTTGAAGACGGTGCCCCGGCCTTCGAAGGGGCGATGTTGCGAGCCGACCAGACTGCCGACACCAGGCTCGATAGCGTGGAAGATGCGACATCCCTTCAGGGCCTGCAGCACCAGCTCGAGCGCGAGAAGCAAAGTCTTTCCGCTGTCGAAAACCAAACCTCCCGAGTCGATGAAGCCATCCGCCAGCTCGATGCCGAGTGGGCAAAAGTCACAGCCGCTGCGGGTTTGGACGGCATGCCCCTGGAGGACATTGCAGACTGGCTGGCGAAAAGGGAAAAGGTTGTGACTGCCGCCGCTGCGGAGCAGGAAGCACAGGCCGGCTTGAATCTCACCGAGGGCAACGTCGCTGAATCCAGGCTGAGGCTGGCCAACGCGTTGCGCGAAACGGCGCTTGCGGTGGCCGAGGTTGACGGCCTGTCCGAGCTTTGCGTGCAGGCCGAAGCGTTCATTCAGGCGACCGACAGTGCGCAGGTGCGCCACGAAACGCTGTCCGCGCAGTTGCGCGCGGCGCAAGCGCTGGAAGCCACGCTAAAGCAGGCAACTGTCGATGCGCAAGCCGCTGTCGATCGCTGGAAGGCAGGCTGGTCCACTGCACTTGCCGGAGCAGGGTTGCCCGCCAGCAGCGATATCGGTACCGCGGAAGGCGCACTCGAACTGATCGGACTGATCGCAGAAAAGCTGAACAAGATCCGCCAGATCAGGGTCGAACGCATCGATGCGATGAACGCGGATCTGCATCAATTCGACGTGGCAGCCCGCCGGTTGAGCCACGCCATCGCAGCAGAACTGGAAGATCGCCCCCCGGCCCAGATCGCGCAGGAACTTGCGAAACGGCTTGCGCAGGCGCGCGAGGCCAACGCCCAGGCCGCCCGTCTGAAGGAAACCCTGCGTAACGCACGCGCCCAGGTGGTGGAGGCCACGGAATCGCAGGAAAAGGCGATCGCGAGCCTCAAGCCCCTGATGGAGCGCGCGGGCGTCGACTCGAATGCCTTGTTGGACCAGGCTATCGCCCGCTCCGATCGGCAACGACTCCTGAATGCCAAGGCAAGCGAAGCCAGGGCGCACCTGCAGGATGGCGGCGATGGTCTTGCGCAGGCGCAAATCGAAGCGGAAGTCGAGGCTGCCGATTTCCCGCAGCTTGCCACCGAACTTGCGCAAATCAACGACGATATCGCCGCCTCCGTCCAGCGCCAGACAACGTTCTCGGCGGATCTGGCCACCGCGTCACGGGCGTTGTCCGACATCGGTGGGTCGGACGCGGCGGCGCAGGCGGAGGCGCGCCGGCAAGAGGCGCTGGCCCGCATGACCGATGTGGCTGAGCGTTACGTCAAGGTATTCACCGCCGGACGACTGCTGCGCTGGTCGATAGACCGCTACCGGGAGGAGAAGCAGGGGCCCCTGTTGGCGCGCGCCGGCGCGATTTTTTCCAGGCTGACTCTGGGGTCCTTTCAGAGGCTGGTCGTGGATTTTGAACGGGAGCCGATGGCGTTGGAAGGGCAGCGGTCGGACGGAGCCCTGGTCGGCATCGCCGGAATGAGCGACGGGACGCGCGACCAGCTTTACCTGGCGCTGCGTCTGGCCGCACTGGAACTGCACCTGGACCAGGCAACGCCGCTGCCCTTCGTTGCGGACGACCTGTTTATCAATTACGACCCCGGGCGGTCGAAAGCGGGCCTGGAAGCCCTGGCCGATCTGTCGGAGAAAACGCAAGTCATCTTCCTGAGCCACCATGACCACCTGATTCCCGCGGTTAAGGAGGTGTTTGGGGAAAAGGTCAATGTTGTGGTGTTTTGATTTCGGCGGCGGTGGGGCTTGCGTGCGCAGCGTCCGCAGCGAAGCATGCGGCCGCTGAGGGTATCGATTGCGTGAACGCGATGTGGAGCCGAAGCCGATACAGGACATGCAGCGCAGTCACGCTGACCCGACCTTACAACTTGCATTGGACCTGTCGCCCACGGTCGAACCTCCCCACGTTACCAACAGTGCGCCGGCCTACCTCTTCTACCTTTCATCCCGCACTGCTCGCGCCGATGTTGCGGAAATCACGCCCAATGATCACGCGACATACGGGCGTCGAGCGCCCAGGAATTCGAACGATGTAACAACAACACTGCCGGCCGACTGAACTCATCATGAACCCAACCCAACGAAAAACGCTTTCTGTTGTCGCAGGCAATGACAGACCCACGCTTTCAAAAGCGCAAAAAGCCTTCAATGCGCTGATCAATGACATCGAAAAGAACCGCACTCGGTTAGCCAATTGGGAGTCGGCGATCCCGCCTTACCAGCATCGATGCGTCAATGAACTGCTTCCGCGGATCAAGGAGATGCACGATTTGCAATCAAGAATGGTGCATTGCCTCAATCAGGCTCACGACCGCAATGGCTTGACGAAAACCGAGCGCTGCATGATCGCAGACAGATGCGGTGGTGAAAACGTTTGAGTTCAAGGCGGTGCGTCCGACCTACGACATCAATCCGTTCTCAGTGCATGGCGCGATCAACGTTGATTAAAACGCCAGTCGCGATTGCGCTGACAACTATTCTCCTGTGCACAACGCGTATCATGTTTCGGACATTCCCCACGATATTGAACCGGGATAGACCATGAACACGCCGATAAAGCAACAGATCGACCAGCGACTTCAACAACTGTCAGAGCAACGTATGGCTGAAGTGCTGGACTTTGTGGAATTTCTGGCCATGAAAGAGCAGGCTACCCAAGCGCAGCCCGCACCGGCACTCGGCAGAATCGAGTCCGCCATTGAGCGTTTAAGCCGCATTGTGAAAGCTGACCCCAAAGGCCGACTAAAGGCATTGCAGTTGGACTTGACTGGGTTCAAGTTTGACCGGGAAGAGGCCAATCCCCGATAAGGCGTATTTTCTTGACACCAATGTGCTTGTGTATGCATACGCAAGCCAGAGTGATGCCAAAAGTGACATCGCCAACGCCTTGATTACCAGTGGCGAAGCCATGGTGAGTGCGCAGGTGCTCAACGAGTTTTGCAACACCATCCGGCGTAAGTTCGCAGGCATGTATCCGAACATTGATACCGCACTCGACGAGTTGGTGTCTGTTTTGTCGGTTGCGCCGTTGACGCTGGCGACCACGCGTTCAGCGGTTGGTTTGTCCCAACGCTACGGCTGGTCTTATTACGACGCCTTGATCGTGGCTGTCGCATTGGAGGCGGGTTGCAGCGTTGTGCTGAGCGAAGACATGCAGCATGGTATGTCCGTGGATAGCCGGTTGCGCATCGAAAATCCATTTTTGCAGTCTTGAGCGCAGAGTACTCCTGCAACGCGCTGGGGTGTCGGGTCAAGGCGAACAATCACTTGACGGTGCACAACTTGTCGAACTGCCCAGCGTCGTTGAAGTGCACTTTTCGCGCTTCAGCAGATGAGCCAAAGTAGTCGGCTGCAGTAGCCATCTAGCCAAAATAAAGTCAGAACTTGCCACTCTTGAGGTTTCCGGACGCCGTGATTTAATCGACACGAGGAGACGGACTTTGGGTGCTTGTGGTCAAACATGACAAACGTCGTCCTGGTTATGGTGGGTCTCGAAGGCGGCCACACCAGGCTCATGCCTCATTGGAATCACTGAGATTGGTCAAGCGCACATCGGCTCGCAACAAGGCGGTCGTTGGATCAGCCGGGGCGATGCGGTTTGGGTGATCGCCATCCGGCTCGCTGCCTTTCATATGCAGTCAGATCTAACCCACCGCATCGTCACCACGCGGTCCATCCCAATCCCACCTTTTGGCACCCGTCATTGTTGACCTCGATCCCGAGGTCTATCGGTTGGGCCGGAGCAGCTCAGACCACTGGGTCAGCCCACCGTGGTCCCTTCTTTGGGCAACGCGAACATGGCCTGCAGCACGCGCAACGTCGCCTCAAGCGCGACCGCGCTCACCCCTTCGACAGTCTCTCAATTAACACCCGCGCCGCCCGTTCAGACACCACCAACACGAGCTTCATCGTCGCCCGCGTCGCGCCGACGAATAGCCTGCGCACCGCCGCGTCGTCAAGCACCTCGAAGTCGATCTCGGTGAACACCACGCAGGGCGAGGCGCGGCCCTTGAAGCGGTGCACGGAGTCGATCAGGACGTCACCATCGGTAAAGAGCGCATTGCCCAGCAGGTCGTACTGGCCCGTCGGCGCACGCAGCGGGTAGGGGCCGAGCTTGTCGAAGGGCGAGAGCTTGGAGCTCTCGCGGCCGCGGTAGGTGATTATTGCGATGTGCTGCCGCTTGAACCCCAGGCCGATGCAGTTGGTTACCGCGGCCACGGTCTTGGCGATCAGGTCAGCGGTATCGGCGTAGCTGACGATGTCGACTTCCGACCCCGTCAGCGGGCTGCCGGCCTCCACAGGGTGCTGCAGGGGCAGCAGGCGATTCAACGCGTCGAGGATGTCCTTCGGGGTGCGGTAGTTGATGTCCGAGCGCAGGTTCACCCAGTCCGCAAGCGGCGCGGGCGGGCGGCCGTACAGGTTCTGCATCGGGTCTTCCAGCCACCAGGCGCGACCGCCGGGGCGCAGGAAGCGCAGCAGGTTCTGCCCCCAGACTTCCTGAAAATCCTGGCCTTCGTCGACGATCAGTTCGTCGAAGCTCGCGGCTTGATCCGGCGTGTAGGCATCGAGTGTGGCCTCGATGCGGGCGAAGGCCCCCGGCTGGCTGAAATCGGGCGCCATACCCTGCGCGCGGCAGACGTGGTCGCCGAGCTGGTGGTAAGTGACGACCTCGCCGCCGGGCGGCGCGATCAGCGCGATGTGGTCGGCCAGCGGCCGGTTGTAACAGACGTAGAGCGGCCTTCTGCCATCGCGAATCGCGTCGCGATAGATCGCCATCGCCAGTTGTGTCTTGCCCGAGCCGGCCGTGCCGATGACGCGCAGTCGAAACGGCGCGAACTCGATCTTGCGCGCCCATAGTGCCAGCCCGCCGGAAAGGCGCGTATACAGCGCCCCTGCCTCGCCTACGACAGCATGCACCTCGGGCACCAGTTCGAGGATGTCGGCGAAAAAGCGGTGGATCTTGTCCTTTGCGGGGAGCACTTCGCCGGTGGCTGAAAGGATGCCCTGAATAATCTGCATCAGGTAATCCTTCCTCGTCGCATCGACGATGCGCGCCGGGTCGATGCCTGCCGTGCCAGGTTGCTTGACCTTGTAGTCCGGGCAGTAGAGCAGTGAATCGACCGCGGTCTGGTCGCCCTTGCAAAACGTGCGCAAGCGATTGTGCAAGGCATCGGCCGAACGTGCCATCTGGGAAGGCACGTCCTTTTCCTTGTTCGCGTAGGTCTTGGTGAGCCCGCCCGCGGTCTCGGTGAGAAAGCCGGACTTCTGCTCGATCAAGAGCACCTTGCCGGTCGGGCCCACCACCACGAAATCGATCTCGCCTACGATGGCGAAGTTGCCGCGCTCGACACGCGTCCAGTGCACGCCGTGGTAGACGGTGTAGTTCTCGTCAAGCCCGGCGGCGAGCTGGCCGAGGGTTTGCAACTCGCGCTGGGCAGCGCCGGTGGCGGCCAGTTCGCGCCAGCCGTCGGGGAAGACTTTGGCCATGGGTCAGGCGTACCGATCGAAAGGCTTGGAATGGTCATGATAGCCAACATCCGGCTCGGCATCTTTACGCGCGTCACGTAGCCGGCGTTCAGCAGGCCAGTTGCTCGCCGCTGTTTCGAGTGTCCAGGAGAATCAGGCGATTCTCGAAGACCAAAAAGCACCGCAAGAATGCTCGAGTACGCGCGCAGGTTCCAGGTCGCTTGATGGAGCAGGACCAACAGCATGGCTAGGAAAACCAAGCGCCCGGGGCAAACACTGCTTCAACCGAAAGACGTCAAGCGCGCCATTTTCGTTGACTACGAAATGTCGATGTCGCAAGTCCATCCGCCGGCACTTCTGGGGATGATGGTGGATCAGACCATGGCTGCGGCGATTGTCGCCCCGTTATTTGCGGCGCAGTGCAGCGGCGGAGAATACCTGCCGCGCAACATCGAATTCCTGTTCAGCACCACTACCCGCCGACGCTAGCTGTCGTACAAGGACGACTGGACAACTACGACGTACGGAATGACGTCGCGATGCCTGCCCATGTTGCGCTGGACCTCGAATTGCGCCATCCGTCGTTCAGAGCGTGGAATATTCGTCCGCGAATGCGCCGTGGCGGGCGTTGAAGTCGTTCCATACGGCGGCCGTGGCTTCGGCAGCCTTGACCGCTTCGGCACGCTGCCGGCGCTCGTTTTCGATGTATTCGGCCAGCAGCGACTCGACCACCAGGGAAAGGTTGTCGGTATAGCCGCGGGCCTGGAACACAAGCTCGGTGTTCAGCGAGAGGTTCACCGGACGCTTGCGCATGTCGGGTTTGCGTGTGATTTTCATGACACACCTCCTGCGCGCATTTTATGCGCAGGGTTACGCCGATGCCAGCCTTTGGCACGCCGATCAGGGCCCGCAGAACGGCGTGGAATCCGCGGCCGCTCTATGTTGCGTGATGTCGCGGCTTGAGCGTCGCTGAGCAGGCAGAGCGCGGGTCTGATGAAGCCGAAGCCAAGAATTGAGGTGGTGTTTATGCAGTGCGGAACATCGCCCCAGGATTTGGCATGCAGATGCTTTTATGGGCATGTCTAGAGAAGGCCAAAAGGCTTGGCCGCATCGTCCGGCAATCCTTTCAGGCGTTCAATCGACACCTGCGCGGCCCGTTCCGACACCAACAGCACGAGCTTCATCGCCGCCCGCGTGGCGCCTACGAATAGCGTGCGCACTGCCGCGTCGTCAAGCGTCTCGAAGTCGATCTCGGTGAACACCACGCAGGGCGAGGCGCGGCCCTTGAAGCGGTGCACGGAGTCGATCAGGACGTCACCATCGGTAAAGAGCGCATTGCCCAGCAGGTCGTACTGGTCCGTCGGCGCACGCAGCGGGTAGGGGCCGAGCTTGTCGAAGGGCGAGAGCCTGGAGCTCTCGCGGCCGCGGTAGGTGATTATTGCGATGTGCTGCCGCTTGAACCCCAGGCCGATGCAGTGGGTTACCGCGGCCACGGTCTTGGCGATCAGGTCAGCGGTATCGGCGTGGCTGACGATGTCGACTTCCGACCCCGTAAGCGGGCTGCCGGCGTCTTCAACGGCGAATCCGACGACAACCGCTTGGGGCGCCAGTTTCGATTCGGCACGCAGTGTGAGACCAATCCGGTACTGATGATGCCTGGCGCGCTCGCCAGGCCCGAGCCTTGCGTGGGCGCAACCACGCCGCCCGCGGCGCCTTGAAGTTTGCGCACGGGCAGACAAGCCGCCCTTATTCGAACTCCTCCGCCATCTCAATCAGTTCGCGCGATGGCGCCCCATGGCTGACAAGGTAAACCTCAATCCCGAAGCCGGCCGCAAGCGTCAGCGCGCGGCGCATCGCGCTGTGAATCCACGCCGGGTCGTTGCCGAACACGCCACCTCCCAGACTGGTGAGCAGTACCTTGTTCGATACGCCGCGCCGGGCGTTGAGCACGGCAGCCCAGAGGGTGGCTTCGTAGGCTGCTTGCAGGATCAAGGAGGCAAACGCTTTCCAGTGCGCTGCAGGCACGGACGTATACGCGATCGGGAGGGCCGAGCAGAACACCTGCGAGACGCTGGGGCGATCGACTCCTTGGGCATCGCTCACTTCCACATCGCTGTGCAGGCCGACGCGAAGCTGGGCGCGCAAGTCATCGGCCTGCGCTTCACCATGCCCCTCCAGGTGAACGGTGATGGCGTCCAGCCCTGCCTGCGTGCACAGCGCGTAGCCGTTGCGCATGTCCCAGAGCTGCAATACAGGTTGCCCGAGCGCGGTGCTCAATGTGGCGCCAATCGCGGCCAGGCCATCGATCTGGCGCGCGGCGGTCTGGCCTTCGCCGCCATCCACCGGCACAAAGTAATTGCGGTAAATCGTCGCGGCGCCCGCGGCAATGGCGCATGCCGGCCCTTGCGTGCGGTCGTCCTGGTAGCGTGTCACCCCGTCGTCGGGTGTCACCTCCGGCCCGGTCATCTCCAGCATGTTGAATTGCGACGCCACCTGGAACAGCGCGCCAGCGTATTCGGGCGCACGGTGCAGAGCGCGCACGTCGCCAACCATGGTGCGCACTTTCAGTTTTCCCGCCGAGCCGTCGCCGCGCTTCACCCGCTCGCGCAGGTCGTGCAGCGACACCAACTCGAAGCCGCCGATCTCGTGGGAAGCGCCGTTGGCACGTGAGTGCAGGCGCGACCCGCGCACTTCAAGTTGGCCGCGCGTGGTGGCGTAGTCGCTTTCGCGAAACCCGCTTAGGCGTTCAAACCAGTCCATCATCAACAATCGTGCAGGCGCTTCGGGCGACCGGCGATTCAGGCAAAAACATTCAGGCAAAAACAGCCGTAAGCACGACCCGGCCCGCTTTGGCGCGCACCTCCTTCAAGCGGCCGTGGCCGGGGAACGGCCTTTCCGCGACGCTTACCAACCCGGCCTTTTCGATCTCGTCGATGTCCCGCTTGACGGCGCTGCGGTCGCGCTGCAAGCGCGCGGCGATATCGGTGATGGACCCCGGCCGCTCCTTGATCGCGCTGAACAGCGCGATCTTCGCGGTAGTGAGGATGCGTGCGAGGTCTGCCGGGTCTTCATAGGCGCTGAAACGCTCCGGGGGTATCGGCTTGCCCTGGTCGGCCAGGCGCGCGACCTCACGTCCGCGCTTGAAGAAGCCTTCGACACTGCCTGTCTTGATGCTTGTCTTCATTTCATGCCTCCAATGGCGGTGCAGTCACGTTCGAATTTGGCTTCGATGTCCTCGAAGCTGACGAATTCCACATTCTCCACGCGCCCCAGATGGTGCCGATGGCGAAAGCCGCGCAGATCACCGGCGCCGCACTCGGCGGATCAGGAAGCCGCGGTCTTTTCCAGGTCGGAAAAGTTGCTGATTTTCACGGCGCCATCCGGAAAGCGCGCGATGACTTCCAGTTCGCCGCCCATTGCCTCGATGTGGCTGCGCAAGGTGGAGAGGTACATGTCGGTGCGCTTTTCCAGCTTGGCGATCGACGGCTGCTGCACATGGAGTACTTCAGCCAGCATCTTCTGCGACAGGCCGCGCGCCTGGCGCAGCTCCTGAAGCGGCATTTCGGCCAGCATCGCGTGCGCCTTGGCCTCTGCGCGCGAACGCGATTCCGGCGTCATGCGTGCGCGCAGTTCGGAAAATTTCCTAGCCATCGAGAAGCCCTTCCTTTCGCAATTGCGCGAGATGTTCGTAATAGAGCCGGTCAGCAACGGGGACATGGGTGTCGTACCACCGCGCATCTCCCGTCTTGTCCCCGCCGATCAGAAGAATCGCCGAACGCCTCGGGTCGAAGGCATACAAGGTCCGCAACGGCCTGCCATCATGCTGCGTGCGGAGTTCCCGCATGTGCCTGTGTCTTGAGCCATTGATTCCGCTACTGTGTGGAAAACCAAGGGTCGGACCGCGTTCCTCAAGCAAGCGGACCGATGCGATTCCTGCTCCGACACGGAGAGGGAATTCCACCAGGTCCCGAATTCGTCGGTGTATTCGACTTCCCAGCGCATATTCGTAATATAGCCCTTGGGGAATATTCCGTCAATGGAATATCGTGCGAATAAAGTGCGATCAGCCCCGCGCCTTCGCCACCACCTTCAGAATCACGCCGGCCACCAGCTTGATCCTCTCTGCCGCCGCCTGCGGCGGCTTGAATATCGATTCAATGATTGTGCACCCAGGTCATTTCGCCAAGGAGATCCATCATGACCCGTGAGAACTGCAGCATCGACCCCGATTTCCGCCCGGCCAGCTACTTCTGGCCGCTCGGGCTGGAAACGCATCTGCTGTCGCGCATCAAGGGGGCGGAGCGCAAGAAGGCCTTGCAAGCCCTGATCGACGATGGCCGCATCGATGAAACTCCCGATTTCCTCGCCAAGTCGGCGCTCCCGGAACGCGAGCGGGACCTGATCGGTCGCCTCCATCGGCGCTTCATGGGCGGCGAGTACCTGCCCGACATGGGAGAGCGCGAAATCGAGATCGCGCGCATTTCCATCAACTCGACCACCTCCGACGTGACCAGCGTTCTACGCCCGCCGCATTGGAAAGCGCATCGCCTATCGTGTCGTCGACGATTACGGTGGTGACACGCTGTCCGAAAAAACCGAGCGCATCGCCGTCAAGCCGCTAACCTTGAGTGAGTTGGTTACGTTCTTCGAAGGCGCCTGGCCGCTTTTCGATATCCTCGACATGAATTTCGAAGATGATCTCGATAGCATGCTGGGATTGTTCAGCGCGTCTTTGTCCTTTTATCCGGGCATCGATGCGTTGTATCGGCGGCGGGTGGTTGCGGCCTCCGACGCGCGGCATGACGTAGCCGAACAAGAGTTGAAGCCATGAATCAAGAACCGAAAAGCCTGCTGGCACGGGCAATCGAAATCGCGGCATCGGCACACGCCAGCCAGGTCGACGAGGGCGGCGCGCCGTCCATCCTGCACCGGCTGCGCATGATGATGAAGCAGCGCACGGAGGCCGCGATGATGGCGGCGGTGTTGCACGATGTTGTCGAGGATCATGGCGTGATCTGGCCCCCGGAGCGTTTGCGGGCGGAAGGAATCCCGGATGAGGTGCTGGAGGCGGTGGCGTGCCTTACCAAGCGCGAAGGCGAGGACTACGCGGACTTCATCGCCCGGGCCGGAAGGAACCCGATCGCACGGCAGGTGAAGCTTGCCGATCTGCAGGACAACATGGATTTGAAGCGGATTCCGCAGCCGACGCAGAAGGATTTCGAGCGCCTGGCGAAGTACCGGCGGTCTTGGGAAACCCTCACGCGCCTGCCTCTTCCATATATTTTCCGCGATGCTTCCGTCATGGGCGGTACGCCTGTATTCACAGGCACTCGCGTACCGATTCGCACGTTGATCGAGCACCTGGAAGCCGGTGATTCAATCGACGAATTTCTCGAAGGCTTCCCGATGGTGAAGCGTCAAGATGTCGTCGCTTTTCTCGAAGCTGCTGCTAAAGAGTTGGTCAAGTTGCCGGAATGACGGTATTGCTCAACACCATCGCCGGCAGTACCAGGTTCATATGAAAGAAGACGGGGATTTGCTTGAACATTGAAGCCCCTAAAGAAGCGGGTTGAAAAACAGGGCGAAGGGCACCTTCACTGCCCGAAATCGGGCGGCGGGGCATCAAAAAACGTTGTTGGTCTGACGACCGACTGGAAGCCGTGAACTGCCGCCAGCCGGCACGTCAAGACCTTCGCGTGGCCTAGCGCACGCCACCGCCCGAGAACTGCCGCGAGCGTAGCTTGCGCGCGCGCCAGGAGGCGGACTCCTCCGCAAGTCCCGTGGTCTTGAACCCGGCCAAGTGGCGCACGCGGCCGTCGGCGACCAATGCACCTGCCACCACATCGGGGCCCTGCAGGCGCACGTCCTCGCCGTCGCCCAGCGCCGCAAAGGTTTCGGCCGATGCTTTCGAGAGATGCTCGATGAAGGCTTGCGCGAGCTCGGCCGCCGGCACGCTCTCGATTGGTCGCTCGACATCGATCGCATCCAATGCGAAGCTCTTCACCAGCTTCTGGAAGAAGTGCGCGAACGTAGCCGGTGCATCGAACAGTTCCATCCCGACCACCTGGCCGTCGAGCGCCACGACGGCGCCGGTCTGGCCGGGTTCGAGCCGGAACGCGCCGACATAGCCGTCCAGGCGCTGACGATGCTGGTCGTACAGGTCGGCCATCGCGCCGGTTTCCGAGCTCACGTTGAGGCGGGTCGACTTCTGCGCGATGTCGGCCCAGATCTCGCTCTGGTCGGAGCGGCGGTCGCCGCGGCTCTTCATCGATTCGGAGACGCGCAGCATCTTCTTCGCCTTGGCGCGGGCGAACAGGTCGCTGTCGCCGGAGGCGAAGTTGCGCCCGCCCGTATAGGCCCAGCGGCCCTGCTCACAGCATGAGACCGGGATGGTGATCTTCTTGCCCGCCGGCACCAGGATGCTGATGTTGAGAATGCGGTTCTGGCGCGCGCCCTCGAGTTGCTCGCCATCGACCAGCAACACGCGGGCGCTGGCGTTGTTCTCGAACGCGAGCTCCGGCACGCTGCCACCCTCGCTGATCTCGGTGACGCGGCCCGCCCCGGCCTTGAGTGCCTCCTCCAGCACGAGGTAGTCGGGCACAGCGGCATGCTGGGCGATGAGCGGGAACACCGCCATGTTGGCGAAAGACTGCGGCTGGCCCAGGCTTAAGCGGGAGAGGGCGGATTGGATGTGGTTCATGGATAAGGCTCCTGAAACGTGGATGTTGGGCCGCAGGGCGGCCGGCGGGACCGGTTCACGCGTGGCGCTGGTGCTTCTCTGCCACTGTGGCTGCCGCTGTGGCTGGCGCTCAGGTGAAGCGCGGGCAAAAACGAGCCCGTGAACGCGAATTGGCGTTCGATTCCTGGTCCTGACACAGGCGGCGGGCGAGGCGGGATCGATACGGCTGGCGATGCACCCGAAAGCAGGGTGAACAACGCCGTCGATCAGCGCTACGCGCGATCCGGGTAAAGCGGTGAAGGCGGCGCCCGAAGGCGCAAGCCCGCTAGAAAGCAGCCGAACGCATCCGGCGAGGATGCGTCCCACGAAGGTGCGGCAAATTCAGCGCGTCGCGCTGCGACGGCGAAACCGGAAAAGGGGTTTGAGGAGCCGCGCGCTGCGCCACACGAGGCGCCGGCTGCGGGCCGATCGGAAGATGAAAAAGCCTGCGGCAGGGGCGCAAGCCTGGTGAATTCCAGGCGTCCGATTTCACTGCAAGTCGCACTGTTCTCAACAGCGAAATTCAGGGATACCCGGAGGCTTTTCAACATTGCAAAATGATCCGCGAAAGCCCTCGAAAAAGCCAGGAAAAGCGAGGTAAAAATCATGGTGTTTCTCCTCTGAAAACGACGGTGTTTTTGGGTTTCCATTCAGGGTCCGATCGCTACACACAATAGCCGCTGCGTTCGACGCGCCGCGAGGCACTTTTCGCGGGCGCTGAAACGAGCATGCGTCATGCCGGGTTTTGACGGGATAGAACGCACCGCATACGTCGTCGCAATCAGGCAAGAAGGATACGGTCAATGAGGCTCAAAAAATGAGCTTGCTGCACGGCTTCGTCGGATGCATCGCAATGGATCTTCTCGTTGGAAAAGAGCGTTGGTAATGGTCTCAATCGGATTTGTCCTTGAGGAAACCGCGAAGCCTGGCCGATATCGATGGCTTCGGCGGCTTCTTGCGCGCCCTTGCCGCGAGTTTCTGGAGCCGCTCACGTTGATCAATGGACAGCCTCGAAGACCCCCCGGCAGACTCCGCCTCTCTCACCCTTTGCGCCCGAGCCTTGGCCTCATTGACCAGGTCGCGTATCTGTGCATGACGAGCGAGCAGGTCGCGGGCGGCATCGACCGACTGAGGATCAAGGACTTCGCGTCCGAACCGGTCCCCCAAGAGACGCACCAACTGATCCGACGGCTTGGCAACGGCCAACAAATAGTTCGACGCTCTGGCAGCCCAATCCCGCAATTCCGCGATGGCGTTTTCGATGTGCGCGGCAAGGCCTTGGTCGGGGCGAAGAAGTTCGGACAACACCAGCGCGGCGATCAGCTCGACACGGACCCCTGTTTCGTCCGCAAGAGCGAACAGGTCGCCGAATTCAGCGTCCAGGCCGGCTTCCGCGAGCAGATCGAGGGCGTGCTCAGCGCGCAGGCGCCCCGGATCCTTTTCGATGAGATCGATCAGGCGAACCATCGGTTCCGGCAACACCGGCGCGGCGGCGCGTGGCGAAGCCTTGCTATATTGGATTCTCGAGAAGTCGTGACTGAACGCCATCCGATCATCGCTGACGGACATCATGTCATTTGATGCATCAAACAGGGTTCGATCAGGCGCACTCATGCAAAAGAGCACGGATCCAACGCCAGCATGTCCGGCCGCCAGCGTCTGCGGCACCTTGTGCAGTTGCGGCAAGTCGTGCGCCTTCTCACCCTCGACGCGCTCGGCGACCACCAGCACATTGGTCCAGCGGCTCACCAGGCGGTAACGCAGCGCGGTGGCCGCCGCTGCGGCGCCGTCCATTTCTTTCAAGCGGGCGGCGGCTGCCAGGCGCGCCACCGTGGACAGACCTTCGATGTCCGAAGCCAGCGGCGCCGGGTTGATTGCCACTTCCTGCCGTGCAAGCTGCCCGGATTCGGTCTCGATTTCGAGTACCGCGCTGCCGCCCATGAGCGGCTGGGTGAAGCGTGCACACGTCGTCACGGTGTCGCCTTCGAACACCGCGCCGATGTCGGCGGGTGCGAACTCGATCGCGCCTGCCGGCCACCGCACGGTTGTACGCGTGGCGCGCGGGGCGCGCATGCGCCCGAAGTGCCGCACCAGCTTGTCGGCCATGCCTTCGGCGGGGGCGACCAGTTCGCAGTGGCCGCCGGTGGCGACAGCCAGACCGCGCACGAACGCTTCCGTCACGGCGCTGCCGACACCGACGGTGAAGATGCGGTCGCCGGCACTCTTCGCGGCAGCGACCACCTCCTGCCATGCCGACACTTCGCCGTCGGTGACCAGAAAAACGTCGCCGCACGGTACATCGCCCAGCATCCCGAATGCCGCTTGCAGGGCGGCGCCGATCTCCGTGCCGCCCATGTCGGCATGGAGCGCCTTGGCGAACTTGCGGGCTCGGCCGAGGTTGGCAGGTGTGCAAGGCAGGAGTTCGTGGGCGAATGCCTTGGTCGAGTTGCCAAACGCGATGATGCCCACGCGGTCGCCCGCAGTGAGGGCATCGAGAATGCCTTCCAGCGCCTGCCTGGCCTGCTGGATCGAATCGCCCTGCATGGAGCCGGAGCAGTCGATGACGATGGCAAGGTTGAGCGGCCGCGGCTGGCGCAGGCCCGGAAAGAAGGGCTGGAAGCTGGCGATCGCGGCAGCGCCCTCACCGTCCGCGCCGCACAAAGCGAAGCTGCGGGTGGCATTGGGCGCCCGAACGTTGAGCACGAAGTCGCGGTCCATCACCGCGCGGTCCCTGGCAAAGGCGAGGGTGGTGTGGTCTTCCGAGCGCGTCAGCGCCACCTGATGCGAGGGGCACTCGAACTGCGCGTCGCGCAAGCTGCCGTAAATCTCGAGGGCGAGCGAGAAGCGGTTCTCCACTGTCAATGCATGCTCGGGGGCCTGGTGCGGCTGCAGGGGTGAAGCGCCGTAGCGCGGCGCGATCGTGGTCGGCAGCAGGATGCGCAGGCGCTCACCGGCCCAGCGGTAAAGCAGGGCGTAGCGCAAGGTGACGCTGGCCGTCTCGCCGGGCAGCAGGTTGCCGACGTTCATGGTGTAGAGGCCCGGTTCGGCCTCCTCGAGCATCACCGCCGCGTCGCCGGCGGCGACAGTCTCTTCGTATTGCGCCTCGGCAGCCTTCTTTTCGACCACCACGCCGTTGAGCGTGCGTTCGCCGATCTTCACTTGCATGTCGAGCAGCACTGCGTCCAGCGGCAGCGGAAAGGTGTAGACCGCCTCGATATTGACCTTCTCGTCGTTGCGGTAGGTTTGCGAAACGCTGACTTCGGCGAGCAGGTCGCGCAGCACGGCGGCGACGGACACGTCTGCCAGGGCGACGCGCTCGCCACGGCTGCCGGTCATTGCGGAGATCATCGGGGTCATTTCTTGTCCTCGTTTTCAAGAATGTTCTGGTAGGCCTGCATCACGCCGCGAAAGAATGCCCGCGCCTGCTCGGGGTTCAAGCCGGCGCGGCCCGGCTCGAGGGTTACTTCGACGCCATCTGCCACCACCAGGTGGCTCCACACTTCCACGGTACCGGCGCGGCGCGGTGCCGGCGGCAACGGGCCGTTGTCCGGTTGCTTCATCACTTCGCCGATACGTTCCAGCGACAGCCCGGCCAATTGCCACTTGCGCACCTGCAGCAGCTGCTCGACGTGCCGTTCGGTGTAGGACGCCCCCTTGCCGATGCCCTCGGGCCGCTCGACCAGCCCAATCTGGATGTAGTAGCGCACCGTGCGCGGCGGCGCATCGGCAAGAGTGGCGATTTCGTCGAGGGTGAAGCTCTTTGACGGATTCATGCCAGCTATATTAGACAGTATTACTGTCGTTTTCAACTGGCACGAAAAACGAGCCTGGCCCGGGACCCGGCCTGCGCTGTTCAGAATGCGGCATCCGACTTCCGACCGGATGTTCTGGTGCTGATCTGTCCGGCACGCGACCTATGTGTCCGCATAGCAGCGCACCGCGTCCGCGGTAATCGCCCAGGTGATCTGTCCGTCCGACGCGGCCGGGTTGTGCCACTCGGTGACGATCAACCCTTCGTTCGGGGCGATGTGTCTCTGCAGCATGGCGATCCAGCCGTCGCAGTCGTCGACCTCGGGATCGTCAGTGCGACGCTCCGAGATGACGACCTCGGCCGGCTGGCGCATGATGAACAGCGGCGCGCGCGGGTCGACACCCTTGGCGATCGCGAAGCAGCGCGCCGGGTCATCGGGCATCTGCCCTTCGAGCAAGCTGGCGAAGCGCTGGAACGCGATTACATGCTGGTCGGCGTTGAAGGCGGCGACGTCACGCGCGTGGAATGCGGTACTGTTGAAGTCGCCCTGCAAAGCTCTGGCTTTGAGGTTCGGCATGCGATGGCTCCTTGAGCAATGACGGGGCCGAGTATGCAGACCAAAAGGCTCGCTGGATGAGCCTGAAGGTTGGAAAAATGCGGGATGGCGCCCCACGAGAACGGGCGCGGTGTTTCCGTAAGACGCTTGCCGGTTGGAATGGAGCTGAAACAGCGCCAGCGACGTATCATGATATGCAATCGAGGGACAAAATCGGGTATGGCAGGATCGATCCTGAGGAGTGCGAGATGGGGCGTAGCGTCGACCAAATAATTGCTGAACTTTCAGCGGCGAGACGGCTCAAGGTCAAGGCGAAAGCGCGGCAACTTGCCAGCGAGATGATCCGCGACACAAGCAAGGTGATGCCCGGATCGAAGAGTGCGCGCCGCCAGAAAGCGCGCGGCGCGACCAAGGGCGCATGAACGGTATTCCGGTGTATCTCGCCAATTCCGGATGCGTGCCCGTTTTGTATGATGGCGTTCGCGCGGATCGTGGACTCGAATCCATTGGCGATTGCCGTCATGGACGCTTTTCCGGTATCGCCCGGCCACACGCTCGTCATTCCGCGGCGGCATGTCGGCAGCTACTTTGATGCAAGCGATGATGAACGCGCTGCCATGACGAAACTGCTGGATGCTGCGAAGGGGCGCCTGGAAGTTGAGTTGAATCCAGCGAGCTTCAACATCGGGATCAACGATGGTCCCGCCGCCGGACACACGATTCCGCATCTGCACATGCACCTGATTCCGAGATATGCCGGCGACGTGCATGACCCGCGTGGCGGCGTTCGCTGGCTGATTCCAGACAAGGCCGACTACTGGAGCCCGCGGTGAGCCTGGCGGACTATCAGCGCAAATTTTGCGCTCTGAAAGTCAACACGACGGGCCGGAGGCGTAGCCCACACAAGGTTTGCATGCTGCTGGCCATGCTGGACCTGGCCAGGGGCGGTGGCTTGACCTGCAACCGAATCATCTATGGTCCGCCACTTCTGGAACGTTACAACCGGTATTTCGAGGCGGTGCGTACCGACCAGGACCACGCCAATGCGTATTTCCCATTCTTCCATCTTGGCGGTGATCTGCGCGTGATCGAGTCGGGTGGCGCACGGCTGGTCAGCTTCTGGCATCTGCAAGCGCTACCCGGGCACGAGGCCGAACTCGATCGCATGAGCACGGCGCGCAGCCACCGCGATATCGTCGAGGTGATCGCCTGTGCGACCCTGGATCCTGAACTGTTCGATCTGTTGCAGTCGCCTGCGAATATCGAGGCGCTGGCCGAAACGCTGGCACAACACTGGTTCGATCGCGGGCTGCAGGACCTGGCGGCCGTGGCAAACGAAGGACGGCAGATCAGCCTCTACGAGCGGCAGTTGCGCGCATTCGAGCCGATGCGCCTGACCGCCCGCGACTTGCCGGAAGCGATTCGCGGCCCGGCGTTTCGGCGCGTGGTGGTCGAAAATTACGATTTCCGATGTGCCGCAAGCGGGCTGCGCATCGTCCTCCCCGACGGCACCGCGATGGTGGAAGCCGCGCATATCCATCCGTTCAGCGAAGCTGCGGACGACGATCCGCGCAATGGCCTGGCGCTCACGCCCGACATGCACTGGGCCTTGGATAAGAACCTGATTGCGCCGGACCCGGACTACGTCTGGCATGTGAGCGGAGCGCTCGATGATCGCGTCCCGGACTACAAGCGACTAACCGACCTCAAGGGAAGAAAGCTGATTCTTCCCGCCGAAAAGCGCCTGTGGCCGAAGCGGGAGTCGCTTGCGTGGCGCATGGAGCACTTGAATCGCGCTTAAGTCCGTGCCGACGCGGACCCGAGCAGAACGAAACGCCCGTTGGCAGCGCGGCGCGCGTCGACGGCGCCGCGCAGCGCGGCAAACAGGCCCGGCACCGCCTGTGCTTCGTCAAGGATCAACCCGGGTCCGTCAGCCTCGTCAAGGGCGAACCGGGCATCGTCGAGAAAGCGCCCGGCGGTGCGGGGGTCCTCCAGATCGAGATAGGTGAAGTCCGGAAACACCGCTCGTGCCAGCGTCGTCTTGCCGACCTGGCGCGCACCCAGAATGGTCACGACCGGGAATGCGGTGGCGGCGAGGCGCAGTTGCGCAGTGGCGAGACGCTCATACATACCTTGCATATTAGATGCGCCATATCTATTTTGCAATGCAAGAAATCTCGATCGAAAACACTTTGAGCCCGGCTCCCTGTAAGGCGAGGGCGCCTACTGCGGTGTTGAGCGATCGGGCGCGCAGCGCGCCGATACGCAGGAGCGAAAAACCAGATAAATCGAACAGGTCACCCCTCACCCCCAGCCAAGGCCAAGCGCGGTGCCGAGCTCGCGGAACTCAGGCAATGGGAAGAACTCATGAACCGGCTGAACTTGATGACCGGGAGCCGGACACCGGGGAGGAAGCCGGGTTCGAATTCGGAATTGCACGGAGGATCAGACATTCGGAGTACCCGGTTGCGCCCGGCCTGAAGCCGTACCCGTAGCAGGTACGATGATCCTCGCAGCCATCGCCTTGCCGTGCGGCCTGCTCCTGCTCTCGGGCTTGTTCGTGGTTTCAGTTCCGCAGGCGAAACCGCGTCCGCTCAATGCCCCAAGCTGACGGCTCGCCCGGTCCCTCGTCGTCAACAGCAGGGTCGGTCAGCCGGCGAATCGTCAAAGCACAACGTTGGTCAATCAGGGTAATGATCCGCTCAACAACTGCATTGGAAGCGAAGCCGTGCCCGGGGTCTGCCTGGAGTCTGCGTGCGGTCGGTGGCAGCGACTTTGCCAACTCCAGAATGCGCCTCCTGGTCTGCGCCTTGGAAAGCCCGACACCTTCTGCAAATTGCCCCCAGTGCCGTGCCTGGACTTCGCTGAACTTGTACTTGCTACCGATCTTCATCGCCATCTTTGGTGTCAGTGTTGGGTACAGCGCGGTCGAAAGCGTGTCGTAGAACGGGGCCAGCACAGGGGACTTGTCCGAGTACAACAGTGAGAAGTTTTTGGCGTGGGCATCGTGATTGCCGATCAATGCATTAAAAATCACGTAGTCGAGCAGGCGCAGGATCTGCGGCGCACTCGGACGCGTGACACGGCGAACCAACTCGAAGCACTGCGCCAGATCGGGGCCACCTTCGTTCTGGTATTTCATTTCAGGCACCACACCCAAAGCCTGACAGAAGTCCTCCTGATGAAGGCGCTGCCGGTGACTTTGTGCATCCGCGATCCGGTCATAGCGCTCGACCAGCAGGAACAGACGATTCAAGACGGAGTGAACTTTCGACTTTGCCGGTTTGAGCTGCATGGCCTGTGCCAGTGCCATGCAGAAACCTTCGTTGTTCACACTGTCCTGGGCGGCATGGATGGCGGGCTTCAAGATGTGGGTGCTGGGTGTGCCATTGAGGGGCAACCCGATACGGGTACCATCAAAAAGCACTGGCAGTTTGTCTTGCGCTCCCGCCAACGAAAGCCGCAAGCCGTGTTTGCCCGCCAGCATCGGACGACGCGGTATTTCATCCAGCATGGCAACGACTTCCTCGTCGCAGAGCCATTGAATGTCATCACTGTGGGCGGGTACGGGCAATGCCTGTCCGGGCGCCAGGAACGTTACCGCTCCGGCACATTCGCCGCCAATGTGGTCCAACAGGGCAAAGTCGTTTTGAATCGAGACCTGCAACTGCTGCGCAATCAAGCGGCGCATCTGCCCCTCGGGCAGCAACCCGGCAAAGAAGGGCCGGGTTTTGTGATCGTCAAACGGCCCGGTTTGCAAAGGCAGGGAACAGGACAATGTCACAGTGTTTGGCCGCGATAGCCAAGCGGGCGTGTAGCAAAAATTCAGGCGCCCTTCGAGCAGCACCAAGGTGCCGACACGGTCAGCAAACAGCCAGACTTCCAGCTCATGCGCCATGGTTGTTGCCCTTACGTTGATCGTCGGCTGCAGCGGATGGCAACCCGCTCAACTGGATCTCTCCACCCAAGGCATCAATCACCCGCAGCACGTTTTCTAGTCGCAAGGTGGGCTTGCCTGCTTCAAGGTCGACGATGAAGCGCACCCCAACCCCAGCCGCTAGAGCGAGCTGCGGCTGCGTCAGACCGAGCTGCTTGCGCGCGGCACGAAGGGTTTCGCCGAGTTGTTGAGGTGATCGAATGGATGTCACGACTTTTGAAATTTCCCGTTCAGGAAATTATCAGTCATAGTCGGCGCTTGCGCAATTTATATTTCCCGATCGGGAAATTATTCTGTTCGCAGGGTCCCACGGAACCGCAGGATCAAGTTCTGTTCACCGTAGACGTCGAAGCTTTCCGGCAGTTTTGCGCGTTGCTGGACGGCCCCGGCCAGGGACAACCCCGGTCTGGCGCGGCGCATGACGTTGACGCCACCTTGGTCAAAAACGGCTGATATCGAAGGCCGAGACCAGGCCAAGTGAGCTTGGCTTCCAAGGTGAACGGCGTTGTCATGGGGTCATCTGTGCAGGAGAAAAAGATGCACTACCCCGCCCAGCAGTGCTTGTTTCCGCCTGCCGATGATCCGTCCGCGGCGTCCCGCGCTGATTCCGGCGCGTGTTCCATGTGATCCACGGCGGGACTCGTGCCGTTGTTTCATGCGCAATAGCTTGGGTCGGACTGGCGGATTTATCGAGGGACGGAACAGCCCCCAACAACACGCGGGAACCGGCGCGATCGGGCAAGAAAAAGCCCCAACTGATAACAGTTGGGGCTTCAGTGTTGGTGGTGGAGTGCGGACGCGAGTTCAAATCCGATCTCCAAAGCCTTGAGGCAAGTTTACGTCACTTGTCCCCGCTTTTGGAGATTGTCCGTTTCACATCGTGGCAACCATCAGACTGGCGCGAGGCTTAGTTGGTCGCGCCGATCTCGACCAACAATTCAAGTGTCAAGCTGTAAATGCCGGGTCGTTTACTTTCGCGCGACCCTGCGAAATTTAGCTTCTTGATTTCAAATTGACGTACTTCCGCGCAAGGTTGAGCCCAGGGGCCCCCTGCTGCGGCAATGTAGAACGACAGCCCGCCCCAGAGAGGATTTTCGGGCGTGCAAACCGGGTGCTGGTTGTGGGTGGGATATCAACGACGGCACGGGTGGGACTGGTGATTGACGCTCGGGTGACCACCCCACCACGTTCGATCATGTGACAATTTCGCAAAAATACCCGTTGTTCCGTCGTTGTTCAAAAAATGCTTGACACGATCAGCTCTGCTACTTAGAATTCGCCAGAACAACAACTGAACAACGGAGTTTTATCATGGAAAAACGATTTGTTGCAACACTCAGCCGCTCGCAAGGCCGTAGCGCGTGGGCTGTGATATTCCGCCATCCGGCCCGTATTGACCCGAACACCTGGAAGACAGGGATCAGGGTGAGGCAAGGACTCGGTACGTCCGACGATGCCGAGGCAAACGAGTTGAAAGACCAACTCAACCAGTTATTAAGCAATGAGGCATTCTGGAGCATGGCCGCAAAAGCCGAAGCCGAGAAGCGCTTTCACCGGCGTGTCGTCGAAATCTTTTTCCACGGAATGGAGCCAGAACAAAGTGACTTCGGCGCTGTGCGTGAGGCAGTCATTCCGTTGCCAAAGTCCCAAGATTCAGGCTACCGGCGGGCACTCCTACTAGGAACCACTGGGGCTGGCAAGACAACACTGCTCAGGCAGTTAATCGGTACGGACCCAGAAACTGAGCGATTTCCGTCGACTTCGACCGCGAAAACGACTGTCCACGAAACCGAGTTGGTGCTTGCTACAGGACTGTTCCAGGCTGTTGTCACATTCTTTCCGATCGATGAAGTTCGGGAGCACTTGAACGAGTGCATTTCCGAGGCAGTACTGGCAGCGTACCGGGGGGATGCAGACAAGGAAGTGCTGCGCAAGCTGCTTATGCACGTGAATCAGCGGTTTCGCTTCAACTACGTTCTTGGCAACGGTCCACAGGCCCCCGAGCTGGATGACGAAGATGATGAGGATGAGGAGGAAGAAGAAGTTGCACCCATCGAGGAGACAGCGGCTGACCAAGCAATTGATCTCGACGTCACCAACGCCCTGCTTACCAAGTGTCTTTCTGATCTTCGATCTATAGCGACGCGACACGGCGATCTACTGAAAGGCGAACTCGGCGCAATAGACGAAAAAGATCAGCGTGTGGTCGATGAGCTGTTTGAGGAGGAGCTTGATCGGCGCCTTCGTGAGGATGAGGATTTTCATCGCGTCAGCGATGAATTGATGGATGAGGTTGAGCGTAGATTTACCCTTCTTGACCAGGGTACTGTTCGCCGCAGCAAGCAGGGATGGCCACAGTCGTGGTCATGGCAAACCGACGACCGGGTTGCTTTCATTAAAGCAGTGACCCGATTCTCAAGCAATCATTCACCGCGTTTTGGAAGACTGTTAACGCCGCTGGTAAATGGCGTTCGGGTGTCGGGTCCATTCATGCCGGAATGGAATGGAGGGCAACAACCGATGTTGGTGCTCCTGGACGGCGAAGGTCTGGGTCACACGCCCAAATCAGTGGCAGCAATTTCGACGTCTTTAACGCGGCGGATCGAGTCGACGGATGCCATTATTCTTGTAGACAACGCGACGATCCCCATGCAGGCCGCTCCAGTTGCTGCAATGAGAGAAATGATCACGACCGGTAGCGCCAGCAAGCTACTACTTGTGTTCACGCACTTCGACGAGGTCAAAGGCGACAACCTGCCCAACGCAGCAGCAAAAGAGCAGCACGTGCTGGCCTCGGCAGAAAACGTTTTGGCTTCAATAGGTGAAGAGTTGGGGCCGTTTGCAGAACGCGCGCTGCGAGGTCGGCTGAAGGATGCGTGCTTCTTTGTCGGTGGCATTGATGAGCACTTGGACGCGACAAAGAAAACGCATAAGCGTGCCATCGGTGAGTTGCAAAAACTACTGTCAACGATCGACGCAATCGTCGAAAAGCCGGCACCAGTCCATGCAGCGCCGGTCTACGACCGCATGAATTTGGTTCTCGCCGTAAAGAATGCAGCCGAGAGTTTTCACGATTTATGGTGGCCGCGTCTCGGGCTGACATACAAGCCAGGCGTCGGCAAAGAGCATTGGAAACGTATTTGGGCATTGAGCAGACGACTCAGCACGCCAGGCTTTGGTGACGAGTATGACAACCTAAAGCCAGTGGCAGACCTCCGCAAGCAACTGCAAGATCGCCTTTATGTCCTTCTGCAAAACCCCCTGCGTTGGGAACCTGCCGAACCCACTGACGATGCTCAAAAGCAGCAGGTCTTTGACGAACTGGCAAACACCATTTCGGCCCAGATTCTGGATCTTGCGACTCGGCGGGTACGAGCAGAAAGAATGCCGGAGTGGCAATCGGCCTTCAATCAGACCGGTCGAGGATCAAGCTATGCACGCGCAGCAATAATCGGCGCGCAAATCTACGAGCGCGCAGCGCCGATCCCTGACGTCACACCTTCTCCCGATCGGAACTCGTTTTTGCACGAGGTTGCCGCTGTGGTGGAGATTGTCTGCCAGGAAGCCGGTGCGAATCTCGCATGATCCTGGTGGCCGTGCGGTGGGCTTGTAGAAGCGAAAGCAAGCGGTGACGTACTTGCCGTCTATGTTCGCTTCCTCTCGCAATTTACGCTGAGCGCACCAGTGGGCCAGTATAAAATGTGCCAAAACCTGCCAATTTTGACAACCAGGGATGCTTTTGCCAATGGCCAAGCCTAAATCGGACATCCTGACGATCACAGAAGTCGCCGAATACCTCAAGGTTGCCGAGCGTACTTTGTACCGTTTGGCTGCCGCCAAGAAGATCCCTGCCTTCAAGGTGGGCGGGAGCTGGCGGTTCTCGCGGGCGGACATCGATAGCTGGATCAAGCAGCAGTCGATGGAGGGACTCGAAACCAGCCGTGAACAAGATGGCGACGCCACTGGCCAACCGAACAATGGGGAGCGAAAGTAATGCTTGGACTGACTCTACGAGAAGAATTTCGGGGCAAACGTCTCAAAGGGACAGCCATTGAGCTCTCCAACGACACGAACACCGGCGCGACCCAAATCGCTGCGAAGGAGTTTCTGGAGATCACCTATCCCACCCACGATCTGCTGAAAGGGATCGAGGCGGTTGGCCCGAACCAAGGGCGTCCGGTGGTGGTGATCGGTGAGCGCGGCCTCGGCAAGTCTCACTTGATGGCCGCGCTGTACCACGCGGT
>ENA-ORBV01001817-ORBV01001817.1-microbial-mat-metagenome-genome-assembly--contig:-NODE-1817-length-46580-cov-9.430402_pt1 | contig 46580 bp, 31 predicted proteins | sample MGYA00237777_ERZ505514 | MGnify/ENA primary metagenome ERZ505514 (study PRJEB26160, sample SAMN06269048) | microbial mat metagenome | isolation source: Oligotrophic lake microbial mat | place... | reverse complement strand
GGGAAGCAGCCGCGCCGCCGGAGCACGCCCTCTGCCCTCTGCCCTCTGCCCTCTGCCCTCCGCCCTGTACCCTGTACCCTGTACCCTGTACCCTGTACCCTCTTATGTACCAACTCGCCGTCCTACTCAGCGGCTCTGGCTCGAACCTTCAGGCGCTCTTCGAGGCCGAGGATGCGGGCACACTTGGGGCTCAGGTGGCCTTGGTGGTGAGCGACCGCCCCGACGCCTACGGCATCCAGCGTGCGCTTGCCCGTGGCGTAGCTGTGGCGCACCTGCCTCTGTCGCCCACGCCGCGCGGCCCCGCCCGCGATCTCGCCCGCGCCGCCTGGGAGCAGCGCCTCGCCGCGATCGTGGCCGCCTTCACCCCGGATCTGGTGCTGCTGGCGGGCTTTATGCGCATCTTGTCGCCCGCCTTTCTGGAGTGGTTCCCCAACCGCGTGGTGAACCAGCACCCCGCGCTGCTGCCGGACGACGGCGGCCCGAGCTACACCACCAGCACCGGCCTGCTGATCCCCGCCCTCCGCGGCGCCCACGTGGTGCGCGACGCGCTGGAGCGCGGCCTGCCCGTGACTGGCTGCACGATCCACCGTGTAACGCCCCGCGTAGACGACGGCCCCGTGCTGGCGCGGGCCGAGGTGCCCGTGCGCCCCGACGACAGCCTCGCCACGCTCCACGAGCGCATCAAGGCCGAGGAGCGCCGCCTGCTCGTGGAGGTGGTGCGCGCTTTGGCTGCTGCGAAGCGCTGAGGGCGTGGCGTGCAGTTGCGCCTTCCTCGCTACGCTCGGAATGACACGTCTTGTTGTAGTGCTAACCACCGCTCACGCGGCGACCTCGGCCTGATTTAACTCAAGGGGCAAGTAGACGGTGAAGCTGCTGCCGAGGCCCTCTGTGCTGCTCACCTCCACCGTGCCGCCGTGGTTGGTCACAATCTCCTTGACCACATAGAGCCCAATGCCCGTCCCGCCGATCTGCTGGCTCATGGAGCTGGGCGCCCGGTAGAAGCGCTTGAACAGGTGCGGCAGCGCCGCCGCGGGGATGCCCAGGCCCTCGTCGTGTACGGTGATCAGGGCGTGCGTCTCTTCCACGGCGATGCTGATCGCAACCTTGCCGCCGCCTGGGCTGTACTTGATCGCGTTGTTGAGCAGATTGTGGAACACCTGCTCCAGCCGGATGCAGTCGCCGGCGATCACCAGCGGCTCCTGCGGCGCACTGATGCTGATCTGATGCCTGGGCGCCGATTCCTCCATCGTCGCTGCCACCCGCCGGACCAGGGCGCCCAGGTCGAGCGACGCGCGGTTCAGATTGAGCTGCTCGCCGGCCACGTGCGCTACGTCGAGCAGATCCACGAGCAGCTGGTTCATCTGCTGCGTGCTGGTGATGATACTCTTAATGTCGTCCAGGTCGCGCGCTTCTCCGCCCTGGCGCGTGAAGCGGCGCTGCAGCAGCTGCGCCCGGCCGAGCAGCACGGTAAGCGGGTTCTTCAGCTCGTGGGAGGCGATCGCCATAAAGGCCTCGCGCTCACGCACCGCCTCCTGGGTCTCCTGATAGAGCCGGGCGTTGTCCAGGGCGATGCTGGCCCGCCGGGCCAACTCCTCAAGCAGCGCCAGATCGTCGGCCGCGTAGCGCCGCGGCGCCGCAGTGGCGTAGACCGCGATCACGCCCAGGGTTTGCCCGCGCAGCAGCAGCGGCACCATCATAAACGAGTGCGGCAGCAGGCGCTCAACCAGCATGCGCTGACGGTCGTCGGCGATATTCTGGGTGAGCAGCTCCTGCGACACATGATCGATCATGAGCGGCTTTCCGCTGCGCAGCACCTGAGCGGCGGGGTGCGTGCCATCCAGCTGCGGCGGGTAGGCGCGCCGAATTTCGTACAGCAGCGCCTCGTGCTGCGGGTCGATATGGGCCACCACCATGTCGCTGATCGCGTGCTCGTCGGCCAGGTCGATGATGCAGGCGTCGCCAAGGTAGGGCAGCACCAAGCGGGCGAGCTGGGTTAGGGTGAACTGATAGTCTAGCGAGCTGAGCAGCTTTTGGCTGGCGTTGGCCAAGAAGCGCAGGCGCTCCTCGCTCAGGCGCAGAGCCAGTTCGACCTGCTTGCGCGCGGTCACATCCATGTCCACGCCGATCATCCGCACCGGCGTCCCCTGGGCATCGCGCAGTACCCGGCCGCGGGTGGCCGTCCAGCGCACACTGCCGTCGGGGCGGCACATGCGAAACTCGACATCGTAGGGCTGCTCGCCTTGCATCGCCCGCCTGAGGCTCTGCTGCACGTGCGCAATGTCGTCCGGGTGTACCAGGCTGCGGAAGGCCGCGAAGCTGTTGCCAAACGCGCCGGCGGGCAGGCCCAGCATCTCCGCCAGCCCCTCGCCCCAGTGCACCGCATTGGTGGCCAGATCCCAGTCCCAGGTGGCCATGCTGGCCGCCTGGAGCCCCAGCTGTAGCTGCGCCGCGCTGGCCTGCTGGGCCTGGAGCGCCTGCTCCAGCTGCTGGTTGCTCGCCGCCAGATCGCGGCGCTGCTGCTCGACCTGGCGCTGCAGCTGCACCTTCTCGATCGCGCCGTTGAGGGCCAGGATTACCCGCTGGCGAATATCGTGCGCTTTGACCAGATAGTCCTGCGCGCCAAGCTTGAGCGCCTGCACCGCCACCGTCGCATTGCCGGCGCCGGTGAGCATCACCACCGCGCAGGCCAGGGGGCCGTGCTCGGCGATCAGGGCCGCTAAAAACTCCAGGCCGTCGTCGTCTGGCAGGCTATAGTCGAGCAGGATGGCGTCGGGGTGCAGCACGCGGCACAGCTCCCGGCCCTCCGCCGCCGTGCTCGCCTCGTGGCAGCGGTAGCCGTCGGGGCCGGCGCGCTCAAGGTAGCGTCGGAACGTGGCGCGATCCTCGTCGCTGTCGTCCACAATCAGAATGACCGGCTGAAGACTGATCATGGCTCTTCTCTCTGCGCTTCCGGCAACAGAACCGTGCCAAACCAGTAGTCGAACAGGAGCTTGAGTTGCTGCCGAAACTGTTGTAGATTGACCGGCTTCAGCAGGTAGCTGCTTGCGCCATTGCGATAGCACACGTCCACATCTTTGGGGTTGGCCGATGTGCTGAGCACCACCACCGGGATCGAGCGCAGCGACGCGTCGCTTTTGATCTTCTCAAGCACCTCGCGGCCATCGGTGGCCGGCAGGTTCAGGTCGAGCAAGATCAGGCTAGGCCGCGGCGCGACCGTCGGGGCGGCGTAGGCCGCGCGGCGAAACAGGCGATCAAGGGCGTCGTCGCCATCGACGCAGCGCGCAAACTCGAGCGTCGGGCTGATGGTATGCAGCGTGCGCCGCGTCGCCTCATAATCCTCGTCGCTATCTTCGATCACCAGCAGCAGGTGGGACGGCGCGGGCAGAGTCATCTGGTCATCCCTTGATGGTAAAGAAGAAGGTCGTGCCGACCGTGAGCGTCGACTCGAGCCAGATTCTGCCGCCGTGGCGCTCGACGATCTTTTTGGCGATCGTCAGGCCCGCGCCCGTCCCGCCGCCAAACTGGTCGCGCACATGCAGGCGCTTGAAGATGCGGAAGATCGTCTCGAAGTGCTTTTCCTGGATGCCAATGCCATTATCGCGCACATAGAAGGTGTACGGCGCGCCTGAGGCGTCTGGGCTGCTGGGCGGCGCTAGCTCCTGGTAGCCGATCTCGACCCATTTCTCAGGCTTCGTATTATACTTGATCGCATTCAGGATCAGGTTATAGAACACCTCGCCCAGGCTCACCGCGTCGTACTGAATGGTCGGCAGCGGGCGCGGGATGCGCACCTGCACCTGCTGCTGCTCGATACTCATCGCCAGGCGGTCGAGGACCTCGCGCAGCACCATATTCAGGTCGGCCTGCTGGATGACGAGATCGACCCGCCCGATGCGCGAGTAGTGCAGCAGCGTATCGATCAGCGTTTCCATGCGCTGGGTGAGGCGGATGAGCGTCTGCAGCTTCGCCTGGCCCTCGCTATCAAGCTTGTCGCCATAGTCCTCGATCAGAAAGTGGGCATAGTTATGCAGGCCGCGCAGGGGCTCTTTCAGATCGTGCGAGGCGATGTAGGCGAAGGCATCAAGCTCGACATTGCTGCTCTCCAGCTCGGCGTTCAGCTGGGCTAGCTCGGCCACACGGCGCAGCACAATGCTCAGCACGGCGTTCCGCAGATCGGAGGCGGCCGCAATCTCGAAGCTTTTCCAGGGCCGGGCGTGCAGGGCTACCATCTGCTGCCACAGCTCGAACGAGCGACGCGGGTGCAGCTGTACGCCATCGTCGTGCAGCTCGACGGCCTTGGTGGGCTCGCCGCCCCAGTTCACCACCTGTAGCAGCTCGGGGCGGAACCAGAGCAGATACTCGCCCTGTGCGCGCGATATCGGCGCAGCCAACACGCCGCTGGCCGTGTCTTTACAGTTGGCCAGCTCCGGGCAGGCGGTGGCCAGGCTGGCGATGTTATAGATGCCGCGCTCGGGCTGCACGCCCAGCCAGGCGATCAGGGCGCGGATCTGGTCGTCGGTGGGCGTCTGGCCCAGGCTGACGATCTGACCATCGATACAGAGCGCCGCGCCGCCCACGTCGATCAGATCGAGCATGCTCGGTCGGCCCGCAGTCAGGGCGTAGTCTAGCGGATGCACCTCGGCGATCTGCTGGATCAGCCGCAGGCCGACCGCATTAACTTGCGCGCGATACTGGTGGTCTTCGGAGTCTCGCTTGGCGGTGAGCTGCAGCGAAAAGGCCTGGCCTAAAAACTCGCAGGCGGCGCGCACCTCATAGGGCAGGTAGCGCGGCGACTGGTGGTGGCAGGCGATTAGCCCCCACAGCGCGCCGTCGTCGATGATCGAGATCGACATCGACGCCCGCACGCCCATATTGGCCAGGTACTCCAGGTGAATGGGCGAGACGCTGCGCAGCGTCGCGTAGCTCAGGTCGAGCGGCGCGCCGGTGTCCGGCGTCAGGGTCGGCACCACATCGGCCGGGGTGTAGCGCGCGTCGGGGATCAGGCGCAGCCAGTTGCGCAGGTAGAGTGCGCGGGCCTGCTGGGGGATGTCTGAAGCCGGGTAGTGCAGGCCGAGGAAGGAGCGCACGTCGGGGGCCAGGGCCTCCGCGATCACCGAGCCGTGGCCGTCGGCGTCGAATGTGTAGATCATCACCCGATCAAAGCCGGTGAGCGCGCGCACCTCGGCCACAGCCGTGTTACAGAACGCGTCGAAGCTCGGCGCGCCCTGCAGCCGGGCGACAACCGTCTTCACCAGGCGGTAGAAGTCTGGCCGCGGGGCGCTGGCGGTGTGCGAGGGCTCAAGCTCAAGGATGAGCGCGCCGTTATGGCGGTGGATCAGGCCGTCGAAGTGCTGCCCAACAGCGCCGAGCTGGCTCGTCCAGATATAGAGCGGGTTCTGGTCAATCGACTCGAGGGCCAGGGTGTTGTGCAGATACTGCACATACTCGTCGCCGAGCAGGGCGGCGAGGGGCTGGCCCAGCAAGCTCTCGGCGGCGCGCCCGAGATACTGGGCCGTGCTGGTACTGGCCTGCATAATGCGCAGATCGGGCTCGGCGAGCACGAGCAGCACGCCATGGGGCTGGACGCGGCCGGGCACATGGATCGGCTCACGATCACAGCTGGTCAGGTCGATCGGCTGGTCTGGCGTACTGCTCATCATGCTCGTATGCTCCTACCCATTGGCCGAACGCCGCAAAGGTCGCGTGGGCGCCGCGCACCATGTCCGCCTCGGCGGCCGCATCGACGGCCGCCCGCAGCAAGAGCGCGCGGAAGGCGCGCCACATCGGCCCGACCTGGTCGCCGTAGCTGGCAAAGAAGGCGCAGCCATGTTCGGGGGACAGCCCAAGCCGCGTGCGCGCCTCGCGGGCGATCAGCTGCCCGCCGAGGGTGGCGCCTTCTAGCACATACATGCAGCCCAGCCGATGGGCAAAGCTCGTGGGCGTGGGCAGGGCACGGCAGCGCGGCAGCGCGGCCAGGGCCGCCGGGGCGAGCCCGAGGGCCTGTAGGTCGCGGGCGAGGGCCGGTGCCTTGAGGCGCTGCGCGATATCTACGTCGAAGCGCGCCCAGTCCGGCCCGGCCCCCAGCAGCTGCTCAAAGGGCGCGTAGAAGCCCCAGAGGCACGCGAGCAGCTGGCGGTAGTCGTCCAGGGAGCCCAGGCGGCCGAGCAGGTCTAGCTGCGCCTCAACCGCCCCATGCTCGGCAGCGGTCTCGTGCTTGAGCCGGTTCAGGATCATAGGCGTGTGCATCCGGTATGGTGCGGCGAAGCGCGCTTGGCTTCGTACACAGCTACTCGCTATCTCGCGCGGCGTAGATGTCGCGCAGCATTGGCTCAAGCTCGGGGTCGTCGGCAAAGATGCCCGCCGTATCGAGCCAGGGATTACTTGGCCGCGCCTGCCCGTCAGGCACGTCAAGGTACCCGACTTCTGTTGTTTGTAGCGCATGGCTGATCGCGTGATGTGCGACCTGGAGTGCCTCATCGCGTGTTTCGCCAACGGCGGTGATGCTGGGTAGCAGCGGTGCGGACGCCTGATACTTGCCGCCGGTACGCTGCTGAAGGAGCAATGGGTAGCGCATGGGATCCTCCTTGTGCGTTCTCGCTCCATTATACCCCGTTACCCTGAATGGCGCTTCCAATTGGCCCCCCCTGACAGGGCGGATGCAACGTCCGACCACCGGGCGTTTTGTCCGCAGATGACGCAGATGACGCAGATTTCCGGCGCATTTTTGGCCCAACCGAGCGTTGGCGCGGGACGTGGCAGCGTAACAAGCGCGCGTTGCAGCGTAAAGCAGCGCCGTGGCAGCGTAACAAGCGCGCCGCAAGGATGCGCTGGTTGCGGCGATCCAGAAGGTGCGCGCGTAGACGCTCGATAGCTGACGACGGACGACGGACGACCGCATCAGCCGCATAGGGAGCACAATTCCAACACAGCTCTAACACCCTGTTAGCGTCATACAGACTCCCCCGTGCTAGCATGGGCTTAGCAAGAAAATAGAGGAGGAGTCCATCTATGTCGTTTAACACCAACCGCTTTACCCAAAAATCCTTCGAGGCGATCAGCGCCGCCCAGAGCGCCGCCGAGCGCAACGGCAACAGCGATGTGCAGCCCGAGCATCTGCTCTACACGCTGCTCGACCAGGCCGACGGCGTGGTGCCCCAGGTACTCGCCAAGCTGAACCTGCCGGTCGGCGCCCTGAAGCAGCAGGCCAACGCCGAGATCGCGAAGCTGCCGCGCCAGAGCGGCGGCAACGTGCAGCCCCAGTACAGCTCGCGCCTGCGCAATGTGTTCCTTAAGGCCCACGACGAGCTCGCCCAGTTTGGCGACGAGTATGTGAGCACCGAGCATCTGCTCTTAGCCCTGCTGAGCCACGGCGGCGGTGGCGCCGAGCGCATCCTGAAACAGGCCGGCCTTACGCGCGACCAGCTGATGAGCACGCTGCGCGAGGTGCGCGGCGCCCAGCGTGTTACCAGCCCCAACCCCGAGGGCACCTACGCTGCCCTAGAGCAGTATGGCCGTAACCTCACCGAGCAGGCCCAGCGCAACAAGCTTGATCCCGTGATCGGCCGCGACGAGGAGATCCGCCGCGTGATCCAGATCCTCTCGCGCCGCACCAAGAACAACCCGGTGCTGATCGGCGAGCCCGGTGTCGGCAAGACCGCCATCGTTGAGGGCCTCGCCCAGCGCATCGTGCGCGGCGACGTGCCCGAGTCGCTTAAAGATAAGAAGGTTGTCGCGCTGGATCTTGGCGCCCTGATCGCCGGCGCCAAGTATCGCGGCGAGTTCGAGGAGCGTCTCAAGGCGGTGCTCAAAGAGGTGCAGGAGCGCGAGGACGTGATCCTGTTTATCGACGAGCTGCACACCGTGGTCGGCGCGGGCGCCGCCGAGGGCTCGATGGACGCCAGCAATATGCTCAAGCCGATGCTGGCCCGCGGCGAGCTGCACCTGGTGGGCGCCACCACGCTCGACGAGTACCGCAAGCATATCGAGAAGGACGCCGCCCTGGAGCGGCGCTTCCAGCCCGTGCAGGTGGATCAGCCCAGTGTCGAGGATACGATCTCCATTCTACGCGGCCTCAAGGAGCGCTACGAGACCCATCACGGCGTGCGTATCACCGACGCCGCCCTGGTGGCCGCCGCTGTGCTCTCCGACCGCTACATCTCCGACCGCTTCCTGCCCGACAAAGCGATCGACCTGGTGGACGAGTCGGCGGCCCGCCTGCGCATGGAGATCACCTCCGACCCGCAGGAGCTCGACGACCTGAAGCGCCGCATGATGCAGCTGGAGATCGAGCGCGAGGCGTTGAAGCGCGAGACCGACCGCGCCAGCAAGGATCGCCTGGAGAAGCTGGAGCAGGAGCTCGCCAACCTGCGCGAGCGCCGCAACGCCGTGGAGGCCCAGCTTCAGCGTGAGCGCCAGGAGCTTGAGGGCGTGAAGCAGTCCAAAGAGCAGATCGAGGAGACGCGCACGGCCATCGAGCGCGCCCAGCGCGAGTACGACTACAACAAGGCCGCCGAGCTGCAGTACGGCACGCTCGCCGGGCTGGAGCGGCAGCTTCAGGAGGCCGAGGCGAAGCTCGCGGAGGGCGGATCGAGCCTGCTGCGCCAGGAAGTGCGCGAGCAGGACATCGCCGAGCTGATCTCGAAGTGGACCGGCGTGCCGGTGAGCAAGCTGCTGGAGGGCGAGGTCGAGAAGCTGGTGAAGATGGAGGAGCGGCTGCACCAGCGCGTCGTGGGCCAGGAGGAGGCCGTGGGCGCCGTGGCCAACGCCGTGCGCCGCTCGCGCGCTGGGCTGCAGGATCCCAACAAGCCGCTCGGCTCGTTCCTGTTCCTTGGCCCCACCGGCGTGGGCAAGACCGAGCTGGCCCGCGCGCTGGCCGAGTTCCTCTTCGACGACGAGGCGGCCATGATCCGCATCGATATGTCGGAGTACATGGAGAGGCACAGCGTAGCGCGGCTGATCGGGGCGCCGCCCGGCTACGTGGGCTACGACGAGGGCGGCCAGCTGACCGAGGCCGTGCGCCGCAAGCCCTACAGCGTGGTGCTCTTCGACGAGGTGGAGAAGGCGCACCCGGATGTGTTCGGCGTGCTGCTCCAGGTGCTCGACGATGGGCGGCTCACCGATGGCCAGGGCCGCGTGGTGAACTTCAAGAACGTGGTGGTGATCATGACGAGCAACATCGGCTCAAGCATGATCCAGGATCTCACCCAGGGCGGTGCGAGCGAGGACGAGATCCGCGACGCGGTGCTGGAGGAGCTGCGCGGCGAGCTGCGCCCCGAGTTCCTGAACCGCATCGACGAGGTGATCGTGTTCCGGCCGCTCTCGCGTGATCAGATCGGCCACATTGTGGGCATCCAGCTAGAGCGCCTGCACAAGCTGCTGGCCGACCGCAAGCTCGGCCTGAAGCTGAGCGACGCGGCGCGGGCGCGCCTGGCCGAAGAGGGCTACGACCCAGTGTACGGTGCGCGGCCGCTGAAGCGCGTGATCCAGCAGCGTATCCAGAACCCGCTGGCGCTGCGCCTGCTTCAGCACGAGTTCGAGCCGGGCGACACGGTGCTGGTGGATGTGGGCGAGAACGGCTTCGGCTTCACAAAAGCTTAAAGTTGCTGGCGGGTGTTGTGTGATATCCTGAGCGTATCCCTAGCCCGGCCCCCGCGAGAGAAGAGGATGGCCATGATCCGCGAACGCTACACCCGCCAGATCGCAAGCCTGCGCGACGACCTGCTGCGTATGGGCAGCATGGTCGAGCAGGCCCTGCTGCGCTCGATCTATACATTGGAGACCTGGGATATCGCTGTGGCGGCCCAGATTATTAACGACGACGTGCTGATCGACGATGCCTGGCGCAACCTGGAGGAGCGCACCATCCATCTGCTGGCCACCCAGCAGCCGATCGTCGCCAGCGACCTGCGCCTCTGCACGGTGGTGACGGCCATCGCCGGTGAGCTGGAGCGGATCGGCGACTACGCCAACAGCATCGCCAAGCGGGTGCGCCAGGCCACCCGCCGCCCGTCGCTGATCACGCCGCCCGCCCAGATCCACGAGATGGCCAAGCTGTCGCTCCAGATGCTCAACACAAGCCTGGAGGCGTTTTTACGCCAGGACCTGGAGCTCGCACACTCGCTCGCCGCCAGCGACGAGCGCGTCGACGAGATGGAGGACGAGATCCGCGCCCAGCTGATCGCCGCCGCCAAGGCCGACCCCGGCCTGCTGGAGGCCTGCATCGACATGCTCGATGTGGTGCATGCGCTGGAGCGCACCGCCGACCGCGCCACGAATATTGGCGAGCGCGTGATCTTCCTTAGCACCAACACGCTGGAGAAGATTAATTAGGGGGTGGCAGCCCAAAGCTTCCAAAGGAGCCAGGATGCAACAGCGTATCCAGCGGCTGCGCGCCGCGCTGGCCACAGGCGGCCTGCCCGCCCTGCTCGTAAGCGCGCCCGCCAGTAGGCGCTACCTCAGTGGCTTCACGGGCAGCTACGGCTGCCTGCTGATCACGCCCGAGGCCGCCCTGGTTCTTACCGATGGCCGCTATGTCGTTCAGGTGGCTCAGCAGGCCCCTGGCTTCGCGCTGCGCGAGGTGGTTAACCCTGGCCGCCCCCTGCCCGAGGTGATCGCCGCCGCCGCGTCCGAGCTGGGGCTGCACGGTCTTGCCTTTGAGTCCGCTCACACGACCGTGGCCGAGCACGCCAAGCTCGTGGCGGCGCTCGGCGGCGCGATGGAGCTATTGCCCTCTGAGGGGATGGTGGAGGGGCTGCGCGAGCTCAAGGATGCGGACGAGCTCGCCACGCTGCGCCGTGCGGCCGCCATCACCGACGCCGCCCTCGCCGCCGTGCTGCCGCAGCTGCGCCCCGAGCAGCGCGAGCGCGAGGCCGCCTGGATGCTGGAGGTGGCTCTGCGCGAGGCTGGCGCCGAGGCTGTGTCGTTCGCCATTATTGTGGCCGCTGGCCCCAACGCCGCCCTGCCCCACCATTTCCCCGGCGATGGGCTGCTCGGCGCCGGTCGGCCGATCGTGATCGACATGGGCGCCCGCCTCGATGGCTACCACGCCGACCTGACGCGCACGATCACGCTCGGCCCGCCCGATGCGCGCTTTCACGAGATCTATGCGATCGTGCTGGAGGCCCAGCGGCGCGCCATTGCGGGCCTGCGGGCAGGCGCCCTGAGCAGCGACGTGGACGCCCTGGCGCGCGAGCATATCACCGCGGCTGGCTACGGCCCGCAGTTCGGCCACGGGCTTGGCCACGGCGTCGGCCTCGACATTCACGAGGCGCCGGGGCTGCGCCGCGCGCCGCCCAATGGCGCAGGCGCCCCGCTGCGGGCTGGCATGGTCACCAGCGTGGAGCCCGGCATCTACCTTGAGGGCTGGGGCGGCGTGCGGATCGAGGATCTCGTCCTCGTGACGAAAGACGGCAGCGAGCTGCTCTCGCATGCCCCGAAGGTAGGGCAGGCTTCCGAAAACTTGTAGCTGGTTTGGGACGGTGGCCGGTAGACGGTAGACGGTAGGTAGGGCACCGTCCACCGTCCTTAGGGACGGTAGACGGTAGACGGTAGACGGTAGGTAGGGCACCGTCCACCGTCCACCGTCCACCGTCTACCTTCAGCTACAAGGGCCAAGGCTTTTCACGAGATCGGCTCGGGGATGGCGCCGACGACCCCTTCCAGCTCGCGGACGCGCTGGTGCAGCGTGGCTACGTCGCGCACGCGTGCGCGCAGGTGCCCGGTGAGCACGCGAATGATCCCGCGCGCAACCTCTACCCGGTCGGCCATCACCTCGTAGAAGGGGCCGTGGTCGATGCGGAAGAGCAGGCTCGGCTCCAGGGCGGAGACCGACGCGATGCGCGGCTCTGGGTCGAGCATGGCCATCTCGCCGAACACATCGCGCGGCCCCAGCTCGTTCAGGGTGCGCTCGCCGTCGTGGACGCGCACGCGCCCGCTCACAATGATATACATGCTGGTGCCCATGTCGCCCTGGGCGAAGATCTGCTCGCCCGCGCGCACCTCCAGCTCACTGAGGATGGCCGCGATCTCGACCAGCACCATGTCGGCGGTGGCGGCAAAGATGCTCACCGTCTTGAGCGTCATCACTTTTTCCAAAGTTGAGAGCATAAGCCCGTCTCCTGCTCGTGGCAGCGCAGGCGCGCCTGCGCTGTCGATGTATGCCAGAGCGCGTATCGCCGTCTCGCGTAGCAGCGGGTCGGGCTCGCTGGCGGCAGCCTGGAGCGCGGGGCGCGCCTGGGCCAGCCGCTGTTGGCCGATCGCGTAGCAGGCGCAGGCCCGCAGCCACGGCTCGGCGCCGGCCTCGTCGCCGCGCGCCAGGGCGTCGAGCCGCGCCGCTGGCCCGATGGCGCGCTGCGGAAAGAGCGCGCCGAGCCGCTGGAGCTGCTCGTCTGGCCCGAGCTCTTCCAGCAGCGGCAGCAGTGCGGCCTTGAGATCCGCCGCCAGCATGCCGTCGAGGCTCTCTAGCGCGTAGGAGCGCTGCTCGGGCGCGCCATACTCCAGCGCCGCGCGCAACTGGCCCATCACCTGTGCATCGAAGCGCATGCCCAGTAGCAGCAGCAGGCGTGTACGCAGCTGCCCGAGGGCGTGGCCAAGGGCGCGCGCTAGCAGCTCTGCGCCCGCCCCCCCGGCGATGTCGCGGCGGGCCGCTAGCATCCAGGCGGCCTCGGCGGCCTCACCTAGCAGCTGGCGGTGTACCTGCGCCAGCTGCGCGCCCTCCGCCCGAAAGCGGCAGGCGTTAAGGGCGCTGAGCACCTCATTCCGCAGCTCGCTCGCAGGAGCGTCGAGCTGCTCCGCCAGCAGTGCGACCATCGGCGCGCCGCCGATGCGCCCGCAGATGCGGGCGAGCCGTACCCGCACCGCCACGGGCTGCACGGCCAGGCTTTCGCGCAGCAGCTCGACGATCGCTGCGCCCACCTGTACCAGCGCCGTCTCGGCCGTCAGGCGTAGCTCGGGGCTTGCGAGCGCTGCCACTAGCTCGGGCCAGAGCCGAGGGTGGCCCACCTGGCCCGCCGCCTGGAGCGCCGCCCGCCGCACGGCCATGTCGGGGTCGTGCAGCAGCGGCAGGAGTGGCTGGTAGAAGCTGCGCATGCCAACAGCGCCAAGGATCTCGGCGGTGAGCACGCGTTCGGCGGGCGCGGCCGACGCGCCGCCCGCCAGCAGCTGCTGGCCCGCCGTCAGCACGCCCACGATCCCGCCGCTGCGCAGCAGACCCACCATCGCGCCGCGCCGCACGCGGTGGTCGGGCGCGTCGAGCTGCGCGGCCAGCTCCTCAAAGGCGTCCTCCTCGCCCAGTACAGCCAGGGCGCGCAGGCCAACCTCCACAACATCCGGCTCCCGCTCGGCGCGCAGCTGCGCACGCACGGCAGGCAGCGCCGCAAGCGGCCGCAGGCGCTCCAGCCGACCGAAGGCCTCGCGTCGCACCTCGGGCGCGCCATGGGTAAGCAGCTCGGCCAGCCTGCTGGCCAGTTCGGGCTCCTCGCCACGCTCCAGCAGATCGAGCGCGTAGATCACCTCGGCGGGGTGCGGGCTGCGCAGCGCGCCCAGCACCAGGGCGCGCGTCGAGCTATCCTGGAGCGAGAAGGCCGCGCCCTCGATGCGCTGCGTGTTCAGGGCGTGGGCGAGCGCGCCGCGATAGGCGCCGCCCAGCCGTCGCCCCACCAGAATCCAGACCGCGAGTAGGGCGCTCAGCACCAGGGTGAGCCCGAGCGTGCCCAGGTTGGCCGGGCCGAGCAGCAGGATCAGCGCCAGACCCGCCAGACCCGCCGCCATCGGCTCCACCACGCTCTCGATCAGGGCCTGGGCCCGCAGGCGCTGCGCGAACGCCAGGGGCTGATACAGGATCAGCGAGGACGGCGTATCGACAGCATCTTTAAGCAGCTCGTTCAGCAGTTTGCTGATCGCCACCAGCCAGAACAGCCCCAGGCCGCCCAGCAGCAGGCTGGAGGCCAGGATTAGCCCGGCGCCCGCCGCCACCGCCACAGGCATTGCCAGCAGCCCCGCCGTAAGGCCGTAGCGCTCCAGCAGCCGCGCCGAGAGCAGGCCCTTACCAAGCAGGGTGAGCGCGCCGACGAGGGCGTAGAAGAGGCCCAAAAAGCTCGCCAGCTGGTCCTCGTTCGGGTAGCGCGCGGCCAGCTCCAGGTAGAAAATGCTATCCAGGAAGAAGTAGCAAAACATGGCGAGCGCCGCAAAGCCCACAATGCTCAAGATGTAGCGGCTGCGCAGCAGCTCGCCAAGGGCGACGCGCGGAAGCTCACGCGCCGCCGCCGCTTGCTCCGCCTGCGGGGGCAGCTTGCGCAGCACAGCCAGCAGCAACACCAGGGCCACAGCCAGACATAGGGCCGCAAGCAGCAGCAGGTTCACGGTGCCCACCAGCACGACCGTCGCAGGCACCAGCAGGCCGCCGAGAATGCCGGCCAGCACCTCGCCGGAGCCAACTAGGCCAAACAGGCGCTTGCCCTGGCGCAGCGTGAAGAGCCGCCCCAGCAGCGCGCCGAACTCCAGGCCTGCTAGCACCCAGAGCACCTCGGCCCAGACAGCGAGGATCGCCACGAGCCACGTCTGGCCCGGTAGGCTTAGGCCAAGCCAGATCCCCACCAGCGACACGGCCATGGTGGCGACGGTGCCGATCAACAGCTGTTCGAAGGAGAGCCACGCCTCGACGCGGGTGTAGATCAGCCCAGTGACGCTGCCCACCAGCGCGAAGCCAATGTAGACATAAGGCAGCGCGGCGGCGCCAAAGTTCACGAGCAGCAGCGTATTGGCCACCGTCTCGGTAAAGACCAGCGGCACGCCAAGAAAAAAAGAGTGCAGCAAAAGTAGCAGCACCAGCCGCTCCTCGGCAGGCTGCACATTGAAGAGAGTCGCCAGTCGGCGCTGCCCTGTGCTCATGCGTGTAACAAATCTCTCTACCGATCAGGGCAGCAGATTGGAGAGCACGAGCAGCAGCATGAGCGTGAGCCAGAGCACGCAGAGCAGCCGGAAGCGCCAGAAGACCGAGTCGAGATAGCGGCTCTTCGCCTTGAAGATGTTCGAGATCTCGACAATCTGGTTGGAAAGGTCGTGGAGCAGATCGCTCGGCATGGCCTGCATGATGCGCTGGTGGTAGGTGTCTTCGTTGCCGCCCTGCTTCTGCAAGATCGCCAGCGGGAAAATCAGGCCGGGGGCCTTGGAGTTAGGGCGGCGAGGCGCCACCGAGGGGGTGAAGACTTTGGTACCGGCGAAGATCACGCCGAAGGCGATGAGCATGTAGATCAGCGTGCAGCCGAGGGCCGCAGCACGCACTCCCTGCTGCAGCGGCGAGACGGCGGCCGTGCTAAGCATGCGCAGCAGAAACGCGCCCTGAGCGGTGGTGAGGATGCCGACGGCAGTGAGAACCAGACCCGACTTCTGATCCATGAAGCGCACCAGATCCTGAATATGCAGCATGGAGCGGAGGGCGAAATCTACGCGCAGGCGGATCAGGTCGCGGGGCAGCATCTCCCGCTCTTGTTCAATAGTGCTCTCTAGGCTCGTCTGCTCCGTCAGCTGGGTCGGCTCAATCATGCGACGTCTGTCCTTACAATTAGGTCAGCATCCGCCTTGGGGTCCTACTATAATACACCGCAATTGTGGGCGCGTGTGGCGGCCCCTTGACGGCAGCGCCCCTGGCACCTAAAATCGGCTTGGAATAGAGCTTTCTAGCCAATAGGTCTGTTATGGCGAAGCGGCCAGTAATGTTGAGCGGGCGGGTGGCGGTGATCACGGGGAGCACGCGCGGGATCGGTCGGGCGATCGCGGAGCGCTATGGCTGCGCCGGGGCGCGGGTGGTGGTCTCGTCCTCCAAGCCAGAGGCGGTGGCGCAGACAGTGGCCGAGCTGCGTGGGCGCGGCATCGAGGCCAGCGGCCTTGCCTGCGATGTGAGCGAGCGGGCGCAGGTGCAGGCCTTGCTGGATCACGCCATAGCTAGCTATGGCCAGGTGGACATCTGGGTGAACAACGCCGCGATCTCGGGGCCGTTCGCCTACACCGTGGATGTGCCACCGGGCGCGTGGGAGCGGGTGCTGGCGGTGAATCTGTTCGGCTGCCTGTACGGCAGCACGGTGGCGCTGCCGCAGATGATCCAGCGCGGCTACGGTAAGGTGATCAACCTTACCGGCGGGGGCTACAAGCGCGCCCAGCGCTTCCTCTCGGCCTACAGCGCCTCAAAGGCCGGGATCGTGCGGCTCACCGAGGGCCTGGCCCGCGAGCACGCCGACCAGAAGTTCCTGAGCTTCAACGTGCTGGCGCCCGGCATCGTGCCCACCGACATGACGCGCAACTGGGAGAGCATCGGCGCGGCCGCAGAGGCGCTGAAGGCCTTCCCCCGCGTGATGCGGATCTTCGGCACCACCGCCGAGGAGACCGCCGAGCTCGCCCTACACATGGCCTCGCCTGCCACCGACAAGGTAAGCGGCAAGGTCTTCGAGGTCTTGCCGCGCCGCCGCGCGCTCTGGCGCATCGCCCAGGCCGCCGTGGGGCGGAGGTAGGCAAACGTAGACGGTAGACGAAGGACGGTGGACGGTGCCGGATCCGACCGTCCACCGACGACCGTCCACCGACGACTGACGACTGACGACCGTCCACCGTCCACCGTCCACCGTCCACCGTCCACCGTTTACAGAAAGGAGCCTGGTTTGCCCACCCTCAACGAGCGCATTGGCGAGGTGATCAAGCGCAAGCGCAGCCGCGACCGGCTTACTCAGAATGACCTTGGCGGACGGATCGGGGTGAGCGGCTCGTATATCTCCGGCGTGGAGGCGGGCACCACCGGCGTGCGGATCACCGAGCTAGAGGGGCTGGCGACGGCCTTTCGCACCACGGCCATCGAGCTGATCAACGAGGCGGCGGGCAAGGACGAGTACAAGTTTACTTCCTCGAACCGCGAGCGCGACGCCTTCCTGAGCCTCTATGACGGCCTAAACCCCGAGTATAAAAAGCAGGCCCGCAACTTCCTGCTGTTTCTCAGGGAGCTCCAGACCCGCCCAGAGGAGGAGGCGTAGGGGTGCAGCATGCTGCGTCCCTAAGGTGCTGGCGCCGCCACCACAATGGCGCCGATAGTGGCCCAGGCGCTGGTATTGCCCGCGTTGTCCAGGCTCTGCACGCGCACGGCGTAGCGGCCCGGCGTGAGGCTCGCGGTCTTTACCAGCGGCTCGGCGGTGAACCAGTCGGAGGTGCCCGCCGTGTCGGCGCCGATGTAGACGCGGTAGCCAGCTATGCCGGAGGCGCTATCGGTGGCGGGCTGCCAGGGCACCACCACGGCGCCAGCGGCCACGCGCAGCTCGGCTATGGGCGCGGGCGCGGTGGGGGGCGTGGCGTCGAAGCCGACTGGCCCGTAGCTGACTACTGTCTGCCTGCCGTCGGCGCCCCAGACGCGCACCACCAGGCTGTGCATGCCCTCGCCGGCCTCCGCCAGCTGGGCGTAGCCATCCACGTTGCGGGGGAACATGGGCGCGTCGGCGGGTGGCGCTTTGTCCCAGGCCTGGCTGATGCCGCCGCCGCCCCAGGTGGTAGTAAACTCGATCCGCTGGTCGCTGTTGTACCAGCGCTCGGGCTGGGCCGCGCTGGTGAAGCGGATCTCGGGGGCCTGAAGCGGTGCGGCCTGCACGACGGCGCCGCGATGCTGGTTGCAGCCGCCGAGCTCGGGGAAGTTGTAGCCCTCGGCGAAGCGCAGCGGCAGCGACTGCTTGCCGCTCCAGCCGTCGCGGTTGGCGGTGAAGGCGGTGAAGTGCAGGTGGGGCACGCCGGGGGAGCCGCGGTCGCCCGCAAAGCCGAGCGTGGCGCCAACCTCGTAGGTATGGCCCCGCTGCGTGCTCACGGCGCGGGCCATATGCGTGTACATGGTGAAGAAGCCGCCGCCGTGGCTGAGGATGATCGTGCCGCTGGAGGCCTCCCAGGCCCAGATCTCGCCGCTGGCTGCGGCGCGAACTGGCGCGTCGTAGGTGGGGCCGTCTACCTGGACAAGATCGAGCGAGTAGCGGTCCCAGCTGTTGTGGGTGCCGCAGCCGTAGCCCTGGATAACTCTCCACTGCTCGCCGGGGACGGTCGGCAGGATCAGGCTCGGGGCGGCGTGCGCGGCGCTCGGGGTGAGCGCGCAGGCGAGGGCGGCAAACAGGGCCACAAGCCAGCCGACAAGCAACCGCGTGGTGCTTCGGCGGGCCCAGGCGCTGCAGCGCGGCAGCGTCGAGCGCAGAATCGGCAAGGCCAAACCTCCTGGTTGGTTGGGGGTGTGAAGCCCCTGATCCGCGTGGATCTGGTCGCCGCAGACAGGGCGTGCGACCACGTAGACTGGGCCGGGGCAGGCCCCTGGGAGCGGCGGGCGACATGGACCGAGGCTCCACCAGGTTGCTCCAGCTGACTAGCGAAAGAACCCGCAAGCGGGAAGCGTCGCCAATCACGCGCCGACGGTCGGGGTCGGCGGCGCCCGAGACGATAGCATAGGCTGAAAGATTGGTCAAGTTTTCTTTACGGTTGTGCTATGATTTGAAGGGTATACCAACACCATGAGCGAGCCACTCATCCTCATCCTCATCGTCGGCGCCGCCGATACGGGCCGCGCCCCCATGGCCGTCGCCCTGCTGCGGCGCATGCTGCGGCGTCAGAACAGCGTGTGGCGCGTCGAGTCTGCCGGGGTTGTGGGCCACGACGACGACCCCGCCGAGCCTGAGGCCCGCGACGCGCTGCTCGCCATGGGCCTGGATCTGAGCGCCCACACTGCGCGCTCGCTCAGCGACGCGCTGGTGGCCGAGGCGCGCCTGCTGGTGGCGGTGGAGAGCGGCGTGGGCCGCGTGGTGCGCGCGCGCTACCCTGAGGCGCAGCTCGTTACCCTTGGCGGCCTCGCCGGGCGCGCCCGCGACATCCCCGACCCGTTCCGCATGCAGGTGGGCGCGTGGCTCCAGTACGCCAACGAGATCGAGTCGCTGCTCGGCGCAGGCATGCCGCGCCTGCTCGCGCTGCTCGGCGCCGATGGCGCGTCCGACGACGTGGTGGCAGCGCCAGCGCCAAGCGCCGCCGTGAGCCGGCTGCCGCCGGTGGCGCCGGAGCAGGCGGCGGAGCGCGTGGCGGCCCTGGAGCGCGTGGGGCGCCTGCTGAGCCTGGTGGCGGAGCTGCCCGACGTGGTGGACTGGGCGAGCGGCAGCCGCCAGATCGCCGCCGACCTCAACATTATGGAGCGGCCCCTGGCCCCCGCCGATCTGGCGCGCCCCTACGTGGCCCTGTTGCGCGCCACGCTTGCGCTGCTCCCTGGTTGCCCCAGCGCGCCCCAGGCCACCGCGCTGCGCGGCGCCGTCGCCCGCCTGCGCGCCCCTATCGCCCCTGCGGACCTCGACGCCCTGGCTGATGATCTTGCCGGGTTCGATGTGCTTGGCTAGTTTGGGGCGCGGCGTCACCTACACCGTTCTGCTATACTAAGGCACGGATTGGCCTGACCATGGAGGGGTTAGTCTATGAGTCAGATTGTTGAAGTAGATGAGCGCGGAGCAATCCAACTTCCCGCCGATATGTTAGCGACTGTGAAGCCGCATACGCAATTTACACTTGAGCGGCGTGGCACAACGCTTGTGCTACAGCCACTCACTGCGAAACCCTTCTGGATGACTGCCACACCAGAAGAGCGTGCAGCGGCCATACGCCATTGGGCAACGCTTGATCGTTCGGAGTCACCACTACTGAGCAATGATGCTGTCAGTCGCGAGCAGATCTACGACTGATGACAGCTTACTTGCTCGACACCAATATCTGGTTGCGGAGCGTGCAACGTGAGGCGCCGCAGCATCCGCTTGCAGTTGAGGCACTTGCGACCCTGCTGGCACAAGGGAATGACTTATTTATTACGGCTCAGAACGTGATCGAGTTCTGGTCGGTCGCTAACCGACCAACAGGCGCTAATGGTCTTGGCTGGTCAGTGGAAACCGTTCGGCAAGAAATTGAGCGGCTTCAAGCCTAGGTGCCATTGCTCGATGATACTGCGGATCTCTTTACGCATTGGTTGCAGCTTGTCTTTACCTATCGTGTTGTTGGTCGGCGTGTTCATGACGCGCGGCTCGTGGCGGCAATGCTCGTTCACGGTATCACGCATCTGCTGACGTTCAATCGTGACGATTTCCGGCACTTTGCGATGATTACCGTGATCACCCCGCCCGAGCTCCTTGCCGCGCCATAGTAGCGCTACAGCGCCGTCGCCCGCCTGCGCGCCCCCATTGCCCCCGCCGACCTCGACGCCCTGGCTCCTGATCTTGCCGGGTTCGATGTGCTCAGGTAACTAAAAGGGCGCCCACAAGGGGCGCCCTAACAGCGTGTGAGACGAGTCAGTCTGTTCAGCACTTCGTGAGCATAGGCAGGAAGATCTGGTTGGGCTTGCTGACGTTCTGGTCCAGGGTGGCGTCGGGGCTCATGCTGTTCCAGTTGATCGCGCCGGGCGCGGCGCCGCCCACCAGGCCCAGCGGGGTGAACTTGTCGGCGGTGAGGCCGGGGAAGATCGCCCCCAGGTTCGGGTTGCCCAGCCGCTTGTAGACGATCTCGCCGAGCACCGCGCGGAAGTCCGTGGTGATGCGCAGGTCCTGGCCCTGATCCAGGTTGGCCAGGCCGGGCCAGTTGCCGTAGAGCTTGCCGCCGTTCACGTTGCCGCCAAGCACCATCATCACGTTGCCGTGCCCGTGGTCGGTGCCGTTGCTGGCGTTGCGGCCAAGCCGCCGCCCGAACTCGCTCATCACCACTACCGTCAGGCGGCCAAGGTAGTCCACAAGGTCGCCGGTGAGCGCGTAGAGGCCCTGCGAGAGCGCGCCGAGCCGGTCCGGCAGGTAGCCGCTGCCGTCGCTGTTGGCCTGGCCCTCGTGGGTGTCCCAGCCGCCAAGGTCTACCGTGGCGATGCGCAGGCCCTGCTCCATCTTCACCACCTGGGCCACGGTCTGGAGCGCCGAGCCGAACGAGCCGTCGGGGTAGGCGATGCCGGCGCGCGGCGTGTAGGTGCCGGGGTTGGCGGCGCGGATGGCCTTGATCGTCTCGACGGTGCGATGGCCCGCCACGTCCACCGGGTTGCGGCCGGTGCCGGGGTAGAAGCCCTCCAGCACCTTCATCATCGGGTAAGCTTCTTCTTTACGATTGTAGCGCCAGTTGGTGCTCAGGCCGAAGCTGCGCGGGCTGCTCATGGCAACCGTGCCGCCGTGGTTCAGCAGCGACGCGGGCGCCGAGCTGCCTGCGGACAGCACCGGCAGCAGGCCCTGGGTTGCGCCGATGGTCTGCACGTGGCGGGTAAGCCAGCCGGTGCCTGTGGTCTTGTTGCCGGGCGTGCCGCGCTCGATGTAGTCCATCGCGTCGAAGTGGCTGCGCGTGTCGTCGTCTAGGCCACAGGCGTGGACAAGCGCCAGTCGCCCCTGATCATACAGCTCTTTGAGCTGGGGCATCTTGGCGTTCAGTCCAAAGCTGCTGGTGTTGTAGCTGGCGTTGCCAGGCTCCAGCCGCAGCGGCGCGTTCACGCCACTGAGCGGCAGCGCAAGGTCGCCGCGGGCCTGGCGGTAGACGCCGTCGTCGTAGGGGCTGAGCAGGCTGAGGCCGTCGCAGCCACCGCGCAGGAAGACCACGACCAGGATCTCGTCGGTGGCGGCGGCGTGGACCTCATCGGCGAAAATGAGCTGGCCGACCTTGCCGGCGGCCATGGCCGCGATGGCGGTGCTGCAGCCTACAAGAAACTCACGGCGAGAGAATGACACAGTGCTTCTCCACGCGCCGCTATGCGGCGCTGTTCTGCTCAGATAGATAGAAGGAAGCCGTTTGGGGATGGGCCGGGCACGGGGGGGAGACCGTGCCCGACCAAGGAGGGGCGCCCGCCCGGGGGGGAAGACGTGCGGTCGCCCCTCTTGGGAACGCGCTGGCGTCGTCGCCTAGCGCAGATTGAATTCAGGGGACATGGCCAGGAGCTGAACCATTGCGCGCACCCGGTCTTGCAGGCCCTCGGCGGAACCATAGTCGGGTGCGGCCTTTGTGGGCTTGGGCGGGGCGTTCACATCGCCACCGAAGGCCAGGAAGCTCGCCAGCTCGCTGCGCACCCAGGGCATTACGCTGAAGCCGCAGAGCCGGGCGATCCAGCTGTCGACAATGGCGGTGCAGGTGGCGGCCATATTGGTCTGGGCGATGATGTCGATCCGGGTGTTGCCGCCCCAGCCTTGGGTCACGCTGTAGAAGCTGTTCCAGCGCGTGAGCATGCCGTTGGTGTTGGCCCAGTAGCTGACTGTGTCGGGGTGGCCGGTGGGCGTGTCCCAGCCAAAGAGCCGGTGCCCGGTCTGGTCGCAGGTGTAGAAGAGGCTGCCCCAGTAGCCGCCCTTGTTCACATCGCCTGCGACAACCTCGTCGACGGGTAGCTGTGCGTTGGTGGCGCGCAGGTAGGCCCAGATCGCGTCGAGGGGGCGGCGCACCTTGCTGCCGAAGGTGGCGCGGCACTCGGGCGCCAGCAGGATAGTCCGGATCACTTTCGCTAGCTGGTCGGGCTGATCGCGGTTGGCGAGCCAGACCTCCACGGCCGCGTCGATCACGCGCTGCGGCGGGGTGTCCGCGATCAGGCGCCGCACCAGCTTGGTGCAGAGGTGGCGGGCCGTGCCGGGGTGGAGGGCGACTAGGTTGAAGACATCTTTGCCGTCCTTCATGTCGGCCTGGCGGGCGGGGATGTTGGGCGCAGGTGCGATGCCCTCCATCGGGCGCACGGCTAGCACCGTCTTTGGGTAGGTGTCGTGCCAGTCGGCCTTGAAGTAGAAAGCGCCCGTGTTGGGGCGGCCGTCGCGGCCGTTGGCGATCGTCCAGCCGGTGAGGCAGCGCGAGGCCTCGTACACATCGTCGTCGATGTAGCCGCTGGGGTAGCTCTGCCCGGCCACCGTGACCGTCGGGATCAGGCCGCGATCATTGTAGAACTTCAGGTAGTTGTCGGAGCCCAGCGTGTGCAGCTCGAACAGCTCACGCGAGTAGTTCTCGTTGCCGCCCTCGCCGCCAGCCGTCTTGTTGCTGATATTATCGAGGTAGTGCATCATCGCCGTGCTTTTGCCGACCTCTTCCACAAACGTGCGGAAGTTGCCTAGCACGTTGGCGCGAATGAGCCGATCATAGACGGGCCAGGTGCCAGCGATGTTGCCGTCGGAGGTGGGCTTCACATTGAAGTGGTTGTGCCAGAAGTCTACAAGCACCTCGAAGAGCTGGCGGCGGCTTGCTACAGCGCGGATCCAGGTGGCGACCCGCACCTCTTCGTATGGGCGGATGCGCTCCTGATAGTCCATCATCGAGCCGGTGGCGATAGGCCAGAGCTGCTCGACGGTCGCGCCGAGCGTGTTCAGGGGGCGCGCCTCGTTCACAACGGTAGTGCTGCCATATTTGATCCTCAGGCGTGCGGCGCTGATCTGCTGATCACACTCGCTATCGGCGATGGCGCTGGGGCTGAGCTGCTGGTCGATCCAGCGCTCGTAGCGCTCATCGTCGGTGGCGCCGAGGGCGTTGTAGGCCGCCAGGTCGCGGGCGCTGATCCCGTTCGATAGGCGCTGCATGGCCACCGTGGTCGGCGCGGCGGCGGGCACAGCGCTACAGGCGTCGGCCAGGGCGACCTCGGGCTCGCTCACAAGCTGATGTGCCACCGTGGCGGCAGCTGCGAGCACCGCGCCGCTGCCGAGTAAGCGTCTTCGGGTAAGCGTCATAAACTTTTTGCTCCTTGGTATGTTGGGGGGAAGATGAGCTGCGAATAGCTAAAGTATAAAAATAGTTAATAAGAAATACAATATGACCAAAGTCCTGAGCAGAAGGGGCCAATCAGCGGTACGGGTCGTACGGGAGACGGCGTAATGACGTAGCTCTATGCAGGGCTGGCGACGCTTGACAGGGCGCAAGAATCTGCTAGTATGGAACCAGTTCCACACATACTCTACTCAACCGTCAACGCTGACACGTCAAGGGATCTGCCATGGGGGCCACGATTCGCGATGTCGCCAGGGCCGCCGGCGTCGGGCTCGGCACCGTCTCACGCGTGCTCAACAGCAGCAGCCTGGTGAGCCCGGCCACGCGGCGGCGTGTGCTAGATGTGATCGCCGAGCTGAACTACACCCCCAGCCAGATCGCGCGCAGCTTCTCCTCCGGCAAGACGCTTACCGTGGCTACGATTGCGCCCTTCTTCACGCGGCCCTCGGTGGTCGAGCGCCTGCGCGGTATCGAGGTTGCCCTGGCGGCTGGCGGCTACAATCTGGTGGTCTTCAATGTGGAGACGGTGGCGCGCCGCGATGCCTGCATGCGTGATCTGCCCCGGCGCGACCGGGCCGACGGCCTGCTAATTATTTCGCTGGCGCCGCGCCCCGCCGAGGCCGCCGACCTGGAGGCGTCGGGCATGCCTGTGGTGCTCATCGACACACAGAGCGAGCGCCAGCCAAGCGTAATGGTGGACGACGTGTGCGGCGGCGAACTGGCCACGCGCCACCTGATCGAGCTGGGCCACCGCCGGATCGGCTTCGTGGGCGACTCGCTGGAGGAGCAGCGAGCCTTCAACTTTACCAGTAGCGCCAACCGGCTGCTCGGCTACCTGCGAGCCCTGGAGGCCAGTGGCATCGCGCCCCGGCCAGAGTATGAGTGCCACGGCATCCACGGGCGCTACGAGGCGCGCGTGCTGGCCCAAAACTTGCTGCAACAGCCCGAGCCGCCCACCGCGATCTTCGCCGCCAGCGACACCCAGGCCATGGGTGTGCTGGAGGCAGCCCGAGATTTAGGCATCCTAGTCCCTGCGCAGCTCTCAGTGGTCGGCTTCGACGACATCGACGTGGCGGAGTACCTCGGCCTGACCACAGTGCGCCAGCCGCTGTTCGAGACGGGCGAGCGCGGGGTAGAGCTGCTGCTGGAGCGAATAAGCGGCGCTGCGTCGCCCCCGGAGCAAGAGTATCTGCCGATAGAACTGGTGTCGCGTGCCACAACGTCTCAATGCAAAATGTAAAATGCAAAATGCCAACCTACCCCAATGCAAAATGCAAGATACGAACCTGCCCAATGCAAGGCAAAATGCAAAAAGGCGACATGCGGAAGGTTTAGCTTTGAGGCAAGCCTGAAACTAGAGGCAAGCTTTGCGGTTTTTGCATTTTGCATTGTGCATTTTGCATTCCAGAAAGGGGGTGATTCCGTTCTTCGTCGCGCTGATCGCGCGCTGTGCTGAAGGCATTGTTCGCCGTTACCCAATGATGGAGGAGAGCACTACATGTTGCTTCGCAAACTCTCGCTGGTCGCCCTCGTGGCGATGCTCACAGCCCTGATCGCGGCCTGTGGCGGTGGCACCGCCGCAACGCCAACCACCCCGCCGGCCGCCGCCACCACCGCCCCTGTCGCGGAAGCCACCGTCGCCCCTGCCGCCACCGAGGCCGCCGCTGCTACCGAGGCGCCCACCGAGGCCGCCGCCGCCACGGCTGCGCCCACCGAGGCCGCCGCCGCCACGGCTGCGCCCACCGAGGCCGCCACCGCCCCAGCGGCGAGACCGGGCTCGCTGCGGTGCAGGCCAACGCCGCCAGCATCAGCCAGGAGCTCGCCGACGCCTTCGATGGCAAGCTCAAGGGCACCACGGTGACGATGACCGGCCCCTTCGTGGAGGCCGATGAGGTGAAGTTCAACGCCTCGGTCGAGGAGTTCGAGACGCTCACCGGCATCGACATTCAGTATGTGGGCTCGAAGGAGTTCGAGGCCAGCATCAAGATCCAGGTAGACGGCGGCAACCCGCCCGACATCGTGGACTTCCCGCAGCCCGGCCTGCTCGCCACCTTTGTGGCCCAGGACAAGGTTGTCGACGTGAGCGAGGTGATTAACGCCGACTGGCTCACCGAGAACTACAACCAGAGCTGGATCGACATCGCCACGATGGAGGGCGGCAGCGGCCCGATCACCGCCGGCGTCTGGAACCGGGTGAACGGTAAGAGCCTGGTCTGGTACCCCAAGGCCGCCTTCGACGAGGCCGGCTACACTGTCCCCGAGACCTGGGACGAGATGCTGGCGCTCACCGAGCAGATCGCCGCCGACGGCGACACGGCGTGGTGCATCGGGATCGAGTCGGGCGCTGCCACCGGCTGGGCGGCCACCGACTGGATGGAAGACATTATGCTGCGCACCACCTCGCTGGAGAACTACGACAAGTGGGTGGCGGGCGATCTGCTCTTCAGCTCGCCTGAGGTGAAGGCCGCCGCCGAGAAGATGAGCGAGATCTGGCTGAACGAGGAGTATGTCTTCGGCGGCCGCGCCTCGATCGTCACCACCAGCTTCGGCGACTCGCCCACGCCCATGTTCGATGACCCGCCCGGCTGCTACCTGCACCGCCAGGGCAACTTCATCACCAGCTTCTTCCCTGAGGGCGCCGTGGCCGGCGAGGACTACGACTTCTTCTACCTGCCCCCCATCGACCCGGCGTTCGGCAAGCCTGTGCTCGTGGCCGGTGATATCTATGCCATGTTCAACGACCGGCCCGAGACGCGCGCGGTGCTGTCCTACTTCTCCAGCGCTGCCTCGGTGGAGAGCTGGGTTAGAAGCGGCGGCGCGATCTCGCCCCATAACGACTCCAGCCTCGAGTGGTACAGCAATGATGTAGACCGCAAGGTGGCCGACATCATCCTCCAGGCCGACAGCGTGCGCTTCGACGCCTCCGACCTGATGCCCGGCGCCGTGGGCGCGGGCTCGTTCTGGAAGGGCATGACCGACTACGTGGCGGGCACGGTCGAGCTCGACCAAGCCCTCACCGAGATCGACGCCGCCTGGCCGGGACGCTAGGGACTCTCGGCAGCTTCCCGGAAGCTCTCCGGGAAGCTGCCTTCAGCTACTCGCACATTGGGCGTAGCCCACACGCAACGGAGCGTTGCCATGCAATCGACTGAGGTTACGCCGCGGCGGATGGCCGCGTCGTCCAGTGAGACGCTCAATCCTGGTCGCCTTGTTGTTGCGCTTTTGCTCTTCGCCGTGCTGATGGCGTTTCTCTGGGGCGGCTTCGTCTTCCTACGCGATGCGCAGCGCAACGATTCGGTGCCGAAGCTGCTGCTCGCTGTGCTCGCCATTGTCTGGGGCGTGGCCGGCGCTGGCGGGTTCTTCTACACCATGAACATGGTGGTGGAGCAGCTGCCCGGCAACGCGCGGCGCCTCCTAACACCTTTTGTGTTCGTTGGCCCCGCTGTGCTCATCCTGCTCTGGTTTCTGGCCCTGCCAACGCTGCGCACGCTCTATCTTAGCTTCTTCGATGCTAATTCAATCGAGTTTGTGGGCCTGAATAACTATGTGGCAGTCTTCACCGAGCGCACGATGCTCACTGCCTTCCGCAACAACCTGCTCTGGATGATCTTCGGCACCGCCGGCTGTGTGGTCGCCGGCCTGATCGTGGCCGTGCTGGCCGACCGCAGCAACTTCGAGAGCCTCGCCAAGGCCCTGGTCTTCCTGCCGATGGCGATCTCGCTTGTGGGCGCCGGCGTGATCTGGAAGTTTATCTACTATTATGCCGCCCCCGGCCAGACGCAGATCGGCCTGCTGAATGCTGTCGTCACGGGGTTTGGCGGCCAGCCTCAGGCCTGGACGACGCTCGTGCAGCCCTGGAATAACTTTTTCCTGATTTTGATTCTGGTCTGGCTGCAGACTGGCTTCGCCATGGTGATCTTCTCGGCGGCGATCAAGAGTATCTCCGAGGATATGCTTGAGGCGGCGCGCGTTGATGGTGCGTCCGAGGTGGGGATCTTCTTCAAGATCATGATCCCGACCATCCAGGGGACGATCCTCACCACCACCACCACGATTCTGATCTTCGCGCTGAAGATCTTCGATGTGGTGCTTGTGATGACCGGCGGCCAGTATGGCACGAATGTGATCGCGGTGGAGTTCTACCGCCAGCTCTTCACTGCCGGCGACAATGGCCGCGGCTCGGCCATCGCCATTGTGCTGCTGCTCGCCGTCATCCCGGTGATGGTCTACAATCTGCGCCAACTTAACCGGCAGGAGGTGTTCTAATGGCAGCAGCCGCCGCAACCCCCGCTCGCCCCACCCGCCGCACCGGCAGCGCCAAGCGCCAACAGCTGATCGGTAAGATCGTCGTCAACACAGTGCTGGCGCTGATCTGCCTAGCCTGGACCATCCCCACGCTCGGCCTGCTCGCCTCGTCGATCCGCACCAGGGCCGATATTGCCAACTCTGGCTGGTGGACGATCTTTCCGCATCAGCAGTTCGTCACCACCGGCACGGTGGATCTGCCCAGAGAGACCGATCTGCGCCAGCCGATCACGCTCCCCGCCGAACTGGGCGGCGGCACCTACACCGCCGACCAGATCACCGCTGGGGTGACCATCCCCGACGGACGGCGGATCACCTGGGAGAACCGCCGTGGGCGCGTGGTTGCCATCCAGGGCACGCAGTGGGGCGCAAACACCAACTTTACCCTGGAGAACTACCAGAATGTGCTGAGCGGGCGCAAGTTTACCTACATCGCCGCCGATGGCAGCGAGAAGACCGAGCAGGGCGATGATCTCTGGGGCGCGCTGCTCAACTCGATCGCCGTCACTGTGCCTGCGACGATTATCCCCATCCTGATCGCCGCCTTCGCCGCCTACGGCTTTGCCTGGATGCGCTTCCCCGGTCGCTTCCTGCTCTTCACGCTGGTAGTGGCGCTGCTCGTCGTACCGCTGCAGGTTGCCCTTGTGCCGATCCTGCGCGACTATGTAAACCTCGATCTGAACGGCACCTACATGGCGGTCTGGCTGGCCCACACGGGCTTCGGCCTGCCGCTGGCGATCTACCTGCTCTATAACTATGTGAGCCAGCTGCCGCGCGACATCCTGGAATCGGCCTTTATCGATGGGGCCTCGCACTTCACGATCTTCACGCGGCTGATCCTGCCGCTCTCCATGCCCGCCCTGGCCTCGTTTGCGATCTTCCAGTTCCTCTGGGTCTGGAACGACTATCTGGTAGCCTTTATCTTCATCGGCAACCAGCCCGGCGTGCAGGTGCTAACCATGCGCCTGGTGGATATGGCCGGCTCGCGCGGCCAGGATTGGCACGTGCTTACGGCCGGCGCCTTCGTGACCATGATCGTGCCGCTAATCGTCTTCTTCTCGCTCCAGCGCTTCTTTGTGCGCGGCCTGCTGGCTGGGTCGGTGAAGGGGTAATCAAGGAGACAAGGAGACAAGGAGACAAGGAGACAAGGAGACAGGGTGACAGGGTGACAGGGTGACAGGGTGACACCTGACGGCGTCGAGGCGTGCCATTCGATGATCGGGTGACCGGGCGACCGGGTGACCGGGTGACACCTGACGGCGTCGAGGCGTGCCATTCGATGATCGGGTGACAGGGTGACAGGGTGACAGGGTGACCGGGTGACACGGTGACACGGTGACACGGTGACACGGTGACACCTGACGGCGTCGAGGCGTGCCATTCGATGATCGGGTGACCGGGTGACATGTCTCGGTGCCGCTAGGTGTCACCCGGTCACCGTGTCAGCGCGCGCGCAGCAAGCGCTTGTCACCCGGTCAGCGCGCGCGCAGCAAGCGCACCTCACCCGGTCAGCGCGCGCGCAGCCAGCGCTTGTCACCTGGTCAGCGCGCGCGCAGCCAGCGCGTGTCACCCGGTCACTCAGCGCAGGCGATACACGCGCGCCTCGTAGGGCCGCATGGTGAGCAGGCTCAGATCCTCGTCGGGCTCTACGGGGTAGTTGCTGATCAGCAGCTCGCTGTCGGCGAAGCTGATGCTTGGTGGGAGCGCGAAGACGGGCGTGCTTTTGCTGAAGTTGAGCATCACGAGCAGCAGCTCGTCCTGCCAGCTGCGCGTGAAGGCGTAGATCTCGCTGTGCGCCTCTAGGATCAGCTCGTAGCTGCCGTAGACGATCACGGGATGGGTTTTGCGTAGCCGGATCAGCTCCTGGTAGTAGGCGAAGATCGAGTGCGGGTCGGCGATAGCCTGCGCAACGTTGACCGCCGTGTAGTTCGGGTTGAGCTTGATCCAGGGCGTGCCGCTGCTGAAGCCTGCGTTCGCGCCGCCGTCCCACTGCATCGGGGTGCGGGCGTTGTCGCGGCTCTTGGCGTGGATCATCTCCAGCACCAGCTCGGGGTCGGCGCCGCGCTGCTCTACGAACTCGTGGTACATGTTGAGCGTCTCGATGTCGCGGTAGTCGCTGATCGCGCTAAACTCCACGTTGGTCATGCCGAGCTCTTCGCCCTGGTAGATGTAGGGCGTGCCCTGGAGCGTGTGCAGGAAGGTGGCGAGCAGCTTGGCCGACTCCACTCTGTAGGCGCCGTCGTCGCCGAAGCGTGAGACGGGGCGGGGCTGATCGTGGTTGGAGAGGTAGAGGCTGTTCCAGCCCTGCTGAGCGAGCCCGCGCTGCCAGTGGCTCATCACGCGCTTCAGATCCAGCAGATCCAGCGGCTTGTGGGCCCACTTGCCCACCATCTGGCTGCCATCGGTGTCTAGCTCCATGTGCTCGAACTGGAAGAGCATGCTGAGCTGCCCGCGCTCGCTGTGGGTGATCTCTAGGGCGTGCTCGGTGGTGGCCATCGGCATCTCGCCCACCGTGAAGATGTCGTACTTCGACAGCACCTCCTGCTTCATCTCCTGGAGGTACTCCAGCAGGCGCGGGCCGTGGAAGTAGTACTGGCCGCCGAACTGGTAGGGCTGGGCGCTGGTGACGGGCGCGTCCGGCAGGCCCGGCACCTTCGAGATCATGTTGATCACGTCCATGCGAAAGCCGTCGATGCCCTTCTGGAGCCACCAGTGCATCATGGCGTAGATCTCGGCGCGGACTTTGGGATTCTCCCAGTTCAGGTCGGGCTGCCTGCGCGAGAAGAGGTGCAGGAAGTACTCGTCGGTGGTGGGGTCGTACTCCCAGGCTGAGCCGCCGAACGAGGCCGCCCAGTTATTTGGCTCGCGGCCGTCGTTGCCGGGGCGCCAGATATAGTAGTCGCGGTAGGGGTTGTCTTTAGACTTGCGCGACTCGACGAACCAGGGGTGCTCATCAGAAGAGTGATTGACGACCAGATCCATGATCAGCTTGATGCCGCGCCGGTGCAGCTCGGCGAGCAGCTCCTCCCAGTCGGCCATGGTGCCGAACTCGGGCATAATCGCCTGGTAGTCGCTGATGTCGTAGCCGTTGTCGTCGTTGGGCGACTGGTAGACCGGCGAGAGCCAGACGACGCTCACGCCGAGCTCCTGGAGGTAGTCGAGCCGCTGGATGATCCCGCGCAGGTCGCCGACCCCGTCGCCGTTAGAGTCGGCGAAGCTGCGGGGGTAGATCTGGTAGACGACGCACTCTTTCCACCATGTTTGCTTCATGGCCTCGCTCCTGCATAAATGGCCGCCGGCTTGGGCAGACGCGGGGCGTATTGTACCATTGGGGCCTGCGGCGGCTTGCGTGCGGGCGTGCCGCCCCGGCCTTCTTTGTACGAGATTGTATGCGGGCGCTGCCGCCCCGCACCCCGGCGCAAAGGGGGCTGCCGCCAGCCCCCTCTGCACACCCCGCCGTGGGGGACGTGCGTCCCCTCAACCCCTAAAGCTGATGGCCGCCAGCACCCGCACGCGTGCCGCTGCATGCCTCGGACCGCCAACGAGCGTGGGCAATTGCGGGGGCGGCTGCGCCGCCTGAGGTCCGGCTGTCCGGCTATGTTGTATCGCTCCTAACCTAGCTTCCCCGACCCCGGTGGCTGGCATGCATCCGACGCCCACCGCGCAGGTGCGCCCACAATTTTCTGCTACAATACCGCCCGAGCTTCGCCCGCACTAAGAGGGTTCGTATGCGCTTCGCACGTTCAAGCGGCATTCTGCTCCACCCAACCTCGCTGCCCGGCCCTTGGGGCAGTGGCGACCTGGGGCACGCCGCCTACCAGTTTGTAGATTTTCTGGCCGCTGCGGGCCAGAGCCTCTGGCAGATCCTGCCGCTCGGCCCCACTGGCTACGGCGACTCGCCCTACCAGTGCTTCTCGGCTGTTGCGGGCAACCCGCTGCTCGTGAGCCTGGAGGCCCTGGTGGAGCATGGCCTGCTTACCTGGGACGAGCTTGGCGCCGCCGCCGCCGAGCATAGCCTTGGCGTGGATCAGGTGGACTACGGCGCCGTGATCGCGTTCCGGCTGCCGCTGCTGCAGCGCAGCTTCGAGCGGCTCCAGGCGGGCGCCGCGCCGGAGCTGGCCACGGCTTTTAGCCAATTCAAAGCCGCGAGCGGCCCCTGGCTTGCGGAGTACGCGCTGTTCATGGCGCTGAAGCAGGCTCACGGCGGGGTCGCATGGAGCGAGTGGGCGCCCGAGCTGTGCTCGCGCCAGCCGCAGGCCCTGGCCCTGGCCCGTGAGGCGCACGCAGAGGCTGTCGAGGCGCAGCAGTTCTTTCAATTTCTGTTCTTCAGCCAGTGGGCGCACCTCAAGGCCTACGCCAACGCGCGCAGCATCAAGATCGTTGGCGACGCGCCGATCTTTGTGGCCTACGACAGCGCCGATGTGTGGGCGGCCCCGGAGCTGTTTTTTCTGGATGCGGACGGCAACCCCACAGCCGTGGCGGGCGTGCCGCCCGACTACTTCAGCGCCACGGGCCAGCGCTGGGGCAACCCGCTCTACAACTGGCAGCGCATGGCCGAGGATGGCTACGCCTGGTGGGTGGAGCGCCTGCGCGCCGCCTTCGCCCAGGTGGACATCCTGCGCCTCGATCACTTCCGGGGCTTCGCCGCCTACTGGGAGGTGCCCGCCAGCGAGCCGACGGCGATCCATGGGCGCTGGGTGCGCGGCCCCGGCGCCGCCCTGTTCAGCCGTCTGGAGCAGGCGCTCGGCAGCCTGCCGCTGATCGCCGAGGATCTGGGCCTGATTACGCCTGATGTCCACACGCTGCGCGAGCAGTTCGATTTCCCCGGCATGAAGGTGCTCCAGTTCGCCTTCGACGGCGACCCCGAAAATGTCTACCTGCCGCACAACCACGTGCCAAACTGCGTGGTCTACACCGGCACCCACGACAACGACACGAGCGTAGGCTGGTACAGCGAGCTCGACGAGGCCGCGCGCGAGCGGGTGCGGGCCTACCTTGGCCGCGACGGCGGCGACATCGCCTGGGATCTTATCCGCGTGGCCCTCGGCTCGGTGGCCGACATGGCCGTGCTGCCCTTCCAGGATCTGCTGCGCCTCGGCGGCGACGCCCGCATGAACACGCCCGGCCTGCTCGGCCAGAACTGGGGCTGGCGCTTTCGCGCCGAGGCCTTGAACGAGGGCGTGGCCGGCGGCCTGCGCTTCTTCACCACGCTCTACAACCGCCTCCCCGCTGCCCAGAAGCCGCCCAGAGCGCCCGACGAGCTGGAGTATGCTCCGGCGGAGGCGTGAATGCAAAATGCAAAATGCAAAATGCAAAAACTTACGCAGTTGAAGCTGTAGGCGCCGACCTGACATCCATGTCATTCCGAGCGTAACGAGGAATCTTCTGTCCTGATGCGGGAAAAGACCCCTCCACTCTGCTGCGCTCCGGTCGGGGTGACAAGCGGCGTTACAGTGCGCTTGCGCTGCAACTGCGTAACTCCTAACTAAATGCAAAAGGGCATCTGCCCGGTTTTTGCATTTTGCATTTTGCATTTTGCATTACGAAGGATACACCCGCCCATCCTCCACCCGCATCCTGGTGATCGCCTCCAGGAAATCGGCGCCGAAGTCGGCGAGGTCGGTGGCAGAGAGCACGGTCTGCTGGCCGGGGCGGCGGATCACCTCCAGCATATGGGCGCGGCGCTCGGCGTCCAGCTCGCTCAGCAGATCGTCCAGCAGCAGCACGGGGGCGTCGCCGCTGCGCTGGCGCATTAGCTCGGCCTCGCCCAGCTTCAGCGCCAGCGTTACGCTGCGCTGCTGCCCGCGCGAGCCGTAGCGCCCCAGGTTCACGGCGCCCACGGTGAAGGCCAGATCGTCGCGGTGCGGGCCGAGCAGCGTCTGGCCGCGCGCTAGCTCCTCGCGGCGGCTGGCGCGCAGGCCCTGGGCCAGCCGCTGGGCCAGGCCGCCGCTGTCGCTGCTCTCGCCCAGCTCCAGGCTTGGCTGGTAGGTGATCGCGAGCGGCGTGGGGCCGCCGCTGATGGCCTGGAAGAGCGGCCCGGCGATGGCGTTGAGCTCGCGCACGGCGCGCAGGCGCTCAGAGAGAATGTAGCCGCCGGCGGCGCAGAGCTCTTGGTCCCAGTAGGCCAGCTCGTCGTCGACGGCGCGCGGCGGGCGGCGGCGCTCGCGCCACGAGCGCAGCAGGCTGTTGCGCTGCTGCGCGATCTTCTGGTAGTGAGCTAGGGTGCGCACATAGTGGGGGTCGAGCTGCGAGAGCGTGATGTCAAGGTAGCGGCGGCGCTCGGCGGGCGGGCCGTCCACCAGCACGATGTCGGCGGGCGTGAAGAGCACCACCCGCAGCTGGCCCACCAGATCCAGGGCGCGGGCGGGGCGCTTATCGATGCGGATGAGCTTGGTGGCAAGGTTGGTGAGCTGGCCCTCGTCGTCGGCGCGGCGCTGCACGATCACCTCAAGGCGCACCTTGCCGATGGCGCGCTGCACCTCGGCCACCACGCGCGCAAAAGGGGTGACGCCCGCCTCGCCTACGGCCTCCCAGCGCACCAGCTCGCGATCGGCGCCCACGCGGGGCGAGCGCGTGGTGGCGAGGAAGAACAGCGCCTCTAGCACGCTCGTCTTGCCGGCGGCGTTGGGGCCGTAGAGCAGGGTGATGCCGGCGGGGAGCTGGAGGTCGAGGCGCTGGTAGTTGCGGAAGTCGCGCAGGCTTAAGGTGGAGACGTGCATAGTAGTGACCGGGTGAGGTGCGCTTGCTGCGCGCGCGCTGACCGGGTGAGGTGCGCTTGCTGCGCGCGCGCTGACACGGTGACCCGGTGACACCTGTCGGCGAAGATGGGTAGCCAACAGCAAACGTGTGGCCCGCTGACACCTCAAGGTGCCGATAGGTGTCAGCGTGTCAGCGTGTCAGCGTGTCACCTGTCACCGTGTCACCCTGTCAGCGTGTCAGCGTGTCAGCGTGTCAGCGGGTCACCGTGTCACCCGGTCACCCGGTCACCGTGTCACCCGGTCACCGTGTCACCCGGTCACCGTGTCACCGTGTCAACTCAAGCCCGCGCAGGTCGGCCAGCGTGGCGCAGCCGCTACAGAACATGGCCACGCGCAGCTCGCGGATGAAAGCCTGAAGGCCCTCCACCACGGCGGCGGCGCCGCGCTCGTCGACGGCGCTCACGAGGGCGGGCCGCGCGGTGCCGGCGAGATCTGCGCCGAGCGCGATGGCCTTGGCGACATCCACGCCGCTGCGCACGCCGCCAGAGCCGATGATGGTGGCCTCCGGCACGGCGGCCCGCACCTGGCGGATGCACTCGCTGGTGGGGAGGCCCCAGTCGGCGAAGGCGCCGGCCACGCGGCGGCCTGCATCGTCGGGCTGGCGGAAGCGCTCCACCTCGCTCCAGCTGGTGCCGCCGGCGCCGGCCACGTCGATCACGCGGACGCCGACATCGTAGAGGCGGCGCGCGTCGCGGCCGCCGATGCCGTTGCCCACCTCCTTGACCACCACCGGCACCTCCAGGGCGCGGCAGACTTGCTCGATCCGGGCGAGCAGGCCCTTGAAGTTGGTGTTGCCCTCGGGCTGCACGGCCTCCTGGAGCGGGTTGAGGTGCAGGATGAGCGCGTCGGCCTCGATCATCTCGACGGCGCGGCGGCAGTGATCCACACCAAAGGCGTAGTTCAGCTGCACGGCGCCGATGTTCGCGAGCAGCGGGATGCTGGGGGCCACGCGGCGCACCTGGTAGGTGGGGGCGAGGCGCGGGTCGACCACGGCGGCGCGCTGCGAGCCCACGCCCATGGGCAGGCCCAGAGCTTCGGCGGCCTCGGCGAGGGCCAGGTTGAGCCGCTGGGCCACGCTGGCGCCGCCCGTCATGGAGCTGATCAGCAGCGGGGCGCCGATCGGCTTGCCCAGGAAGCTGCTGCGCGTGTCGACCTCGGCGAGATCCAGCTCTGGGAGGGCGGTGTGGGGGAGCCGGTAGGCGGCGAAGCCGGTGACGACACCCTTCGCGGCCACATCCTCGCCCAGCACAATCTTGATATGGTCAAGTTTTCGCCCCTCGGTCTGGCCTGTGTCGGGCATCGCGGCCTCCTTGGCCTGACAGCATTGGAACGCTCAATCTGTCGATCATACCAGCAAAAGGGGGGCTGCGTCAAACGGGGCACCCGCATTTGCGCGGCGCCGCATTTTGTGTAGACTCAGCTGTGTGCCGGAGCCACGCAGGCCCGCGACCTGCCCACCAGGAACGTCAACCTCCATGAGCCAGAGCGATCCCGCGCGCCGCGCTGCAGAGCTGCACGAGCTGATCAGCGAGGCGAACTATCGCTACCACGTGCTCGACGACCCGAGCATCAGCGATGCCGCCTACGATACTATGCTGCGCGAGCTGCGCGCCCTGGAGGCGGCCCACCCCGAGCTGCGCTCCTCGGACTCGCCCACCCAGCGCGTTGGCGACGCCCCCGCGAGCCAGTTTGCCAAGGTGCGCCACCCTCAGCCTATGCTCTCGCTCGATAACGCGATGGACGAGGACGGCCTGCGCGAGTGGTACGCCTCCCGCGTCGTGAAGCTGCTCGGCCCCGATACGCCTGTGGCCTTCACCGCCGAGCCGAAGATCGACGGCCTCGCCATCGCGCTCACCTACCGCGATGGCCGCTTCGTGCAGGGCGCCACCCGTGGCGATGGCGTAGTTGGCGAGGATGTTACGGCGAACCTGCGCACCGTGGGTGGCATCCCGCTGCGCCTGCGCCCGCCAAGCGACGACCGACGACCGCCAAGCGACGACCGACGACCGCCAAGCGACGACCGACGACCGACGACCGACGAGCGTCCACCGTCCACCGTCCACCGTCCACCGTCGTTGCTCCCCACCTCCATCGAGGTGCGCGGCGAGGTCTACATGCGCATTGGCGACTTCGAGGCGCTCAACGAGCGGCTGGCCGCCCAGGGCGAGAAGCTGTTCGCCAACGCCCGCAACTCGGCGGCCGGCTCGCTGCGCCAGAAGGATCCTAACCTCACCGCCGCGCGCCCCCTGCGCTTCTTCGCCTACGCCGTTGGCCCCGTCGAGGGCGTGGCGCTGAGCGGACAGTGGCAGACGCTCCAGTATCTGCGCGCGCTGGGCTTCCCCGTCAACGCCGACGCCCGCCGCTTCGATGCGTTCGAGGGCGTGCTGGCCTACTGCCGTGAGTGGATGGCCCGGCGCGACGGCCTGCCCTACGAGGCCGATGGGATCGTGCTGAAGGTTGATGCTTTTGCCCAGCAGCGCGAGCTTGGCGTGGTGCAGCGCGACCCGCGCTGGGCCATCGCGTTCAAGTTCCCCGCCCGCGAGGCGATCACCCGCCTTACGAAGATTGTGATCAATGTGGGCCGCACCGGCGTGCTCACCCCTAACGCCGAGCTGGAGCCGATCGTGCTGGGCGGCGTAACCGTGCGCAACGCGAGCCTGCACAACGCCGACTACATCGCCCAGCGTGACATCCGCGTGGGCGACTTTGTTACCGTCAAGCGGGCCGGCGACGTGATCCCATACGTGGTTGGCCCTGTGATCGCGCGCCGTGATGGCACAGAGATCCCCTGGGTCTTCCCTGCCACCTGCCCCGCCTGCGGCACCCCGTTGGAGCGCGTCGAGGGCGAGGCGGCCTGGCGCTGCCCCAACTTCGGCATCTGCCCCGCACAGCTGGTGCGCCGGGTGGAGCACTTCGTGGGCCGGGGCGCGCTCGATATTGTGGGCATCGGCGAGCGCCAGGCCGAGCAGTTTGTTGCTCTGGGCTGGATCAAAGACGTGGCCGACCTCTACAGCCTTGGCGAGGCGCAGTTTAGCGGCGTGGAGGGCTACGGCCCCAAGCGCGTGGCGAACCTGCTCCAGGCCCTTGAGGCCTCCAAGGCGCAGCCGCTGGAGCGGGTGATCGTCGGGCTCGGCATTCGCTTCGTGGGTAACGTTGCGGCGGGCGATCTAGCGCGCCACTTCGCTAGCCTCGACGCGATCATGGCCGCTAGCCAGGCCGATCTGGTGGCGGTGGATGGGATCGGGCCGGTGGTAGCGTCGAGCGTGGTGGAGTTCTTTGGCCGCACGGAGAATCGCCACGTGGTGGAGAAGCTGCGCGCTGCGGGGCTCCAGCTTACGGGCGGCGCCCCCCGCCAGCTGGCGGGTGATAGCCTTGTCGGCAAAAGCTTTGTGCTCACCGGCACGCTCCCCTCGCTCACGCGTGAGCAGGCCGGCGAGCTGATCACGGCCCACGGCGGCAAGCTGAGCGAGAGCGTGAGCAAGAAGACCAGCTACGTGGTGGCTGGGGCCAGCGCTGGCAGCAAGCTCACCAAGGCCCAGCAGCTCGGTGTGCCCATCCTAGACGAAGCTGCACTGCTGGCCCTCGTGAGCGACGCTGGCGACGACCCATAACCGACACGTAGAGCGGGCGACCGTCCACCGTCCACCGTCCACCGTCCTAGACGAGCCGATCCATCCTGGCGATCCAGTGCTGCGGGTTGCGGATTTCGTCCATAGTGGGGAGGTGCTCCACCTGCTCCCAGACGCGGGCGGTGAAGGCGGAGCCACGGGCGGCGGTGACGGCATCGATGAAGGCCTCGCCCTGCTGGTACTGCGCCAGCTTCAGATCCATGCCGGTGATGCGGTTGAAGAGCTGCTCTAGCAGCGTCTTGGTAGACTGGCGCTGGGCGACGCGGCGCTCGATCTGCTCGAAGCTGGGGAGCAGCTGCTTGCCCACGGCGTTCATAATATGGTTGCCGTAGCCCTCGACGATCGACATCAGGGCCTGGAGCTGGTCGAAGATGCGGCGCTGCTCCGGGGTAAGCACAAGCTCGATCCAGTGCTGGCCGCTGCCCCAGCCCTGGGCGATGCGAGCGATCAGCTGGGGCAGGCTGCTGCCAAGCCCCTCCAGCTGCGTGTTGAGCTGGTCGAAGTACTGCTGGAGCAGGTCGCGGAAGTGCTGGCGCACCCAGGGGTAGGCCTCGAACTCGAAGGCGTGGGTGGCCTCGTGGAGCGCGATCCAGAGCCGAAAGTCCTCGTCGTTGAGGCCGAGCTGCGACTGAACGCGGGCGATGTTGGGCTCCACGAAGTAGAGCGCGCCGCTGGTGGCCGGGTCCGGCGAGAGCAAGCTGAGGTCGTACTGGCCAAGCACGCGCCGGGCGAGGTAGCCGAGCAGCACGCCGAGCTGGGCGCCCATAAACTTGCTGTTCAGCTCGCCGAGCAGCGCTGCGGCGGCGCTGCTGCCGCTGTTGCGCTCGTACAGCTCCTCGATCGGCCGGAACAGCTGCTCGAACGAGATGAAGTTGGCCTCTAGCCACTCGCGCCGGTCGTGGACGTAGACGCGGCTGATCGGCGTGGGCAGCTGCACGCCGAGGTAGTCCGCGATCAGGGGCTCGCTCTGCTTCACCAGGCGCGTGTACTGCTCGCTGCGAAACTGGCGCTCGCCCACGGGCGCCTGCTCCCACTGCGAGACGCGCAGCGCGACAGCGCGGGCCTGCTCCCAGTCGATCAGGCGGGTGGGGCGCCGCGTCTCGCTGCGGGCGCGGGTCTCGATATAGTAGCGTGCGGCGGCCCCGGCGGCGACCCCGAGGATCAGGATCGTGCCGAGCCGGCGCAGGTTGTTCCCTGTGGTTGCCAAGGGTGTGTCCTTTCTTCGGGTGGCAAAATAGTAGAGGAAGTGTAGCATGCTCGGCGTGCCGCTGTCCAACGATGCGGCCTCCGAGCCCGCGAAGGCGGGCTTGGCATCCCTAGCTGCGGCTTCAGCCGCCAGGCACCAGGAGCGCCGGCACCCATTGCGCCGCACCCCCGCCTGCAAAAGCGAGTTGACAGCCCATGGTCGCTATGCTATACTCCGCAGCGTGTTTGGGGACGTAGCTCAGTTGGTAGAGCGCGACAATCGCACTGTCGAGGTCAGGAGTTCGAGCCTCCTCGTCTCCACTTCCTACATTTGGGGCGTTAGCTCAGTTGGTAGAGCGCAACACTGGCAGTGTTGAGGTCAGCGGTTCGACCCCGCTACGCTCCACAAGAACAAGTAAAAGGCCGCTGCTCACCGGAGCGGCGGCCTTTTGCATGGCCCGTTGTGGCCTACTAGGTGCTGTGGTAGAGTAGATTTGTTCGCCCCGCGCAAGCGCAGCAAGAGAGATCGCATCTATGCCCATCGCGATGATCGTCCACGGCGGCGCCTGGGCCATCCCCGACGATCAGGTGGAGTCGCACCTGGCCGGCTGCCGCGCCGCCCTCAGCGCCGGCTGGGCGTTGCTTAGCCAGGGCCGCAGCGCGCTCGACGCGTGCGAGGTCGCTGTGCGCCTCATGGAGGACGACCCGATCTTCGACGCGGGCACGGGCTCGGTGCTCACTGCGGCCGGCGAGGTTGAGCTGGACGCAGCCCTGATGGAGGGGCGCAGCCTGCGCTATGGGGCGGTGGCGAACCTGCGGCGGGTGCGCAACCCGATCACGCTGGCGCGCCATGTGCTCAGCGGCCCCGCCACCTTTCTGGTGGGCGAGGGCGCCGAGCAGTTCGCGGTGGCACACGGGGTAGCCCTGATCGAGAACAGCGCCCTGATCGTCGAGCGCGAGCGGCGGCTCTGGGAGGAGTGGCGCGCGGTGCAGGCTGCGGGTATGCTCCCCGGTGAACCAATCGCTATGGGGCAGGCGGCTACCTCGGTGCCCGCAGCCCAGAGCGCGGTGGGCGGCCACGACACGGTGGGGGCGATCGCGCTCGACGCCGAGGGCAACATGGTGGCGGCAAACTCTACGGGCGGCACGCCCTTCAAGCTGCCTGGCCGTGTAGGCGACACGCCCATGGTGGGCTGTGGGCTCTATGCCGACGACCAAAGCGGGGCCGCTGTCTGTACTGGCTGGGGCGAGTCGATCGTGCGCGTGGCCCTGGCGCGGCGCGCGGTGGAGCTGCTGGAGCGCGGTTTGCCGCCCCAGTCTGCGGCGGAGCTGGCAGTGCGCACACTGGCCCGCAGAGTCTCGGGCGGCAGCGGGGGCTGTATCATCCTTACGCCCGACGGGCGCGTGGGCCTCGCCTGGAATACGCAGCGCATGGCCTACGCCTACCGCCAGGAGGGTGGCGAGCCAGCCTGGGGGTGCTGAGAAGCTTCAGCTCCCTGAACGGGAGCGGGGGCGCCGCTCCCGTCCTGATCCTCACACACGGTTGACGGCTCTACAATGACTCATATAGCATAGCCATAGCTGTTGGACAAAGCTCATACTCCCGCCATTGGCCCGGAGCCGGAGGGCGCGCATGCGTATTACCAATATTCAGGTTACGCCCGTGAACATCCCGCTTGAATTACCCTTTCTCTGGACTGCCGGGCTTTACCCCGGCACGTCCAAGGCGATCATTGAGGTAACGACCGACGAGGGCATTACCGGCCTCGGCGAGGCGCCCTCCGCGCATCTTGCCCACGCAATCGAGGCGCTTGCACCGCGCCTGCTCGGCCATGACCCCCTCGATATCGCCGGGCTGGAGAGCCTCTGCGTGCCACCGTGGCAGATCGTGCAGAACACCGATGATAGCTCGGCGGTGACAGCCTTTGGCGCCCTGGAGATCGCCCTCTGGGATATTCGCGGCAAACTCTGGGGTCTACCGCTCTACCAGTTGCTCGGCGGCGCGGTGCGCAAGCAGATCCCTTTCACCGAGTACTTTGCCTTTCGCCAGAGCCGCGACGGCAGCCGCAAGGAGCTAACCACGGAGCATGTGGTGGAACACTGTCTGCGTATGCAGGCCGAACATGGCTCCACGATGTTCGAGGGTAAACTGATCATGGGCGACGAGGGCATGGAGATCCGCACCGTGCGGGCCCTGCGCGAGGCCCTCGGCCCCGAGGCCATGCTGCGCCTCGACTCCAACATGCAGTAGTCCCTTGCCAGCGCCCGTCGTGTGCTGCGCGAGCTCGAGCCCTACAACATCCGCAACTACGAGGACCCGGTGGCTACCTTTGAGGAGCTGCGCGCCCTGCGCCAGCACTCAAGCATCCCGTTCTCGTCCCATGTGCCTGATATTCGCAAGGCCGTGGCGATGGGCGTGCCAGACAGCTTTGTCACTAACTTCGCGGTGCTTGGCGGTATCGGCCGGGCGGTGCGCTTTATCGGGGCTTGCGAGGCGATGGGCGTAGGCTTCTGGTGTTACAGCGGCGACACCGGGATCTGCACGGCGGCCTATCTTCACGTCTCTGCCGCCATGGGCTGGATCCACGAGCCGAGCCAGTCGCTACTACGCTGGCAGGTCGGCGATGTAATCCAAGGCGGGCCGTTCAAGCCGCGCCAGAATGTCGTGGCGGTGCCAGAGGGTCCTGGTTTAGGCGTAGAGCTCGACCGCGAGGCCCTCGCACACTGGCATGCCCACTACCGCGAGCACGGCCCGATGGATCATTACGAGAACCCCCAGCGGCCCGGGTCCTTCCGCCGCCTTCCGCTGCGCTGAGTCGCCGCGACTCGCACCAGGCGTGCCGTGAAGCTGGGGTGCCTGGTGGGCATACATACATGCGTGCTATACTGAGCGTGCGATCGCCTAGAATGGCGGTTGCGCGCTCGTTGTCGTTTAGGCGCCTTTGGGGTATGATAGTGGTGGGAGCATTATTGGAAAGGAGGCGCCGACCCCCGTGTGCCGCGCATTCTATTGCGGCCAGAAGAACAAAAGCCTGATCCCAAAGCATCGTTAGAGAAGAGATTGTTGGAGTTAAAAACCTATGAGCACACCTGCTGAGGTGCGCAACGGGATGCGCTGGGTTCGCGCCGACCTGCACATTCATACGCCGGCCTCTGAAGATTACGCCGAACCGGAAGTTACCTATCTCGATATTCTGCTAGAGGCCGAGCGCCGCGAGCTTGAGCTGATCGCCTTCACGGACCATAATACCGTCCACGGCTACGAGCAGCTTCAGCGTGAGCTCGATTTCCTGCGCGCCCTTGATGGCGCCAGTCGCCTTACGCCCGAGGAGCAGCAGCGCCTCGAAACCTACCGCCGCCTACTTGGCAAGATCACTGTCCTGCCGGGCTTCGAGTTCACCTCCCACTTCGGCGCCCATATCCTGGGCATCTTCGCCCCCAACCGCCCGGTCAGCCTGATCGAGGCCACCCTGCTCCAGCTTGGCGTCCCCCCCGACCATCTCAAAGAGGGTCTGTGTGGCGTCTCCAACACGCGCCACGTCACCGACGCCTACGAGATCATCGCGCGCGCTGGCGGCCTCGTGATCGCCCCCCACGTGAACAGCACCAACGGCGTGATCCACGAGACGCTGCGCATGGGCACCAGCGGCCAGTCGCGCATCGCCGTTACGCAGAGCGCCTTCGTGAACGCGCTGGAGTTCGTGAACTTCTACACCGACCACGAGAAGTTTACCTCGCCGGGCTTCTACAACGGTAAGACCGAGCACTACGAGCGGCGCATGTTCTGCATCCAAGGCAGCGACGCCCACCGCCTGCGCCGCCTCCCCGACGGCGACTCCCCCGTGCTGCATCGCCACGGCATCGGCGACCGTTACATCGAGCTGCTGCTGCCCGACAACAGCTTCGAGTCGCTGCGCTCCTTGCTTACCAGCCAGGAGTTCGACCGGGTGCGCGTGCCCAAGCGCGACCAGAAGCAGTGGGCCGTGGACGCAGTGCGCTTTGGCGGGTCTTCTGAGCGCCAGGTGCTGCGCGCCCTCGCCGACGACCCCAGCGCCGCCAATGAGCTGTGGGCCGATATTGCTGCGCTCGCCAACGCTGGCGGCGGCGTGCTTGTGGTTGGCTGCGAGCCTGGTGGCCGCGTGGTGGGCGTGAGTCGCCCCGACCAAGTGAGCGAGGCGCTGCGCAAGGGTGTGGCCGAGCTGCTCTCGCCGCAGCCCTACCTCTCGTTTGAGCTGATGCGCTACGAGGGCCAGGACGTGATGCGCGTCGAGGTGAAGGCTGGCGAGCCCCCGCCCTATGTCGGCAGTAATGGCGCGATCTATGTGCGCCGCGATGGCGAGACAGCCATCGCCGACCGGGGCGAGATCATTCAGCTCTGCCGCCGCGCGCTCGCCGAGGGTGTCTCCTCGCCGCTCGACAACGGCCAGGATCTTGATCTGCCCCGCTCTGGGGTGGAGATCACGAGCGCCCAGAAGCGCGGCGGCGTCTGGCTCTACGAGGTGCGCGATCTCCGCACCACCGTCGGAGTCACGCGGGACCGTGCCCAGGGCCTCTGGGCCTACGCGATTGGGCGCCACGAGGATCTGCGCGATGGCCGCGTGGATCTCCAGAGCCAGATCAAGTGGAAGGGCCGCCTTGGGCTCTGGCGCGCCTATCGCCAGGGCAGCCGCACCAAGTACGATCTGGTTCACCGCGACGCCAATGGCGTGATCGACCACGTCTTCTTCGGCGTAAGCGACTGGGGCCTCAGCGACGCTTGGGCTGCCCTGCTCAACGAGCGCAGCGGCGAGGCGGTGGAGCAGGAGCCAGCCGCCTTCGAGCAGAACGACGACCCCGCGCCGCCTATGATCGAGGAGCTGCCGCCCGCCGTCGAACCCGCAGCCCCGCAGGAGCCTACGGCCTGGGGCGAGCGGCGCATTCGCTGGCGCGGTCGCGGCGGCCTGGCCGCTGTCGCCCGCGACGAGCAGCGCAGTGCCCGCTTCGAGCTGGTGATGAAGGACAAAGAGGGCGACGGCCAGCAGACCTACCCCGGCGTGCCGGTGGAGAAGCTGACCGAGGCCTGGCTAAACCTGATCCGGGTGCCGCGCCCGCGCACCGGGATCGAGGTGGTGAGCGCCGCAAAAGGCGACGATGGCGAGTGGCACTACAGCTTTCGCAATCTGCGCACCGGCGATGTGAGCGGCGTGCCCTGGCGGCTCCAGGATATCGAGCCGGGCACCGTGCGCGAGTACGCGGCCCGCATGTTCCAGCAAGACATGCCGATCGACGAGGAGAAGGTGCGCTGGTGGGGCAACCTCGGCTACCTGCGGCCCATGCGCAGCCAGGTCGATCTGGTGTTTGTCGACGAGCAGGGCGAGACCCACTTTTACTACGCCGCCCGCCGCGAGGAGCTGGCCGCCGAGTGGCGCGAGCTGCTGGAGCTGTACGGCGAGATGTGAGTGGACGGTGGACGGTGGACGGTGGACGGTGGACGGTCTGGACTGCGAACGGCGCGAAAAGTAGCGAAGGGCGCGAAGGGCCCCCGTCATCAATGTGATGGCGGGGGCTCTTTTTGCATCTCCATCGCGTGATGGATTGACGACAGGCGACGCTAATAGTATTTTTAGGTGCGGCTAAAAAAGACGTGTGCGAGGTATGCGATGCTTCCGCTGTCGGTCTTGCTCCAGCATAGTCTCCTCTATGGCAGCGTGCTCAGTGTGCTGATGAGTGGCGTGATCCTCGTCAGCCTCTACCTGTGCCCACAGATCTGGGTTGATGACGCGCCTGCGGATATTCAACGCGCGGTTGGTCCGATGAGCGCGCGTGATCGGCAGCTCAAGCGCCTGGTGGGTATTCCGACGCTCCTCGCCGTGCTTGGAATTCTGCTGCATGCGCTGCTGCGGCTTAGCGCACTCGGGAACGGTGCCATCACGTTTGGCGATGCCGCGCTGAGCACGTTTCTCATTATTCAGGTCTTTAACCTTGTAGACCTGGTACTTATCGATTGGCTGGTCCTGGTTACCATACGGCCGTTGTTCCTGGTTGTTCCAGGTACTGAGCAGCTGCAGGGCTATCGCGCATATAGGTTTCACTTCGTCGCGTTTCTGCAGGGGGTCGTTGGCTCGCTGATCATCAGCCTGCTTATTGCGGGCATCACCGTTGCGATCATGGCTCTGCCACACCAGTTCGGGTAGCCTCGGCCAGGACGTGCGGGGGCTTCCGGGAAGCTTTCCCGGAAGCCCCATGTGATTGTGAACTGTCCCTGTTCGCTGTCCTCTGTCGCCTTGCTCTACACCAGCACGCTCAGCGGCGCCTCCAGCAGGCCCTTGAGCTCCTTGAGGTACTGGGCGGCCACGGCGCCATCCACGATGCGATGGTCGGCGCTGATGGTGATGTTCATCACCTGGCCCACGACGATCTGGTCGTTGCGCACCACCGGCTGCTTGCGCACCGCGCCCACCGCGATCGAGGCGGCCTGGGGCACCGTGATGATCGAGACAAACTCGGTGACGCCGAACATGCCGAGGTTGGAGACCTGGAAGGTGGCGCCCTCCAGCTCGCTCTGCTTGATCTTCCCCTCGCGGGCGCGGCCGGCCATGTCGCGGATCTCCGCGCTGATCGCGCCCACGCTTTTCTTGTCGGCGTCCTTCACCACCGGCGCGATCAGGCCGTCGTCCAGCGCCACGGCCACGCTCACGTTGATCTGCTGGTGGCGCGTGATGCCGGGCTGCCCGTCGGCGGTGAGGCTGTAGCTGGTGTTGACGGCGGGCAGCTTGGTGAGGGCTTTTGCCGCTGCCTTGACCACCAGATCGTTCACGGAGAGCTTGATGCCGCTCTCGGCGAGCTGCTCGCGCAGGGCCATGGCGGCGTCCATGTCCACCTCGATCGTGACATAGATATGTGGGATGCCGGGCTTGCTGTCGCTCATCGCGCGGGCGATGGCCTTGCGCATGCGTGCCAGTGGCTCGGCACCGGCCCGCGTGGGCGCCGGGGTTGCGGCTGTCTC
>ENA-ORBV01001814-ORBV01001814.1-microbial-mat-metagenome-genome-assembly--contig:-NODE-1814-length-46613-cov-9.431666_pt1 | contig 46613 bp, 32 predicted proteins | sample MGYA00237777_ERZ505514 | MGnify/ENA primary metagenome ERZ505514 (study PRJEB26160, sample SAMN06269048) | microbial mat metagenome | isolation source: Oligotrophic lake microbial mat | place... | reverse complement strand
AGAGACAGGTTGTCACCGTGTCACCGTGTCACCGTGTCACCGTGTCACCGTGTCACCGTGTCACCGTGTCACCGGGTCACCGGGTCACCGGGTCACCGGGTCACCCGACTGTATTCCGCAGCACCCCAATCCCCTCGATCTCGCACTCCATCACGTCGCCGGCCTTCAGCCACTGCTGCGGCGTCATGCCCATGCCTACGCCGCTCGGCGTGCCGGTGGTGATGATGTCGCCCGGCTCTAGCGTGATGCCCGTGGTGAAGGTGGCGATGCAGGTGGCGATGTCGAAGATCATGTCGCCGGTGCTGGAGTCCTGCACAGTTTCGCCATTCAGGCGCAGCTGGATGCGCAGCGCGTGGGGGTCGGGTATCTCGTCGGCGGTGACAAGCCACGGCCCCATGGGCGCCGAGCCGTCCAGGCTCTTGCTGTAGAAGAACTGCTGGTGGCGATTCTGTAGATCGCGGGCGCTCACATCGTTGAGGATGGTGTAGCCGAACACGCGGCCCAGCGCCTCGTCTTTGGCGATGTTGCTGCCGCCGCTGCCGATCACCAGCGCCAGCTCCACCTCCCAGTCGCGCTGCGAGGAGACCTCGGGCATCAGCGGCACCGTGGCGCCGGGGCTGTTCACCGCAGTGGACAGCTTCGAGAAGAAGACAGGGTACTCTGGCAGCTTCTCGGGCAGCCCCTTAGCGCGCAGCGACTCGATCGCGTGGGCGGCGTAGTTCATACCCAGGCAGATGATATTCTTGCGCGGCCGTGGGATGGGCGCCAGCAGCTCCACCTCGTCGAGCGGAAGACTGTGGTCGGCTGCGTCCAGGGCGTGGCGGGCCTGGTCGAGCAGTGGCGGGCCACCGTCGATAAGCGCCAGCATCGAGGTTGCCACGCCGTGCAGGCTCACCACCTGGTCGTCGCGCACGGCGCCGATCTGCTCCACCCCATTGTAGCGATACGTCACCAGCCGCATGGCTGTATTCCTTTCTCAAGCACGGATGTTAGCCCTATGGTACCACGACCTCACTGATCGGGATCGGCGTAAAGACGAGCACAAAGACCACGAGGCCCAGCACGGCGAGCGCGCGCCACGAGCCGCGCAGCGGGCTCACCTCGTTCAGCAGAGGGCTGCGCTGCTGCCCAAGCAGAGCCACGAGCACGGCCCAGAGGAACCAGCCGTTCCACAAGAAGCCGAGCCCGAGCAGGGCCACCGCAACCACCATGCTCATGATCGTCGCGGCGCGCGGGCCGAAGAGCGTAAAGAAGATGTGGCCGCCGTCCAGTTGCCCGGCAGGCAGCAGGTTCAGGCCCGTAACGAGCAGGCCCGCCCAGCCGGCCAGGGCCACCGGGTGCATGTAGACATCCTCGCCGCCGCTTGGCAGGAAGCGCCCGAAGGTCAGGATCTTCATGCCGGCGTAGAGCAGCGAGTTGCCCTCGGTGAAGAAGCCAACGTCGGGCATGACCGCGCGTACCGCAGCCATGTCGCGTACCGGCGAGAGCGCCAGGCCGAGCAGCAGCACCGGCACGGCCACCACCAGGCCCGCCAGCGGCCCCGCCGCCGCGATGGCGAGCAGGGCGCGTCGGTTTGGCACCGGCTCCTTGATCGAGATAAAGGCGCCCATCGTGCCCAGCAGGAAGATCGGCATCGGGATGAAGAAGGGGTAGCTCACGGCGACGCCCTCGCGCCGCGCCATAATGTAGTGCCCCAGCTCGTGCGCCAGCAGGATGGCGAGCAGCGCCGCGCTGAAGGCCAGGCCGCTCCCCAGGCTGAAGAAGCTCGCGCCCGTGGCGAAATCCAGCTCCTGGCCGCCCACAAACACCGTCGAGGCAATCGTGAGGGCGAAGAGCAGCAGCGCCAGCCAGAGGCGTGAGGGCTTGGGCGGCGGCGGCGCGGGCACGATCAGCAGGGCTACCCGATCGCCCTCCTGCTGGAGCAACGGGAGCATGCCCAGGGCGCGCACGCGCGGCGCCACCGTGTCGTAGGCGGTTTGCGCCTCCATGCGCAGCCGGCCCACAAAGCGTAGTGCCTCGCCCTGGCCGCGCAGCGTGGGCCGCTCCAGGTCGTCGATGATCAGCACCTCGGCCACGGCGGCGCGTAGCGCCTCGTTGCCACCTTGATCAAGCATTGGATTACCGTTTCTCTGAGGGGACAGGGAACTGGGAACTGGGAACAGGGGACAAGGCTACCGATCCAGGACGCCGCGAATATGTCACCCTGAGCGGAGCCGCAGGCGCAGCGAAGGGTCTTGCTGGCGCATCTGGAGGAGATGCTTCGCTGTGCTCAGCGCGACAAACCACCACTGTTATTCTAGCCGTCACTCATCAATCCGCGCGCCTGCCGCCAGCCAGGCCGCGATCTGCGCGCGCTCCGCGTCCGTCATGCCGGTGCGATTTGCTAGTGGCATTGCCTTTGACTGTACCACCTGCACGAAGATCTTGTCGGCGTAGGCCCTGATCTGCTCGGGCGTGGTGAGCATCACGCCGCCTGGTGGCGCCGAGAAGAGCGGATCTGTGGGCTGCGCGGCGTGGCAGGCGACGCAGCGCCGCTCCATAATCGCCTGCACCTCCCTGAAGGGTACCGGGGCTGCAGCCACAGGCGCGGGCTGCCAGGGGCGCGCGATCAGCAGGCCTGCCAGAGCGAGGCCCGCCACGCCGGAGCCAAGCGTCCACGGCAGCCACTGCTTCCAGGTAAAGCGCGTGTTCATGCCGTGGCGCACAAAGGCGCTCGCCAGCATCAGCACGCTCAGGATCAGCCAGCCGAGCGGGCTGCCGTAGACGCTCGGGTAGTGGTTGCTGATCATCACAAAGAGCACCGGGAAGGTCATGTAGTTGTTGTGGATCGAGCGCGCCTTGGCCCTGGCGGACAGCGCTGGGTCTTGCGGCAGCCCCGCCTGCGTGGCGGCCACCAGGCCGCGCTGCGAGGGCACGACGTAAAACCAGACGTTGCCTGTCATCAGGGTGCCGAGCATGGCGCCAATATGGATGTAGGCGGCCCGCCCGCTGAGCAGCTGCGAGAGCCCGTAGCTCAGGCCTACCAGCAGCAGTATAGAGGCGGCGAAGGCGAGCGGTACGCGCTTGCCAAGCGGCGAGCGCCAGAGCAGGTCGTACACGAGCCAGCCGCCCACCAGGGTGGCAACGCCGATGCCGATCGCTGTTGCGGGGCTGATCTCCGCCACGCTCGGGTCGATCATGTAGGCGGCGCCGCCCATATAGTAGACCAGGACAAGCAGCGCGATGCCGGAGACCCAGGTGGTAAGGTTCTGGAACATGAACCAGTGTAGCGGGCTGGGCAGCTTGCCCGGCGGCAGCAGCGTCTTCTCCACCTCGTAGAAGGCGCCGCTGTGCAGCAGCCAGGTCTTGCCGAAGCTCTCTGGGTGGCGCGTGTCGTCCTTGGTGAGCACACGGTCCAGCCAGTTGAAGAGCAGCGAATTACCAATCCACATAATCCCGGCGATCACGTGGGTCCAGCGGATAAGCAGGTCGAGCAGCTCGCGGAGGATAGCGCCAAAATCCATGAGGGGATCGCTTCTAGACTTGCGGCGATAATAGGCCTCTATAGTAGCCGATGTTGGGGTGTTTGAAGTAGTTGACAAGTCCATAATTCAACGCGATAATGCGCCCCGCCGCATCCTATCGCTCTACCCTGTTCCCTGTCCCCTGTCCCCTTGCCTTAGCACTGGAGCATATTCCATGCCCAAGCCCACCGACTTCACCGGCCTACTGGAGTGGCGCTGCATCGGCCCATTTCGCGGCGGCCGCGTGGTCGCCGTCGCTGGCCACCCCCACGACCGCAACACCTTCTACTTCGGCGCCGTGGCTGGCGGCGTCTGGAAGACCACCGACGCCGGCACGTACTGGGAGTGCATCTCCGACGGCTTCTTCAACACCTCCTCGGTGGGCGCCCTCGCCGTCGCCGAATCCGACCCCAACGTGATCTACGCTGGCACCGGCGAGACCACGATCCGCATCGACGTAAGCCACGGCGATGGGGTCTACAAGTCTAGCGACGCCGGCCGCACCTGGCAGCACGTCGGCCTCAGCGACACGCGCCACATCGGTAAGATCCGCATTCACCCAACGAACCCCGATGAGGTCTACGTCGCCGCGCTCGGCCACGCCTTCGGCCCCAACGCAGAGCGCGGGGTCTTTAAATCTACCGACGGCGGCGCAAGCTGGCGCAAGGTCTTCTTCAAGAGCGAGCGGGCCGGTGTGGTCGATCTGAGCATGGACCCCAGCAACCCGCGTATCCTCTACGCCGCCGTCTGGGAGGCCACGCGCAGCTTCTGGCAGATCTCTAGTGGCGGCCCCGAGACGGGCCTCTGGATGTCGCAGGATGGCGGCGAGAGCTGGCAGGATCTCTCCACCCGCCCCGGCCTGCCCAAGGGCACGCTCGGCAAGATCGGCGTGAGCGCCTCGCCCGCGCAGCCCGGCCGCGTCTGGGCCCTGATCGAGCATCGCAAGGAGGGCGGCCTCTACCGCTCCGACGACTACGGCGCCACCTGGGAGCGCGTGAGCGATAACCAGAACCTGGTGAGCCGCGCCTGGTACTACACCCACGTTACCGCCGACCCGGTAGATCCCGAGACGGTCTATATCAACAACCTGGATCTGCACCGCTCGCACGACGGCGGCCGCACCTTCCACACCATCGCCACGCCCCACGGCGACAACCACGACATCTGGATCGACCCCAAGGACAACCAGCGCCTGATCCAGGGCAACGACGGCGGCGCCTGTGTCTCGCTCAACGCCGGCGCAATCTTCTCGACGATCTACAACCAGCCCACAGCGCAGTTCTACCACATCGCCACCGACAACCGCCCCAACTACCATGTCTACGGCACCCAGCAGGACAACACCAGCATCGCGGTGCCCTCGCGCGTGATTTTTCAGGGCATCGGCTGGCGCGACTGCTACATCGCCGGCACCGGCGAGAGCGGCTACATCGCTGTGCGCCCCGATAACCACAACGTCGTCTACGTGGGCGCGATCGGCTCCTCGCCTGGCGGCGGCAACTGCCTGCAGCGCTACGACCACGCCACCGGCCAGCTGCGGCTGATCACCAACTGGCCCGAGAACCTCACCGGCTACGGCGCCGGCGCCCTGAAGTATCGCTTCAACTGGACCTACCCGATCGTGCTTTCGCCCCACGACCCGAATACGCTCTACGTGGGCGGCAACCTGGTGTTCAAAAGCACTAACGAGGGCCAGAGTTGGGAGCCGATCAGCCCCGACCTGACCCGCGCCGACCCCGAGACGCTCAAGCCCACCGGCGGCCCCGTGAACCTCGACGCCATCGGCGCCGAGACGTACGCCACCGTCTTTGCCTTCGCAGAATCGCCCCATGAGCGGGGTGTGCTCTGGGCTGGCTCCGACGACGGCCTGATGCACCTCTCCAAGGATGGCGGCGCAAACTGGGCGCCGATCACCCCGCCCGACTTCCCCGATTTCACGATGGTGAGCTGCATCGAGCTCTCGCCCTACGACAAGGCTACCGCCTACGTGGCCGCCACGCGCTACAAGCTGGACGACTACAGGCCGTATCTGTTCAAGACCACGGACTACGGCGCCAGCTGGACGCGCATCGACGCCGGCATCCCCGCGCACGATTTTACGCGTGTGATCCGCTGCGACCCGGTGCGCAAGGGTTTGCTCTACGCCGGCACCGAGACTGGCCTCTACCTCTCGTTCGACGACGGCGCCGCCTGGCAGCGCTTCCAGCTCAACCTGCCTGTTTCGCCCGTCCACGATCTGCTGGTGAAGGACGCCGACCTGATTGTCGGCACCCATGGGCGCTCGATCTGGATTCTCGACGACCTCACGCCCCTGCGCGAGCTGCCCGCCGAGCTTGGCGCGACGCAGCTCTTCCCCTCGCGGCCTGCCATGCGCCCCATGCTCGGAGTGGACTGGTCGAGCGCTGAGTCCGGCACGAACTACGTGGGCAGCGTGGGCGGCGCCTTCGCCATACGCAAAGGGGCCGACGGCGAGCCCAAGCGCAAGAACCTCGACATCGGCGACAACCCGCCCAAGGGCGCGATCATCACCTACTATCTCGCCGAGGCGCCCAGCGCGCCGATCACGCTCAGCTTCAGCGATGCGCAGGGTGTAGAGGTGCGCAGCCTCTCCAGCAAAAAGGCGGAGCCGGTAGGCCCGGCGCCGGTGGGCGAGGGCGAGGGTGAGGGCGAAGGCGAGCAGAAGCCCGATGCCGACAAGAGCCCAAAGGTTCCCGCAAAGCAGGGCTGGAACCGCTTCGTCTGGGATCTCAAGCACGCCCCGGCGACGAAGATCGAGGGCAAGGACCCGGCGGCCGAGGCGGTGTTCGAGGGGCCGATCGTGGCGCCTGGCCAGTATCAGGTGGCCCTGAAGCTCGGCGAGCAGACGCTCACCCAGAGCCTCACAGTCGTGAAGGATGGACGGGTTGGCGCCAGCGACGCGGATCTCAAGGCCCAGAGCGCGCTCCTGCTACGCATCCATCGCACGTACGATGGCGCCGCGAAGGCCGTGAATCGCATGCGCGACCTGCGGAGCCAGCTGGATGGCTGGGCGAAGCGGGCGAAGGCTCTGAAGGGCGGCGAGGGTGTGGCCGAGGCGGTGAAGGCTCTAAGCGGCCAGGTGCTGGAGATCGAGCAGACGCTGTTGGTGCCCGATCTGCGGGCTGGCTGGGCCGATAGCCTGAACCACGGCACGCGCCTGCTGGCGCAGATCGCCGCGCTGCCGCCGGCCGTGTCGCTCGGCGAGTATCGCCCCACCGACGCAGCCGAGGCCGTGTACGTTCACCTGTCCACGCAGATCGAGGCGCAGCTTGGCCGCCTCAGCGCGCTCGTCGAGCAGGAGTTGCCTGGTCTGAACGCCCGCATCGCCGACTTGAGCCTGGGCGCCGTTGTGGCGCGCAACTAGGACTCATAGAACCTGTCGGGGCGCCCCTCGTGGGCGCCCGGAAATCTGTGTCATCTGTAGACATAACAATCGCAGCCCGGCGCTAGATCAGCAGGTTGTCGCCCTGCCAGAGATAGCCCGCCGCGTTCTCACGGTTCACCACGCCGCCGTCGATGCGGATAAAGCGGGGCACATCGCTATGCTGGCCGCGCGTGGCGAGAAAGTAGCCCACCCAGAGCGCGCCGCCGTGGATGCGGCCGGTGGGGTTCACGGCGGTGGCCACAAGCTCGCCGCTGGCCACCGCGCTACAGGCGGGCTGCATCCCGTCGATGCCGCCAACCATAATCTGGCGCTGTGCGCGGCTGATCGAGCGCAGCGCGGCCAGGGCCATCTCGTCGTTGTGCAGAAAGCCCGCTCGCACGTTGGGGTGCTGCTCCAGTAGCTCGTCCCAGATGCTCGTCACCTTATCGATGTCCCAGTCGGCGGCGCGCTCGTCGATCACCGTCACCTCGGGGTGGCGGGCGATCACCTTGCGGAAGCCCTCGGCGCGGCCCTGGGCGCCGGTGTGGGTGAGCAGGCCCTGCGTGTGGATCATCTCGAAGCGGCCGTCCGGCACGGCCGCGATGATCGCCTCGGTTACCTGCTCGGCCATCCAGACATTGTCTGGCTCAAGAAACGTCACTACGCCGAGCCGATCCAGGTCGTCGGCCAGGCGCGTATCGATGTCGATCACCGGGGTGCCGCGCGCCACCATCGCCCGCACCTGCTCGGTGTAGGCGTTCACGGCAAGCGGGTGAATCACCACGAAGTCCCAATCCTGGTCCGCGATCTCCTCCAGGTCGCGCCGCTGCTTGTCCACGCTAAGCTCGCCATCGTAGCTCACCACATCGATGCCGAGCAGCGCCCCGAGGAAGTGGGCTGTGTCGCGCCCGCGCTGGTTCCAGATCGTCTTGAGGCCATTGTGGGAGAAGGCAGCCCGCAGGCGCGGCGTGGGCGTGGGCAGGGGCAGCGACAGCGAACCAGCCTCGCTTGGCTCTAGGGCACAGCTTTGGAGTCCGAGACTCGCCAGGGCACCGGCCACCGCGAAGCCGCGCAGGAAGCCGCGCCGGTCGAGTCGAGCGCCCTCGCCAATGGCGCTGAGGGCTGCGGGCAACCTGCTCTGTGAATGATCCAAACAGACTCCTGGCGCGGGGGGTGCTCCGATATGCCCGTGGTATAATACCACTACCGTTCTCGTTGACTCTTTTCCCCATAGCCCGGTCAACTGGAGCACCTGCGCAATGATTAGCACAGGCTACCGGACGATCAAGTCCAGCTTTGGTCCATATGAGCTGTCCGGCGAGCTTGGCCGTGGCGGCATGGGCGTGGTCTACCGCGCCTACGAGTCCGAACTGGAGCGCCCTATTGCCCTCAAGCTGCTTGCCCCCGAGCTGGCACAGGATCCTGCCCTGGCCGCCCGCCTGCGCCGCGAGGCGGTGAGCGCGGCCCGCCTGCGCCACCCCAATATCGCCCTGCTCTATGCGTTTGGCCATGTGGACGGCGCCCCTTTCCTGGCGATGGAGTATGTGCCCGGCTGCTCGCTGCGCCAGCTGCTCGAGGCCGGCCCGCTCTCGCAGCCGCGCGCCCTCGGCCTGCTCGCCCAGATCGCTCAGGCCCTCAGCTATGCCCACAGCATGGGCGTCGTCCACGGCGACGTGAAGCCCAGCAACATCCTGGTTGCCCCTGGCGACCACGCTGTGCTGATCGACTTTGGCCTCGCCATCGCCATCGATGCAGACGCCACCAGCGACACGGCGGCCTTTGGCACACCGCACTACATGGCCCCTGAGCAGGCCCGTGGCGAGGGCGCCGACCCCGGCAGCGACCAGTACGCGCTTGCCGCAGTGGCCTACGAGCTGTTCACCGGGGCGCCGCCCTTCCACGGGCGCAGCGGCGCCGCCATCGTCCACGCCCAGATCTACGCCCCGCCGCCTCCCGCGACCGAGCGCGCACCCGCGCTCCCCGCCGCTATTGACGCGGTGCTGCGGCGCGGCCTCGCCAAACATACCGCCGAGCGCTACCCCTCGCCCGAGGCGCTTGTGTCCGCCTTGGGCCTCGCCCTCGCGACTGCCCCGCCCCGGCGCTCCACCCGCAGCGTTGCCCTGTTCGCAATGGCTGTCGTCGGCCTTGCGCTGCTCGTGCTGGCCCTCGCCGTCTGGCTGAGCGCCGCAGGCGGCCAGGTGGCGCCCCTGCCACAGGCGGTGGTCTGGGCTTACGCCCCCCCGCTCATCGGCGGGCCATCGCCGGTCGTTAGCGGCGACACCGTGGTAGTTGGCACGCTCGATGGCAAGCTGATCGGGCTTCAGGCCAGCGATGGCGCCGTGCGCTGGCGCGTAGGCGGCGCCACTGTGCGCTTCGGTGCGCCCGCCGCCGGGAAGACGATCATCGTCGTCGGCGCCGATGATGAGGCTGTCTACGGGCTCTCGCCAAGCAGCGGCGGCACGATCTGGCGCACCCCCGTCGTCGGCACGGTGGCTGCGCCCCCGGCTGTGGGCGAGGCGCGCCTGGCTGTTACTACCACGAAGGGCTATCTTTACCTGCTTCAGGGCGAGAACGGCCACGTGATCTGGGGTCGCCCCCTGGCCGAGGGCGCGGTTGGCGCCGCCCTGCACGATGATTGGGTCTTCGTGGCCGCCGGTAGCCAGCTCTACGCCCTCGACGCCCGCAGCGGCGTGGTGGCCTGGGAGTTCGCCGCCGCAGGCGCCCTCAGCACGTCGCCCGTGGTTGCAGGTGAGCTCGTGCTGGTCGGCACCGACCGTGGCCTGCTGCATGGCGTTTCCATCGCCGACGGGCGCGAGCGACTGCGCGTGCAGGCCCGTGGCGCCATCGCCGCAGCGCCGCTGGTGGTTGGCAACGAGCTTTACCTTGCGGATCGCTCGGGCCGCCTCGTGGCACTCAGCTTCCCCACAGGCCGCGAGCGCTGGCGCCTCGATCTGGGCGCCGCCATCGAGGGGACGCCGCTGCTGGCCGACGGCCGACTGCTCTTTGGCAGCGCCGCCGGCGACTTCTTCGCCGTGGATGCCGCGCGCGGGCACCTGCTCGCTCGCCTGCCGCTTGGCGGCAGCATTGTGGGCTCGCCCGCCCGCGTCGGCGAGCTTGTCGTTGTGCGCGCCAGTCAGGTTGTCGCCCTCGGCCAGTAGCCCGGAGCCCCGCCTATGCCTAGCGCGACCCTGCTTGTGCTCCAGCCCGACGGCTCGCCCCGCGAGCATTCGCTCGCTGCCGCAGAGCTACTGCTCGGCCGCGACGACGACTGCGACGTGGTGGTGCCTAGCCGGCTCGTCTCGCGCCACCACGCTCGCATCAGCCGCGCGGGCGCAGGTTACACGCTAGAGGATCTTGCTAGCCATAATGGCACCACGCTGAACGGGCGGAGGCTTGACGCGCCCCAGCCACTGCACGACGGCGACCGGATCAGCCTCGGTGGCACCGGTGAGCTAATCTTCCTGGACGGCGACGCGACCTCTACGCGTCCCACGCCGCGCACTGTGGGGGTTGTGCTCGACCCGGTGAGTCAGGAGGTCTGGGTCGATGGGCGCCGACTCAGCCCGCCGCTCTCGCCCGCCCAGTACAGCCTGCTCAATCTGCTCACCGCACGCATTGGCCAGGTCTGCTCGCGTGACGAGATCGTGGCCGCCGTCTGGCCCGAGGCGGCCGGCGGCGTCTCCGACGAGGCCCTGGACGCGCTGATCAAGCGCGTGCGTGCGCGGCTCGCCGAAGCCCCCGGCGGCGAGTCACAGCTCGTCACCGTGCGCGCACGCGGCCTGATGCTCCGGCCAGCGTAGTCGCGGCCAGGGGCCGATGACCGTGTAGAACCCTTCACGTTCGCGCCCTTCGCCGCATTCGCGCCTTCGTAGTCCAAACGCCCACCTCGCGCCCAGCTCGCGCCCATGTTGCGCTCACCTTGCGCCTACTTCACGTCCGGCGGAGCGTAAGCTATACCCCTATACTTGTCTCATCCCGACTGTTCGAGCGCTCGACCGATGCGTGCCCCGGCGCGCGGGGCCGTGTCACATCGCTGTGGCGTTGCTGTACCAATGGAGGTTCCCTGTGAGACTCAGACGCTCCGCGCTGCTCCTCGCCCTGATCACCCTGTTCGCCACCATGCTCGCCGCCTGTGCCCAGGCCCCCACCGGCGGAGGGGCTGGCCCCGCTCCAGCCGCAGCCGGCGGCCTCCCCGCGCTCGCCAAAAAAGATACGTACAAGGTTGGTTTCTCCCAGGTGGAGAGCAACAATCCCTGGCGCATCGCTCAGACCGAGAGCATGAAGGCCGAGGCCGCCCGGCTCGGCTACGAGCTCGTCTACACCGACGCCGCCGGCTCAGAGGCCAAGCAGATCGCCGATGTCGACTCCATGATCGCCCAGAAAGTTGATGTTATCTTCCTCGCCCCGCGCTCCGAGAAGCCGCTCGCCCAGGCTGTGCTCAAGGCCAAGGCCGCCGGTATCCCTGTGATCCTGCTCGACCGCAACGTCGACCAGACCATCGCCCAGGCCGGTCGCGATTACGTCACGTTTATCGGCTCCGACTTCATTGAGGAGGGCCGCCGCGCGGCCGAGTGGCTCGACCAGGCCACCGGTGGCAACGCCAAGATCATCCAGCTCGAGGGCACCGTCGGCGCCTCGCCGGCGATCGACCGCGCCACCGGCTTCGCCAACTACCTCAAAGACAAGCCCGGCATGACGATCATCGCTTCTCAAACCGGCGACTTCGCCCGCGACAAAGGCCGCCAGGTGATGGAGACGCTGCTCCAGGCCAACCCCGATGTCACCGCCGTCTACACCCACAACGACGAGATGGCCGTCGGTGCCATCGCCGCCCTCGAGGCCGCTGGCAAGGTGCCCGGCAAGGACGTAATTGTCGTCTCCATCGACGGCACCAAGGACGCCATCCAGGCTATTCTCGATGGTACGCTCGGCGCCACCGTGGAGTGCAACCCCAAGTTTGGCCCCAAGGCCTTCGAGACAATGCTGGCCTACGCGAACGGCGAGCAACTCCCCGCCAAGATTATCAACCCCGACCGCTTCTTCGACATCAAGAACGCCGCCGAGTACCTGCCCGAAGCCTACTAAGACCCCGGCCGGTTGGGGCGCCCCTCGTGGGCGCCCACTCCTCTCCTTAACGCCCGTTAAAGCCGGTTGGGGCGCCCCTCGTGGGCGCCCGCCCCTCTCCTTAACGCCCGTTAAAGCCGGTTGGGGCGCCCCTCGTGGGCGCCCGCCACCAAGCAAACCAATGCCGTCAAGCCAGCCCCTGCTCCAGATGGAGCGCATCGTCAAGCGCTTCCCTGGCGTCAAGGCCCTCGCCGAGGCCCGCCTGAGTGTGGGGCGCGGCGAGGTACACGCCCTCGTCGGGGAGAACGGCGCAGGCAAGTCCACGCTGATCAAGATCCTCACCGGCGTCTACCAGCGCGACTCCGGCAGCATCACCCTCGACGGCCGCCCCGTCGCGTTCCTCTCCCCCCAGCAGGCCCAGGCTGGTGGCGTCAGCACGATCTACCAGGAGGTCAACCTGGTACCGCTGCGCTCCGTGGCCGAGAATATCTTCCTCGGACGCGAGCCGCGCCGCTACGGCATCCTGCTCGACCGCCGCCGCATGCAGCACGAGTCCGCCGCGCTCCTCGCCGGGATGGGCCTTCAGATCGACGTAACGCTCCCTCTTGGCGCCTACCCGATCGCTGTGCAGCAGATGGTCGCCGTGGCCCGCGCCATCTCCACTCGCAGCCAGCTTGTGGTGATGGACGAGCCCACCTCTTCGCTCGATGAGCGCGAGGTTGCCCGGCTCTTCGAGGTGATCCGCCGCCTCAAGGCCGATGGCGTCTCTGTGATCTTTGTGAGCCATCGCTTCGACGAGCTTTACACGATTTGTGACCGCGTGACGATCATGCGCGACGGGCATACCATCGACGAGCGCCCCATGGCGCAGCTCTCCCGCCTGGAGCTGGTCTCCAAGATGCTTGGCCGCGAGCTAGGCGCCCTGCAGCGCGCTCATACCACCGGCTTCGCGGCCGCCGAGCGCGACGCCGCCGAGCTCCTGGTGGAGGGTAGGAGCTTGCGCCGGGGCCGTGCCCTGCGCGACGTAAGCCTCAGCGTGCGGGCCGGCGAGATCGTCGGCCTTGGCGGGCTGCTTGGCTCTGGCCGCACCGAGACGGCCCGCGTGCTCTTTGGCGCCGACAAGCCCGAGGGCGGCGAGCTGCTGCTCGATGGCAAGCCCGCCCGCCTGCGCAACCCCCGCGCCGCCGTGCGCGTCGGGATCGGCTTCTGCTCCGAGGATCGTAAGGCCGAAGGCATTATCCCGCAGCTGTCTGTGCGGGAGAACCTTACCCTGGCTGCTCTGCCCGGCCTCGCTCGCCTTGGGGTTGTCTCGCGTGAGCGTCAGCAGGCGCTGGTGGACCGCTTCATCAAGCGGCTTGGCATCAGGACGACCGGCCCGGAGCAGCAGATCCGCGAGCTTTCAGGCGGCAATCAACAGAAGGTGCTTCTGGCCCGCTGGCTCTGCCTCAACCCGCGCCTGCTCATCCTAGATGAGCCCACGCGCGGCATCGACGTGGGCGCCAGGGCCGAGATCCAGCGCCTGATCGACGAGCTTGCCGCCGCCGGCCTCGGCGTCCTGATGATCTCCTCCGAGCTGGAGGAGCTTACCGAGGGCTGTGATCGCGTCGTGGTGCTGCGCGACGGGCGCAGCGTGGCCGAGTTGCCCCGCGCTCAGCTCAACGAGGCCGCCCTGGTGGCAGCCATCGCCAACGCCGGTCGCCCCCCCGAGGAGGACGCCAATGCTACCCCGTGACGGCGCGGCCAGTACAAAATCTCGGTTCGCGACAGGGGCCGGCCTGGCCGCCCTCGGGCGACGCTACGGCGCCCTTGCGGCCCTCGCGCTGCTGCTGCTCTACAACCTGCTCTTTACCCGAAACTTCCTGAGCACCCAGACGCTCTACGTCAATCTTACCCAGGTGGCGACCATCGTGATCGTCGCCGTCGGCATGACGCTCGTGGTCGCCACTGGTGGCATCGACCTCTCGGTTGGCTCGCTCATGGCGATCGCGGGTGCGTTAGCACCGCTGATATTTCTCAGCCAGGCGCCGGCCCTGAGCAACCCCGCCATCGCCATCCCGCTGGCCTTCGTGCTGCCCGTACTCGTTACGGCGGCGCTGGGGCTGTTCAACGGCGTGCTGGTCACAAGCTATCGCATCCAGCCGATCATCGCCACTCTGGTGCTCTACATCGCGGGGCGCGGCATCGCTCAGGTGATGACGAACGGCTACCTACAGTCGTTCAAGAACCCGGCCTTCCAGTCGATCGGCCTCGGGCGGCCGCTCGGCATCCCCGTCCAGGTTATCCTGATGCTGATCGTCGTGGCTGTGGCCGCCTGGGCCGTACGCAGCACGGTCTTCGGGCGCTACGTGCTGGCCGTGGGCGGCAACGAGGCGGCCGCGCGGCTGGCTGGCGCCCCGGTAAGCAGCGTGAAGCGCTCGGTCTACGTAATCAGCGGCGCCCTCGCCGGCATCGCGGGCCTGATCGTGATCGCGATCAACTCCGCATCCGATGCCAACTTGGTGGGCCAGAACATGGAGCTGGACGCGATCGCAGCTGTGGCGGTGGGCGGCACGCCCCTCACCGGCGGGCGCGCCCTGGTGATCGGTACCCTGGTGGGCGCCCTGATCATCCAGCTGATCCGCTTCACGCTCATCTCGAACGGCGTGCCCTACGCCGCCGCCCAGATCATCAACGCCGCGATCATCCTTGGCGCCGTCTACATCCAGCGCCCGTAGGGGCGACCCTCGTGGGCACCCTACGGGCTGGTGGGCGCCCCATCCCGCGCTCGGAGAGATGTATGCTCACACAACCCTCAACCATGCCGTCGCCCTGGCGCGCAAGCGCCCAGTGGCTGGGCCGCAACGGCGCCCTGGTGGTACTCGTTGCCCTAGTCATCTTCGGGGCCGGGCGCTACGACGGCTTTCTGGGCGTCTACAACATCACCGAGCTGCTGCGCTACAACGCCATGTTCGGCCTGCTGGCGCTCGGCATGACCTTTGTGATCATGACGGGCGGGATCGACCTTTCGGTGGGCGCAGTAGCAGTGCTGGCCAGCGTGGTGGCCGCTCAGCTGAGCTACCTTGGCGCTTTCCCGGCGCTGCTCGGCGCCGTGCTGGCGGGCGCGGCGGTGGGGCTCCTGAACGGCGCCGTGATCGCGTGGCTCGGCATCCCGCCTTTTATCACCACCCTCGCGGCCCTGCTCGGCGCGCGCGGCCTGGCTCTCATCCTGGCGAATAATGCGGCGGTGAGCGTGGACACAGGCGCTGGCTTTGCCTCGATCGGGCTGGACGGGCTGCTCGGTGCGCCCTACCCTGTGCTGATCCTGTTTGGCGCCTACCTGGCGGGCTGGGTGCTTCAAGAGCACACGCCCTTCGGGCGCCACGTGCTCGCCGTGGGCGGCAACGAGGACGCCACCCGGCTGATGGGGCTCCCCGTGCGGCGGATCAAGCTTGGGGTCTACGGCCTTAGCGGTGGGCTCGCCGGCCTCGCCGGCGTGCTGCTCGCCGCCCTCACCTTCACCGGCCTGCCAACCGAGGGCGTCGGCTGGGAGCTGCAGGCCATCGCGGCGGTGGTAGTGGGCGGCACGCTGCTCACAGGCGGCATGGGCTCGGTAAGCTCCACTCTGGTGGGCACGCTGCTGCTTGGCCTGATCTTCAACCTGCTGAACTTCGAGAACGGGCGCGGCTCGATCAGCCTCACAGCCTACTGGCAATCGGTGATCCGTGGCGGCTTCCTGCTGCTGGTGGTGCTGCTCCAGAGCCGCGCCGCCCGCCGTGCGCCGTAGCGCCCGTGGCACGCAAGGGCGCCCTCTCGTGACAATCCACTAGGCGGTATAATGCCCGCCGTATGCAACCCTACACAGTCTACACCGAGCGCGTGGCGCGCTTCGCAGTCCTGCGCGACGCCGAGGCCGCCCGCTGGGGCCGCGTGGCCAACCTTCGCCTGCTGATGGCCCTCGCCGTCGTCGCGGCCGCTGGCCTTGGCTGGTGGCGCGGCTTCCCGCCCCTGCTCTGGCTCGCCGCCGCCCTGGCCGTCGCCTTCCTCGCCCTCGTCGCCTACCACAATCGCCTGCGGGCCCGCCGCGACTGCTTCGCCACGCTTCACGCCCTGAACGTCGAGGGCCTCGCCCGCTTGCGCCGCGACTGGCCCGCCCTGCCGTTGCGCCAGCCTGCCGCAACCCTCAGCCCCGCTGGCTCCAGCCCGCCAGTCGATCCTACCGCGCTCGACCTCGACCTGCTCGGCCAAAGCTCGCTCCAGCATCTGCTCGGCACCGCCCGCACCCCCAGCGGCCTCGCCACCATCCAGCGCTGGCTGCTGCACCCAGCCCCGCCCGAGACGGTGCTTCGCCGCCAGCTGGCTGTGGCCGAGCTTGCCCCCCAGATCGACCTGCGCGACGACGTGGCCGTGCTCGCGGGCCAGGCCGGCGAGAGCCAGGCGCGCTACGAGCGCTTCGCCGTTTGGGCCGTCGGCGAGCCCTGGCTCCTGCGCATGCCCGCTCTAATCTGGGTCGCACGCCTCTCCGCCGCGCTGCTCGTGGCGGGCGTTGTCGCCCAGGCCACCGGCCTTACGGCGCTGCCGCTCTGGGCGCCGTTCCTGCTGCTCAACATGCTGCTCACCGCCATGTTCGGCTGGCGCAGCCAGGAGACGCTGGCGCAGCTCTATGATCGCGCCGAGCTGCTCGCCGCCTACGCCGCCGTCTTCGAGCGGGTGGCCGCAGCGCCCGCCGAGGCCGACGAGCTGCGTCGGCTTCAGGCGCAGCTCGGCAGCGACGCGCAGCGCGCCGACCGTCGGCTGCGCCGCCTGAGCCTGATCGCGGCGGGCGCCGAGCTGAGCCGCTCGCTGCTCTACCCCGCGCTTCAGTTTGGGCTGCTCTGGAGCTTCCACGTCGTCGCCTTAGCCGAGGGCTGGCGCCGCGTGTCGGGCGCCAGCGTGCGCCCCTGGCTGGACGCCCTCGGCGAGTGGGAGGCGCTGGCCGCGCTGGCCGCCCTGCGCCACGACAACCCCGGCTGGAGCGTGCCGGTTGTCTCCGCCGAGGCCGGGCCGCAGCTCAGCGCGCGCGCCCTTGGCCACCCGCTCCTGCCACCTGAGCGCTGTGTTACCAACGATGTGAGCATCGGCCCGCCCGGCAGTTTCCTGCTGATCACCGGCTCGAACATGTCAGGTAAGAGCACGCTGCTGCGGGCCGTGGGCGTCAACGCCGTGCTCGCGCAGGCGGGCGCGCCAGTCTGCGCCGCAGAGCTGCTACTGCCGCCGCTCACGCTGGCCACCAGCATGCGCGTGCAGGACTCGCTCGCTCAGGGCGTCTCGTACTTTATGGCCGAGCTGCACCGGCTCAAGGCGATTGTGGCAACCGCCGAGGCCGCACCGCAGGCGGGCGGCCCGCGCGTGCTCTACCTACTCGATGAGATTTTGCACGGCACCAACAGCGCCGAGCGCCTTGTGGCGGCGCGCCGCGTGATCGGGCACCTGGTGCATCTCGGCGCCATTGGCGCCGTCTCCACCCACGATCTGGCCCTCGCCGACGGCGTGGAGCTTGCCGCATCGGCGCAGCTCGCCCACTTTAGCGAGCAGTTCGTGGAGGGGCCCGCTGGCCTTGAGATGCGCTTCGACTACACGCTGCGCCCTGGCCTGGCACGCACCACCAACGCGCTTAAGCTGATGGAGTTGGTAGGCCTGCCGACATAACTCAGCGCGCTGTGGCGCTGGAGATGACAAATTTGTTACGTATGATGGCCTATAATGGTAACAAATTATTCACCCTGGCGCGTTATTATCGACCGACGCCGCCGCAGCGAACTATACGCGCTAGGTACCGGGGTCATGTTGCGCCACACCGATGCACAGTGCTAGGCTTCAGTCGTCTACATCTGAGGCTTACCCAGCACAACCATTAACCGCATCTCGGGGAGCATCACGGTGAAGTTAGAAGGCTCGCTCGACACGTTTCCCCTGCGGGAACTCATAGACATGGTTATGTATAGCTCTGTCACGGGTGTGCTCAACATCTACGTGCTGGGCGACACTGGCTACCTCTACTTCCGCGACAGCGTGCTCTATCACGCCGAGCGCGGGTCGTCTACTGGTGTGCAGGCCCTGGCCGAGCTGCTAGAGCCTAGTCGCGGCGAGTTCAGCTTCGTGAGCGAGCTTGTCACCACTGGCGACTCGCTCTATGGCGGCGTGAGCATGCATCTCCAGACGGCCGAGCGGCTCGCCGCGCGCTGGCGCCAGATCCGCGCGTACATCCCCACGCTTGAGCTTATCCCTCACCTGGTAGTTGCCCGCGAGGCTGCCACACGCCGCCTGAGTCCGGCCCACCACGCGGTGCTAGATGTTATGGATGGGCGCGCGAGCCTGCGGCAGATCACCGATATACTTGGCTGGGCCGAGGTGGATGTCGCCGAGGCCGCCGCCCAAATGAGCGTCGACGGGCTGATCGATCTGCGCAAGCCCGGCCAGCTCGGCATCACGCCTGGCGGCCACGAGCCCACCGCGCCCGGCGAGGGCATGTTTGATCGCATTCTCGCCCGCGCGCCGCACCAGCCGCCACGGCCAGTCGAGGGCGATCCTGCCCGCGCCACAGCTCCAGAAGGCGGAGCCCGCAGCGGCGGCGAGGATCTGATCCTGCATATGCTGCGCGGCTCTGGGTAGTGCCCTATCCCTCGCCCCCTGCTCCCTTGTAGGGCTACGTCATGGTCGGGAGGCGGGCGCGTACACGCGCGCCGTAGTGGCGCTTTGCGCCGGGCGCCGCCTGCGCGGGCGGGTCTGGAGGCGTCGGCGCAGGCCGACGCGCGGCCGCAGGCCCTACCGCAGCGGTTTCAACCGCCGGGTTCTGGCAACAGCCCCCACAATGACGTAGCCCTAGTTCCCTTATAGAACCCTTGCCACTTCTCGCTGTAATATGCTACTATAGAGCGTATTGACGCTCTACACATCTTTGCTTGCCCTGAGGCCTGTGCAGGGTTACAGCCCGTCGCCGGCCAGCACATTATGCAGCAGCCATCGGTTATCGCCATCGACGGCCCGGCGGGGGCCGGCAAGAGTACGCTTGGGGCGCTGCTCGCAGCTCGCCTTGGGTACCTCTACTTCGACACCGGCGTGATGTATCGCGCGCTCACCCTGGCGGCCATGCGCGCCGGGCTTGAGCTCCACGACGGCGCCGCCCTGGAGGCGTTCGCCGCGCGTGTGCCGATCGAGGTGCTCCCAGCCGCAGAGCGCGACGGTCGACCGGCCACCGTGCGCGTCGCAGGCCAGGATGTTACCTGGGCGATCCGCGAGCGCGAGGTGGAGCGCAATGTCTCGCAGGTGGCCGCCCACCCCGGTGTGCGCCGCGAGCTGGTGCGCCAGCAGCAGGTGATCGGCGCACGCGGGCGCGTGGTGATGGTTGGCCGTGACATTGGTACGGTAGTTATGCCCACAGCCGAGCTGAAGATCTTTCTGGAGGCCTCGCTCGACGAGCGAGCCCGCCGCCGTAGCGACGAGCGCTCCGAGACAGCCGCTGTGCAGCACATGCGCGACGAGATCGCCCGTCGCGACGCGCTCGACCAGCATGTGCTGCGCCCAGCCGCCGACGCCGTCATGCTCAGCACCGACGGCCTCTCGCCGGACGACGAGCTAGCATGGGTGCTCGCGTATCTCGCCAAGTAGTGGCGCCCCTCGCGGGCGCTGTAGGGGGAGCAAGCCTGTATGGTGAACTGGCTGCGCCGCATGCTACGTCTCGACGCCGAAGAGGCGATCGACCTTGGCCTCGACGAGCAGATCCTCCACGTGATCGGGCGCCACTGGGTGGTGCTCTTGGGGCGCCTGGTGCCGCCGCTGCTCAGCATCCTTATCTTTGGTGGCCTGGCACTCTACCGCGCCCTCGGCGGGGTCTTTCTTGCCACCGATAGCGGCGCACCAGTTGGCATCGACCTGATCAACGCGCTGCTAATCGCCGTCACGGTCGGCCTGATCCTACTGTGGTTCGCACTCTTTGTGCGCGGCAAGAAGGCCCGCCGCCCGCGTAACATCGTGGTCGGTGTGGGCGCTGCCGTCCTGCTGCTGATCTGGTTTCGCTACAACGGCGGGCGTGTCTTCTACGTCGACGCGCTGCGTTACAGCGATCAGCAGAGCGATACGCTCAACGTAGTCTTGATGCTGCTTGCGGTGATCAGCGGGATCTTTGTGCTCTTCACATTCTACGACTGGCTGAACGACGAGCTGATCCTCACCAACCAGCGGGTCGTCTACGACAACGACCAGGTTATCATCCCGCGCCTGCTGGAGCAGCGTGTGCAGGAGCAGATCTTTCTTGAGGATGTGCAGGACGTGAACGCCAAAACCGCCACCTACCCGCAGCATATCCTGAAGTTTGGCACCGTGACGATCAGGTCGGCCCGGATCGGCGGCAACATTGTCTTCGACGCCGCCGCCGACCCGATCGAGATGCAGCGCCAGATCATGAATCAGGTAAAGGCGCTGCGCAAGCGCATCGGCACCGCCACCTTCGACCAGATGATCGAGGAGCGGGTCTACGGCAGCAAGGCGGGCAAGCCGAAGCTGAAGGTCACGATCAAGCAGACCAGATCCATGCAGTCGTTAAGCTGGATCTTTCTGGAAAACCCCGAGTTTAACGAGGATAGCGGCACCTATACCTGGCGGCCCCACTGGCTCTTCCAGCTTCGGGCGCTGATCGGGCCGCTTATCCTGCTACTGGTCGGTCTGTTTAGCGTGGCCGTGGTGACGAGCACCCTGGCGCTCGACGCGCTCCTGGTGGTGCTGTTCACCACGGTGGTGCTGCTCGCCTTTGTGGTGTGGGCCGCCTGGGAGGTTGAGGATTACCGCAACGACCTCTACATCCTCAACCCCAACAATGTGGTCGACATCGAGAAGAAGCCGTTTGGCCCCGAAGATCGGCGCCAGGCTGGCCTCGGCGCGATCACCAATGTGCAGTTCTCCACCACGTTCATCAGTAATCTGCTGGGCTACGGCGATGTGATCCTGGAGACGGCGGGCGCCGGTGGGAAGTTCACCTTCACCCACGTGCCACGCCCCAACGAGGTGGTGACGGTGATCAGCGACTATATTGTGCAGTTTAAGCGTGGCGAGAAGGCGAAGACGCTGGATGACACTGTGGAGCTGCTTACGCGCTACCACGAGGCGCAGCAGCGCCACAACGAGCTCAATGCCCCGTAAATAGATAGAGCGGGCCGGAGTCGCGGGCGCGGATGGTGAGCGTGGGTACGTACCACGAGGCTGCGTCGGCCTCTTCCACGTAGAGCGCATGGCGAGCCTGCACCACGGCGCGCTGCACCGAGTCGCCGCGGGCCAGGGCGCTGTACATCACCTCGGAGAAGCGAGTGGCGGCAGTAGTCCGCACCGTGAGCTGCATAGCCACCACGGCAGGGACGCCAGCCGCGCTTAGGGCCGGGGCCACGCCGGTGAGCAGCCCGCCCTCGCCCACCATCCCACCCTGGCACGCGCACAGCACTACCAGGCGCGTGTCGCCAAAGAGCAGCGGCAGCTGGCTCGCCGGCACGCGATCCCACTGGCCATCGGGTTCGGGTCGGTCGAGCACCAGCCAGCCCTCGCCATCGGCGTAGCGTCCGTGGCCCACGAAGTGGATGATATCTGGCGGCGGGCCGCTGAGCATACGGTCTACGAGGGCGCGGCGCGTAGCTGGCCCAATCTCCTCGATCACCACGTCGCCGTTGGCGATCAGGGGCGCCCAGGTGGACGTGCGCTCTGCCCGCTCGCGCTCGCGCTGGTCGGGGTCGCTGCCGGCGTGAGGGGTGATTGCCAGGATGCGCAGGGCGCCGCTGCGCGGGCGCGGCGGCGGCAGGGCCTCGCCGAGATCCAGGTGTCGTGTACAGCTGGACAGTTGGCTGTGGCCCAGCAGCAGCGGCGCCTGGCCCGCGTCCCAGAGCAGCTCCCATGGTAGGGCGGCCAGCTCGATCGCGTCGGGCGGTAGGCGCAGGCGCAGCGCCAGCGCGAGCCCCTCGTGGCGGGCATGATCACGCACCGTGCCGAGGGCCTGGGCGCCGCGCGGGTCGGCCACGAGGGCCTGATAAAGCGCGCGGCCTACAGCGCGGTGGCCAAGCTCTGCCAGCCCCCCGTCAACGACGGGAAGCCCGAGCACGCCGAGGCGGGCCGTCTCGGTGGGGAGCAAAGACGTGCTGGGGTACTGGAGCCGGTCAAGGGCACGCACCACGAGGTCGAGGTCGGGGCCAACAAAGGGTGGCGCAAAGCGACTGGGGCGCACGCCGATGATGTCCGCCTCCCAGCTGATCTCCACCTCGTCGCCGTCGCGGTCAAAGCGCAGCGTAAGCACGACCTCCTCTGCAGCCCCTTGCTCACGCTGAGGGCGCAGGGTGGCGACGGGCAGTGGTGAATGCGTGCTGCGGGCCGGGTCGGCGCCCTTTGGCAGCACGCGCACCAGGCTCTGGGCGCGGGCCTCGTAGGCCAACTCCTGGCCATCCAGGTAGGCCACGGCGAGGCTAAGCGGCACGCGCCCGAGCTCGCCCGCCAGGGGCCGCAGCGACACAATCAGGTTGGCCTCGCGGTTGGGGGCGATACCAGCGAGCACTGGCGCATCGCCGAGCTCGAAGCGGCCCGGCGCCCGAAGCTGGATGCTGCGGGCTGCGCCGAAGCCGATGTTGTGCAGCGTAACCGTGGCAGTGCTCCACTCTTGCTCCACAAACTCCTGCTCGACACTCACGGCAACCTGGAGCTCGGGGAGCATGCGGTGGCGACGCACCTCACGAGCACAGGCGTTGGCCTGCTCGGTGTCGAAGATCTCGGCGTAGAGCTTGGCGGCACGCTCGTAGAGGCTGGCTGCGAGCCGTGCGTCTGCGGCAGGGGCGGCGAGGCTCTGGGCGGCGGCCTGCGCATACAATTCGGCTGCGCGCTGCTTCTGGCCGATCTGCACGTATGCCTCAGCGGCGTGCTCCAGATCGCCCACCCGCATGGCGAGGTCGGCGGCGCGCTCCCAATGCTGCAAGTCAAGGCGGATCAGCAGGGCATCGGCGAGCTTTCCGGCCTGCTCGTACAGCACGGCGGCCCGCTCAAGCTGCCCATTCTCGGCGATCAGGGCCGCAGCCTCGGCGAATTGCTCGTCGGCGATCAGCCGCTCGGCCTGGTGCTCCCAGTAGCCCAGCTCGGCGTCGGTGCGACGGGCGGCCGCCAGCCGCCCCACCTGGCGATAGAGCTCGGCAGCGCGGGCTTTATCGCCGGCCTGCTCGTAGAGTGGTGCAGCGTTGCTGAGGCGGCCCTGCTCCTCGTAGATCCGGGCGGCCTCCAGCAGCTCGCCATTGTTAGCCAGATGCTGCGCGAGGCCAAGCAGATCGCCTGCCGCGCGGTAGGCGTCGCGGGCGCGCTGCTGCTCGCCGGCCTGTTCCCAGTAGGGCGCCGCCTGGCCGGGGAAGCCGGCGTGCTCGTACACCCGCGCGGCCGCCGCAGGCATTGCCAGCCGACCGTAAAGCAGCGCCCCGGAGATCAGGTCGCCGCTCAGCACAAAGGCCGCCGCCGCGCCGGCCCGATCACCTGCGGCCAGCAGCGCATCCGGCGAGCGCTGCTGGAGCTGTGTATTGCGCGTCCGCACCGCGCTGAGCCGACCAGCCTCATCGGCGAGATAGGCGTGCTCATCGGCGAGCACAGGGCAGCCGGTGAGGTCGGCGGTGAGGGCAACGCGCCAGCGCAAGGCACCATCGTCAGGGCTGAGGGCGAGCAGCTCTTGGCCCTCGGTAGGACAGAGAATGAGATCGGCAGCGGCGGCGGGCAAAGCCGAGACGTGCTTATCGGTGGCATGGCGCCAGCGCTCGGCGCCATCCTCGCTGCGCAGGGCGCGCAGGGCGTAGCCGTTCTTCCCCGCTATCACCACGCGGTCGCCGATCAGGATGAGGCCAGGGGCGGCGGCGGGCGGCGAGGTGAAGCCCGCACCGCGCTCGCCCGTCGCTTTCCAGCGCAGCGCGCCGCTGCGGGCGTCGAGGCCGTAGAGGTAGCCGTCCCAGCAGCGCGCGGCCACCAGGCCATCTACCAGGGCGGGGCGCGTGGCGAACCAGCCGCCGCCCTGAAAGCGCCAGAGCTCGTGGCCGTCGTGGGCATCGTAGCCGAGCAGCAGATTGCCCCGCCCGCCCGCGATCACGACAGTGTCGTTGGCGGCAAGCGCCGAGGGGCCCCAGTCGGCGTGCGGCTGCGACCAGTACAGCTTGCCGCTTGCGCATTCCAACGCCTGGAGCTTGCCATCCGACGAGGTGACATAGACCAGCTCGCCCAGCACGGTCGGGCCCGAGAAGCTATGGCTCGCCGAGGCAAACGACCAGGCCAACTCGCCGCTGGCAGCATCGAGCGCCAGCAGGGCGCGCCCCGACTTCGGCACGGCACGCGTGTCGTAGGAGCCAACAAAGACGTGGGCGCCGTCGCTATCCAGCGTGTAGGCGGCGCTGGCCTCGGGGAGCGTATGCTCCCAGGCGGCAATGCCCGTGGTGGCGTTCACAGCGACGATGCGGCCGGTGTCGCTGGGGACGCAGAGCTGGCCCGCCGCGAGCACCGGGTAGCAGCGCGGGCGGGGGAGCGCGTGGCCGGTCTCGGTCTGCCAGATCAGGGTGCCAGGCTCAACGGCTGCGTCGGGCTGCACATTACCGCAGGCAGGGCAGCGCTCGGCGTCGAGCACCAGCTCGCCGCAGCTGGGGCAGAAGATCGCTTTCCATGTCGCCATAGGGTGTGGGTGTGCCACTCTACTGTGGCGTGGCCAGTCTGCGTGCCCTGGAGAAGAGCAGGAAGGTCAAAAGCAGCGCGATGGCCGCGTGCAAGACGAGGGCTACAGTCGTTGCCAGTGTGTCAGCTGGCGAATAGTCGCCAGTTTGCGCGAAGACCAGCGTGTGGATGAAGTCATAGCTAACGGGCGAAACCGGGGTTGTGAGTACGAAGGCTGCAACGACGCCTGCGGTGGTTGCCCAGCGCCGCACTCCCGCCGACTGGCCGACAACGTAGGCCACGAGCAGTCCGACGCTCAGGAGAAACGCTACGAGCCATGTAAATGGAAAGTATCCGTAGCGTGACACCAGCAGAAAGAGGTGCGGCAGGAGACCCGCTACAGCGAAGGCGCCGAACTGCCTGAGCGAGACAGGCACGCCGCCCACCCACAGAGCGACGCCTGTGAGCAAGGTGGCGCATTCGTTAATAAGCAGCCGTTCAAGAACCGTGTCATTATAGCGCTGGCTGAACAGGCCAAAGATGGCCCAGCCGCTGGCGCCAATCGCCAGCGCTAGCAATATGCGCCTCGCAGAGATAGTGGCGCTCGACGAGGCTGCCCCGCCTGTGGCGGCAGGCATGCTCGGGGCCACCTGCGGCTTGCGCGGCTTTTCAGCGCTGATCTGCGGGCTGGCGATTGGGGCTTCGCCTGGCATCACCGCCTGCGGTGCGCGTGCAGTTGCCTTGATCGGCTCACGCCGCTGCACCACGCGCTCCTGCGCGGCGAGTTTCGGCTGGGTTGCAGCGGTAGAAGCAGGATTGGGCTGCGTCGCTTCCCGCAGGGCCGCCGCAAACGCGCCCGCGCTCCCGTAGCGCGCTGTCGGCTCGCGTGCCAGTGCAGTGCGGAAGACGGCGAGCACGGCCAGGGGCCAGCCTGGCGGCAGCTGTGGGCCGGCGGCGTGCGCGGCCACGGCTCGCAACGGCGTGTCGCCGGGGAAGAGCACCTTCCCGGTAAACAACACATAGGCGATGCAGGCCAGGGCATAGATGTCTGCCGCAGCCTCGGCGGGCTGGCCATCCCAGACCTCCGGGGCGATGTAGCTTGGCGTGCCGAGGATGCCGCTGCTTACGCTGAGACTCGCGCTTACATCGCCCAGCGAGCGAGCGAAGCCGAAGTCGCTCAGCAGCGGCCGGCTGTCGTCGCTCAGCAGGATATTTGCTGGCTTAAGATCGCGATGCACAACGCCGTGTACGTGGGCGTAATCCAGCGCGGTGGCCACAGGGTCGAGCAGGGCGTGTACCTCGGCCCAGGTGCGCGGACCATGCTCAGCGATCGCGCTGGCCAGGTTGGAGGCGGCGAGATCCATCGCGAGAAAGACGCGGCCCTCGGCCATGCCCACCTCGTGGATGGTAACAATATTGGGGTGGCGCAGCCTTGCCAGGATGCGCGCCTCGCGGAAAAAGCGCTCGACAAAGCTTTGGTTGATCAGCAGCTGCGGGTGAAGCAGCTTGAGCGCAACATGGCGTCCCAGGCTGGTATCGACCGCACGGTAGACCGTCGCGAAGCCGCCGCTGCCCAGCTCCTCCACAATCTCGTACTTGCCGATCTGTCCCGTGTCGGCCATAGCGCCACCTTGGCTATGCTCTGGGGGGATGCGGGCGGCGCCAAAGATCTGTTTACACCAGCCCGCACGATGGCGTGATTATAGCATACGGCATTGCGTAGTAGCTACTTTCTATACTGCATTGCGCAGGCCTACCGCGTGCAAGTGGGCATCCAGCCAGGCGGCATCATCGGCGGAGAACTCGGGGTGCGGCGGGGGGAGACGGTAGTCCACCTGCACATCGTAGCGGGCGTTGCGGTAGATCTGGCGGATGGCCGCCGTCAGGTCCAGGGGAACATCGGGGTCGGGGGCGCGCAGCGGCACCGGCACCACCGGGATAGCGGCGCGTAGCGAGAGCGGCCAGGTCGCCACCTCGGGGCGGCGCTGCACGCGGCTCAGGAAGACAAAGTAAGGCGCATTGGGCAGCGGCCTGCTCAGACGGGGGCGCTGCCCGGCCCGCAGCAGGTCGATCTCCAGCAGGTGCGCTGAGCTCTTGAACAGCTCCTGGCGCTTCTTTTCGTAGGCGTCTGCGCCCGCCTGGCCAGGGCGCTTGTTGGCAGGTGAGAGCAGCTCGATGGCGGTGACAAGCACGTTGTCGGCAACCGTCCGCACCTCGATGCGACCGTAGCGAGTGGGGATCTCCATCTCCGCTCGCATGGTGAGGGGCGCCTCGGCGATAGCGACAGCAGCGGGAGAGCGGGCCGCCCAGTCGTGCTCTAGCACGGCCACATCGGGGATGGCGACGCGCACCGGCGTGATCTCAAGGCTTTCAAACGCCATGTATGGCGTGATGATCGCCGTGTAGCGCGGCACGATCTGCTGCTGGAGCTGATCGCGTATGGCCGCGATCAAACTGGCGTGAACATCCGGCCAGAGCTGTGGCTGCTCCAGGTATGGGTCCATGCCGGGGAACGGTGCGTTGCCTGGCTCGATCATGCTGCCCTCCCGCGTTGCGATCATGCGTGCTGCCCACGGGCATATTGTAGCACGAGGGAACAGGGAGCAAGACCGCTCCCCCTGTCCCCTGTTCCCTGCTTTGCCGCTACGCCGCCTGCCGCACGCCCTCGATGTAGGCGAGCGACTGGTGGCGGAAGTAGGTGTTGTACAGCTCGGCGTAGTGGCCGCCCTGCGCGATCAGGGCGTCGTGGCTGCCTTCCTCAATGATGGCGCCCTTGCGTAACACGATGATGCGGTCGGCGTTGCGCACCGTGGAGAGCCGGTGGGCGATCACGATGCTCGTGCGGCCTGCCAGCACTACATCCAGCCCCTCCTGGATCAGCGTCTCGGTGAGCGGGTCGATGCTGGCCGTGGCCTCGTCCAGAATGCAGATCGCCGGGTTCTGGAGCAGCACGCGCGCCAGGGCCACTAGCTGGCGCTGGCCCATCGAGAGGCCGCCGCCGCGCTCGCCCACCTCGCTGTCGAGGCCGTTCGGCAGGCTGGTGATCCAGTCGCCCTCGCCCACATGGCGGGCGGCTGCCACCACATCCGCGTCGCTCGCGTCGGGCCGACCGTAGCGGATGTTCTCGCGCACGGTGCCGTCGAACAGGAACGGGCTCTGGTTGACGAGGCCCAGGCGCGCGCGGTAGTCGCTGAGATCAAGGGCGCGGATGTCTACGCCGTCGATGCTGAGCTGGCCGCCCTGGAACTCGTAGAAGCGCGCCACCAGCTTGGCGATGCTGCTCTTGCCCGAGCCCGTGTGCCCCACCAGGGCCACCGTCTCGCCGGGCCGAATCACCATGTTGAAATCGCTCAGCACGGGCTCGTCCTCGCGGTAGGCGAAGTTGACGTGCTCGAAGCGGATCGCGCCCTGGATGGTGGGCAGCTTGCGGCTGTCGGTCTGCACCACGCGCGGCTCGCTGTCGATCAGGGCGAAGACGCGCTCGCCGGCGGCGAGGCCCAGCTGGAACTGGCTCCAGAACGAGGCGATGCTGGTGAGCGGGAACCAGAAGGCCTGGAGGCCCTGGATGAACAGGAACCAGGTGCCGGGTGTAAGCTCGCCGTCGCGCACGCCGAGGCCGCCAACGTACACCAGCGCAGCGGTGCCGATGCCAGCCAGCAGGTTCAGGACCGGGAAGATACTGCTGAAAGTGTAGCGCGTGCGCTGGTTCACCTTCAGCGAGCGGCGGTTCATATCAAGGAACTCGTCGTAGATCGCCGGCTCCTGGCGGAAGGTCTTGGCCACCCCGATCCCGCTTACCGTCTCGCTGATGTGCGCGCTCATCTCGGCGTTCATGCGCCGCGAGGCGGTGATTGTCTGGCGGGCGATGGCGCGGAAGGCCAGGGCCGTGCCCACAATGAAGGGCGCCAGCACGATCAGGATCAGCGTGAGGCGCAGGCTGATCGTTGCCAGGTAGGCCACGATGAAGATCACCAGCAGCACGCGGCTCAGCAGCTCCATTGTGAGCGTCATCACCTGAGTGAAGGCGGCGCTGTCGGAGTTTACGCGGCTGACGATCTTACCCGAGGGGAACTGATCATAGAAAGAGAGATCGCGCTGCAGCACCGAGTTCACGGCATCCTCGCGCATGGCCAGCACCACATCGCCCACCGCCTGCGACGAAAAAGTCTGGCGCACAAGGTTGAGCACCCACGAGGTGGCGCCAAGCAGGGCGAGGCCAGTGGCGAGTAGGGCGATCAGGCGCAGCTCGGGGTCGGCGCCGATCCAGTCGAGGCTGCGGGCGATGAAGATCGGGATGGCGGCATCAAGCACCGCCGTGCCGGTGATCATCGCGGCCGCGATCAGCATCTTGCGGCCCTGGGGGCGAAAGTAGCTCAGGATGCGCCGCACCAGTACGCCGTCGCCATACTTGCGGTCGTACTCCTCGGCGTCGAGCCCGTCAAAGATGAAGCCCATGGTTCTATTCCTCGCAGTGCGTTTGTGGTTAACTTACGTTATTCGGCGCCGTTCGGGCGTGACTGGGTGACCGGGTGACCGGGTGACCAGGTGACTGGGTGACCAGGTGACCAGGTGACCGGGTGACCGGGTGACCAGGTGACATGTCTTGGTGCCGATAGGTGTCACCTGGTCACCCGGTCAGCGCGAAGCGCCTGTCACCGTGTCAATCTCCTGGTCACCCGGTCAGCGCGAAGCGCCTGTCACCGTGTCAATCTCCTCCAGCGGTGGCAGCTCCAGCTCGTCGTAGCGTGCGAAGACGCAGCGGTAGTGGGGCGAGCTGCGCAGCAGCTCCTCGTGGGTGCCGGCGGCAGCGAGGCGGCCCGCGTCGAGCACGAGGATCAGGTCGGCCCAGCGGATCTGCGAGAGCCGATGGGTGATCATCAGGACGGTGCGGCCCTCCTGAGCTTTGCGGATCGCCTGCTGGATCTGGTCTTCGGTGGCGCTGTCGATGGCGCTGGTGGAGTCGTCGAGGATCAGGATGCGCGGGTTGCTCAGGAAGGCGCGGGCCAGGGCGATGCGCTGGCGCTGGCCGCCGGAGAGCGTGGTGCCGCGCTCGCCCACCACGGTGGCGTAGCCTTCGGGAAAGCCCATAATAAAGTCGTGGGCCTGGGCGGCCTGGGCGGCGGACTCGATCTCGGCCTGGGTGGCGCTGGGCGCGCCGAAGGCGATGTTCTCGCCGACGCTGCGCGAGAACAGAAAGATATCCTGCTCGATCTTGCCAATCTGCGAGCGCAACGCGTCGAGGCTCCACTCGCGCACGTCCACGCCGTCGATCAGCACGCGCCCCGCTTCCACATCGTAGGTGCGGTTCACCAGCTGCGTCAGCGCGCTCTTGCCGCTGCCCGTCTGCCCCACGATCGCCACCGTCTTGCCGGCGGGGATGTGGAAGCTCAGGTTGTTGAGGACGGTGGACGCAGACAAGGAGACCGGGAGACCGGGAGACAAGGAGTCAGGCCGAGCCGTATCGGCGCTGCCCGCTATCTCTTTGTCTCCTTGTCTCCTTGTCTCCTTGTCTTCCTGGCTGTAGGAGAAACCCACACTCTCGAACGTGATCTCGCCGCGCATCGGGGCGCTGAGGCCAACGCTGTTCTCGTCCATCGAGGTGTCGGCGTTGATGATGCGCAGGATGCGGCGGGCGCTGGCCGTGCCGGCCTGGATCACGGAGAAGGCGAAGATCGAGATGAAGGTTGGGAAGCGCAGCACATTCACCAGGCCCACGACCGTAACCACCTGGCCAAGGGTGATCGCGCCCTGGGTGTAGAGCCACATGGCGTGCATAAAGCTTAGGCCCACCGTGACTCCGTAGAGCAGCAGCGGCAGGTAGCGCGCCTCGATGTAGCCCTGCTGCACGAAGAAATCGCGGAAGAGACGGGCGTTGCGGCGGTACTTCTCGCGCTCGAATGGCTCGCGGGCGCTAGCCTTCACCACCTCGATGCCGGAGATCGTCTCCTCCAGGCCGGCGTTCAGCTTGCCGTACTGTTCGCGCTGCGCGGTGATCACAGGGTCGAGCCTGCGCAGGTAGCGGCGCGCGGTGATGATGTAGAGCACCACGAAGCAGCTCGGCACCAGCAGCAGCTCGACGCGCGTAATGCCGATGAAGAAGAGCGGCACCACAATGCCGAGCACCGTCTCGGTGGCGAGCAGGCCACCAGGGACGATCATGCTGGCGAGGGCGCTCGTATCATCGGTGGCACGGGCCATAATATCGCCGGCGCGCTGGCGGTCGTGGAACTGCTTGCTCTTGCCGAGCAGGCTCTCATACAGCTCCTGGCGCGCGTCGGCCTCGAAGCGGGCGGCCAGGGTCTCGGCGGAGAGCAGGCCGATCAGGGAGAACATGGCGTCGCCCACCATCACGGCGAGGATCGCGGCGGCGACGATCAGCAGGCCGTTGGGCCGGCTGGGGTCAAGGATCTCGTCGGCGGCGCGCCCGATCAGCACCTGCGAGCCGGCGTAGCAGACCCAGGCGCCCAGGAAGAAGACGTAGAAGCTCAGCAGGAAGCGAGGGTAGCGCCGGACGTGCGAGCTGATCCAGCTGCCGACGCTGCGGCTGTCATACTTGTAGGCGCCCTCAATGGAAAACTCACTGCGCACAGCCAAGGCTGCACCCCTTCTTCAGATCTTGCTGCTGCACCTCAGAGACACAAAAAGGGCTGCGGTCGCCACTCGCGCCCGCAGCCCTCCGGCCCAATGTTGCGCCGATCAGACAGGCAGGTGGCGGGACATACTGCGCTCGCGCCGGGGGAGCATCAGGGTTCGCGGCTGCCGCTTGCTGTCCATCTATCGCCTCTTAGTTGAACGTCAATGCTGCGCACATACTAGCACGGGCGGGCGAGAGGGTGTATCAGTCGTTAGTCGGAGGTTAAAGGTACGCCTTGTCACTCCTCGCTGCGCTCGGAGTGACAAGGCGTCTTGTAGCAGATTCCTCGCTGCGCTCGGAATGACAAACCTCATCGCAGTACTACGGGTGCAGGTTGGGGTTATCCGTCGCCATGCCCTCGGCCTGAGCAGCGGCAAGGAGCCGCTCATCGGCGGCGAGGAAGGTGAGGGCGGGAAGCACGGCGGCTGAGAACTGCTCAGCAACCAGGAGCGCGGACGCCAGATGAAGCGCGTCCAGGGTGCGGAGCGTATAGCTTCGCACGAGCAACTGGGCACGTTCAACGACCTCGGAGCTCAGCTCGATCCAGGAGTAGACTTGGGCACCGAGCCGTTGCGCATCGTCCTCAGCTCGCGCAAGAGACTCACCCAGAAGTGTACCCTCACGCGCGCGCCGCGCGAATGCTGCGACAAGCTCCACTTCAGCTAGACGCGAGACTGCAATGTGATGGCCTGCCGCCGCGTCCAGGGTAGTTCGCACCCAGCCCGACCCGATCTCATCCACGTGTTGCTTCACAAGTACACTCGTATCCGCGTAGTAGGTCGCCATCAGCAGCGTTCCTCGCGGTCTTCACGCACCAGCTCGGAGAGGGGTGTGCCACTCGGGAGACTCCGAGCGGTAGCAGACAGTTCCACAGGCGTAGGTGCTGCCCTCTGCTCCGACACCAGACGCTGACGGGTTAGGCCTGCGGCGACCAGGATGGCATCACCACGCTCACGGTCGCTCATTACACCCGCCTGTTTTGGCGCAATGAGCAGCAGCTCGACCTCTGTATTCTCCGGCAAGTCCAGGGGGTCGATCAGGCGCAAAACGCCCTGGCTATACGTTGCTCGAATCGCCATGAGATGCTCCTATCCGCTGATCATAGCTACTCGTAGTATAGCACCCCGGCAGCCCCAATCCCCCCTTTGCAAACGTTTCATGCGGTACGGCCGCGGCCCGTGCTATGATGCGCCGTACACGCGCGGGCCTTTGTGGTGAGACGCTCCATGGCGAGTCGTGGGCGACAGGTTGTGGTGATCGGCGCCGGTGTGGCCGGGCTGGCTGCGGCGCGGCGGCTGCGCGCGGCTGGCCTCGCCGTCACCGTGCTGGAGCGTGACGCCACCCCCGGCGGGCGCGTTCGCACGGCCCTCGTGGAGGGCTGCCGGATCGAGCTTGGCGCCGAGTTTCTGGCCAGCTTCTACACCCGCACGCTGGCGCTGGTGCGCGAGCTTGGCCTGGCCGGCGAGCTGCGGCGCATCCCCAGCAGCGCCGCCACCCTGCGCGACGGACGGCTTTACGCGCTCTGGCCTGGCGCCCGCGTGGCCTTCACGCCGCTGATCGGCTCGCGCCCCAAGCTGGCGCTCTCCTACCTCGCCGGCTCGCTAATGCGCTATGCCCCCCTGCTCGACATCCACGCCTTCCACAAGGCGCACCCGGTAGACGACGCCTCGGTGAGCGAGTACGCCCACGCCCATCTTACGCCCGAGCTGCTGGAGTATGTGCTGCAGCCGCCGATCTCCGGGATCTTCTACTGGACGCCGGAGCGCACCTCGCGCGCGCTGCTGCTGCTGGTGCTGCGCGCTGGCCTGTCCAACCCCGCCGGCATGCGCCTCTTCACGCTGCGCGAGGGCCTGGGCCAGCTGGCCCACGCCCTCGCCGCCGGCCTCGATCTGCGCCACAACAGCGAGGCGCTCGCCGTGCAGTGCCGACCTGCGGGCGGCTTCACGGTGCGCGCCCGCAGCGGCGGCGCCGAGCTTACGCTAGAGGCCGACGCGCTGCTCGTGGCGACCACGGCCAGCGCGGTGCCGCGCCTGCTGCCCTGGCTCGACGACCAGCGCCGCGCCTTCTTTGAGGCGGTGAACTACTCGGCCACCGTCAACCTGGCCGTGGGCGTGCGCGGGCGCTTCCCGCGCAGCTGCTACGGCCTGCTCTTCCCGCGCCGCGAGACGCCCTTCCTCGCCTCGGCCACGGTGCAGACGGTGAAGGACGCCAGCCACGCCCCGCGCGGCCGCGACGCGATCTGCCTGCACCTCAGCGGCCCCGCCAGCGCGGCCCTGCGCGAGTGCGACGACGAGACTCTCGCCCGCCTGATGCTCGCCGACCTGCGCCGCCTGGCGCCGCGCTACGATCCTGCGCCGCGCGCGCTGTTTCAGCGACTCTACCGCGTGCCGGAGGCGCTGCCCGAGTTCGATGTGGGCCACTTCAAGCGGCTCCAGCGCTTCGCCCAGGGCGCGATCGAGCAGCCTGGGCTCGCCTTCGCTGGCGACTACCTCGGCGGGCCGTTCGTGGAGGGCGCTATCGTGAGCGGCGAGGCGGCGGCGGACAGGCTTATTGGGGGGCTGTAGGGGTCGCACATTCGGGCAGTTTATCCGCAGATGACGCAGATGACGCAGATTTCCGGGCCATGAGTTGGGCCGCGCCCGGCCACGCGCCTGCCCCCGACAGGCTCGGCGAGAAATGGGCCGGAAATCTGCGCAATCTGCGGATAAGCCTGCCCGGTTGCCCGACAGACTCGGCAAAAAAATAGGCCGGAAATCTGTGCCGTCTGTGGACAAGATCAGCCGGCGCCGTTGACAGCCGGTATAACCATAGTTATACTCCGCGTATGAAGACTGCCATCTCGATCCCCGATCCGCTCTTCCGCGAGGCCGAGCAGCTCGCCCAGGCCCTGGGCCTCTCGCGCAGCGAGCTCTACGCCCGCGCTGTGCGGCTCTACCTCCAGACCCACGGCTACGGCGGTGTGACCGACGCGCTGAACGCGCTGTACGCCGAGGAGGCGAGCGCCATCGACCCCGCCCTTGCCGCAGCCCAGGCGCGCGTCCTCCCCCGTGAGGCGTGGTGATGCAGCGCGGCGAGATCTGGTGGGCCGATCTGCCCGACCCGAGCGGCGCGGCGCCGGGCTACCGTCATCCTGTTTTGCTGCTCCAGGCCGACGCCTTCACGCGCAGTCGGATCGCCACCGTGATTGCCATCGTCGTCACTGGAAATCTGCGCCTCGCCACGGCACCCGGTAACGTCATGCTCCCCTCGTCCGAGTCCGGGCTCCCGAAAGACTCCGTGATCAACGTCTCACAGATTGTCACCCTGAACAAGCAGACTCTCGCTGAGCGAGTGGGCCAACTCAGCGCCCGCACCCTTGATCAGGTCGAGCACGGTGTGCGGCTCGTGCTTGATCTCTAGCCTCATGGCATCTCGTCCAGAGCTGTATCATCCGCAGATGACGCAGATGACGCAGATAAGAGAAATAGGCCGGAAATCTGCGCAATCTGCGCAATCTGCGGATAAAACTGCCCGGTCGCCCGAATGGCCCGGCGCAAAAATAGGCCGGAAATCTGTGCCATCTATGGACAAGACTGACTGATCGAAGGAGCCTCCATGCCCCTCCAACGCTGGAGACTGGCCGCCCCCCTGCTGCCGCTCCTCGCGCTCCTGGGCGCCCTGTTGCCTATCCCCGCCGTCGCCCAAACCCAGACGCCCAACCCCACCACGGTCACCATCCCCGGCACGATCCAGAGCGTGCTCGGCTGCCCCGCCGACTGGCAGCCCGCCTGTGCAAACACGCACCTGAACTACGACGCTGCCTTCGACCTTTGGAGCGCCCGCTTCGAGCTACCCGCAGGCGACTACGAGTACAAGGCCGCGCTCAACGATAGCTGGGGCGAGAACTACGGCGCCAACGCTGCCCCCGGCGGCGCCAACATCGCCCTCGCCCTCGCCGCCCCCGCCAGCGTGCTCTTCATCTACGACCACAAGACCAACCTGGTGGCCGATAGCGCCAACACGCCGCTCGTCGTCGCCACCGGCGACTTCCAAAGCGAGCTCGGCTGCCCCTCCGACGACGACCCCGCCTGCCTCGGCTCGCTCCTGCTCGACCCCGATGGCGACGGGCTTGCCAGCTTCGCAACCACGAAGCTTCCCGCCGGCATCTACGCGCTGCGCATCGCCGTCGGCGAGACGCTGGACGGCGCGATTGGCGAGGGCGACCAGCCCGACGGCCCGCCGATCAGCTTTACCGTGGCCGCCGATGGCGATGAGATTTACTTCGGGTACGACGTGAACAGCAGCAAACTCACGCTCTCCACCGAGGGCGCCCCAAAGGGCAACCTCGCCAAGCCGCGCGCCTTCTGGGCCTCCGCCGACACGATTGTCTGGAATGTGATCGGCTCGCCCAAGTACAGCTACGAGCTCTATTACGGCGCCGACGCCCCGTTGGCGCTCACCGCCGACGGGATCGAGGGCGGCTCCATGCTCCCGCTCACGTTTAGCTCCGCCGGCCCCGGCGCGATCCTAGAGCAGTTCCCGCACCTCTCCGGCTTCTCCGCCTTCAAGCTCGCCCCCGAATCTGCCGCCAGCGTGCGCCAAGCCCTGCGCGGCCCGGTCGCCATACTCGCCCGCGACGACAAGGGCGCCGTGATCGACGCCACCGGCCTCCAGATCCCCGGCGCCCTTGACGCGCTCTTCCCCTACGACGGCCCGCTCGGCGTGAGCTGGGAGAGCGACCCCAACGTCGCCCAGCTGGTCTTCAACCCCGTGTTTCGCCTCTGGGCGCCCACCGCCCGCAGCGTGACGTTTCTGCGCTACGAGACGGGCGACCCCGCCGCTGAGCCAGCCGAGGCGCTTGAGATGGTTCTCGACGAGGCCAGCGGCGTCTGGCAGATCTCCGGCGGCGAGGATTGGCAGGGCCAGTTCTATCTCTACGAGGTCGAGCTCTACGTGCCCGCCGAGGGCGCCGTGGTCAAGAATCTCGTCACCGACCCGTACTCGCTTAGCCTCAGCACCAACTCCACCCGCAGCCAGGTCGTCGATCTCGCCGCCCCGAAGCTTCAGCCCCCCGGCTGGGACACGCTGGAGAAGCCCGCCCTCGATGCCCCCGAGGACATTGTGCTCTACGAGCTGCATGTACGCGACTTCAGCGCCCTCGACGAGAGCGTGCCCGAGAGCATGCGCGGCACGTTCAAGGCCTTCACCGTGCCCGAATCCGCTGGCACGACGCACCTGCGCGAGCTTGCCGAGGCCGGTGTGACGCACGTCCACCTGCTGCCCACCTTCGACATCGCCACGGTCGAGGAGGACGCCAGCAAGCGCGAGTCCATCCCGCTCGACCAGCTCGCCGCGCTCCCGCCCGACTCGCCCGATCAGCAGGCGCTGCTCGCCCCACTGCGCGACAAAGACGGCTTCAACTGGGGCTACGACCCCTTCCACTACACGGTGCCCGAGGGCAGCTACAGCACCGACCCCGAGGGCTCTGCCCGCATCCTCCAGTTCCGCGAAATGGTCCAGGCGCTCAATGGCAGCGGCCTGCGCGTAGTGATAGATGTGGTCTACAACCACACCAACGCCAGCGGCCAGAGCGCAAAGTCCGTGCTCGATAAGATCGTCCCCGGCTACTACCACCGCCTCGACGGCGAGGGCAACGTCGCCAACTCCACCTGCTGCGCCAACACCGCCACCGAGCACGCCATGATGGAGAAGCTCATGGTCGACTCGGTCGTCACCTGGGCGAAGGCCTACAAGGTGGATGGCTTCCGCTTCGACCTTATGGGCCACCACATGAAGGACAATATGCTCGCTGTGCGCGCCGCCCTCGACGCGCTCACGCTAGAGCAGGATGGCGTGGACGGCAAAAACATCTACGTCTACGGCGAGGGCTGGGACTTCGGCGAGGTGGCTGCCAACGCGCGCGGCGCGAACGCCACCCAGCTGAACATGGCCGGCACCGGCATCGGCACCTTCTCGGATCGCCTGCGCGACGCCGTGCGCGGCGGCGGCCCCTTCGACGACCCGCGCATCCAGGGCTTCGCCACCGGCCTCGCCACCGACCCCAGCGCCTACGATCAGCAGGGCGACGCCGAGGCCCAGCGCGCACAACTGCTGGAGTACGCCGACTGGATCAAGCTCGGGCTCGCCGGCAACCTCGCCGCCTTCCAGCTCGTTGCCGCCGACGGCCGCACGCTCGCCGGCGACAAGGTGCTCTACAACGGCGCCCCCGCAGGCTACACCAGCGACCCTCAGGAGCAGATCGTCTACGTGTCCGCCCACGACAACGAGACGCTCTTCGACGCCGTGCAGCTCAAGGCCCCTGCCGGCGCAAGCGTGGCCGAGCGCGCCCGCATGGCCCAGCTCGCCCTCAGCCTTGCGGCGCTCTCACAGGGCGTGCCCTTCTTCCACGCCGGCGACGAGCTGCTGCGCTCCAAGTCGCTAGACCGCAACAGCTACAACTCCTCCGACTGGTTCAACCGCATCGACTGGACGGGCCAGAGCAACACGTTCGGCTCTGGCCTGCCGCCCTCTGGCGACAACGAGGCGGCCTGGCCCATCCAGCAGCCGCTGCTGGCCGACCCGGCGCTGCGCCCCACGCCGGAGCTGATGCTCGGCACGCTCAACCACTTCAAGGAGCTGCTGGCGATTCGCAGGAGCACGCCGCTCTTCCGGCTGCGCGACGCCGAGCAGGTGCAGCGCATGGTCAGCTTCTTCAACAACGGGCCGCAGCAGCTGCCCGGCCTGATCGTGATGAGCATCAGCGACAACGGCCCGCAGCGCCTCGACCCGAACATCGGCCAGGTTGTGGCGCTCTTCAACGCCGCGCCGGGCGAGATAACCTTCAGCGACGCCACGTTCCAGGGCGCCGAGCTCAACCTTCACGACATGCTGGTGAGCTCCGGCGACGAGCGCGCGGCCTCGTCAGCCTTCGACTCCGCGAGCGGCACGTTCACGGTGCCTGGGCGCACCACAGCGGTATTCGTTGGCGGCGAGCCCGTGGTCGGGGCGGCGGGGGGTGCCGAGCAGTCAGCGGCAACGGCGGCTCCGGCCCCTACGGTTGCGCCCACTGCACCCCCAGCGTCTCCCGTCCCTCTGGCGTCCCCGGCGCCCGTGGCAACTGCGGCGCCCACAGCGGTCTCGGCACCCGCAGCGCCCACGGGCGGCGGGCTCAACCTGCCGATCATCGCAGGCCTCGTGGTTGCAGGTGGCGCCCTCGTTATCGCCCTGGTGCGCCGTCGCCGCCGCTAATCATCCGCAGATTACGCAGATTGCGCAGATTTCCGGTCCATTTTTTTGCACCGCACAAAGTTGGTTGTGCTGCTGTACTTCGGACTATCTGCGTAATCTGCGTAATCTGCGGACAAAAAAGAGCAACCTGTGCAAACCCCAGATCTCACCGACATCTTTGCCCACATCGACGCCCACCGCGAGCAGTATCTCACCCGCCTGATCGACTACGTGCGCCAGCCCAGCATCAGCGCGCACGGCGTTGGCATCGCCGAGACCGCCGCGCAGCTCGCCCGCCTGCTCGACAGCCTGGGCATGGGCGCCGTGGTGCTGCCCACCGCTGGCTGGCCCATGGTCTACGGCGAGCGCCTGGACGAGCCGGGCGCGCCCACGGTGCTGCTCTACGGCCACTACGACGTGCAGCCGCCAGACCCGCTGGAGCTCTGGCACTCGCCGCCGTTCGAGCCCGTCATCCGCGACGGCCGCATCTACGGGCGCGGCGTGGGCGACAACAAAGGCCAGCACCTGGCCCAGATCCTCGCGCTGGAGGCAACGCTCGCGTGCCGGGGCGCGCTGCCCTGCAACGTCAAGTTGCTGCTGGAGGGCGAGGAAGAGGTGGGCAGCCCGCATATGGCCGAGTTCGTGGCCGCCCAGCGCGAGCGACTGCGCTGCGACCTCGTGATCACGGCGGATGGCCCCGTCCACGAGAGCGGGCGCAGCTGCGTGGAGTTCGGCGTGCGCGGCGTGCTCAGCTTCGAGCTGCGGGCAAAGGGCGCCAGCCGCGACCTGCACTCCGGCAACTACGGCGGCGTGGCGCCCAACCCGCTCTGGACACTGGTGCATCTGCTGGCAACCATGAAGCGCGACGACGGCACGATCACCATCGACGGCCTCTACGACGCCGTGCAGCCGCCCACCGAGCTGGAGCGGGCTGCGCTGGCGCGCCTGCCCCTGGATCTAGAGGTGGTGAAGGCGAGCCTGGGGCTGCGCCGGCTCGACACGCCGCTGGAGCGTGGGTACGCCGAGCGGCTGGCGCTCTGGCCCACGCTCACCATCAACGGCCTGCACGGCGGCTACGGCGGCCCCGGCTCCAAGACGGTGCTGCCCTGCGAGGCCGTGGCCAAGTGCGACATCCGGCTGGTGGAGGCCCAGACGGCGCGGGGCGTCTTCGAGCTTGTGCGCGAGCACGTGCGGCGGCACGCACCGGAGGTGGAGCTGATCTGGCAGGGCGGCATGGACCCGAGCAAGACCCCGCTCGACTCGCCCTACGCCGCGCCGCTGGTGGCGGGGCTCAGGCAGGCAACGGGCGAGGAGCCGCTGATCATGCCGGCCATGGGCGGCAGCCTGCCCGAGTATGTCTGGACGAAGATCCTGGGCGTCCACTCGTTCGTGGTGCCCTACGCAAACGCCGACGAGGCCAACCACGCGCCCAACGAGAACCTGGAGGTGAAGCGCTTCATCGGCGGGATCAAGACTGGCGTGGCCATCCTGGCGCAGCTCGGGAGCCTAGACGGTGGACGGTGGACGGTGGACGGTAGACGGTAGACGGTGGACGGTGGTGCCGTAAGGCACAGGGCGGCCCTACCGTCCACCGTCCATCATTTTTCGTCCACCGTCCGGTGGGGCACCGTCCACCGTCCTTCGTCCACCGTCCGGTGGGGCACCGTCCACCGTCCTTCGTCCACCGTCCTTCGTCCACCGTCTCGTGCTAGCTACTGGCCCTTGACGGCGTCCTTCAGCGTGCTGCTGGCGCTGAAGCCGGGCGTCTTGGTGGCCGGGATCTGGATCTTGTCGCGGGTCTGGGGGTTCACGCCCTCGCGCGCCTGGCGCGAGCGCACCTCGAACGTGCCGAAGCCGGTGAGCGTGACCTTCTCTCCGCCGGCCAGCGCCTCCGTGATGACCTTCAGCGCTGATTCGACGACGAGCTTCGTCTCCTTCTGCGATACGCCCGCCTCCTCTGCCACGGCCTTGATAAAGTCAGTCTTCTGCATCGGGGCAGTCCTCCTGTAACGTGATAGCATCTAGGCTGTATGCCTTTGGGAAGCAGTATACAGCGCTTGTCAAGACCCCTACGGCATATAGAAGCCTTGGAAGACGTTTCAGATTTTCCACATGCGTTTTAAGGCATTAGGAAGCCATGAAATTTTACGCACATTTGTTTTATCTCTGACAGTAATTGCTTTACACAAAAAATCAGCGGCGCCGACTGGGGTGCAATCCGCTCTCAGCTTGTGTATAAAATACGTCCTACCAGCCGCCAAAGCCCTGCTCATCGCGTAGGCGCGCCAACTTCGCCGCAAGGCCCGTGTAGCCCTCCGGTGTAAGCGCCCGCAGCTCAGTTTTCACGCTCTCGCTCACGGCGAGCGTCTCCACAAAGCCACGCAGCGTCTCCAGCGTAAGCTCGCGGCCGCGGGTGAGGGCTTTAAGCGCCTCGTAGGGCTCAGGGAAGCCCTCGCGGCGCAGGATCGTCTGCACGGCCTCGGCCAGCACCTCGGGGTGATCCGCCAGATCAGCCTGAAGCACCGCGTGGCGCACCGTCACCTTGCCGAGCCCGCGCAGCGTGCGCTGGTAGCCGAGCAGGCTGTAGCCGAAGGCCACGCCAAGATTGCGCAGCACCGTGCTGTCGGACAGGTCGCGCTGGAGCCGCGAGACAGGCAGCTTGCGGCTGATATGCTCCAGCAGCGCGCAGGCGAGGCCCAGGTTGCCCTCGGCGTTCTCGAAGTCGATCGGGTTGACCTTATGGGGCATGGTCGACGAGCCCACCTCGCCCTCACGGCGGGCCTGGGCGAGGTAGCCGTCGCTGACATAGCGCCAGAAATCTTGGCACAGGTCGAGCAAGATCACATTGATGCGCTTTATGGCGTCACAGAGCATGGCGAGGCTGTCGTGGGGCTCGATCTGCGTGGTAAGCAGCAGCGGCTCCAGATCGAGCGAGCGCACAAAGGCCTTGGAGAACTTTATCCAATCCACGCTCGGCAGCGCGGCGGCCTGGGCTGCAAACGTGCCTGTGGCCCCGTTGAGCTTGCCGGTGAGCCGCTGGCCGCGCAGCTCGTCGGTGGCGCGGCGCAGGCGCATAAAGAAGACGTTGGCCTCTTTGCCGAAGGTGGTGGGCGTGGCGGCCTGGCCGTGGGTGCGGGCGAGCATCGGCGTGGCGGCCTCGGCGTCGGCCAGCTCGCGCAGGCGCTCTAGCAGCGCCGCGAGGGCGGGGAGCAGCGCCAGATCGCGGGCCTCGCGCACCAGAATGCCGTAGGCCAGGTTATTGACATCCTCGGAGGTGAGGGCGAAGTGGACCGCCTCGCTCCAGGCACCGAGCTCCAGGCGCTCCAGCTGCTCGCGCAGCCAGTACTCCACCGCCTTCACATCGTGGTTCACCTTGCGGTCCCAGGCGGCGATGGCGAGGGCGTCGGCGTCGCTGAACTGGCGGTAGAGCGCGCGCAGGGCGGCCTGCTGCTGGGGCTCTAGGGGCGGCACAAACCCAACGCTTGGGGCGCGCGCCAGGAAGATCAGGTACTCAACCTCGACCTGCACGCGATAGCGGAACAGGGCCGCCTCGCTGAAGTAGCTCACCAGGGGCGCAAGATCCTTGCGGTAGCGCCCGTCCAGGGGCGAGAGCGCGGCCAAGCTGCTCATGTCGTCGATCATGGGGGGGCTCCTATCTTCCTGACTAGATGACACGGTGACTGGGTGACCGGGTGACCGGGTGACCGGGTGACCGGGTGACACCTATCGGTACCGTGAGGTGTCACCGTGTCACCGTGTCACCCCCTCACCGTGTCAGCGTGTCACCGTGTCACCCCCTCACCGGGTCATCATGTCATCGTGTCACCGTGTCAGCTCGAACGCAGCGTCAGAATGGTCACCTCGGGCGGGCACCCCAGGCGCAGCGGCAGCCCGCCGATGCCGCGGCTTACGTAGAGCTGCGTGGCGCCGACATAGGCATGGCCCACGGGATAGCGCCAGCCGTAACGGGGCAGGCAGAACGAGCCGAGGCCGGGCAGGCGCATGTGGCCACCGTGGGTGTGGCCGGAGAGCTGGAGCTGCACCCCGTGCGTGGCCGCCTCGTCGGCGCTGTCGGGGCAGTGGGCCAGGAGCAGGCTGAAAGCGCCCGCCGGGGCGCCGGCCAGGGCGGCCCCCATATCCGGCTCGCCGTCCCATAAGTCGTCGAGCCCGGCCACCACCAGCGTGGCGCCGCCATAGCTCAAAGTGCGGTGCGCGTTGATCAGAAACTGCACGCCCTGTGGCTCCAGGGCCCTGCGGATCGCCGGGACGCCCTCCCAGTAATCGTGGTTGCCGGGCACGGCGAACATACCCAAGGGCGGTGGGGCTGCCGCCAGGGGCGCGAGCAGCGCTGGCAGCTCGGGGATAGCGTGCGCGTAGCTTACAAAGTCGCCGGTGAGGGCCAGCAGGTCGGGCCGCTCCTCGGCCATACGCTCGACGGCCCAGCGGCTGTTGGCGGCGGTGTAGCGTATGCCCAAGTGCATGTCGCTGATCTGGCCGACGCGCAGGCCGTCCAGGGCTGGTGGCAGGCCGGGGAGGCGCAGCGTCACACGCTCCAGGCGCGGGTGGCGCGGCTCATACAGCATGGCGTAGGCCGCGCCTGCCAGGCCGCTGGCGCCAAGGGCCGCCGCAGCCAAAGGCCCGCCTTGGGCAAGGGCCAGGGCGGCCAGGGCGCTGCCGCCCGCCGCCGCGCCTAGCCAGCGCCACGAGTAGCGCACCCTGCCGGGCGTCGGGTCAAAGCGGCGGCCGGCGTGTCGCGCCGCCTTCGGTGAGAGAGTTGCCATTTATTTAAGCTCTGCCTTTTGTCGAGATGTTTCCGATTCCCGACGCAGTATACGTCGAAAAGATAACATCCCGATGAAGGTAGGGCTCAGAGGCACCTACCGCAGCACCTCGCCCAGCGTCGTGGGCGTAAGCCCCGTGGCCTTCAGCTGATCGATGTAGCCGCCGAGGCTGTCCACGGTGGTGGGGCGACCGTGCATCAGCAGGATGCCGCCGTAGGCTTGGGTGGGGTTGGCGGTGGCCTGGGCGAGCCAGCTGGGGATGGCGAAGTCGTCGGCGCTCCAGTGGTATGCCACATAGCCCGCGCGACCAACTAGCTCCACCATGGCGGGCGTGGAGTCGCCGTAGGGGAAGCGGAAGTAGGGGCGGGCGCTCACGCCCATCACCTCGCCGACGATGCGCTCGGTCTCGTTGAGCTCGTTCAGTGCGCTGTCGGCGCCGATGCTGGAGAAGGCCGGGTGCGTGAGTGAGTGGTTCGCGACCTCCTGGCCGGCGGCCACAATCGCGTTCGCGGCCTCGGGGTAGCGCTGCACCCAGCTGCCGGTCACGAAGAAGGTGCCCTTCACGCCCTTCTCGGCCATAATCTCCAGGATGCCGTAGAGCGTCACGTCGTCGATCTCGATGTCGAAGGTGAGGGCGACGAGCGGCGTGCTGGGGTTGCCCCGGTTGATGATCGGCGCCAGCGGGAGCGCCTCGCCCTCGCCGTAGAGCGGCACCACCAGCGGGCGGCCGGGGCGCAGCGGCGCAGCGGGGGCCAGGCCGTTCAGGGCCAGCAGGGCGGCGGGCTCGCTCCCCGCGCGCTCGGCGATGCGCTCCGGCGTGTCGCCCTCTGCGACTACATAGCTGGTGAAGGCCTTTGGCTGCGCGATGCTCGCGGGGCGCACCAGGCTCGCCTCTGCTGCACCCGCCGCGCCGGTCGCGACCAGTGTGGGCAGAGAGCCTGGCGTAATGCCGGCCGGCTCGGCGTTGGCGGGCGCGTCTTTCGGCAGCACGCGGCTCACCAGCAGTACCAGCAGCACGCAGGCCACAGCAAGGGCGATCAGCTTGGGCTGGAGCAGGCCGCGCCCGCCCGCCTCGGGCCGCTGGCGCTGGGCCGGCTCGCCAACGGTGGTTGCCTCCACTACAAAGGAGCGGGCGGCGGCGAGGGCCTTTGTGGCGCGGCCAGGTGCCGCCGCCGCGCGGCTAGGGCGCAGCGGCGTGCCAACGGGCAGCGAGGCTGCGCCCGGCGCTCGCTCGCTCGCCGCACGGCTGTAGGACGGCGCGGTGAGCGGCGGGCCGGGGCGCGGGTCGAACAGCGGCTCGCCGCCCGGCGCGAGCCAGGCGCGCGGCACACCCCAGGCCATGCCCGCCTCAGCGAGCGCGGCGCGCCCATCGGTTACAGCGAGATCTGCTGGGTCGCCCAGCGCCAGTGCGCCGTAGCAAGGGCCGCAGAATGCCGCCGCCCCGGCGTTATCCAGCGCGCCCAGAGCTATCGCGGCCACACCAAGCCGCTGGTGCAGCTCGGCCGCGACGGCGGCCACTGCCTCGGTGTCGCCGTTCGGCGCGGCGAGTGTCACCAGGCGCAGGTCGGGGTAGTCCTCAAGGATACCGGCGAGGCCGGCCGCGTCGAGGCCGCGCCCGAGGCGCAGGCGGGCCGCAGACTCGTGGCCGCTGGCGTCGTCGGCCACGAGGTGCAGGGCGTGGCAGGGCTCCTCGGCGAGGGCCTCGCGCAGCGTGAGCGGGTCGGCGTCGCGCAGTAGATCCACCACGAGCAGCCCGGCTCGCACCGGCTCGGCGAGGGCGTGGCCGAGCGGCGCGGCGGCGGCGGCGCCGGGTGCGCAGGCGATCAGCAGGCGCAGCGGGCCACGGACGGCAAGCGCGGGCTGCGGGCGGGGCGAGGCCACCACGCGCAGCAGGGTGTAATCCTCACGCAGCGCGGGGCGCCAGGGCGTCTCGCTGCCGAGCGTGGCCCACTCCCAGGGGAGCGCCTGGAGCTCGGGGGCGACGAGCTGAAGCTGGAGCTGCACGCGCGCCCCGGCTGCATCGGCGCCGCGGGCCACATCCAGCAGCAGCTGGCGGATGGGAGGTGGGAAGAGCGCATGGCCCAGCGCCAGCCCCAGGGCGTCACGCTCGGACGGGAGCGGCGGGAGCGCAAGCGTGGCCTCGGCCGAGCGGCCAGCCGCCGTGGCGCGCAGGCTGTACCCGGCGGCGCTGCGCCCGCCCACCACGAGCTGGAAGGAGATCGCTGCTACAGTCATAATCTCTAACGCATGTCCATGCGAATCTTCATGAGGTGGCCAACACTATAACATGTGGCCACGCTCATGTCCATGACATTTGCGCTAGTACAGGGCTACGTCATGGTCGGGAGGCGGGCGCGTACACGCGCGCCGTGGTGGCGCGATGCGCCGGGCGCCCGCCTGCGCGGGCTCGTGAGGCCGCACTCCTTCTCCTTCTCCTTCTCCTTCCCTGTTCCCTGTCCCCTGTCCCCTGTTCCCTATGCTCCTAGCTGCACCCACAGCCCCGGCGCGAGCTGCTCGCTCGCGGCGTCCGGCGCGGCAGGCCCAGTAGCGCAGCGCGTCGGCGCCGTGGCGCTCGATCAGTGGCAGCGGCATCACGGGCGCGTTGCCCTGCGACTTGCTCAGCTTGCGCCCCGAGCGATCCAGCGCGTGCCCCGAGAGCATCACGGTTTCCCAGGGCAGCGCGCCGAAGTGGAAGTACGACTTGACGATGGTGTAAAACGTCCAGGTGCGAATGATCTCGTGGGCCTGCGGGCGCAGCTGCATCGGGAAGATGCGCCGGTAGAGCTCCGGCTCGTCCAGCATGCGCCCGGCGATCTGCGGGCTAAGCGACGAGGTTGCCCAGGTGTCCATCACGTCCTCGTCGGGGCGCAGGTCGCTGGAGCCGCAGGCGCGCGGCGGCGCGTCGCTGAGCGGGTCAACATGGTCGGCGCGGTTGCCAGAACCGGGCGGTTGAAACCGCGTCGGCAGGGCCTGTGGCCGCGCGTCGGCCTGCGCCGACGCGTCCGAAGACGCCCGTGCAGGCGGGCGTTTGGCCCCTCCCAGCCGCGGCTTCAGCCGCCAGGCAACCGCAGCGCGGTGGCACAAAAGCGCTTGAACAGGCTCGAAAGTATGGTAGGATACGAACTCCATAACTCATGTCAGGTGTAGTACGGACAACTTGCTGAAGCGATTGTTTAGGAGCGAACGATGAAGCGATCACCCGTACGGGCCATACTCTTTGTGGCCGGTCTGCTATTGTTCGGCTGGGGCATCGCGCCCGGCCAAAGCGCGCCGGTCGCCGCCGCGCCGCTTCTGTTAGTGACCGAGACCCCAACCTCAGAGCCAGCCTCGCCCACCAATTCGCCCGCCAATACGCCCACTACAACGCCTGCCAACCCGCCCCCACCGGCTACAGC
>ENA-ORBV01001813-ORBV01001813.1-microbial-mat-metagenome-genome-assembly--contig:-NODE-1813-length-46642-cov-7.065779_pt1 | contig 46642 bp, 26 predicted proteins | sample MGYA00237777_ERZ505514 | MGnify/ENA primary metagenome ERZ505514 (study PRJEB26160, sample SAMN06269048) | microbial mat metagenome | isolation source: Oligotrophic lake microbial mat | place... | reverse complement strand
CTGGGAAGACTGCATCCACACGCACCGCTACACCTTGCACGCCGACGCGGGGTAGATCGGTCATGTCGGCGGTGCCGAAGGCGATGACGTTGTCCACGACGAGGCTTCCGTCGGCGTGCAAGGTGTAGCGGTGCGTGTGGATGCAGTCTTCCCAGTTTTCGCGTCCGGATGCGGTGTGCGAGAGCGTGACAGTGACAGAGCCGTCCTTGTTGGTTTTGTGGGAGAAGGCGTTTGGTTGGTGTTGGAGCGGCTGGGCGATGAGGCCGAGTTTTTGCCAACGGCCGAGGGCCTTCCAATCCTGTTGGGTCCAGAGTTTGACGCCGTCGTTGTCGGTGGCGGCGCGGTTGAGTTCGACGAGTGGGGCGCGGGCGAGGAGTTCGACGCCGCTAATGCGAAGCGAGGAGAGCGTGGACGTAGCGCGGTCGAAGGTCACGACGGTCTCTCCGGTGCGGAGGAGGAGGCCGCCGACGGTGTCTTCGACCAAGACCGGTTTGCCTTTGATCGAGCCGATGAGCGCCGCTTTCGGCGCGGCGGTTAACGCGAGTTGAGTCCAAGCGACTTCGTGGCCGCGTTTGGCGTAGCTGGAGTCGGCGGCAGTGGTCCAAGTGACGGTTAAGTGGGCTTCGGCACCGGCGGGGAGTTTGCCGAGAGCGATGGCGATGTCCTTCGATGCGCCTGGGGCGAGGGCGATCTTGGGGAGGATTCCGCGTTTGGTTGCGACGCCATCGATGAGGAGTTCCCAGTGGCCTTGGAGGCGGGCGAGCGAGGAGAAATCGAGGTCGTTGGTTATGCGGATACGGCCGGACTTGCCCTTCACGAGGGCAACAGTGACGGGCTGGGCGAGGTGTTTGAACTCCCACATCGCGGGATGGGGTATCCGGTCGGCGGATACTAGGCCGTCGCAGACGAAGTTGGCGTCGTTGGGTGTGTCGCCGAAGTCGCCGCCGTAGGCGAAGAATTCGCGGCCGTCGGCGGTTTTTTGGCGGAGGCCGTGGTCGAGCCATTCCCAGATGAAGCCGCCTTGGATGCCGGCGCGGCTGCGGAAGAGTTTGAAGTAGTCGGAAAGGGAACCGTTGGAGTTGCCCATGGCGTGCGAGTATTCGCAGAGGATGACGGGGCGGGCCAGCGGGTGGAGGGGAGTGGGCAGAGGAGGGCGCGGGCGGCCGTCGCGGGCGTAGTTGAGTTTAGCGGCGTCCATCACGGGGATCAGATCCGCGTAGGGTTTAGGCGCGGAGGTGGGGCAGTGTTTATCGGCGAAATCGAGCCATTCGTTGAGGTCTTTGAGGCTGGTATACATCGGGCAGATCACGTCGGTGGCGGCGGAGCCGTGGGCGAACGTGGCGGAGCCCTGCCAGAGGGAAATGGCACCTTCGTAGTGGAGCGGGCGCGATGGGTCGTAGTGGCGAATCCAGCCAGCGGCGGCGTCGTGGGGCGGGCCGTAGCCGGCTTCGTTGCCGAGGGACCAGAGGATGATGGCCGGGTGGTTGATGTCGCGGATGACCATGCGCATGGCGCGGTCAAGCCATGGCGTGGCGTAGCGCGGGTCTTGGCAGAGAGAGTTGTGAAAGTCGTGGGACTCGGCGTTGGTTTCGTCGATGACGTAGAGCCCGTGTTCGTCGCAGAAATCGAGGAAGCGAGGGTCGTTGGGATAGTGGGAGCAGCGAACGGCGTTGAAGTTGAACTGCTTCATTAGGACCACGTCGCGTTCCATGGTTTCGGCGGTGAGCGCCTTGGCGACGTCAGGGTGGTGGTCGTGGCGGTTGACGCCCTTGATGAGGATGCGACAGCCGTTGATGAGCAGGTCGCGGTCGCGAATCTCGACTCGGCGGAAACCGGTGCGGATGGAGGCGTGGGAGAGAGCGGCACCAGAGGATTTCGGAGGTGTGAGGGAAACGACGACGGTGTAAAGTGCGGGGTCTTCGTGCGACCAGAGGCGGAGCTTGGACGAAGGGATATCGATGCGCAGACGCGAGGCGCTGCGGTCAAAGCCGGTGGAGGCGCGCATGTGGCCGATCTCGGCGACGGCGGGCTTAGCGAGCACGGGGCGTCCGCGTTGATCGAATACCTGCACGCTGACCCGGGTGTCGGGCAGCGGGAGATTTTGCGGGAAACCGGCGGTAATGAGAAGGTCGAGCGAGGCTGTGCCGGCGGCGAGGTTGACGTCGGGCGTGGCCTTGATGTCGGAGATGTGGATGGTTGGCGTGGCGTAGAGACGGACCTCGCGGTGGAGACCGCCGAGACGCCATTGGTCCTGATCCTCGATGGCGGAGGCATCGGAGTATTGGACGACGATGGCGATGAGCTCGTGTTCGATGCCGGGGCGCACGAGGGGCGTGATGTCGAACTCGGCGGGAAGACGAGAGTCTTTGCTCAGGCCGACGGCGACACCGTCCACGTAAACGGCGAGAACGCTGTCGGCGCCGCCGAAGTGAAGGACGACGCGGTTGCCCTGCCAAGCGGGAGGAATGCGGAAGAATCGACGGTAAACACCGGTGGGGTTTTCCTTGGGCGTGAAGGGCGGCTCCTCGCGGAACGGCATCGCGACGTTGGTGTAGTGCGGGCGACCGTGGCCGTGCATCTGCCAGTTGGACGGAACCGGAATCACGCCCCACTCGGCGCTGTCGTTAAAGGGGCAGCTGTTGGTAAACGGTTGGGCGTCCTCGGGGCGGCGCTCGAGGCGGAACTGCCATTCGCCGCCGAGGGATTGCGACCAGGCGGATTTGTTGCGGGCGCGGGACCGGGCTTGGGCGGCGGTTGAGAACGTGTCGAACGTGGCGCGAGGAGGCAGCTTGTTGAGTGAAGTGAGCTCGGGGTTTTTCCAAGCGTTGATGAGGCCGTTCGTGAGCATAGGAGAGAGATGGGTAGGTGGTGAGTTAGTCGTGGCGGACAACGGCGACCTGGGTTGGCTCGAGTCGGATTGAGTTGGAAACGGGGCGGTCGCTGATGAGATCGTGGCCGCCGGCGGCGAGGGGAACGTCGAGCGTGTGCTCGGCGTGGTTGATGTAGAAACGCAAGGTGCGGTCTGCGTTACGGCGTTCGACCACTTCGAGGAGCGGCGTGGTGCTGAGCGGTTCAGGCAAGAGGCGCGCTGCGGCGAGATGTTCGGCAACGGCTGCGATCAGCGGTTCAGTGAAATAGCTGCCAACGTAGTAAACCCAGCCTTTGCCGTGGCGGCGGCGGGTGATGGCGGCACTGCCTTTGAGGTGACGGGAATCCCACGTGCCGACGACTTCGGTGCCCGCGTCGGGGAGGAGCTGTTCATACCAAATGTCGGTGGGGACGGTGTTATCGCCGATACGCAGCGTGAGCGGGCGAAGGGCGGCGCGGTTTTGGTGTCCGTATTCCTCTACCGTCGCGCCTACGAGCGGCCGCAGCGCGCCGGGCAGGGTTTCGGCGACGACATTGTTGTCCATGTTCTTCGAGCCGGTGCGTGCGCCGATCACGAGCACGCCGCCTGACTCGACCCACGCAAACCACGCTGGAATCCACGTCGGATCGATCAGCGCGAAGTGCGGCACGAAAAACGTGGAGACGCCCGCGAGAGTATCGGCGGGATGGATACAACCCACCGCATGTCCGGTGCGGAAAAAATAACCGTGGATTTTTTCGGCGATCTGGCGGGGCGAGGGCAGCCCGAGGGGAAGAGCGGCGTGGGCGGACTGGTTTTCATGATGTGCGCCGCAGACTGCGATGCGCACGGCGACGGACGTTCCGAGCACGGCGGGGCCGATGCGCCGTAGATCGGCACCGAGTTGCGCGGCCTCGCGGTAGCGGCGGCGGGGGACGTTGTCGTGGTCGAGGACGCCGCCCCAGTATTCCTCCGCGCCGAAGCGGCAGGTGCGCTCGCGGAAGAGCAGCATGCCATCAGCTCCACGAGCGATATTGACCCAAGCAAACTTACTCATCTCGCCGGGCTCGGGGGTATCGAGTAGGTAGTTGTTCTGCCCACCGGCTCCAGATTGCTGCTCCAGAACGACGAAGTTGCCGGAGTAGGCGCGCACATAATCAGTGTTAAAGGCTTGATTAGCGGCGCGCTTGGTCGGGTCGAATTCAAAGAGCGGATAGGAATCGTAGCTGAGGAAATCGAGGTTGCGGGTGAAATTGCCAGCGTAATCAATGTGGCTGAAACAGCCGTTGTGGGTGATCCACCAGTTCGGATTTTCGGCACGTAGGAGGGTCGTTTGGTCGCGTTGGAATTCAGTTACGCCCTGCGAGAGAAAACGGGAATAATCGAGAATCTGCGCGGGGTTGCAGTGTGTGGGCAGGCCGGCGCGAGGGGTTTGCACGTCCTCGAAGGCGTCAAAGGTCAACGCCCAGAAGGCGGTGCCCCAAGTGCGGTTCAATAAATCGATGTCGTTATGGAAACGCGCACGCAAAAACTCCACCCACGCAACTTGCGCGGCGGGCGAGTGGTCTTCGCTGAAGTGGCAGTGAAACTCGTTGTCGGTTTGCCAGCCGATGACGTGAGGATTTCCCGCATAATGCTTCGCAAGCGCCTGAGTGATCCGGCGGCTGTGGGTACGATAAACTGGGCTGAAGTGGCTGGGATGCTGACGGGAGCCGTGCTGCATGGTCACGCCCTCGGCATTGACGCGCAGAACTTCGGGGTAACGTAGCGTGAGCCAGCGCGGGGGCGTAGCGGTCGGCGTGCAAAAAATTGTGCGGATGCCCACTGCGGCAAAACGCGCAATGGTCTCGTCGAAAAGCGAGAAATCGAAACGGCCTTCCTCGGGTTCGAGACGATCCCAAGCAAACTCCCCCATGCGGATGACGTTCCAACCGGCGGCTTGAAAGAGCGCGGGGTCGCCGGCCCGTATGGCATCATCCCAATGCTCCGGATAATACGGCGAGCCGTAGAGGAACTCTGGCAGTTGCGTCGGGCGGGTGTGGGTGAGCGGGTGTGAGTTCATAGTAAAACGAAGTTGCGGGCGGGGATGGCGGCGGAGGCGATTTTGATGAAATGGCGGTTTAGCATTAGCGACGTGGCGAGCAGCGGGCTGAGGCGCATGGGAATGATTGTAGAATTTGGAATACCTAGGAGATTCTGGTGCCACCTTATGGGGTAATTAAAGATGCAGGTTCCAGTTTATTCGCTGGTTTGTGGGGTCCCTGGCAGCTTCCATTCGCTGGCCCATTCGATTTTAAAAGCATCCTCGGTGAAGGTGATCGGCAACCAGATATGACGACCGTCAATTGCGTCTTCCGGCGACCAAATATCGAACATTGCAATCAACAACTTTGATTGGCCGGCTACTTGAAAGATATGGGTGCTTTGACCGCCAAATGTTTTATCCGGCCCGAGATTATTGTGAGGGTTGGTGCCTACGCAGGGATTACCGAGCTCCGTCCATGAGCCGAGCATAGAGTCCGCCACTGCCGAGCGTGCTGCATTGGGTGCCCAGCCGGAGCAGCCCGAACTGAGCATCCAATAGCGGCCGTTGTGCTTGCAGATGGCCGGAGCCTCGTGCGATTTTCCCGGAAATACTCGTATATACCTGCCGGTGAAACTTAGGTAATCCTCACTAAGTTCGCTGATGTGTAGGGTCTCGTTTTCTTCAGAGGAGGCGATATGATAGGCCTTGCCGTCATCATCGAGAAATAAGGTCATATCCCGGGCCATTTGACCGCCGGCAAAGTCACGTTGAAGGAAGTTTTTCGGGCCGGGCTGTTGGTCGGCCTCAGTGACATTGAGCGGCCATGCTCCGGCGTTGGGTCTTAGCGAATGAAGATATTTAAACGGGCCAGTGGGTTGATCGGCCACGGCAACGGCTGTTCTGGCGGCACTGTAGCCTTGACCCTTTAATTCAAGATGGAACCACATCACGAATTTTTTGGTTTGCTGATTATAGATTACCTTAGGCCGCTCAATAATGCACTCTTTGGCGATGTCGCTGGTAGGATCTTCTGACACGGGCAAGGCCACGCCGGCGTCAGTCCAGTTATACAAATCGGTCGAGCTAAAACACCTCACGCCTACGTGAGCTATATTGCCGGCTTCACCGGCTATTTTGTGTTCGCCGAACCAGTAGTAAGTCCCGTCGTGAAACAACACGCCGCCACCGTGGGCGTTGATATGCACACCATTGTTATCTGGCCACCGCTCATGGTTAATGAACTGGGTCCGAAGTGCTGGCTGAGTGGCGGGTTCGCTGGCTGAGAGCGGAGTCAGCGACCCTGCCAAAGTTGCGGTGAGTGATATAACAATGATTTCGGATTTCATAATGATTTAGATTTAAATTTTTGATCTGTGCCACCTGAGCGCCAGCGATGGTCGTGAAGGGTTACCAATTGTAGAACCTAGAGGGTTCATCGCCCAAGGCGAAATCGCTGCGCCAGTCGGCGTGATACGGGCCGGGCGGGATGACGATCGGCGCAGGCTCGGCCAGTTCTAGGCGGAAATCCTCGGCGTGCGCGTTGAAGCCGCCGCCGCCGATCCGGTCAAACACGCGGATAGCGAGGCTATTGCCGCTGGCTTTGAGCAGTGCTGCGGAAAAGCGGTAAGCGCGCGGGGTGGTCCAGTAATTCGGAGTGGATACGGTGGTCTGGCCGACCTCGGTGCCGTTCACGTAGGTGGTATCGAAATCGTCAATGGAGCCGAGTTTGAGCAGCAGATCTTTGCCGGCCCATTCCGCCGGTAGGTTGAAGGCCCCACGGAATACCATCTCACCATCGCTCGTTGACCAGGTGCCGCCCAGAGTTTCTAGGGTGGTTGGCATGGTCAGCGATGTCCAAGAAGCGGTGTTGGCATCTTTGGCTACCGCCGCCTTTGCCTTTGCGCTGATGCCGGGATCGGAGATGCCTTCTTCGCTGGCGGGCACCAAGCCAGTTGGGAGCACCTTCCAGTCGGCGCCGCCGAGTTTGAAAAAGGTCAGCTTCTCAGTCGGGACAGACTGGGCGAACACGGACACATCCTGTTCAAGCGATGCGCCGAGGTTTGCGGCTATCTGGGCAATGGTGCGCGTCCAACGCCAACGGGTGCGGCGTTCGTAGGTGGTCTTGTCGGCAGTGAGCACTACGGGATCGGCTTGGCAAAAAATCGCAACACCCTTGCCGATTTTCACCCGCGCAAGCAGGCCGTCGGCGGCAAGTTCGGCTCCATCCGTGACAACGGGCACGGTGCGCTCAGAACGTATGCGCAGGTCGGCGACGCCAAGTCCACGCGTCTCGGGCCATGCGGCGGGTGCGGGCGCAATTGAGAGTGCACGGGGCGCAATCTTCACGCCGAGCAGGCCAGTGGCGCGGGGGAGGATGAGTGCCTTGCCGCCACGCGTAAGGAAGTCACGGAGGGCCGCGTCGTCGGCCCACTCCGGGCCGACGATCACGAGGCCACCAGACGGGAGGCTTTTTGTAGGCGTGGCTAGGATACCGACGGAGGCTAGCAGATCGGCCCCGCCGCCGACGACCGAGGTGGGCAGTGCGGGAATGAGGGGCGCAGTGGCGGCGTAGTTAAAGAGGTTTCGGGCGAGGCGTTCGGCGGCGGGATCCGCCGAAGCTTGGTCTTCGAGGTCGAGTTGGCTCCAGATGAGGCGGCCGGCGCCAAGGTCGAGTTCCATGAGCGGGCTGTAGGCGAGGGCGAACTCACCAACGAGGATGGGACGCCAACCAGTGCGGTGCGGCACTTCGATTGCGCCGCTGGAAACGACGTGACGGTTGCCCCAACGCCAGCCGTGTTCCGGGCTGTTCATGCCTTTGATCCGAGGCAGCCACGGATACGGCTCGTGGAGTGTGGTGGTGCCGGTCCAGTCGCGCAGGTGCTCGGGTTTGAGGCCGTCGAGCACGGGGTGCGGGGTAGACGAGCCGACAGGAAAGGCGCGGCGGGACTGTTGGTAAGAAACGCGCAAGCCGAGTCGGCGCAGGGCATCGGGTTGTTGCACGCTGACGAGGGCACGGCCTCCGGTGCGGACGTGCGCTTCCAGAGCCGGGGGGAGTGCACCGTCGAGACCGAGCGCCTCGCGGCCGACGACTACGAGTTTTCCGGGTGCGGGCTTACCGTCCCACGCAGTGGTGTTCCAGCCGAGGCTGCGTAGTAATGAGGTGGTTTTTCCGACTGGATCGAGGAGCAGGAGTTGGGTTTTCTCCTGCTCGGCGGATAATTTTGTTGGTGCCGGCGCAAAGACAGATAGGGCGAAGGAATCTTCGAGTATCTTGCCGCCGATGCGTATGGTGGCGGTGAGAACGGCGGAGACGTCTGCCTTGGCTTTCGGTAAGTCCACGTTCAGCGAAATGAACTGGGTTGATGCTGGAGTGGCTTCGCCGGTGGCCTTGCTTTCAGTGATGATGCGGTCGCCGATCTTCAAGGTCCAGGTGACGTCGTAGGGGAGCGTCTCACGGCGGTCGTTGAGGAGGGCTATTTGTTTTACCACGGTAGCACCGGCGCGGTAAAGGTGGGCGCGATCAGTGAAGGCGTCGGCGGGGCCGCAGATCCAGGCGAGCAGGTCGGCGTTGGCGATTTTGAAAGCGTCGCCGGCAGGGGTGAGTTTCCCGTCATCGAAGACGTAGCCGTCATCCCACGGGATCATGCCGCCGGTGATGCCCCAGGTGCGCCAGGCGCGCCACGAGTCGCGTAGGAAAAGCGCCTGCAAATCTAGGAAGGCGGGGGCGAATTTACCGGTCTTGTCCCAGTGCCAGCCTTCGTAGGTTTGGTCGCCTTTGAATTGGCGGGCGATCTCTTGGCGGTAAGCGGCTGGTTCGGTCACGAAGGCTTGGTCGCCGAAGTAGATAGCGGAGTATTCGCTCATCATTGGTTCAGTGCCGGAGGTATTCCCGTAGTTGTTACGCCCGCGCATGTAGCTGGAGTAAAGGGGCGTGCCGAACTCGACCATCATGGCGGGCATGTCGCCCTTCGTCACATACTCGGAGAGCCACTCGATGCGCTCCTGCAAGGGGATGAAGTTCAGGTAAACGTTGGGCGCGTAAACATCGCCAGCGGTGCCGCCATTGTGGACGAAGATGGGGCGGGAGGAATCGAGAGCTCGGAGGATGGCGAGGCCGTTGTCGGCGCGGTCGTAGTGGGTGCGCATGACTGGGTTGCGTTTGAGCGCTTCCTCGCGGTGGACCTCGCGCTGGCCGAAGATGCGCGGATCGTAGAGGCTGCCGAGCATGTTGCCGCTGGTGCCCCACATGATAATGCTGGGGTGGTTGCGATCGCGGCGGAAGATGCGCTCGGCGGCCTTGCGGTATCTTTCCACCTGATCGGGGCGCGCGACCTTTGATCCCATCCAACCCATGTCGGGGGCGACGCCGCTCAGCAGCACGCCACGGCGATCGGCTTCGGGGAAGTTGACGGTCCATGGCTCCATGTCACGTCCGCGGTCCTCGGTGCTGTTGGGCCACATCTCGAAAAAGTTGGCGCCGAGTGCTTGCCATTTATCCCAATGGGCCGGGCCGGCGAGGGAAGGGCGGAGGCGGATGGGCGTGCCGTTGAGGATGAAGTTGCGGCCTTCGATCCAGAATTCGCGGAAGCCGAAATTTTGTGCGTAATCATCGCTCCATCCTTCGCCGGAAACTTTGAGGCGAAGGGTGTAGAGTTCGCCTTTGCCCAGATCCCAGCGGCGGGCGTCGAGCCAGGGCCAAGTCAGCGTGCCCTTGGCGGCGGCGGGAAGAGTGCCGTTAAACGTGCGCTCGACACTGCCGTCGGGGGCGAGCATCTGGGCTTCGATCTTCAGCGGCTGGCTCGCATTGGGGGGGAGTCCGGCCAAGGTGATATCGAGGGAGACCTCATTTTTTCGAGTCGAGGTGCGCACGAAGACGTCGTCCACTCGAGTTTTGGCGGGGCGGCTGACCAAGCGCACGGTTTTAATAAGGCCGGCTTGGCTGAGTTCGGATTTACGCGTCTCGTTCTGGCCTTCGTTGTCGCCCATTGCGATGAGCACGGTGCCGGGGTCGGCGGAGGCGAGCACGCGAAGGGTAAGGGTGTGGCGGCCAGGGGTGAGCAGGTGTGCGAGTTCAAGTTCGCCGCCAGGCCAGCCGACGGTGCCAGCCTTGGTGGTATCGACCCAGACGACGGCGTCAGTGGAGACTTTGTCGAAGGCTAGGACGATGGAGCGTCCAGCCCAACTTGCGGGGATGTCCACAGTGCGGCGATACCACGCGGCGGATTTTTCGCGTGAGGCGAGGGACTCCCAATCGCCGGAGGTGCTGCGGGCGAGGATGGGGTTGTTGTTCCGGGCACTGTAGTTCCCGGGGACGCGGATCCAGCCCCACTCGCCGGCGGGGGCGGCTTGGTCGGTGAAAGTGCCAGGGATGAACTGCCAAGGGCCGGACAAATCGAGGGATGCTCGCGTGGAGGAGATTTCAACTGGTGTGCCCTCCCAATTTGGCGAGGCGCCGTCGGGTAGTTTGGCTGGGCCGGCGGCGAAGAGGGTGGAAGTAATCAAGAACAAAGAAAGAAAGTATTTCATAATAAAAGAATTGAGCGAGTGGGAGATTGAGTGCGAATGCCGAAACCTGAAGCGGGTGGTTTAATGAGCGAGTTGCGGGTGAACGGGTGTGAGATCATGTCATAATTTCGATTGAAAGAATTGTGTTGAGGCTCATAAACCTTATCAAATGAGGGTGAAATTATTCTTAATAGTTGTCAAGGCAAAGGCATCATAATAGGCGTTTCGAGCATACTGCAGTTCACATGGCCATGTTGAAAAAAAAACGGAGGCGTGAGCCAGAAAGTTCTCAGACTAGGGGGGTGATGATAAAGTGGAGACAAGTAAATTGGGTAAAGCTGTCCCAATGGCGCGGGCGTAGAGAGCATGGCTGGCGGCGTTGAGGTGAACGCCATCGTCGGCGAGAAGCGAAGATGGGGGCAATCCCTCGGTGCGGGCAGCGGCGGCGATGTCGATGAGGGGCAGGGACAAGGTGGTTGCGAGGGTGAGAAACGCTGCCTGATACGGGGCAAAGTTTTCGGATTGGGGGCGGTCGTTGCCTTGCTTGAATAGTCCTCTATCAATGAGGTCGTGACCGCCAATAAGCACAGGCGTGCCGCCGTGGATGCGAACGACGCGGACGATTTCGGAGACGTTGCGCTGGTATTCGGTGAGGCTAACGCGGGGGATGCGTTGCCAGAAGTGATGGTAGGCGTCGTTGATGCCCGTAGCGATCAGGCAGAGACCAGGGAGGTTCGGCAGAACGTCTTGATCCATACGGTCTAAAAGTTCGCCGCTGTGACGTCCACTGAAGCCAGACACGATAACACGGTGCACGCAGGGTTGGGCGGCATCGAGATGGATTTGTAAAAGATTGCACCAGCCGTTGGGGCTGGAGCCAGATTCTGTGATGGAGTCGCCGAAACAGATGATGTTCATGGGGCAGATTGTGGGTGTAGTGTGGTCGGTGAATCGGCGGGCGATTTAAGGAGAGAGTTGCGGGTGAAGGGGTGTAAGATCATGTCATAATTTCAATTGAAAGAAATGTGTTTGGATCCCTGATCCTTGTTTGAGTAGGCTGAGAATTTTCCCGATAGTTGTCAAGGCAAACGCATTAAAGTGCAGTAGAACGAATTGACTAAAATGAAATGACGCCTAGATGAATGTTCATCCTGAAGTCATGAGTTCTGTGAGTAAATGCGTGAAGACCTAGAGAAGAGGTAGCAGAGCCACACACACTGAGGCGGGGCAATGCATCATTGCGTGTGTTTGGAAGAAGGGTGCGCAGCCCTGCGGCGAGTGAAGGGCCGCAGGGGGAACCGAACAGCCGATTGAACACCATCCTAGCCATCAAATCACCGGTACGCACGGAAGGGCTGAATGGCGACTTTTGGTAATGTGACCGGACACGTGGCTGTCGGTTTGAATTCTCCAAACCAAGCTTCCACGGCCACCTCCTGCATCGGTTCTTCTGGTCCATAGGCGCAAAGCAAGTTATCGATGAACGGCAGGTCGTATTCAATGTAGGGAGTGCCAAACGTGGTGTGACAGACGCACGTATGATCGGCTGCGAAGGAACGCCAATAGGTGAACGGGATGTGTTCAATCAGGCGCATCGTACCGATCTTCATGTGCTGAGTAACATAGTAGTTCATGAATACCACGTCGTAAGCCGGAGCTTTGGTCTTTATGTCATAGTGCGAGGGGTTGATGAGGTGATCGACCTGTATGCCGCGAGAACGGAGGGCCTCGTCAAAACGTGTGAGATCGTCTGGCTTACGGCTTTCGTTTGCGTAGCGCAGCGTAACCGTTAGGACTCGCTTTACCTTCTGTGGATTGAGGGGGAAATGGGCTTTGTTCTTCAACAAGGTAAGCGATTGGCGTGCGGCACTCATTGCGGCAGAGTTGGCGGCCGCCTTTTCGTCCGCAGATGGGGGTCTGCCAAAGGGGTTTTCAAACAGTCCAAGCTTTTTCTTCATCGCTAAGACACGGCTGGCGGACTCGCGCAAACGTTCTTCGGAAATGCGTCCAGAACGGAAAGCACGCAGGAGGCGTTCCCTGTCTTTTAACGAGTCGGCAAAGAGATATACATCTCCGCCGGCCTCGACAAATTTAACAATCTGTTCGTCTTCCGGAGCCCGACTGCTGAGGCCAACCATGACTGCGGCATCAGAAATGATGACCCCTTGGAAGCCCAGACGGTTGCGGAGCAGATCTGTCAGTAGTCTTTTGTCCAACGTTGCAGGGAGACACTCAGCAACATCTTCGTCGAAGCCCTGCCACGCCGGCAGGCTGATATGTCCTGGCATGATCGACATCACGCCGTCATCAATCACTTGCCGCCAGATTCTGCCGTAGGTCGTTTCCCAATCCTCCATGGGAAGGGAGTTGACTGAGGTGCACAGGTGCTGATCCCGATCATCGATCCCGTCGCCGGGGAAGTGTTTTGCAGTGGCGGCAAGGCCGTATTCTTGGAGCGTGCGAATCCACGGGCGAAGGAGTTCGCAGGTGCGCTCCGGATTGTCTCCGAGCGCACGGGTGTTGGTGACGGCGTTCAAGAAATTCAAGTTGAGGTCAACCACGGGCGCAAGCGTCCAATTCACGCCCAAGGACCGCGACTCAAGGGCGCAGGAGCGAGCCATTTCGCAAATGAGTTCAGGTGAATGGGCGGCACCCATGGCCATGGGCGAAGGAAAGTCAGCGGCAGATTCCGAGAAGCATCGGGCACTCTTTTCGACGTCAGCGCAGATGGCCAAGGGAACTTCCCGATTCGCTTGAAGCGCTTGGATGCTGGACTTGAGCTTATCACCATCGCAGGCGCTTACAAAGTAACAACCCACCGGGAATTTAGACAGGTGCTCGGTGAGTTCATCATTTGATTTCTCGGTTTCCAGAGTCGGGCAAAGCATTTCGGCGATGCATTCTTCCGGGCCGTAATTGGAGGGAAGTGAGGTCATCAAGGGGGAGGTTGTGCCAAAGCGGGGGCAGAGTCAACCTGATGTTTAAATACAATCTGATTTCGACAGTACGGGTCAGACCAAGCGCCCCCTTGATATAAGCTTGCTTCGATTATGGGGCAGTCCTCGAGCAGCCTTGGCCCGGCGGTGCCCATGAAACCCGTGATGAAGCACCCTCCGAAGCCGATTGCCATCCAGCGCGAATGCGCCTCCAACGGATAATAGTCGAGCCATCCCCAAGAAAGAGCCGGCCAGAGCATCACCCCGAAAGCCGAGGCAAGCAATCCCAGCGGGAAAAACAAACGGAGCGGCTCGGCGGCACAGCGTTCTATGATTCTGAGGAAGGTTTTCATGTTCTTCGTTGCTCCATCCTGAATCCAGCCCACGCCAGTAAAAAGGTGATGGGCGAAAGGTTTACCAGCGATAATACCGATAGGGATCGTCGCCGTATTCAGTGTCTTCGTTCCAGTTATCCACGTAAGGATTCAGCCGGTCGGTTTTGGGCACCAGGAGTCGAAGGTGAAAACCGTCGATCCGGCCGTTTATGCCCGCGTCTTTGTCCGGCGCAAACTGACGGATCGCGATCACATTCTTCCCCGCGCGAATCACTCCCCGTTGGATCCGATAAGTGCGAGGGACGTTCCATGGATTCGCATTCTTCGGATCGGAATTCTTCGACATGGAGCCGATTTCCACCCCGTTAAAGGTGACTGTATCGAAACTCTTAATGCCGGGAATGTGTAGAATCGCAACCTCCCCTTCCCACTTTGCGGGTAGTTCAACCTCGCGCCGCCAGACCGCCTCGCCACTCACTTCCAAGAAACGCGGATGATTGCCCGGCAAATCGAAAGTTCCCCAATCAGCGACATTGACCGAGTCGCCCATCAAGGACTGGGCGGTAGTGCTTATTCCCGGGTCCGGGTGCGGCTTTTCCCAAGGAGCGACCGGCAGTTCACTCGTGAACTTGACCGACCACGGCCCCGCGAGATTGACCCGCATGACCTGCGGATAAAACACCATGCGGTCAGCCGCAAAGCTCGCCCCGAGGTTGGCCAATACTTGCGTGAGGGCGCGCGTGAGGCGCCACTGGGTGTGCTTGAAGTAGGGAGTTTTTGCTAAATCAAAGCCCAAGGGATCGAATTGGATAAACACGATACGCCCTGCCCCCACCGCACGGGTGCCGAGCAAACCGTTGCCGATCACTGAAGCACCTTTATCCAGCACGTTGAGATCGAGCGGCGTGCGCCAGCGCAGATCGGAAGCCGACAAACCGCGGGTGAGCACGTTGGCCTCAGGGGCGGTGCCGCCGAGAAATCCCTTCTCCGAACGCAATGTCGTGCCGAGGCGTGCAGGCGTGTCGCCGCCTGGCTGGGCCAGCATCACGACCGTGCCGCCTTGGCGGGCAAAGGCTTCCAGTTGTTGGTCGGACAAACTGGTCGCGGCATCAACAATCATGAGCTTGGTTCCGGCAACCGGCGCATTCTCGGAGCGGAAGTTGACCCCTGCGTGACGCAGCAGCGCCTCACCCGCTTTGGAACCCACGTAAACAACCGCCTCTTCCCGTGCGACCTCAACGGGGCGACCCGCCTGCGCTAGGACGCGGCGAGCGAGGCGCTCGGCAGCCGGATCAACCGCAGCCTGATCTTCCAGATCCAAAGTGCAGAACGTCAGACGTCCTTTGCCATAGCCGAGCTCCATCAGCGGCGAGTAAGCGAGATCCCATTCCCCTTCGAGCAGCGGCGTCCAACCGCTGCGATGCGGCTTCTCCAACATCGCACTGCTCACCGAACCAGTGTTGCCCCAACGCCAACCGTGCGACGGCCGGTCGGCGGAGAACGCCGCATAATCCGGACGCGCTTCCAACAAGGTTCCCGCCCCGTTCCAATTCGCGAGGTCGATGGCATCCAAGCCTGCCACAAAATCTCCCGCCGTGGGCACGGGGAAAAGCCTGCGCGCTGGCACCGGAGCGGCTCGCATTCCGAAAAAGCGCGTCACGGTGACTGGGTTCTGCGCCATGATGAGCGCGCGTCCACCTTCTGATACAAATGCACCGAGATCAAGCGGCAGGCGCCCTTCCTTCAAGCTCTCGCGGCCCAGCACAAGCAACGCACCGGCCGCAGGCGCTTTGCCGACGACAAACGGTGTATAGGCTACGCCGAGTTCCTTCAGGAGTTTCGCCGTATGCCCCGCTGGATCGTAGAGCACGATCGCCGGCGCGGCAGTCTCGCGGGCCGGACCATAGACGCGAAACGCAAAACGATCCTCTTGCACGCGTCCGCCGATATCGGCCGACAACACAAAACTCAGGTCGCGTTTTTCACCCGCCGCGACGTCGTTGGCTCCGCTCTTATAGCTAAGCGGCAGGAGGCGAGTTTCGCCCACCTTCAGCTGTCCCTTGAACTCACCCTGAGTAACGACGAGGCCATCGGCGCCCTCCACGCGCCATTTGGCGCTAAACGGTTGTTTCGCCCGCGTGTCGTTGAGCAACGCGACTTGTTTTTCAAGCGTGCCGCCCGCCGCAAGATGATGGCGTTTTTCGTGGATGTTTTCCGCCGCGCCGGCGATCCAGGCCAACGTGGGTCCGTTCGAGGCCTCGAATGCTTCGCCAGCGGTAGTCAAGCGGAAGCTATTCGTATCTCGAAAGGACGTGGCAAGAGACTGCGTCTTCACCGACGGCACGAACCAACCGCGGCGGCCCGCTTGCCAGACTTGTGGCACGTTCTCCGTTTTGATGCTGTCAATGGCATAGCCACCATCCCACGGTATCATCCCGCCGGATACGCCCTCGGTGCGCCATGCCCGCCACGTATGGGTCACGAAGAGCTTCGCCATGGCTTGGAACACAGGGCTATAATTAAGCGCAGCGGACTGCTGCCAGTTTTTCCAGAGTCCTCCGGTCTTTTCATTGGGGCTTACAAAGCCTTCACCGACCGTTCGTGCATAGAGGTCACCTTGGAGGGCATACGCCTCCGGCCCGAAATACACCGACGCATACTCTGCCAAAAATGGTTCGGTTACAATACTGTTCCCGAAACCATCGCGCCCGCGTAAGTAAGAGGCGTTAAAAGGCGTTCCAAATTCCACGCCCATGTAAGGCATGTCGCCCGTGCGGGCCCATTCACTGAACCACTCCTCGCGCTCCTGGAGCGGGATGAAATTCAAATAATGATTAGCCGTGAAAACATCGCCAAACATACCGCCTTGATGATGGAAACGTAGGCGCGTCGGATCAAAAGCAGCCGCCAACTTGTCGCCGTCGGCCTGCGCCTCGTAATTGCTTGCCATTTTAATGGTGGACGGCATCGCACGCCGGCCAATCCAGCGAGGATTTTGGTCGTGGTTATGACCACCCATGTTTCCGGATATGCCCATCATCACGATCGAGGGATGATTACGCAACCGCCGCCAATCTTTTTGAAAAAGTGGCAGCCACGCATCGCGCCCTTCCGGCGTGGACCAAATCGGCCGGTAGCCCGGCCCGTTGGTGAATTCATTCATCCGCACCGAAGGCACTACGAGCAGCATGCCTGCGATATCCGCCTCTACAGCCACCGTCGAATCTTGCACGCGCGCGCCGCGATCCTTGGGCTCAGGCCACACTTCCACCAGATTTTTCCCATGCTCCATCAACCGCGCAAATTCCGCCGCCAGCGTTTCAGGGGTGGGCATAGCCCCTATAAAACCGCCGTAGAGCGAAGGCCGGATCCGGATGCGCGTGCCGTTTAAATAAAATTCACGGCCTTCGGTCCAAAACTCGCGAAAGCCGAAAGTCACCGGCCAGGCATCGTCAACGGTGCCCTTGCCATCGCGACTTACCTTCAATTCGAGGCGATACAGGTAAGGATCATTCGTATCCCACAGGCGTGCATCGGGCCAATCCCAGCCTACATTCCTCACCACCGATGAACTCGTCGGCGCAGTCTGGGCATCCGGGGCCGACGTGACGGCTTTGAGGTTAAACGTGCGGACTGTCGAGCCGGCGGCGATGCTTTTGATCACGGCCTCCAGCACGACCGGTGTGCCGGGCTTGATACCCGCAAATTCCGTGTCGAGCTCGAGGCGCTTTTTACGGGTGGAGGTTTTGACAAACACATCGGTGATGCGTGCCGTGGCTGGCCGAGCCGTGAGCACGACGTCACCAGTCACACCCCGCAGGTCCAGCTTGGCTTTGGTCGTGGTGTTCTGGCCCACGCCCATGTAGTCAATGGCCTCCTTGGCCGTATGCACGGCCAAGACGAGCAAACGCAATTTCTGCGTGCGCCCGAGAGTGACGTGTTTTGTAATGTCGATTTCGCCCGCTGGCCACGCCACTCCCGCCACGTGGACGCCGTCGATCCATAGTTCCGCATCCGTCGCCAGACGATCAAAGGTCAGCACTACGGCGCGATCCTTCCACTCCGTCGGCACGGTGAACTCCCGTTCATACCAACCGCGCCTGAGCTGTTCATTCCATTGCGCCCACTCTTCACCCTTACCCGCTTGCTGCACACCTGGAAACGATGAGGTATTGGAATAATGGCCCCACTTACTGGAGCCCCAACCACCAGGCACCCAGATCAAACCCCAGTCAGCTTTATCGGAGGGACTTTTTTCACTGGGCCCTGCGGCGGGCAACCAACGCCACAATCCATTGAGCACGATTTCCGCCCGTGTGGCGGAAACTTCGACCGCCGGACCCGTCGGCGTGGGCTCGGTCAGCGGAACTGGGGTTTCCGCCATCAGTCGGCCGATAACCGACGCCATTAACAAAACGAGTACTAGGGTTTTTGAAACTAAGCATTTAATCATGGGGAAACAATAGTAGAAGTTTACTTGGGTTAAGCTGCGGTAGGTTTTTTACCAGCGGTAGTACCGGTAGGGATTGTCGCCCACGGCGCGCAGTTCCTGCTTGGCCTTCCATTGCGCCTCGGTGGTAGCAGCGGGTTCCATGTCCTCGTTGCGGAAATCCGGATGGTAAAAGGGCGCAGGCTCAGCCGCCGCGCGGAGACTGATTAGATCGGGGTCGCCGTGCCAGCCGCCATGAATGCCGCGATCCCATGACACAATGGTCAGGAGGTTTTTACCCGCAACGACGTGTTTCCCGGGAATCACATGTCCGCGGGGGAACAGCCAATGGTCGCTGCTAGCAATTTTTTCGCCGTTGAAGAACGTAGTTTCCTCTTCGTCCACACGTCCGAGTGCGATGAAGAGATCTTTGCCCGCCCAATAGTCCGGCAGGACGAACTCTTTGTGATAGACAACTTCTCCATCGGTATAGCGCCATTTGCCACCGTAGTTCTCGATGTAGGAAGGCACGCGTTGTTTTTCAAATCCGTCTAGAGCCACTCCGGGTTTGGTAAACTGAAGCGCTTCTTTCGAGATGCCGGGATTTGCGTTCCACTTGCGGGTCGGGCTCTCGGGTACGGCATTGGTGAGCTTCACGTCCCATTCGCCAGCCAGCATGAATGCAGGCTTGGGCTGATCGAGCAGGCCGAGGAAAACGTCGTCGTTTTTGAAGCTTGCGCCGAGGTTGGCCAGCACCTGGCTGAGTGCACGCGTTTGCCGCCAGCGGGTGTAGCGGAAATAGCTTTTGGCATCGGCAGGCACGGCGTTGGGCGTGAGCTGGGTATAGACAAGAACGCCGTCGCCGAGCTTGCGGCGGGCCAGCAGACCATCAGCACCGATTTCGACCGGAGCCTCCGCTTCGAGCACCCAGCCATCGGCTTCGTTGCGCCAGCGGAGATCGCTGACATTGAGGCCGGCGGCTTCCGGCCACGCGGGTGGCGTGAGAGAGCCTTTAAAGGAAGCGCGTTTGACGGTTTTCACATCGCCCCAGCCGCGATCATCGGCGCGGGGCAAAAACAGCACGCGCCCGCCTGCTTTGGCATAGGCTTCCAGTGAGGCTTTGTCAGGGTTAGCATCCGCGCCTACGATCACCAGACCGGCGGATGGGTCGGGGGCGGAGGCCTTAGTATATTTTACCGTCAGGAAATCCAATAGATCCGCGCCTTCCTTGCCGCCAAGGTAGAGAACCGTTTCTGCCTTGGGCTGGATGGGGGCGTTCTTTGCGTATTCCACAATCTGCGCGGCCAGTTTGCGGGCGGCCGGATCTTTGCTCACGGCGTCTTCGATATCGAGGGTGCAAAAGATGATGCGCCCCTTACCCGCTTCCATTTCCATCAGCGGGGTGTAGGCGAGGTCGAACTCGTTTTCCAAGATCGGCCGCCAAGAGGTGCGATGAGGTTTCTCGATCGGCGCACTGGTCACCGAGCCACGATTGCCCCAACGCCAGCCGTATTCGGGGGCGGTATTAAAGCCTGCGTAGGTGGGATGGGATTCCACCAGCGTGCCGTGCCCTCGCCAGTCGCTCAGATCCGTTTCGTCCAGACCTGCAACCACCGGATGATTTTTATCGAGACGGAATACCTTTCGTGAAACGTAAGGCGCGCTTCGTAAATCCAGCGCGTATTTCATCCAGCGTGGGTCTTGTGCCTCAATCATGAGGCGGCCGCCTTGCTCGACGAATTTGCGCCAGCCATCCGGCAGTTGATGCTTTGAGGAAAGCGCCTTGCGACCGACGACGGCAAGCGCCCCATCCGGGGTTCCTTGCGTCCATTCGGTCACGGTGTAGCCCAAACTTTTCAGCATCGCAGTGGTGCGCCCTTCGGGATCGAAGACGGCGATCGTGCCCTTTTGCAATGGCTCGGGCGGGAACACGCGGAACGGGAAAGTATCCTCGTGCGCTGCCGATCCGATGCTGGCGGTCAGTGCAATGGACGCATCGGTCTTGCTCTGGATTTCTTTCGGAAGCTGAAACTCAATCGGGATCTTGTGGGTTTCGCTCACAGCTAGGGTTCCCGACTTTTCGCCGCTGCCGACGACGGTGTCGCCGACTTTGGCTTCCCACTTGATCTGGTAGGGTTGTTCGCTGCGAGTGTCGTTGATAACGACGGCCTGCTTCTCGACCTTGGAGCCTGCGTCGTAGTTATGATCTTTGGAGGTGAAGGCTTCTCCGTCTGCGGTTTCGCCGGGCAAGCCACCTGCACCGGCGATCCAAGCGAGGGTCGGGCCATTGACCGCTTTCAGCGCGGGGAGCGAATCGGTATACCAAGGCACGACGCCTGCCGTCATGCCCATGGTGCGCCAGCTTCGGAAGGTCTTGGTGATGAAATCGGTGAGCATGCGGTCGTAGGAGGCCGATTTCCAAATCAGCTCATCCATTTTGTCCCAGCGCAGGAACGGATCGTATTCCTTTTGGAGATCCTGGCCTTTGTATCGGTCGCGAATCAACTGCCGGTAAGCCGGATCCTCGAGCATGTAGGAATCGTTGCCGATGAAGGAAGCCATCCATTCGGTATTAAGCGGTTCGGAGGCGCCTTGATGGGAGTATCCGTAGCGTCCGCGCGTAGAGTTGCAGTAGAGCGGCAGCCCGAATTCGCAGGCCATCCATGGCATATCGCCTTCTTTGGCCCAATGGCTCAGCCATTCTTCACGTTCCTGCAGAGGCAGGAAATTCAAGTAAAGATTGGATGTGTAAATGTCCCCATTGTAAGTGCCGAAGTGAGCATAGACCGGCATGTCGCCATTGAGGGATTTCACGAACTTAATGGCCTCGAGGATAAGTTTGTTTCTATTTTCGTATTCCTGAATCGCCACGAAATCCTTCTTGCCGAGAAACCGTGGATCGCCGTCGCCGGGCCACTGGAATCCGTTGAACGAATGGGTCCACGAAACGACCGAGGGGAAATTGCGCACGCGACGGATTTCCCGCTCGGTGATTTTCTCCCAATCTGCCCGCTTTTCCGTGTCTCCCCAGTTGGCGATGATTTCCGTCCACTGCCCAGCGCTGACGCCGAGTAGCAAGCCCACCCGGTCCGATGCTTCGATCACGCCGGTTGGCTTATAATCGGTGCCGCGACGAGCGAAGTCGCCCGGCTTTTCAATGTAGTTATAGCCAAATTCCAACAGCTCCTTTGGCGAATTGTCGGAGTGGGCGGGGCGCAGCCGGATTTCCGTATTATTGAGAAACAACTTCCGGCCCTCGATCCAGAATTCGCGAAAACCAAACCGGGGAACGACGAACGTATCCACTAATCCATTACCTTCCACGCTGACGCGGAGCGAATACAAGTTCGGCTGCCCCACATCCCACCAGCGCGCATCCGGCCAATCGAACGAGAGGGGGATGACTCCATCGCCCTGCGCGTTGACCTGAGACGAGAACGTTTTTTCCACCTTGCCGGCTTCATCGATAGCTTCCGCCACGATCTTCAAAGCGGACGGCCCTTTCAGCCCTTCCAATTCGATATCCAAGTTCAGCTTTTTTGTGCGAGTGGATGGTTTGACAAAAACGTCCGCCACATGCGCTCCAGCGGGCTGACTTTTTAAACTCACCGAGCCAATCACGCCGCGTAAATCCAGCTTGGCGGCTTTCTTTTCGTTGGTGAGATAGCCCATCATGACCTCGACGTCCTTGCGGTCATCCACAGAGATCACCTTCAATCGAATCTGTGCGTCAGAACCGGGTTTGACTTGGCTCGTAATATCCACAGAGCCGCCCGGCCAGTTGATGGATCCAGCCTTGGTTCCATTCACATAGACATCCGCGTCGGTGCTCACACGGTCGAGATCGAGCAAGATTGTCCGACCCGCCCAATCAAGCGGAATCGTCACGGTCCGCTGATACCAAGCCTGCGAAAGCGTCTCACCATTGAAATCCTTCCATGCATCGCCCTTGCCCTTGCGCGTTATGTGCGCGTCCTTGGCTCGGTTCCAGTTGCCGGGAATCTTGATTTCGCCCCATTGATCCGACGATGCATTGGCAGGAGCATCGGCACCGGGCACGAAATTCCAAACACCATCCATCGCAATGAGGCCACGGCTAAGAGTGTTGCCAATGGCAGCGGCGGGCTGCAGCGTCTCGCCTACGCAGAGCGGGCTGACAATAACAACGATTAAAGCAAGGACGCAAGACGGCCACGGGAGTCTGTATTTTCTCATAGGGGATTATATCTGAATGTAGTGAATTTCAAGAATACTATCGAGAGTGCACGTAAGCCATTTTCGTTAACCTTGTTGTTTCTGTCAAATGTTTTGAACCGCCTGATTCGAGCCTGCTTCGGGACAAAGCTGGCGTGGATAGGCATCATGGCTGGGTTTTGCGTGCGGTGATGCGGATGGGGAAATTTGCGGTGGCGGCGGTGTGGTCTTCGGTGGTGATGAGGACGAAAATGCGGTAGTTGCCCGGCTCGGCGGGGGCTTTTACTTCGATTCCGTTTGCGGTCTCTGTCCAAGAAGCGGCGGGGAGTGTCTTGGTGCTTGGTTCGCTGTCGCCGCCGGTTTGGGTGGCGGTGGTCTCGGTGCGAATCTCGATGGAGACTTTGGCGGCGCGGTTACTTTTCCATTTGAGGGCGATGTTGACCATCTCGCCAGCGGCGAATTCGCCGGACGGGCGTTCGGGCTGCCATTGAAGGATTTCCGGAGCGGGATTTTTGGGCGGCTTCCCCGTCCAAGCAGTTTGCATGGCATCGACCAAGGCGGTGCGTTCTCCGGTGAAAAGATGCATGCTGAACCAAGTCTGGGTGCGCTCTTGTTTGGGGCCCCAGATGAAGGCGTAGGCACCGAGGGATTGGCCGGGGCGGGCGACGACGGCGTTGCGCCAATTTTCGGCGTAGAGTGCGGCCTTCTCGGTGGAGGTCTGTTCGATGGGGGCACCCCAGGGCGTGGGCGGAGGCATCTTCATTTCGTTGCCCTCGTAATACCAATAACCGAGCGGACCGAATTCGGTGAGGAGATAGGGCTTGGTCCAGCCGTAGCGCTTTAGGCGCTCGGGCCATTGGTCGGCGGGGCCATACCAATTGACGCCGAGTGCATCGAGGTCGGGACATAATTCTAGGAGTTCGTTAATTTTTTTCTGATCGAAGCTGGCGACTACGGTAATGATGGGGCGGCTCGGATCTTCCTCGCGAATCATGCGGGCGATGCGATTGACCTCTTTCCAGAGAACGACGGTGTTTTGCGCGCGAAGTTCGGGCTCGTTTCCGATGGCCCAAAAAAGAATTTCGGGCTCGTTTTTGTAACGACGGATTTTGGTGCGAAGACGTTCCAACTGTTGGTCGAGCGCCGCTTGATCGTTGTAGTCAAATCCTTGGCGCTCCCGACCAATATGGAGGCCGGCCATGATGGTGAGCCCGTGTTTTTTGGCTAAAGGGAGCATCCACTCGATCTCGTTGGCGTAGGTGCGAATGGAGTTTCCACCCGCTTTGACGAAGGCCTCAACGGTGCTGGCGGTTGGCCAGTTGGCACCCTTGACCAGATAGGGCGCTCCGTCTCTCAGCAGGGTGTGTTGCCCTTTCGAGTCGGTGCGGATGGATACTTCGCCGAGCGCCGAAAAACAGGGAAATAATGAGAAGGCAAGGATGAATTTAGTTAGGCCGAGATTTAGGATGGGATTGGCGGTCATAATTTTGTCTTTTTGAATGGTTTAAGAGATGTTATCAGCGAGCCGTTGATTAAGAGAAGCAATACGGGATGATTTAGAATTCGTCGAATGCAATCTGAGTTTGGGCAACGCCTAGTTCGGAAAGCATCTTGTTGCAGGCCTTGATCATCAAGGGCGGGCCGCAGAGATAAAATTCGACCGATTTAAGATTGGCGTGTGAGCGGAGATATTTCTCCAGCACGACTTCGTGAATGAAACCGGTGTGCCCCGCCCAGTTGTCCTCTGGCAGCGGCGCAGAAAGTGCGAGCTCAAAGGCAAAATTGGAATGTTCATCGGCGAGCTGGCCAAAGTAATCCTCGTAGAAAATTTCCTGCCGGGAACGTGCACCATACCAGAAGCTGATTTTGCGCGCCGATTTTTCTGTCTCAAGCAGATACGAGAGATGTGCGCGGAGTGGTGCCATGCCAGCACCGCCGCCTATATAGACCATCTCGCGCTGTGTGGGTTTGATGTGGAAGTCTCCGAACGAGCCGATGGCAGTGACAACGTCGCCTGGCATGAGATTGAAGACATACGACGAGCCGACGCCGGGCGGACAATCCTGACCAGGCGGTGGTGTGGCGATACGGACATTAAAACGAAGGACGCGCTCGGTGGATTGATTGCTGGCGAGGGAATAATTATTGCGCCGCACCTGCCCGGGGTTGCGCACTTCAAGGTCGAAGACGTGCTGTTGTTCCCAGACACGGGCATAGGGTTCGGGAATTTTAAAATCGCTGAAGCGGATTATCTCGTAGGCAGGAATGTCAATCTGGAGATAATCTCCAGGCGTGAACGCAATGTGCTCGCTAGGGTCAAGCGGCTCAAGGACTAGCTCCTTAATGAAAGTAGCCACTGACTGGTTGCTCACCACCCGCAACTGATAAGTCTTCTGGATGCGCGCAGCAGCCCCGCCGACCTTGGCGGCGTTGAGCCAGAGACGCCCATTGCGCTCTTCCAGCGGATACGTCGCAATGCCACGGCAGACGGGTGCGCGAGCCGGTGAACCATCGTTGAGATTGAAGCGGCCATTGTGCTTGGGACATTCGATGATTTTACCTTTCACCAATCCATCCGCAAGGTGGGTGTTGCCGTGGGTGCAAATCCCGTCGGTTGCGTAAAGGTTGTCCTCATCGTCTCGGTACAGGGCGAAGGTTTTTTTGCCATGATCAAAGCGAATCACGTCGGCCCGTCCAAGATCGGCAGCGGCGCAAATCTCCAGCCAGCCTTCAGAATCAGGGTGGTGGTCGGAGGTGCGCAATCCTTCAGCCACGCGCTGTTGCGGAGGCGGGAGTTGACGCTTCACATGGTAGGCAGGATCTTTGCGCTGGCGGAGCACGGCGGGAAAGAGTTCGCAATACGCCTCCCAGATGCTGCCGTAAGGCTTGGGCATATCGGCTTTAACTGCTTCATGGAGCTTGGGCAGTTTGTGATAAGGCACTAGGGGAAACATGTGATGCTCCACATGATAATTCATGTTCCAATACAAATAACGGTTGATCCCATTCATATAAACCGTCCGGCAGTTGAGGCGGTGATCCAAAACATTTTCTGCCAGTCCAGCATGCTGAGTGTATCCGTAAATAGGCATGAGCCATGAGCCGAGGAGATTGGGCAAGCCGACAAAAACAAGCGGCAGCCATGATTGACTCAACCAGGCCAGAGAAATGACCCCAATGTATATAGTGATATAAATCCGAGCACGCCAAATGACTTTACCGTATTCGCTTTCGGGGATAAAGGTTTTCTCCTCTTTCGTAATGTGGCCGCATGCGTGGAGAAAGATTTGTCGGAAATAAGCTTTTAAAGCAGGCAGGCCCAGAAACCCAAGAAAAAACGTCCACATGTTCGGCGGGCGCGGCACGGCAATCTCTGGGTCGCGGCCTACGATGATCGTATCGCTGTGGTGTCGCGTATGACTCCATCGCCAAACTGTTGACTCACGCATGACCATGAATGAGGAGATCTCGTAGAGGGTGTTGTTCATCCAATCTGTCTTGAACGCTGTGCCATGACTGGACTCATGCCAGCGAGCATCCGAAGTGCTGCCATAAATCACAGCATAAATCATGTAAGGCAATAGTGACCACCATGAAGGCCAAAGCAAGCAAGTGGCATAGCCCGATCCTAGCATTAACCCAAACCAAATGAGTGTATCCCAAATGGCTGGCCCGTCGCGCCGCTCCAGAAGCTGGCGCATGACGGCACGCGGAACCGGAGTCTGATACCATTCGGCCTCGGCCAGTCCACGCTCAATAGCGCGCGCCGAGTCGAGACCCGTGAGGCTGTAATTAAGATGTGTGGGAGGTTGGTTGAGGATTGTGGATTCATTCATAGTTTTGTTTGGGCGAAATCAGCCGGCAGTCTCGCCGCTTTAATTGCTTGTTTCAGGCGTTGATGCCATGCGATATTGCGCCACATGCCGCGGAATTGAGAGCCGCAGAAATTGCTGGTAGCGACGGCGGCCCATCGTCCGGTGGCCGCGGCGGTGAGGGTGCCGAGTTCGCAAGTTTCCTTGATCCAGTCTTCATACCCCGCTCCTGGCCATCGGTGCTCAATCCACGAGAAGTCCCACATTTTAATGGCGAGTGGTTGACTAAATCCGACAAGAGGTGCGTTCATGGAATTTTGCTGTTATCTATAATAAACCAGCCTTTCTGCGACGCAAGAGGTAATCACCTCCCTGAACAAAATTTTATGATATCGGTTTAGCTAAATTTCCACGAACACGGCTACCGCGCGGGCGGGGATGGTGGCGCTGTTAGCAACGGTCACATCGGTTCCGTCGAGGTCGACCACGTTGTGCGCGGAAACACGCGGCGGGGCGGTCGTCAAGGGCGACGGTAGCGGTGAGTTCGAGAATACATCTTGGCGTTTACAAGATCGGGAGGGGCGAGTGCCATCTACCAATCAAACAAATCGCCCCCTTTGCTGGTCTGGGCGATGAATACCAACTTTCCCATTTTTTTCGGAAATACCATGCCATGGCACCGAGCCAACTGCGGCGTGGCGGAACTTGCCCGTAGCTACAGCACAATCGCCCAACTGTTTCACCGTGTTCCGAACAAACGAATCCGTTGCTTCATGTCAAACAAAACGCCTAGACACTCGACACAGCCAGCCTTTGTTACTGGTAAAAAGTCACGAAGGAAGACCCTAAATTTTAATCCTGTTCGTCCCGCCTTGGCGCGGGAAGGACACGGATAGCAACGACAACACGTATACGGATAAGAAAGAAAAAAGTTTTCTCCGTTTCCCCACCTGTCCCCTATCCGTGAACATCCGTGATATCCGTGGTAAAAAAATCCCCGTCTTTCTCTTAGTTCTTTCTCTGGCTCTTACCCCACAGGGTTAACTATATTAACCACATTTATTCTACTGATCTCAAATCTGTTATATATTAGGCGCCATCTCTTCATTTTCCTATCTAGACTAAAGACTATAACCCAAAACTAGAACTTAGTTTTATTTACAACCACTATTTTTTAGAGAATAATTATTTATTAAACTGCACTCAAAACTATTTCTCCTACTTCACTCACGCTCTGGCTACAGCATGGGCATCTGGATCATCGGACTCATCGCCATCATCTCAACCGTGCTTGTCTTCTTCCTGCCGCGCCCTCAAACTCAAGGCAAGAGCTTCTGGACTTTCGCTAAGCCGCTCTACGAAAATTATCAACCTGTCGTCACGAGGTGGAATGAAACCCGTCCTCCCGAGGAACGCATCAACATGGTTCACCTTCAACTCCAAGCCCTCGAACGTCGCCTCATGTCTTCCTTCCTCTCGGGCACTCCTGGCCCCGACCTCGTGGAAGTCGAGCGCGCCACCGCTGGCCAAGCCTTCCGTGGCGGCCCCCAAGACATCGGCTTGTCCGACCTCACCGAACGCATCAGGAAAGAAGGTTTATTAGAAAGAATTAACCCTCCCTCTCTTGCGCTCTGGACCCGTCAAGGACGGATCTACGGCCTACCCCACGACGTGCATCCCGTTCTCCTGGCCTACCGCGCTGATATTGTCGAAGCCGCAGGCATCGACGTTTCTGAGATCGAAACATGGGAAGACTTCTCCCGCATCATGGCTCCACTCATGGCCGATCGTGATGATCAAGGACGCCCCAAACGCTACCTCCTTAATCTTTGGGAAACTAACACTCTCGCCATCGAAGTACTTCTTCTCCAAGCTGGTGGCTCACTTTTTAATAGTGACGAACAACCCACGCTCGATTCTGACCGCAACGTCCACGTCGTAGCCACCCTAGTCAGCTGGATTGCTGGCCCCGCCCGCATCGCCGCCGATGCCCCAGAATACACCGCCAGCGGTAACTCTCTGAAACTGCAAGGATTTGTCATTGCCTCCGTTATGCCCGATTGGCTAGGAGGCTTTTGGAAGGGGGACATGCCTAGTCTCTCTGGCAAACTTAAACTCATGCCCCTGCCTGCTTGGGAAAAAGGAGGGCTCCGCACTAGCGTAGCAGGGGGCACTATGCTCGGCCTGCCCAAAGCCGGACGCAACCCTGACCTAGCATGGGAATTCGCCATTCACCTCTACTTTAACCCCGATGTTGCCGTGGCTTTCTACGGTAAAACAGGCATCATCCCGCCCATCCCAGAATTTTGGTCGCTGCCTGCCTTTAATGCCCCAGACCCCTATTTCTCCGGACAACCTGCTGGCCAACTATTCATCCAACAAGCACCCTATGTGCCAGCCCGCATTAATAGCCCCTATTATAACTTTTCCCTCGCTTGCCTAACCAACGCTGTCGGCGCCGTTAAACAACGTGCCCTTGATGAAAATAATTTCAGCTCAGATTTTTTATCCAAAACCGCTGCTCAAGAATTGGCTAAAGCCCAAGCGCATGTTCGCCGACAAATGGAGCGCGATTTATTCGTGGATAAAAAAGAATGAAACTCTGCGCCACCTCCTCGGTAAAAGCCGCACCTTGGCTCTTTCTGGCTCCCTTCCTTCTTATCTTTGGAGCCTTCACCGCTTGGCCCTTAGCACGCTCCCTGATTCTAGCCTGCCAACAAACTTTCGGACCAACCAACACCGTTTTTGTCGGCCTAGACAACTTCCGCTTCCTCCTGACCGATCCCCTTTTCTGGACCGCCTTGCAGAACACCTTTGTTTACGCCTTAAGTTCCGTCACCCTTCAACTCCCCCTCGCTCTCGGCCTAGCCCTCCTCCTCAATCGCCCCAGCCTCCGCGGACGCACCCTTTACCGCCTCATCTTTTTCTCCCCATCCCTCGTCGGACTCGTCTTTGCGGGCATTATTTTTAGCATCATCTTTGAAAAACGCACCGGACTAGTTAACGTAGGTCTGCACCGTCTTTTCCCCGTTTTCGATCTGGATTTCCCTTGGCTTCAAAATTACGTGATGCCCGCCCTCATTCTCGCCTCCCTCTGGATGTATGTCGGCTTTAACATGATCTATTTTCTTGCCGCCCTTCAAAATGTTCCAAGAGAATTAGAAGAAGCTGCCATGATCGATGGTGCTAACGCTTGGCACCGCTTCCGCCATATCATCCTTCCCGAAATTAAACCCGTTACCTCCTTTGTCGTCCTCCTCTCCCTCATCGGAAGCTTCCAACTTTTCGAACTTCCATGGGCTTTACTCTCTGGGCCCGGCCCAGAGAACCGCGGCCTCACCATCGTCATGTATCTTTACCAAACAGGTTTCCTGACCAATGACCTCGGCTACGCCAGCGCCATCGGCTGGGTTCTTGCCGTCATTCTCTTTACCTTGGCTCTCACGCAACAATGGTTCAATCGGAAGGAAACTCGCTCGTGAATAATTCCTTCAACTCCACCACTTCATCCCCATCCCCATCCGCTCGCCGCCTACTAAGCCACACGCTGATCCATAGCGTCCTCATTCTCGCCGCCATCATCACTCTCATTCCCTTTGCCTGGCTCCTAGCCTCTTCCATTAAAACCAGTGCCGATTTCTTTACCTCCGTTTTCCTGCCTACGGGCACAGGCTGGGGAGGCATCGCATGGGATCGTTTAACCTTAGGACACTATGAAAGACTTTTCCTAGAACTAGGCATTGCCCGTAACTTACTTAACTCCTTTTTTATCTCTTCCGTCACTGCCCTAGGCGCCACCCTCGCCGCCTCCATGGGCGGCTACGCCCTAGCTAAATTCCGCTTCACTGGCTCCTCCATCGTAACCTCTATCGTCCTCGCCGCGCTCATCATCCCAGCTCCACTACTACTCGCTCCCGGCTACCTCTTCATCTACCAACTCGGTTTACTCGACAGCTACACGGGCCTCCTCCTGCCCGCCATGGCACCAGCCTTCGGAGTCTATCTCTTTCGCCAAGCCATCTGGAACTCCGTCCCTGATGAAATCCTCGAATCCGCACGCATTGATGGTGCTGGAGAATTTAGGATTTTTTTCACCCTCGTCGTTCCCCTCATGCGTCCCATGATCGGAGCCTTCCTCCTCATTACCTTCCTCGGCATGTGGAACAACTTCATCGGCCCCCAAGTCATCTTTCAATCTCCTGAACTCTTTCCCCTCTCCGTCTCCATCAACCAACTCAAAGGCGTTTACAGCCAAGACTATGGCCTCATCATGGCCGGCACCGTCATCTCCATCGCTCCCGTGCTTTGCCTCTTCCTCCTGCTCCAACGTGAATTTATCTCTGGCCTAACGGCTGGTGCCGTGAAAGGCTAAGCAGGAGTTTTATATTCAAACTGAGCAAGATTTTAACCACGAAAGTGAATCCGAAACTTTACTGCGAACCTGCCTATCTCATGAGAGATAGGCCTAAGATTTGTTTCCGTTCCTAAGCAAATCACTTTGGTATCGTTTTAATAACTCGAATCGGGACGTTTGCAGTTGCTGCGGTTTTATCGTCCGTTTTTAGGTAAAGGAAAATCCTGTAATTTCCCGGTGTTTTCGGCGCTCGCATTTCAATGCCTTCAACTGTTTTCTTCCAAGGATAGTCTTCGTAATGTTTCGCTGCCGCTTGCGCATCTCCACCGACCTCTTCAGCCGTGCTCTCCTCGTGGAGCTCAATCTTCACGTTTACGGGACGATTGCAACGATACGTGAATAGTATTTTCAGTCGCTCTTGCGGCTTGAACTCACCCGTCTGTTTTTTTAACTCCCAGCTCAAAATCTCTGGCGCAGGATTATCAAAATTCTTCCCTCTCCACACCAAACTCATAGCCTCCACTGCAGCCAAGCGTTCTCCTGATTTTAAATACATCCCGAACCAAGTCGGCGTTTTCTCCTGCTTCCAGTACCAGATAAACGGATATCCGCCTAATGATTGGCCAAGCCTGTCCGTCACACCTTGCTTCCATGTTTTAGCATATAAACTGGCCTTCTCGGTCGAGGTTAATTCCGGAGGGGCACCCCATGACGTGTTCGGAGCATTGCCCGATCCCTCCCAAAAACCCAAAGGGCCAAACTCCGTAATAAGATACGGCTTATTCCAACCAAATTTACGTAGATCATCGGGCCACTTATCTGCCTCCCCATACCAGTTCACCCCCAGCGCATCTAACTCCGAAGAATAAGTAATAATTTCCTTAATCTTTCTCTCATCAAACCCAGCTATAACTGTTACGATAGGATGGTGCGGATCTTCCTCTCGGATCATACGTGCGATTCGACCCACCTCTTTCCAAAGCGGCACCGTATTTTTGCCCATAAGCTCAGGCTCGTTCCCGATCGCCCACATCAATAAATTCGGCTCGTTTTTATAGCGACGCACCCAACCCCGCAGGATCTCTAACTGCGCGTCGTTAGCCGCCTGATTCGTATAATCATAGCCCTGTCTCTCACGGCCTATCGGCAAGCCGAGCATCACACTAAGCCCATGTTTCTTAGCTAAAGGTAACATCCACTCGATTTCCTCTGCGTAAGTTCGCACGGAGTTCCCACCACTTGCCACCAAGCTCTCTACACTAGCAGCCGTCGGCCAACAAGCTCCCTTCACCATATAGTGCTTACCGTCTCGCAGAAGAGTGTGTCTACCTGCAGAGTCCGTCACAATCTTTACCTCTGCAGCTCGAAGGGAGGCAGGGGAAATAAAAAATACTGAACCAGTAACGAGGCCGAAGCCTAAAACGGTATGCATCAGAAAGTAAAATGATGAGATTCTCATAATTGACATTTAAGTTCGTGATCTGCTTTGCGCAAGTCATTTTGCGCTCGAGATCAGTTCTTGGTTATTGATAGGCTCTCAAGTCCCTCAACTTTTCGCCATGAGGAGAAACTTAAACTGTCGCCCCATGATTCCTGGATGAGTGAGGGTTTGAAATTGGCGTATTTCTTTTCTAGCCTCAGCCAATTCTCGCACTTGAGTCATCCTACTTTCCAATTCCTGCAAGTAGCCGAGTTGCGCCGCTTCGATTAAAGTATGGTGCTGATCCTTAAGGTAGATTTTTTCCCAACCAACCTGACAACCCTCTTCGATAAGTAAGGAAAAATTAATGTGGCTGGTGATGTCCTTTACTCCTACGCCGAGGAAAGGATTATCGTCACGCCGATGTTCTCGGTAACAGGAAAGGGTGCCTTGTGGGCGATCTATGCTATACAACTCTTCATGCGTAAAACCATAGTCCATCGTAAGCACATAACCTCTCTTAAGCCTTGCACTTAAATTTCTCACCCAAACCCGTGCCTGCAAATTCAGTTCCGCCCTGTAGCCCTCTATTTCTGGGATTTCCCAATGTCTAATCTCCCGCAATAATTCATGCCCAGTAATCTCTTTTTTGTCTTCCACAAAAGAACCAGCCACTTCATCCCAAGTGACAAAACTTTCTTTCCAACAGCCAGACTCATAGGTGATAAGCTTGACGGGAAAGCTATCGACTAACTCATTGCTCAACAAAAAGGCGCAGTCTAGCGCAGGGTCCCATTCCTCCCATGTCCTTAGCCATTTTACACGTTCACCATGGGGCGAACATTTCTCCTGTTGGCGTTGGCGCAAGGTGGCTTGAGGTTCCACACACAGATAACGGCACTCTTGATAACATTCAGGGTGCCAAACCTGTAGCGCATTTAAAATATCCAAGGCCAACTGTCCACCATGACAACCTTGTTCCACTAAGATGAGAGTCTCTTCCTTAAAGCGTAGAGACCATAAACTCACAATGTGATCTGCCAGTAAACGGCCGAAGAGTGCCCCTGTGGATACACTCGTGTAAAAATCGCCCGTCCGCCCTAGATCACTACTGGTAGCAGAGTAATAACCAAGTTCTGGAGAATAGAGGCACTCTTCCATAAATTGATCAAAGGGCAGCGCACCCTCAGCACGTATCCGCTCACGCAACAATTCTTCAAGTAAATGATGACGGGAAAAATTCAAAAGCCCCTTACTCAGGGCAACGCCTAAGCCCTCTTATTCCAGTCAAAAACACCTTTTTTGTAGGCGTAGAGATGCCCTATCTCTAAGAGCACCACAAAAAATAACATTGCCCAGAGCGGAGCCATCCCATGCGAGGTAATTAAATCGCGAAAAGCCACTGCCCATGGATACATAAAAATAACTTCGATATCAAAAAGAACAAAAATCATTGCCACTAAATAAAACTTAACGGAGAACCGAGCCTGCGCTCCGCCGATGGGGTCTTTACCGCATTCATACGGCGTGTCCTTCGCCTTATTACGACGTCCCCGCTTACCTATAACCATGGAGGCCACGACGCCACCAATGGCGACGCATAGAGCCAAACCTAGTTGAAATAAAACAGGTAGATATTGGTAAATGGGCGGTTGTTCGGAAATCACTTAGGTAATTTGTAAGCTGTGAACCTATTTGACAAGAAAGTTTTTTGGCGGACTTGCGCTCAAAAACTGCCCCACAAAACAAGGCAACCATGTCACAATGCACGATTTAAATAAATTTGTTAATAAAAATGAAGAAAAAACGTCCCGTTAATTTGCTTCATGGATATTTCTGCCTATCTTCTGAAAATATCTAAATTAACTCTAACGAATGACTCTTTAAGAAACTCTTTAAAATTATGATCACCCTTAAAAAACAAGTCGGTAAAATAGCGGGAAAAGCAGCAACTGGAATCAGTCGCATTGACCAGCCCTCCAAGCATAACCACGGCTTTTACGTCCGTCTGACCCGAGGAGGAAAACAGTTCTCAAAATTCTTCTCAGATAAAAAAACTGGCGGAAAAGCGAAAGCTTTAAACGCAGCTAAAGATCACTATAAAGAGTTAACGAGTTCTCACCCCCGCGTCAGCCGCCGTAAAGTTGTTGCTTAAACTAGCACAGTTAATCCGCTTCAGCTTTAGGGCTTAGGTTTAGATAAGCTAAGCTCTATTTTAATTCCCTGCTTGCTTGCTAATTCCTGCAACTGCTTCACGGCCGATTCTTCTGCCTCTTGGATTATTCCTGACTTGAGAATTTCTTGGCGCGCGCTTTCCCTAGCTTGATTAAGCGCACTCTCGCGGTCTTCACTGCTTAGACGATTGAACCACCCACTTTCATCTTGAAATACCAAGTTACCTTTCTGCTCCATTGATAATAACTTGGCTCTTGGTAACTCTACCCTAACTTCCCCCGGATTCTCTAATAGCGTGACGACAAACCGCTCACGTAAATCAAATCCAGCCTTAGCCACGTAGGTTCCAGAAATTTCGATGCGCTTGGTGCTCCGCATCCATTCATGCGACCATGTATAACGCTGAAAGGATTCTTTTTGAATTAAGGCCAGCTGAGCAATTGGGGAGCTTTGTTGGTGCACGACCGTTTGGTTGATGACGATCTCTGGCTGCATTTGAGCGAAATCGGTAAAAACCTTTTTAACTCCCGCCGTAGTTTCCTCCGCAGTCTTTTGCACGCACGACTTGATCGCTAGAAGGATGAATAAACACCCTGCTAGAACTAAAATGAACCAACTGAGTTTCGCCTTCATGAAAATCGGGGACGAGGCTTTGGTAATCAACCCACCCTATCAAAGCTTCAAGTCTGCATCGGTAACGGCACCCAGAGATGCCGAAGTAACCGTGTGAGCATACTTAGCTAGGACGCCGCGAGTATAATTAGGCTTAGGCGCTTTCCATTTTTTCTTACGTGCGGCTAGTTCCTTGACCGAAACGTCCACTTGCAAAACACGCTTTTCTGCATCAATGGTAATCCGATCTCCGTTTTTAATTAAAGCTAAAGGCCCACCTAAATATGCCTCGGGCGTAATATGCCCAACCACAAAGCCGTGCGTGCCTCCAGAGAAACGACCATCGGTTATCAGTGCCACATCTTTCCCTAATCCTTGACCCATGATGGCCGCAGTGGGTGCTAGCATTTCACGCATACCTGGGCCGCCTTTAGGTCCTTCGTAACGAACCACCACCACATCACCCTTTTTAACTTTGCCAGCTAAAATAGATGCCATGGCCTGAGGCTCCGAACCGTAAACCTTAGCCTTACCGCTGAAGTAAAGTCCTTCTTTTCCTGAGATTTTAGCCACGGAACCTTCTGGGGCTAAGTTTCCGTAAAGTACCACGAGATGACCCTCTTTTTTAATTGGATTATTCAGGGGACGTATAATGTCCTGATCCACTGGATAGTGCGCCACAGATGCTAGATTTTCCGCCATGGTCTTACCTGTCACCGTTAGACAATCACCGTGCAACATGCCTGCTTCCAACAACATCTTTAACATCGGCTGGATGCCACCAATCGCTACCAGCTCGGACATGAGGTAACGCCCACTCGGCTTTAAATCAGCCAGCACGGGGATTTTCTTTCCAATGCGCGTGAAATCATCTAGGTGCAACTTCACTCCAAGGGTATGGGCAATGCCCAATAAATGTAAAACCGCATTGGTCGAACCACCAAGTGCCATAACCACGGTGATACCGTTCTCCAAAGCCTTACGCGTCATGATTTGTTTTGGCGTGATTCCTTTGGCTATCAAATTCAACACGGCCGCACCCGCATCACGACAGTCTTGTTTCTTGGCCTCACTGATCGCATTTTGAGCCGAACTGCCAGGCAGACTCATGCCCATAGCCTCAATGGCGGAAGCCATGGTGTTTGCCGTGTACATACCTCCACATGAGCCCGGTCCAGGAATGGCACATACCTCCACCGCTTTGAGCTCCTGCTTGCTTATTTTTTGATTAGCATGAGCACCCACAGCCTCAAACACTGAAACAATATCCACAGGCTTGTTATTGAGGCAGCCCGGAAGAATGGTTCCACCATAAACAAAAACTGCAGGACGATTCAATCGCGCCATAGCGATGATGCAGGCGGGCATATTTTTATCGCAACCACCAATAGCAACTAACCCGTCCATACACTCACAGGCCATCACCGTCTCAATTGAGTCAGCGATGACCTCACGCGAGACGAGAGAATATTTCATCCCCTCAGTGCCCATGGAAATACCGTCCGAGATGGTGATCGTGTTAAAAATAACAGCCTTACCACCCGCCGCATCCGCTCCCGCCGCTGCTTCAATAGCTAACTTATCGATGTGCATGTTACAAGGCGTCACCATGCTCCATGTTGAAGCAATGCCGATCTGATTTTTCTTAAAATCATCTTCTTTAAATCCCACCGCATAAAGCATTGCGCGGCTAGGTGCGCGCTCGATAGGGTCAACGAGAATGGAAGATTGTAGACGATGAAGCTTAGGAGCTGATTTTTTAGGCATACACTATATAATAAAGCAACTTGTGGCCAAACCGCAAGAAACACCTTTAGTTTTTAAGTAGTCTTGAAAGAGTTAAGCTATTGATAAATAACGGCTCTCTGTTGATCACTACGGCCTTAAGAAATCCAAAGCCTACTTGGCAAAATTTCCTCTTTCCTCCTACCTTTTACATGATAGACCAAGAGGCTCATGAATTCTAAACACCATTCTCCCGCGTGGCTTAGCCGTGCCGTCTTTTATCAAGTTTATCCTCAATCCTTTTGTGACTCCAATGGAGATGGTATCGGCGATTTACCAGGTTTAATTTCCAAACTTGATTACTTACAAAGTCTCGGCATCAATGCGCTTTGGCTGAACCCCATCTTCGAATCTCCTTTTGGTGATGCTGGATATGATATTTCTGATTTTAGAAAAGTAGCTCCTCGTTATGGCACAAATCAAGACGCTGCGCGCCTATTCCGGGAGGCTCATAAACGAGACATCCGCGTCGTGATGGATCTTGTCGCTGGCCACACTTCGGATCAACACCCATGGTTTAAAACTGCCTGCCGTAAAGAACAAACAGACTACACAAATTATTACATCTTCACAGGTAACGAACCCCAACAACCCATGTTCGGCGACCGCCCTTCTAAAGTACCCGGAACTCGCGCTGGCTATTTCAAAGCAAATTTTCTCCCCTTCCAGCCGGCTCTCAACTTCGGCTACCTCCATCCAGATCCCGCCAAGCCTTGGCAGCTTCCGACAGAACATCCTGATTGCTTAGCCGTTCGTAAAGAGCTGCGTGATATTATGAAATTCTGGCTCGATTTAGGTTGCGACGGTTTCCGGGTTGATATGGCTTCCTCCTTAATTAAAGGTGACACCGACGCCGTTGCGCTGACTCGCCTCTGGCAAGGCTTCCGTTCATGGTTTGATCGAGAGTATCCCGAAGCTGTTCTCGTCTCGGAATGGAGTAATCCCATTCAAGCGGTGGAAGCGGGATTCCATGTAGATTTTATGATTCACTTTGGCGAAACTGCCTACACCCATCTAATAGGGTCAGGAAATAAAATAGAGGGCAAATCTCGTCGTCCCCACGTCTTTTTTGAACGTGCGGGTGAAGGGGATATTTTACTTTTCTTAGAAAACTATCTCAAACATTACAAAGCCATTGCTTCCAAAGGCTATGTTTCCCTACCGACCGGAAACCATGATTTTCAACGTCCCCGCTTAGGACGAGAAATGGACGAAGTGCGTGGCCTCTTTGCCATGCTTTTCACCATGCCTGGCGTGCCCTTTCTTTATTATGGAGATGAAATCGGTATGCGTAATATAGACGGTCTGCCCGAAAAAGAAGGCTCCATGTGGCGCACCGGAAATCGAACCCCGATGCAGTGGCTAAAAGACGCCCCTAATCTCGGCTTCTCCACCGCGGCTAAAAAGAAGCTTTATCTGCCTGTTGACCCAGAGCCAGACGCTCCCACTGTTTCTGAACAAGAAACTCAAAAAGATTCGCACCTCAACTTCACCCGTCGCCTGATCAAACTACGCCAAAAATATTCTGCGTTAGGGAATGACGGATCCTTCAAAGCACTCTTTGCCCAGGCGGGTGCTTACCCCTTTGTTTATGAACGCTCCGATGCTAAAGGCAGCTTTGCCATAGCTATTAACCCTAGTGAAAAAGCCGTGTCCCTAACCCTTCCCTTGCTGCAAGGTGCCCGACTTCTGCTCGGAGAAGGTTGTCAAGTCACTGCCACAGAACTCACGATGCAAGGCGTTTCTTTTGGTATTTATCAATTATCTAAAAATTAAATTTACTTACCTATGCTAACGTTTAAATCGCTTTTTGGAGACCATGCTGTCATCGCTTCCTCGTGTCCTCGCATCCTTGGCTTTGCCCAAGCGCATTCTTGCGTTACGGTGCAACTAGCTGGCCATAGGGTGGAAACTACAACTAACCCTGAAGGCCTTTGGTGTGCGGAGTTTCCCGCTTTACCTGAAGGCGGCCCGCATACGTTAACCGCTTCCGATTCAACTGGGAGCATCGTTTCGCACGACATTCTTTTAGGAGAAGTTTGGCTAGGCAGCGGTCAGTCTAATATGGAATGGACTCTTGGTCAGACTAAGGAAACAGAACAAGATATAGCCGCAGCGCATGAGCCCCATTTGCGTATATTTACTGTAACAAAGTCCTCATGCATAGATGAACCTCAAAGGAATGTGACTGGTTACTGGCAAATCGTTTCTCCTGAAACTGCTTCTTCGCTGAGCTCTGTTGGTTTTTATTTCGGTCGTAAGTTAACTCACCATCTGCAACGTCCTGTTGGCATGGTAATCAGCGCGTGGGGCGGCAGTGCCATTATTCCTTGGATTCCGGAAACTATTTTTCACTCACGCCCCGAATATGCCCCCGCTCTCTCGGATTTAGCACAAGTAAGAATTAACGCAAACGATCCCGGGGCTGACAAACCTCACATCGATCCGGGTATTTCCAGTGAAGCCGCTCGATACATGGCAACCTCACACGACGACAGTTCTTGGGATAACCTCAAGGTTCCAGGATTATGGCAGGATCAAGAATGGCTCTTTAATGGAGCCGTCTGGTATCGTAAAATTATTGAAATACCATCGGAATGGATAGGCCAAGAATTATTACTCAATTTAGGGATTATCGACGATTGCGATCACACCTGGGTTAATGGAATTGAAGTCGGATCCACTGGCCAAGAGACGGCTAACTTTTGGGCCGTGAAACGCAGCTATCCTGTCCCGGCTTCTACCCTCACCAGCAACACTGTGACCATCGCGGTACGGGTTTTCGACATCTGGGGTGGTGGAGGGATTATGGGGGATGTCACCCTTCAACTTAAAAATAATCCCAGCTCGTTAATCAAGATTAGCGGCTCGTGGAAAGCAAAGCCTGAACTAAAACTGCCTTCTCGGCAGCCAGGCGGGAACACAGGCCCAAGCTCTCTTTGGAACGGAATGGTTGCGCCCTTAGTTGGAGTCACCCTCCATGGTTTTATTTGGTATCAAGGAGAATCTGATACCACGCGCGCTAAACTCTATCGACTTCTTCTGAGTGATTTAATCACGAGCTGGAGAAAATTGTTCTCTAACTCGGAACTTCCCTTCGGCATTGTGCAACTCGCTAGCCACAGGGCACGTAAAGCGGAGCCCTCAGAAGATGATTGGGCTGAGCTACGAGAATCCCAACGCATCGTCGCCGCTACTATACCGGCCTGTGGCCTCATTATGGCTATTGATGCGGGCGAAGCAGAAGACATTCATCCACGCTATAAAAAAATTGTAGGGGAACGGCTCGCCCTCTGGGCTCTACGGGAAAACTACGCTCAGCGGCAGCTCCCCTACTCCGGCCCTCTTTATGCCGATCACTGGAAGGAAGAAAAGGGCATACGCCTCCGCTTTACCCACGCCGAGGGCTTGCGCATACGGGGAACTGCACTGAGGGGTTTTGAAATCGCAGGAGCTGATCGTCAGTGGGTCTGGGCAGAAGCCTCAATTCAAGGAGATACCGTTTTCGTCAGCAGCACTGCCGTCTTAGAACCGCAGGCCGTTCGCTATGCTTGGCAAAGCAATCCAGAAACCACCTTAGAAAACGTTCACGGATTTCCCGCCTCACCCTTTAGCACGGACTAACGGTCGGGAGCTCTAGTCAGGCCATGGCGGCCGTTGCGAGTTGAGCTGTTTCCTTTTGTCGTTTATCAAGGAGGTAATGGGCAGACTGCTCATCTGCATGATAGGAGCTGCGCACGAGGGGCGCACTTTCCACAATGCCAAAGCCCAGCGCTAAGCCTCGCTCTTTCCAACGGGCAAATTCTTCTGGTGTCACCCAACGGTCCACCGGTAAATGCTTAGGCGTCGGTTGTAAGTATTGGCCTAGAGTAAGAATATCCGTTTGGATCGCCACTAAGTCACGTAATACGAGATCCAGCTCATCCTCCAACTCGCCGATTCCTAGCATGATACTGGTCTTAGTTACGAAGCCGCGTTGCTTAGCGCGCTTGAGCATTTCTAAAGTGCGTTCGTATTTAGCTTGGGGCCGGACGAGCTTGTGCAAGCGCGGGACAGTCTCCACATTATGATTCAAAATGTCCGGTTCAGCATCTAAGACCCTATCTAAATCATCCCAGTGACCTTTAAAGTCCGGAATTAACACCTCGATACTGGTCTCTGGATTTAGAAAACGAACCGCTCGAATCGTCCGTGCCCAGATTTCTGAACCACCGTCTTTTAAATCATCGCGCGCCACAGAGGTTATAACGGCATGTTTCAATCCCATAATTTTAACCGCCTCCGCTACCCGCGCCGGCTCCGCCCAATCCGTCGTCGTAGGCTTACCCGTATCCACTGCGCAAAACCCGCAGGACCGAGTACACGTGTTGCCTAAAATCATAATCGTCGCCGTGCCCCGACTCCAACATTCCCCCAAGTTAGGGCAATGCGCGCTTTGACAAACAGTGTGGAGTTGATGCGTATCCACCAGTGCCTTGACTTTAGCATACGCCTGGCCACCAGGAATTTTAGCCTTGAGCCAAGAGGGCTTACGTTCTTTCGGATTTACGGGCATTTAAAGAACATAGACATGAGCTTAAGACTTTCAACTATTTATCTCTTTCCTTTCTAAACAATGACAGTCTTCTTTTTTCTCCTAGGCTTCAGGAAAAAAGTGGATAGACTCAGTCGACTATGTTTGTAGATCGTGTTCGTATGTGGGCTCGGGGCGGCAAAGGCGGCGATGGCTGCATGTCCTTCCGTCGTGAAAAATTCGTGCCCTTCGGCGGTCCTGACGGTGGTGATGGCGGTCGCGGCGGCAGTGTCATCATTCAAGTCGATCCACAACTCAATAACCTCATCCACATTAAGTTTAAACCGCACAACTACGCCATGGGTGGTGCCAACGGTAAAGGCTCCCAAAAAACAGGCCGCTCCGCTAAAGACCTCATCGTTGGTGTGCCACCAGGAACCGTTATCACAGAAATTCCTGTCACGCCCGAAACTTTCGAACGCGCTGTAGATCCCAGTCTCGGTCAAGAAGTCGCCGATTTAACCGAAGCAGGTCAAACCTTCACCCTCGCCCAAGGAGGCCACGGTGGCCGCGGTAACCTACGCTTTAAATCCTCCATTAATAAAGCACCTCGCCGTTTTGATACAGGCACTTTAGGGGAACAACGACAGTATTTCTTAGAACTAAAGTCCATGGCTGACGTCGGCCTCGTCGGTTTCCCCAACGCTGGCAAATCCAGTCTTCTCGCTGCTCTTTCAAATGCTCACCCCAAGATCGCGCCCTATCCCTTCACCACCTTAGTCCCCATGATCGGCATGGTGGACATCCGGGACTACGATAAGTTTACCCTCGCCGACATCCCCGGCCTAATCGAAGGTGCCAGTGACGGAGTCGGCCTCGGCTACGAATTCCTCCGCCACATCGAACGCTGTAAGCTTCTCGCCTTCGTCATCGATATGTCTGGTCAAGAACGAGACCCCGTTGCCGACTATCGCCAACTGCGCAAAGAACTCAAAGCTTACAATGAACACATGGCAGAAAAACCCTTCATCATCATCGCTAATAAAATGGATCTCCCCGGTTCAGACGCTCATTTAAAAACCTTTCGCACTAAAATCCGCCAAGCTGTGATCCCCATCTCCGCCCAAGATAAAGATGGCCTCGACACCTTAAAAAAACATCTCGGTAAACTAATCTTTCCTGAAAATGCCTAAGCTACCACCACATGAACGCTTTCCCTTTAAGTGTCCCCTGCTTACCAGTTGGTTAGCTCTGGCAGTTTTTCTGCTCCCTTTAAACACTTCCTTCAGCCAAGCGGTTTCAGCCCTTGCCCCGGCTACTCCTAACACCCAAGAAACTCGAACCCCAAGTCTCACTTTAAGTATTCAAGAAGCCATCGCCCTAGCTTTGCAAAATAATCTCAACGTCGCCATCGAACGCATCAACCCTGATATCTCCCGCACCAATGTTGGTATTGCTGACGGTGCCTACGATCCCCGCGCTGCCCTTGACCTCCAATATGGCGAACGCAGCACACCCCGCTCCTCCGAACAACAAGCCGCTGACGGTCGCGCTTCCACGAACTCCCGCAACTCCCGCGCTAGCGTAGGACTGACCCAAAAAACACCCCTTGGAACAGAAGTGGGTTTGCAAGCTAGAACCAACAATTCAGAAAATACGTTCAATAATTTCCGTAATGAATTTAACTCCTCCGCCGGTCTCACCATCACCCAACCCTTACTTAAAGATGCTGGAACAAACATTAATTTAGCCGCCCGCCGCATCGCCATCAAAGGCGTTCAGTCTGCCGATGACACCTTTTACAACATGGTTGAGGGCATCATACTCGACGTCCTCAAAAACTATCACGAGCTCCTCTTTTCTGTCGCCGATGCTGACTCCAAACGCTACTCTCTCGTCCTCGCCGAACAACTCGTCGTGGACAACCAATCTCGTGTCGATCTAGGCACCGCCACTCCCCTTGATGTCAGCCAAGCCCAAAGCGAGTCCGCCACCCGCTTCGGCCAAGTCCTCGACGCCGATCTTGCTATCTACCAGAATGCCAACCAACTTAAACGCCTTGTTTCCCGCGACATCAGCTCCCTCCTTAATACCCAACTGCGCCTGACCGATGCCCTAACCAATCCCGCCCTCAATCCCGACCCCATCTACAGCGCAGCCACGGGCCTAGAAAATCGGCGCGACTACCGTAGTCAACTTCGCTTAGCTGAGCAGGACAACATCCAACTCACCTACGACAAGAATCAACTCCTGCCCACCGTCGATCTTCTAGCCAGCCTAGGCTACAACGGCTTAGACACGAGCTTCCGCCGCAGTTTTAACAACGTAGCTGATACCCGCGACGATGACTGGGCCGTAGGCTTATCTGTCCAAATCCCCTTGGGCAGCACAACCGAACGCGCTCGCCGCGACGCCACCCAACTGCGAAAAGAACAACGTATCCTCCGCATTAAAGATCTCGAACAAAGCATCATCGTAGAAGTCAACAACGCCGCTCGCAGCGTAACGATTAATAAACAAAAAGTAGATACCAGCCGCAGTGCCCGCATCTTTGCCGAAAAAAATACTCTAGCCGAAGCAGACAAACTTAAAGCGGGAATCTCCACCAGTTACACCGTCCTCCAGCTCCAGCGCGATGCCACCACCGCTCGCACCCAAGAACTCCGCGCCCTCGTCAATTACCAAAACGCCATGGCCGACCTCCTCAAAGCCCAAGGCACCCTTTTAGCAGAATATAAAATCGACCTACCCGGCCAGACCTCCTCCATCAATTTACCTAAAAAAGTTAAATAATTAAAATAGATAATAAAAATACTATTCCGTTCCAATATCCTCATTCCATAAATCGGGATTCGTTTTAATAAAATTCTGCATCATCGCGATGCAACGCTCGTCCTGCCTTACCTCTAAATTGACACCCTGACTCCGCACATAATCCTCTGGTCCTTGAAAAGATATATTTTCTCCCACGACAATTTTGGTAATTCCATAAAGCAACGCTGCTCCGCTACACATAGGGCAGGGCGAAAGAGTAGAGTATAAAGTACACTCCCGATAAACCGCTGCTTTTTGCCGACCCGCATTTTCCAAACAATTCATCTCTGCATGATGAATCACACTTCCCTGCTGCACCCGTTGATTATGGCCGCGTCCGATGATCTTCCCCTCAAACACCAGAACCGATCCGATTGGAATACCGCCTGCAGCCAGTCCTATGCGAGCCTCTGCAATTGCCGCCTCCATAAACATATCTTGCATAAAAAATAAGTAGCAGAGTAAGGGCCCTGTTCCTAACCCTAATTTCATCAATGTGCTCTCATCAGGAGTTGACACTTTCTCCCATACTGTTTCAAATCATCTCACCCCGAACGTCTTAAATCAAATGCCCGCATCTCCCCTTAACTCTGGCCTGCGCGATAACCACACCCGCGGAACCGTCGCCGATTTCCTCCGGGCCGTCCTCCAACGCAAGCTCCACGAATTCTACCTGCATCTCGCTCCTTCCGAGGATCTAATCCCTGCCAAATCCCCCGCTAAGCAGCGCACAAAGCACTAGCAACCTAAATATTTTCCCTTATGCGCTCCGCCCTCGCCCATTTCCAAACGCTTCCCCTCAAACCCGCCGCCCGCCAGCTTCACCACGCTTTCCAAGAAATCGGAAATAAACCCTTCATAATTCATCCATCTTCCTTCATACTTTTCACCATGCTCGCCAGCACCCTTTCCAATGACCCTTTGCTGGACAACCGCCGCGCCGTGTCTGAACTCGAACTCGCCCTAGCCGCATGAACAAGAAAACACTCAGCGAGCGCGACATCTGCACCAAGTTCATCACGCCCAACATCGTTGCGGCGGGCTGGGACGTGGACACCCAGATTCGCGAGGAAGTCGGTTTCACCGACGGTCGCATTTATGTTCGTGGTAAAATCCATGCGCGTGGTGCGCAAAAGCGGGCCGACTACATTCTCTACTACAAGCCCAACATCCCCATCGCCGTCCTCGAAGCAAAGGACAACAACCACACCGTCGGCGCAGGCATTCAGCAGGCGCTCGGCTATGCCAAACCACTCGACGTGCCTTTCGTCTTCAGCGGTAACGGCGGCGGCTTTCTCTTCCACGACAAGACGGTGACGTCGGGCGCTATCGAAAAGGAAATCCCGCTCAACGCCTTTCCTTCTCCCGCAGAACTTTGGAAGAAATACAAAGCCTACAAAGGCATCTCCGACGCCATCGACGCTATCGTGGCTCAGGACTATTTCTCCGACGGCTCCACCCGCTTACCGCGCTACTACCAGCAGATCGCCATCAATCTCACGGTTGAGGCCATCGCCCGGCACATCGGCAACAACCGCTACCTACTCGTCATGGCTACGGGCACCGGCAAGACTTACACCGCCTTCCAGATCATCTACCGCCTGTGGAAAAGTGGATCGAAGAAACGCATCTTGTTTCTCGCCGATCGCACCTCGCTCATTGACCAGACGGTCCGGGGCGACTTCCGCCACTTCAAAAACGCAATGACCGTCATCAAGCACGGGCAGATTGACACTGCCTACAACATCTACCTCGCGCTCTATCAAGGGCTCACGGACAACAGCGACACTGACGCCTACAAGCAGTTCAGCCATGATTTCTTCGATCTCATCATTGTCGATGAGTGCCATCGCGGCAGCGCCAAAGAGAATAGCAAATGGCGGGAGATCCTGGAATACTTCAAAGGCGCAACACACGTTGGCATGACCGCCACGCCGAAGGAGACCAATGACATTACAACGACTGGTTACTTCGGCGATCCGCTTTACACCTACTCGCTCAAGCAGGGCATCGACGACGGCTTCCTTGCTCCTTATAAGGTCGTCAAAGTCACGCTCGACATCGACGCCGAAGGCTGGCGTCCACCAGCGGGCTTCAAGGACAAGGAAGGCAAGCTCGTCGAGGACCGCATCTACAACCGCACCGACTTCGACAAACACATCATCGTCGAGGAACGCCGCCAGGCCGTTGCTCGGAAAATCACCGAGTTTCTCAAAGGTAGCGACCGTTTCTCCAAGACCATTGTTTTCTGCGTGGACATCGAGCACGCCGATGGGATGCGACGAGAGTTGGCCAATGCCAACGCTGACCTCGTCTCCGCCAACAGCAAATACGTGATGCAGATCACCGGGGACAACAAGGAGGGCAAGGACCACCTCGATGCCTTCATCAGCCCCTCGGAGTTGTATCCCGTTATCGCCACCACGTCGAAGCTCATGACCACTGGCGTCGATGCGCAGACCTGCAAGCTCATCGTCCTTGACTCGAACATCGGCTCCATGACCGAGTTCAAGCAGATCATCGGACGCGGCACCCGCATCAATGAGGACTTCGGGAAGCACTACTTCACCATTATGGATTTCCGAAATGTCACAGCGCTATTCGCGGACAAGGACTTCGATGGCGACCCCTTCCGCGTGAAGGAAGCCACCGGGAACGACGACCTTTCCGACACCGACACCGACAACGAAACCGACGACACGCCTGTCACCGACGACATCACCGGCGAGGAGATCGACTTTCCCGAGCCAGAAAAGCCAGACGTCACAATCGACGGTGACCCCACACCGCCGGAACGCCGCCGCAAAGTCACCGTCAATGGCGTCGAAGTCACCATCATCAAAGAGCGCGTCCAATACATGGACGCAGACGGCAAGATCATCAC